>Ga0209980_10002427_pt1 | contig 10127 bp, 8 predicted proteins | sample CR02metaG_FD_183611 | JGI IMG/M metagenome (GOLD analysis project Ga0209980, IMG submission 183611) | Deep subsurface microbial communities from Mariana Trench to uncover new lineages of life (NeLLi) - CR02 metaG (SPAdes) (version 2) | ecosystem: Environmental > Aquatic > Marine > Ocean trench >... | reverse complement strand
ATCGACGCGCTGCTGCCGCAAATCGATTTCTAAAGAGCGTCGCGCCGACCGAGAACCCGGATGAAGCTGCGCCGCTGTCGGCGCCGGCAGCAGCATCGGATCGACCTCGCGACCCCTCCCGCTAGCCATTCCACCCCCGGAAGGGGACGGTCCCGGGGGTTCTGGCGTTTCATGCCGGGGACGGGGTCTAGTCGGCGGCCAGCGGCAGGCTGAGGCGAACGCTGCCGGTCGCGTGATCCCCGAGATCATTCGCGGCTCGGATCTCCAGCTCGACGATGCCCTCGTCTTCCTCGCGGCTCGTGCCGGTGACGTGAGCGGTGAACCGGAGGATCTTGCCGGGCACCGCGGGGGCACCCAAGCGGATCTTGATGTTGCGCAGCATCGCCTCCGGTCCGGCCCAGTCGCTGACGAACCGGGACACGTAGCCATTGGTGGTGAGGATGTTCATGAAGATGTCGGGCGCGCCCTGCCCGATCGCGAATTCGCGGTCGTGGTGCGCGGGCATGAAGTCACGCGAGGCGATGGCCCCGGCGACGATCCGGGTCGAGGTGACATCGAGTTCGAACGGCGGCAGCTCGTCGCCGACCGCGATCTGGCTCCATTGCAGAGATGCGCTTCGTCCGCTCGTCATGAGTTCGCCGCGAGGCCGGACGGATCGAACTTGAGGATGCGGAAGGTCTGTCGGCCCACGACTTCTCCCTCGCCGTCCGTGTAGGTGGTCACCCAGGTCAGGAAGTAGCCGTGGCCGAGCCGGGTGGATTTGCGCTCGGAGATGGCCTCCAGCACGATCGACGACTGGAGGCGGTCCCCGGGCCGCAGATAGCGCTCGAACTCGAGTTCGGAGTTCGTGGCCAGGGTTGCGACGTAGCCGGCTGCATCGAGGATGCTGATCGGGTTGTCCGGGCTGATCTCGCCCGGAGCGCCGCCCCGCTCGGCGATGCCCTGGATCTCTGGGCGCGGCATCGTCCATGTCTGAAGCATCGCCGGCGGCGCGACGACTCCGCCGAACCGGGTGGTCGAGGCAAATTCCTCGTCGAGGTAAATCCGATTGCGGTCATCGAGGGCATCGACCCAGTGCCGGATCATCGGAACGTTGACTGCGTCAGGCGCATCCGCCGGTCCCGACTCGCTCATTGACTTCCCGATGGACGCTTCGAGTCGCGCTCGGAGCGGATCCGACTCAGCGTTCGTCATCGCGCTTCGATTGCTCCGTTTCCGGTCGTTCTCCATGTTGCCGGCCGGGAGCATACGCAATTCTTGGAGTGGGATCATGAACGCGGTCCCATCGAATGCGCGTTACCCTGCAGCTGCGTGTCAGTTAGTGGATCCAACGACTTGGGCGCTTCCTCGGTCACCGCGGCTGGGGTCGAGGAAGCAGCGCCGAAGCGCCAAGGCTGGCTTCGCAAGATCGTTCCGTGGATGCTCGGCATCGGAGTCCTCGCCTATCTGTTCACACAGGTCCCCCTGGTCGACGCCTGGGAAGCGACCCGATCGGCCGACATCACCCTGATGCTCAGCGCGTCGTTGGGCGCCGTGACCTGTTGGTTCTGGCTGGAGTCCGGCGCCTTCTCGTTTCTGTTCACGCGCCTCCACACTCCCTTTTCCTGGAAGGAGGCGCGCTCCCTGCGCGGCTCCACCTACGTGCTGACGCCCATCAACTGGAACCTCGGCACCGCCGCGATCATCCTCTACCTGCGTCGGTCCAAGGGCATCAACGCCCTTGAAGCCACCAGCACCATGCTCTTCTACGGGAGCATCGATGGCCTGGTGCTGGCGAGCCTCACATTCGTCGGGCTCGCCATGATGCCTGCTTCGCCGGCGGTGGAGCAGTTTCAGCGCATCGCGGGCTGGGCGGCGCTTGCCCAGCTCGGATTCATGGCCGTGCTAATGGCTGACGCTCCCGCGTGGAGCTGGCTCGAGAAGCTGCGCTCGATCTCGCTCTTGCGCAGCTACCGCGTGGCCGGTTGGCGCGAGATCCTCACCCTGGTCGGAATCCGCACGGTGTACTTCTGTGTCTTTGCGCTCTACTTCTGGGTCGGAGCGCGGTCCTTCCACGTGGAGCTGCCGCTGGCGGTTTCGATTGCGACGATGGCGGTGATCCTGATGGCCCAGGGACTGCCCATCACGCCGGCGGGACTCGGCACCCTGCAAGCCGCGATGCTCTACTTCTGGAAACCCTACGGCGCAGAGGCGAGCGTCCTGGCCTTCGCTCTCGCCTTCCCCGTGTGCGTGACGCTGTCGCGAATACTGCTCGGGCTGGTCTATGTACGAGACATTCGCGAGCGTCTCCGTCAGGCCTCGTAATCCCTGGCTTGCTCGGGTTCCGTTGTACGATGGAAGAGCTTGGACCCGGAATCACAGGTCGAGAGAGCGGTCATCCTTGTTGGCCCCTGCCAGCGTTGGCTTTTTGATCGAGGTAGACGAGCCCTCCGGCGGGTAGCTCAGGCTGTCATCGAGCGGGATCTTGGCTTCCTCCGCGAAGTCGGGAAGCGGCAGCTCGCCGAGCTCCCGCCAGGCGCGCACCTGCTCCTCGGCGGTGCGAACTTTCTCGCCATCCGGACTCTCGTCGCGGACGAGATAGGTCGTCTGCGAGGGGAAGGCAAAGCCGGCGCCGCTGGACGAGACGATGTCCATCAGCCGCAGCAGGAGATCCTCGCGAACGGCGAGAAACTCGGCCCAATCCGAGGTGGCCACGTACGAGGTGATCTCGACGTCGAGGGAGTACGCCCCGAAACCCACGAAACGCACCCGCGCCGGGTCCGGGACCACCATCGCGTGCGATAGCAGCAGTCGCCGGATCTCCACCAACACGTGTCGAAGCTGGTCGGGCGTCGTTTCGTAGCGCAGCCCCAGGACCGTGTGGAAGCGGATCCGATCGCGCTTGGCGAAGTTCTCGAGCTTCATCGCCGAAAATTCCGCGTTGGGAACCGTCACGATCGTGCGGTCGAGGGTGCGCATTTTCGTCGAGCGCAGCCCGACCTCCTCGACGGTTCCCACCCGGTCGCCGAAGCGACAGAAATCCCCTACCGACACAGGACGATCCGCGACGATCATGAGATAGCCGAAGACGTTCTCCAGGGTCTTCTGCGCCGCCAGCGCGATGGCGATCCCGCCCACGCCGAGGCCCGCGATCAGGGCCGTCACATCGAAGGGCGTCAAGCTGTCGATGGCCACGAGCACGGCGAGGACACCCAGAGCGGCCTTCAGAGCCTTGCGGCCCAGCGGAACGAAGCGGTTGGCGGTGCTCACGCCTCGGTCCTCGAAGCGCTTCTCGACGACGTCGCCAAAGATGTCGATGACGCGGAAGACCAGCCAGGTGAGGGCCATCACGGCGAGGGCCGACGCCATCCCGGTGACCACGCGTCGCACCGGAACCGCCAGGCCCAGCGGAAGGGTTCCGAGATGAAAGGCGAGGACGCCGATCACTAGGTGCAGCGGCCCCATCACCGCTGCCAACAGGCGATCGTCGAAGTCGGTCTGGGAGCGCTTCACCAGCGGGCGGCCCAGCGCGAGCACGGCGCTCGCCGTAAGCCACGAGGTCAGAAACGCGAGTACGATCACCGTCGCCAGGGCCAGCCACTGCCACAGGGCGATCGCAAAGAGGTTGGCCCCCAACATCCAGACCGGCAGCCAGGCTTCGAGCGGTCCAAAGCCGAACTCATCGTAGAGGGCCGGGATTCGCGCCACGGTGGCGGCAGAGATCTTCCAAATGAAGACGCCGTCACTGCGGGGCACCCGTTGGAGCAGGATGTCGACGGGCCCTGCCTCGGTCTGAATCGTCCCAACGCGGTCGCGGTAGGACGGGAGATCATCGCCCGGGTGTCCTTCGGGCTGTTGGCTCAGCCTCTCCATTTCGATCCACAGTTCCTGGTCGAGGACGAACTTGAGCCGGCGGGCCAGGACGGCTGCCCTCTCCTGCTGCTTCGCATTGAGGCGCCGCAGATCGAGGTACTCGGCCGCCCTCGCGTAGTCTCCCTCCAGGCATGCCTCCAGGAAACCGCGCATGGCGGACCGCGGCACGCCTCGGCCGTACTGATCCGCCGGCCCGGCCGGCTTCTCCAGCTCGGCAGCAGGCTCGGCGGCCGGCGGCGACGGCGGCTGGGCGCTTGCAACGCTGCCGCCCGCGACGCAGGCGAGCACGCCGAGCCACACGCACAGCATCGCGTCGAGACGTAGACCTCTCTTCACCCTCATCGTCTGCCTCCTCGGCCCTTCGCTAGCTGCGCCTGCGCTGGAACTCCAGCCCGCGTCAAACGCCGGCGTCTAGCATAGACCCCTTTCAGGTTTGCGGAGCGAAAGCGAAAGCAAGCCAGGGCCAGTTCCCCGTTCAGCCCTCGATCAGAGCCGCAATCCCGTCGAATTGATCGTGAGCGTCTTGCTCACCAATCTCCATCAACCGGCATAGATACTCGCTCTGGAACATCAGCATGCTCAGCAGATCTTGACTGCCCTCCTCTCGTGTCCCGAGTCGGCGTGTCAGGAAGCGGAAGACCTTGGGCAGTCGGGGCTCGAATGCGCGCGCTTCGAGTCCCAGGTCGATGGAGGGACGGACGACGCAGATACCGATTTTTCGATAGCTGCTGGCGCGCCCGCCCGCAGCAGCGATCAGGCCGTTGACGCGTTCCATATGACTGGCGTCTTGATCAAGATTGTCTTGAAAGATCGCATTGTAGAGCACACCGAGTATCCGCGCGGGCGGCGGATATCCGGGTGAAACACTGACTCGTTTTCGCTTTCCGCTTTCCAGATGACGCGTCGAGAGGGCGAGAATGCGATCCGCTCCGAGATGAGTCGCTGGAGCGAGCGGTGAATGGAGACGGATACCGCCATCACCATACCAGCTGCCGTCCACTGTCACGGCCGGGAAAAACACCGGAATCGCGGCCGAGGCCATTACATGTTCGATCCGCAGATCGGTTTTGACACTGCGCCTTTTGGGTCGATCCCATTCGGTAATCTCGTCGCCTTCACAGAAGGTGACCGTTTCACCGTTGGAATAATCCGTTGCCGTCACTGCAACGGCACGCAAATCCCCTTCGAGATTTCGCTTCACGCCTTCCAAGGCGCCGTTCGTCGAGCCCAAGGCGCGATGCAGAAAAACGCCGAGTGGACTGGTATCCACGAGGCCACGTGGATTCGGGACGCTGCGCCAGCCTCCCAGAATTCCGAGTTGGAGCATCCAGCGAAAACCGCGGCCGCCCAACGAGAGGAGGTCGGTCTTGAAGATCTCGTCGACCTCGAGCTTGGACCACATCTCAGCCAGGGAATGGACCCTTTCACGAAGGTTCCCGGGGTGGTTCGCAAGGTAGACTGCATTGATCGCACCGGTCGATACACCGGTCAGTATGGAAACGCAAAGCTCGGGATAGCGTTTGGTGATCTCGCACAGGACGCCCACTTGATAGGCGCCGCGGGCAGCTCCACCACCCATCACGATCGCAAGATCATTGTTCTCTTCAGAGACGGTCTCAGACAATGACGCACCCTTTCCGCAGCCTCGTCAAGAAAGCGCTCGAGGAGGAGGCTGCGGCCTCCCTCGCGGCTCCGATCGGGAAGCGATTCGTGGCTGCTACCATCACGCGACCTCGCGATCGAGGATCGGGCCGCTCAACTCGGTCGCTAGAGAGGGGGAGCAACTGATCCGTGACGGGTGACGAACCGCGCGGCGCTCGACGACGCGCCGACACTGTGACGGTGCTGATTGCCGCAGACCGAAAGAAGCAGCGCAAGGGGATTCGATCTCTGGCTGCGGATGAGAAGGCCTGTCACCACTCCACAGAGAACAGCTTCCGCTGTGCTTGCTTCCGCTTCCACCAGTGGGGCTCCGGCTGGGACGCACAGAATGCCTCCCCCACCCTCTCGTGCCCCTGCGGTCGCATGCATCGCCGCGGAAAGGGAGGACCGCTAGACGGCTCCGAGTGGTACGACCACAACGGGCGACGGAAGCCCTGCCCGGGGCAAGAGGCGTGAGCGGCTCGAGCTTCGAGCCCACCGAACCCGCTTGGAGGCTCACGTCAGCGTGAAGTTTACGGGTTGCTCGACACACAGGATCCCGTCGTCGGAATCGATCAAGGTCGCGCACTCGTTGCAGTGGCTGCAGCCGTTCTTGTAACCGCTGTCGATCGCGGCGCGATTGGGCATGTCCGGGTCGTAGAGGAGTCCGCGCCCGAGCTGGATGAAGTCGAATCCCTCGGACATCACGGTCGCAATGCTTTCGCTCGTACAGACGCCCCCGATGTAACAGACGCCGCACTGGACGCGTTCACGAATCCGCTTCGCCTGCTCAAGGAAGTAATTCTCTTCGTAGGGGTAGTCCCGGAACAGCTTGGGACCCACCAGCTTCATTCCGATCTTCATGATGGGATTCTTCTCCTGCTTCAGGAGCCCCGGGAGCAGGCTGTCGCCGCGGAATAGCAGCATCGGATTCATGCTGCTCGTCCCGCCGCTACAAATGATGACGTCGATGCCACCCTTCTCGAGGAACGCAGCAATCTCGACGGCGTCGTCGTAGCTGGTTCCACCGCGAACACCGTCGCTCATGCTGATCTTGCCCAACAGCGGAAAGTCGTCGCCGACCGCGCGCCGGACGGCATCGAGGACTTCGAGTGCGAAGCGCATCCGGTTGCCGAGGGGCCCGCCGTATTCGTCCTTGCGCTGATTCGTACGCGGACTGATGAACTGGCTGATGGCATAGCCGTGGCCGAAGTGGATTTCGATGGCGTCGAAGCCCACGGACTTCATGAAGTCCGCGGCCCGGCCGAAGACAGCGACCCGCTCGCGGATCTGGGGCTTGGTGAGGGCTCCCGCAAACGGCAGCCCATAGGTCAGACCCAGGGTGTTGATCGCGCGAGAGGCTCCCATGGGCCGTTTGCCCCGGAATTCGCGGTTCTTCGAGAAGTTTCCGCAGTGGCCGAGCTGGCCTGAGACCTTGGCACCGGTAGCGTGCATCGTGGCGATGAATCGCTCGAGGTCTTCGCGGATCCCCTCGTGCATGTAGAGCATGTGCTCATGGATGCGGCCGTCGGCCTCGGCCGCGCAGTAGGCGAGCGTCGTCATGCCCACCCCGCCCTCCCCGATCCGCTGATGAAGCCGCGTCAGCTCCGGGCTGATCCTGCCCCCTTTGCTCTTGCCCTCGAAGGTCGCTGCCTTGATCAGGCGGTTGCGCAGCGTGAGCCCGTTCAAGCGGGCTTCGGAAAAGCATTTCTGGAGCGGATCCGGCATCGGGCCCAAACGTACCACCCGACTTCGAAAGGATCGAAACCCTCCGAAAGGCCCTGGGATTCCAACCACTTCGGGCGACCGGGAGCTGCGGGCGACTTCACGAACGTGCAATTTCCTGCGCAGCGCGCTGAAAACGCTCAAGGAATTCTCTGACTGCGCCGAAGTCTGGATCTCCACCAGGAGGAGAGATCCATGGCGATTCGCCCGCTCGTCTTCGGGGTTCTGATGCGTGAAAAGGGCCGCAGCATCCGGGTGCGATCCACAGGCCAAGGGGGCTACGTCGTGGAGGACAGCCGCGCTGGGAAGACGAAGCGCATCCGCAGCCACCGCTCTCTCGAGAACGCCTTGCGCGACCTGGCCTGTAGCTGGCGTCATCGCCTGCACTGAGACCGCGCAGTCCATGATCCACTCGGCCCTGTTTGGTGGCGGCGGACGAAAACGACGAACTTCGTGGCCGAGAGCGACCCCTTCGATGCCGACTGCCAGCGCAAGATCCTGCGCGAGCACACGCCGGCTCCGACGGCGCTGACGCTCGCCTAGGCGTCCTGGAGCGCCTCCCAGCAACCGGCGTTCACGAGCACCGGATCGATGGAGGACACGTCCTCGATCTCGCGGTAGCGCTTGCGCAGCGCGGTCAGCGATTTGGCGTGGTATTTCTGGGGCTTCTGGGTCCATGTCTTGCCCGCCAGCTCGACCGTGAATTCTTCGGCGCCGGAATCGATGGCTCGCTTGTTCGCCGCCGACCACGGCAGGAAGCGGGCCCCGACCTGCTCGATCAGGAACGGCTCGAGCGTGCCCGCGAGCGTCTTCCAGCTCTCGAATTGGCCTTCAGCCTTGGGATCGAGCATGCGCTCCACCCAGGCCACGACCTTGGGGGCCCGTTCGTTGAGGATCGCACCCGCGGTCGGGTCGGTCCAAGCGTTGTAGATCTGGCCCCAGATGCCGAAGTCGCCAAAGGCCGGTCGGGCGCCGAACAGAAAAGACCGATCCGCCAGGTGGGTCTCGAGCCGCGCCACAGCCTCCTTGAAGGACTGCTCGATCTGGGGCGCCGTCTGCTGGCTCGAACCCACGAACCAGGCGCGACCCGTCATGCGGTTCTTGACCTGACCCGCCATCGCCTCGTACTGCTCGTCGCTGAGATCCGGGGACATGCCCCGGACGATCCGATCAGCCGCCGCAGCCTGATCGGCCTCGCGCGCCCAGCGGTAGTGGAACATCCACTTGTTGCCCCACTCGTCGCCGAATTCTTCGAGCAGACACGAGATGAACCAGGCGACCGGATCTTCGGGATGGATCGACGGCTCCGGGTGCCTCGCCTCCATGCGTTCGATGATCGGCGTCGAATCCTGGATCCCTTCGTCTTCGGGCGTCACCAGCAACGGAACCAGCGGCAGCTTCGCGTACTTCTGGAACTCCGCCATGTTGTCCGCGGAGCGCGGAATCCACTCGTGGGGGATGCCCTTGTAACGAAAGTACGAACGGACCTTCACCGAGTAGGGTGAGAGCTCCATTCCGAAAATGCGAAAAACGGCGGACATTCGGATGCCTCACTTGCCGACGACGACGTCAATCTCGAATGACCTGACAGTATAGATGTCGGGTTCTTTGGCTGTCGAGCCGCAGGCTGCTCGAGGTTGCCGTTTCCGAACGCGACCCCGGCCCCGAGCGGGAGCCAGCCCAGCCGCTCAGCCGTGGGATCGACGTTGGAATCTCGAAAGCAATAGCCACAAGGGACGACGCGGAATCGCACCTCAACCCTTGGCGCACGGGTACCGATTCTAGGATATGCTCGCAGAGACGGGGGTTGGCAGATCGTGAGAGTCCAGGCTCGGCGTCGGGCCGGCGCCGCGTTCACCCTTTGTTTCTCGATCGCTTGCGGCAGCGCAGACGACGTTCCTCCGCAGCTCCCCAATCCGCAAACCGTTGCGCAAATGTCGGCAGTCGAAGCTTCGGAGGATCTGATCCGGGCCCTCGAGCCAAAGCTTCGTGGGCTCGCCCGGGCCGTGGAGAACCTGCGCCTCCCCGACCCAATGACACTGCCACTTTTCCAGGAAAATCTCCGTATCACGGACATTCAGGATCTTTCAGAAGCCGGAGCTGAAACCAGTGCTGCCGCCCAGCGCCCGATGGTCGTCACGCGGTCATTCCCTGTTGCGCCCGTCAGCATGGAAGTGACATCCGCCGAGGCCGAACTTTGGCGCCCCCTCTTTGACACTGTTGACTGGATCCAGGCGGCCCGATTTCACGTCGCCTCCGCGCACTTCACGGGAACCGAACGCAGCCGTTTCAAGATGGAACTCGAGTTCGAAGCCCGCGCGCGTTATCCCGACGGTCGGCCCGGATCGGTCCACGGCCACGCGGATCTGCTCTGGGATCTGGTCGATCCGGAGAATCCCACGGTTCCGACCTCGTGGAAGATCACGGACTTCCATACCCGCGACCTCTCCATCCAGGAGGCGCAGGGCCTTTTGTTTCGCGAAGTCCTCGAGACCGCGCTTCCCGATGACGAAGCACGGCGAATGGCTCGCCGGTCGCTTCACGAAGAATTCATCGTCGAGGCAACCGGTTTCCCGCATCCGGAGGCCATGTTCAGCGCCCTCAACCAACATCCGTCGGTGTCGGTCGTGGACATCGATGGCGATGGAGACGAAGATTTCTACGTCATGGCCCGCTGGGGAGTCAACCAGCTGTTCGTAAATCGCGGCGATGGTCGCTTTGACGAACGCGCGGCCGATTGGGGCCTCGACATCGAGAATTTCTCGTCTTCGGCCCTCTTCGCAGATTTCGACAATGACGGAGACCCGGACCTGTTCCTCGGAAGAACGCTCGAGCCGAGCCTGTACCTCGAAAAGCTGGGAGATCGTTTCGAAGATCGCTCCGACCTGGCGCTCGCAGGGGAAAGGCTG
>Ga0209980_10002425_pt1 | contig 10129 bp, 9 predicted proteins | sample CR02metaG_FD_183611 | JGI IMG/M metagenome (GOLD analysis project Ga0209980, IMG submission 183611) | Deep subsurface microbial communities from Mariana Trench to uncover new lineages of life (NeLLi) - CR02 metaG (SPAdes) (version 2) | ecosystem: Environmental > Aquatic > Marine > Ocean trench >... | reverse complement strand
GTATCCACAGCCCAGCTGCAGGCGCAGCGCGAAGACTGGACCATGCCATTCCCAGGCCACCGAGTCATTGCCAACCTCTATGCCGTGGGTACTTTTGGCCTTGGGGTGTTCCTGGTTACCTCCGACGAAGGACATATCCTCATCAATACCGGGTTGGAGGATTCCATACCCCTTATTCGGGACAACATCGAGTCCGTTGGCTTTCGCCTGGAAGACGTCAAAATCCTGCTTACGATGCAGTCGCACTGGGACCATACCGCTGCGCTGGCAGAGATCAAGAAAATTACCGGGGCCGAGATGTGGGCAACGTCCGACGATGCCAGGGTGCTGGAGGATGGTGGCTTCAGTGATCCCCACTTCGGCGGTCGCGAATCCTTCAAGCCGGTCAGCGTCGACAAGATTATCAGTGACGGTGAAGTGATCGAGCTAGGCGATATCCGTCTGCAGGTTTATGAGCATCCAGGGCACACTGAGGGTAGCTCCAGTTACTCCATGCAGGTGCGCGAGAACGGTCGCGACTACGCGGTAGTGATCGCCAACATGGGTACTATCAACAGCGGCAAGAAACTGGTGGTTGACCCCACCTACCCCGGCGTTGCCGATGACTTCGCCGAGACCTACACCAGGCAGAAGGCGATGGACGTCGATGTCTGGGTTGCAGCGCATGGCGGCCAGTACGGTCTGCATGACAAATACCAGCCGGGCCAGGCATACAGTCCCGACACGTTTGTCGATCCCGATGGTTTTGCCGCTGCGGTGGAGCGCCTGGAGCGAATCTATCTGGAGCAACTGGCCGAGGAGCGACGCTAGACGTCGACTGATTGACCGCCTGCAGCCGTTCGTTCACATGGACGAGTTATCCGACCTCGGCACGACTGGCCCAAGGCCCTTGTAGCCGAGACAGGGCTCTACATCCGTGCCGAGACTCGGTGCTGCGAACGAGGCGCCTGGCAGCGTGAGCAGAGTAAACGGTTGCATGTGGCCGAACGAAGCTACTCGTCAACGGTTACACTTCGATTCTGAGAGTCATAATTAGTCGTCAGGGGGGATTATGAGAATCATCGTTGTAGTTATTGCGGCTCTGGCCTATGTGCCGCTACTCGCATCGGCGCAGGGGGCCTCGGCCGAAGTGGCGGTGGTGATCGAGGATCTCGTGGCCGCCAACCGGATCCTGGCGGCACAGGGGATCTTACCCGGCTACGGCCACGTGAGCGTCAGGCACCCTGAGGACCCGACCCGTTACTTCTTGTCGCGGTCGCTCGCTCCGGAGCTGGTGACCGCGGACGACATCGTTGAGTTTAATCTCGACAGTGTAGCCATCGATTCCAAAGGCTATTCTTTCTACCTGGAGCGGTTCATTCACGGGGAAATCTACAAGGCCCGTCCGGATGTGCGGGCCGTCGTTCATAACCATTCACCCTCGGTCATCTCCTTCGGCATCGGCTCGACACCGCTGCGGCCGGTGTTCCATCAGGCGGTGTTTTTCCTCGATGGCGTTCCGATCTGGGACTATCGTGATTTCGGAACCGCGGACGGCACGCTGGTCGACAATCCGGAGAGGGGTCGCGGGCTGGCCATGGCGCTGGCAGACCGGCCCGTGGTCCTGATGCGCAACCACGGTGTTGCGGTGGTCGCTTCGTCGTTACCGATGGTGGCGGGTCGCAGCATCATGCTGGAGGAGAATGCCCACATGCAGAATCAGGCGCTCGCGCGGGGCGACGAGGTTACCTATCTGGAGCTGGAAGAGGAGGGACCGGGCAGCACCTTCGACCGGGCCTGGGATCTGTGGAAACGGCAGCTTTCGAACGAGGGCCGCTAGATTCGGCCATCGTTAACGGTGCGGCGCTGGACAAACCGTAACGGCGAGACTGCCGCTACGCCGGGAGCGACGTTAGACATCAACTGATTGACCGCTGGCGCTCTAGTCGCTGATCGGATTGGCCACGATCATGACGTCGTCGCCCACCTCGCCGGTTGTTCTATGGAACGTTACGCCATCGGGCCCCCCGACCGCGACCCGACAGTTCGATTACGCCCGCCTTCTTCATCGCCCGGAGCACGAGTCTGATCGTCTCCCGGCTCACGTCCGGGCATTGTTTCTGGAGATCGACAACTCGGAATGGTCGAACCTCCCTCCCGACTGCGTCCCGCACGCGCTGAGACTTCGAACTGCCGCCGTGATCGACGTCGCCGACCCGTTCCTCGAACTCTTTGTATGCCCGCAGCATGACACCCCAGAAGTACTCCAGCCAAGCGGTCGAATCGTGTTGGCCCTCGTGCCAGCCCTGCGAACTCGCCTCGAGGGTTTCATAGTAAGACTTCCACGACTCTTCGATCACTCGCTCCAGGCTGATGTATCGCCCTACGTCGTAACCCGCATGGTAGAGCGCGAGTAATGTCAGCAACCGGGCGACACGGCCGTTGCCGTCCCGGAAGGGATGAATACACAAGAAATCCAGTATTAATAGAGGAATCGTCAGTAGGGGCTCTCGGCCCATCACCCCAGCGGCAGCGTAGTGCGTCACCAAGTCCTCCATGGCCTGAGGCGTTGCGACGGCCGCGACGGGCCGAAAACGCACCCGGACGACGTTCCCCGCTGGGTCTCGCTCGACGATCTCATTGTCCACGGGCTTCCACTGCCCTCCCTCGTCCGGAAGGTAGCTGTAGATTGTTTGGTGCAGCTGTCGTATGCCATTGACGGAGACGGGCAACTCGGTGCGAGCCTCGTGGATGAGCTCCAGTGCATCCCGGTAACCGGCGATCTCTTGCTCGGATCGGGTTCTGGGCGGCTCGCTATGTCGCACAATGGCCTGCAAACGAGCCTCTGGGGCGGTAATACCTTCTAGGCGGTTAGACGCGTCCGTCGATTCGATTCTGGCGAGCGCTCGAAGTCCGTTGAGCATCTCGGGGCTCTGCCGTTTGTAGAGTTTCTGCTTGCCACGGTATTCGCCCAGTGCACGGATCGTAGAAGCCTGTTTGGCGGTGAAGGCCAGGGCATCGAGGTAGGAGTCGGTGAGGGAACGCATGCCTGATAACTCACGATAAGAGGTAATTCACCGCCTATTTTACCCTTTTTATCGGCTACATACCCTCTATCGAGGGTAAAAATGTCTTTAGTTACCCTCTATAACATTGAAATTACCCTTTATCCGAGAAATCCTTCTAGAACGCATACTCCAACGCGACGGCCGTAAACGTATCCGTCTTCACGATGCCGGCCGGCACATCGGAGTTGTTCTTGATCGTGTAGGAGACGACGATCGAGATGTTGCCGAGGATGTCCATCGTGAGCTTCGTGATCGATTCCGTGTAGGTGTTGAACGCACCGCCGTCGATCGCGATGCTCTGGCGGAACTCCGCTGTCTCGCTGATGGTCCAGCGATAGTCGCCGCTCAGGCGCAGGATCGTCTCGTCCCGGTTCGTGCCGTCGCGCAGGTCGGCCTGCCGCGCACCGGCGCCGACCTCGCCGTTCAGCGCATGCCGTTCCGTGTCGATGAAGCGCCGGCCATAGCCGACCACCTCCCGAATCTGCTGGTCGTAGCCGCTGAACCGATCGTCGTTCCACGCGACGACGCCGAAGAGGTAGGACCGTTCGCTCAGGTCGTAGTCGCTCTGCCAGTCGAGGCTGTAGGCCTCGGCCGTCGTCACGTCGTTCGTGCTCGCGCGAACGACCGCGCCCGTCAGCGCGTGATGCCAGGGCACGTTAGTCCAGTCGAGGTCGAAGGTCGTGTTGAAGGTCTCGTTCTCGGCATTGCCGGTGGTCGACAGGAAGCCGAGAGCTACGCGCCCGGAGAAGCCTTCGTCGTTCTGGGCGTAGCCCGTGGCCGTGGCGAGCACGAGCACGGCGAGCAGCGCGAATCTACACAGGTCGGTCAACGAGGATTTCCCACAAAATCTTTAAGAATCTTTCCGCTCCGCCCACCATTTCAGGCGTTCCGCCACCGTCTTCTCGAAGCCCTGGTCCGTGGGCTCGTACCACTTGGCCCCGCGTAAGACGTCGGGCAGATACTCCTGGCCCGCGGCATGGCCGCCTTCGGCGTGGTCGTAGCGATAGCCTTCGCCGTAGCCGTGCTCCTTCATGAGCCGGGTGGGCGCATTGCGGATGTGTTTGGGCACGAGTTCGGCCGGGTGGTCGCGGGCCGCCTGCTGCGCGCTGTTCCAGGCCGCATAGACCCGGTTCGACTTCGGTGCCGTGGCGAGATAGATCACGGCCTCGACGAGCGCGAGCTCGCCTTCGGGGGAGCCTAAAAAGTGATAGGCGTCTTTCGCCGCGAGTGCCAGCTGCAGCGCGCGCGGATCGGCCAGCCCGATGTCCTCCGACGCCATGCGCACGACACGCCGCGACAGATACATCGGATCCTCGCCGCCGTCGATCATGCGCGCGAGCCAGTACAGCGCGCCTTCCACGTCGCTGCCGCGCACGGCCTTGTGCAAGGCGGAGATCAGGTTGAAATGCTCTTCGCCGGCCTTGTCGTAGCGGGCCAGCCGCCGCTCGAGCACCGACTCGACGAGGTCGGCGGAAAGCGCGTCCGCCGGCGGGGCGTCGAGCGATGTCACGTGTTCCCAGACCGCTTCGGTTGCGTTCAACGCACGGCGGGCGTCGCCGTCGGCGTGGCGGACCAGGAGATCGAGCGCGTCGTCGGCCAGCGTCAGGTCGGCCGCGTCTTCGGGCCGGCCGCCGGTCAGCGTGGTCCAGGCGTTGCGAACGATCGATGCGATGTGCTCGGCCGCCAGCGGGTCGAGCACGAACACGCGCAGGCGCGAGAGCAACGCGGAGTTCAGCTCGAACGACGGGTTCTCGGTCGTCGCGCCGATCAGCGTGATCACGCCTTCCTCGACCCAGGGCAGGAACGCATCCTGCTGGGCCTTGTTGAAGCGGTGGATCTCGTCGCAGAACAGGATCGTGCCTTTGCCTTCCACGTGCTGACGTTGCTTGGCCTCCTTGATGATCTCGCGCACCCGCGGCACGCCCTCGGTCACGGCGCTGAAGGACACATACGCGCGGTCGGTGTAATTCGCCACGAGCCGCGCGAGCGTCGTCTTGCCCGAGCCCGGTGGCCCCCAGAACACCATGCTGCCCACGGCGCCGCGTTCGATCGTCTCGCGCAGCGGCTTGCCGGGGCCTAGCAGCTGCTCCTGGCCCAGGAAGGCCTCGAGCGTCTCGGGCCGCATGCGGTGGGCCAGCGGGATGTACTGCTCCCCGGCCGGTGGGATGAGCGACGGTTGAAAGGTCACGGGTGTGGTGCCCTGGTTGATTGTTCTAGGGGGGATTCTACCGGGGTATGGAACGCAACGCCGAGCTTGCGCCGCCGCCCCCACTACGCGGAGAATCCCGATGGCGACGATCGAGGAGACCGCGATGCCCGTAGATCCACAACCAGTGACCCGCCGTCAGGCGCTCGGCGGGGCCGCCGCCGTTGCTGCGACCGTAGCGACGCTCGGTCGCACACGACTCGCGCTCGCGCAGGATGGCGCTTCGGCCGGCGCGCCGGCGAAGGGCCCGCTCGTCTGGCTCGACATGGATCAGGCGGCGCTCGACGCGGCCTATGACCAGCGCGCCTACGCCCCGGCGATGAGCGAGCACATCGTGCGCAGGAACAGGCACAACCAGATGGCGCTCGCACGCCTCGCCGAGCCACAGATCTGGGCTTACGGAGACAGGCCGGTAGAGAAGCTCCACGTGCATCTGACCGAGCGGGGTGCCGGATTAGCACCGGTCAATGTCTTTTTTCACGGCGGCGCCTGGCGGACGGGCACGGCACGGGCCCGTACTTTCATGGCGGAGTCGCCGATCAACGCCGGTGCGCACTGCGTGATACCGGATTTCTCGTTCGTACAGGACGTCGGCGGCGACCTGGCGGTACTCGGCGACCAGGTCCGCCGTGCCGTGGCCTGGGTCTACGCAAACGCCGAGCGTTTCGGCGGCGACCCGGAGCGCATCTATATATCCGGCTTTTCTTCCGGCGGCCATCTCGCCGCGGTCGTGTTGACGACCGACTGGCCCGGCGAATTCGGGTTGCCCGCGGACTTCATCAAGGGCGGCCTCGTCGCGAGCGGTATGTTCGACCTGGAGCCGGTGCGCCTGTCTTCCCGGCGCGAGTACGTCACGATTACCGACGAGATCGAGCAGGCGTTGAGCCCGCAACGCCATCTGGACCAGCTCCATGCGCCGTTGATACTCGGCTACGGCACGAGCGAGACGCCCGAGTTCCAGCGGCAGACCCGCGATTTCTACGCGGCTGTCAGAGCGGCCGGCAAACCCGTCGAGCTGCTCGTCGCCGAGGGGTACCACCATCTCGAAGTGGCGGAGACGCTCGCCAACCCGTACGGCTTACTCGGCCGCGCGCTGCTCGAGCAGATGCGGCTCGTTTAAACCGCGTACCGAGATCGAGCGCTGGCCGCGAATGTGTCCGCGAAGTCAATATTATGTAAAAGACGGAATCGTCTTATGTAAAGTCGGGCCCCGGGCCGAGGCCGAGCGCTGGCCGCGAATCTTGCCGCGACACAGGATTATGTAAAATACCGGACCGTCTTATGTAAAGTCGGACCGCGAGCCCTGGGGCGCGCCCGCGTCACAGCACCGAAGGCAGCTTATCGAGGCAGCCGTTCCAACCCTCCTCGTGGTGATCGCGGACGCCGGCCTCGGCGAAGCCGGTGTGCGTCAGCGTCAGCTCGGTCTCGCCGGCGTCGACCTTGCGCAGCTCGATCGACACCTGGGTGACTTCTTCGGAGTCGGTCCAGCTCCAGCTGAAGGCGAGCTTCTCGTTCAGCACGATTTCTTCGTAGGTGCCGCTCGGGATATGCGTGGCGCCCTTGGGGTCGTTCATGACGAGCGTGTAGGAGCCGCCGACCTTCAGGTCCACTTCGGCGATCGACACCGTGACCTCGCCGGGCCCCATCCACTGCTTGAGCAGGTCGGGCTCGGTCCATGCGGCGAAGATGCGGTCGGCTGAGGCGGCGAAGACACGAGTGATGACGATCGAATTTTCGCTGGTCATGTCGATAGCTCCTTCTTCAGGGTTTTTCTTATTTCAGTGTTCTCGGCCGGTCACGCTATGACCTCGGCCACCGCGTAGCGGTAGCGGCAGTAGTCGCAGCGGGTGCTGGCCACAGGGACGTGATTCTTGTTCAGGCAGGCGTGGATCTCTTCGAGCACGCCGTCGACCCAGTCGTCGCTGCCGGTGTACGGGATGAGCGTGAGCTCGAACTCGAGCCGGGCGTCGAACGCCTCGCTGTCCGTCGAGCCGTTGGCGTAGACGAAGTATCCGGTATCGCTGACCTCCAGGCCGTTCCGGCGCAACAGCCATTGGTAGATCTCGATCTGCCGCTTGTAGCCCGCGTGCCAGGGCTGATCCAGGACATCGATCGTGTCGTTCTTCGAGGTGGCCTTATAGTCGACGACGACATAGGCGCCGTTCGGTTCCTGCCAGAGGTCATCGATGGCGCCGGTGATGAGCAGGTTGGTGCTCTCGTGCAGGTGCTGTACGCCGACGAAGTTCTGCCGCCACGCATCCAGGTCATCGTGGGCGACCGGCCTCGCATCGACGCCATAGGCTTCGAGCAGCGGATGCTGCGTATTCTGAGTTCGATGGACATCGAACTCCTTCTTCAACAGCGTATCGACGGCGATGTTCAGATTGAACGGAAATCCAGGCGGTCGATCGACGCCGAGGCGGCGGTCGATATAGAAACACCGCGGGCACTCGATGAAGCGATCGATCTTGCTCCTGCTGAGCTTAAACGGCTTCGCGTCACCCGCCTGGTAGATGTTCCGAGTTCGCTTGCCTTTGTAGTTACGCGCCACGTTGGCCTGGTTATTTATTGCCGTGAAAGGAACAGTTCCCTCTGCGTGTTGAAGCGTTCTGCCACATCTTCCTGATCCTCGACGGCGCTATTGTACGCCGCGATGATGAGCTCGCGATCATCGTCCTCGAGGTCGCGATCGTCGGCGAGGTCGTCCAGGCATTCCAGCAACTCATTGCTCTCTTCCATATACGAAACGACGTCGCCTTGGCCCTGCACCATATCGTCCATAGTCGCGACATTGCCGTCGGGGATGGTCGGCGTCGTCGGAAACACGCAATCTCCGGTCAGCTCATCGACGCGCTGTTGCTCCGGGGAGCGCGCTTCCGCCACGGCCGGATCGAGCTCTCTCGATAGCGCCATCGCCTCGAGATAGGACTCGCTGGTCGCGTCGGCAACGCGCAGGAACTCGTTCAACGACTCGATCGCCGCGGAGTTTCGGCCGACCGCCGCCAGGACGGTGGCTTCCATGAAGAGCAGGTCCGGCCCCAGTTCGCCGCACGCGGCTCGGTATTCACCGAACCGTACGGCGGCCGTGCCGCTGTCGCCCGCCGCGGCCGCGGTCTCGATCTCTTGCCGGAGGGTCGCGCGCCGCTCGTCTATCGACAGTGCCGGGTAGCGATCCCCGACGATGCGTGCCATCGACGTCGTGGCCACGAGCGGATCGGTGACATCGGTCGGGAACGGCCCGCCCCGGCCGGTCGGTAGCGCCGCGATCGCGTCGATGACGTCCATGCCGGCGCTGACACGGCCGAACACGGAGTAGCCCCAGCCGTCGCCGGCGGCGTTCAGGGAGTCGTTATCCACGAGGTTGATGAAGTACTGCGAGGTCGCGGAGTGTGGGTCGTTTGTTCTCGCGGCAGCGAGTGTGCCGCGGGCGTTGCCGACGCCGTTCTTGGATTCGTTCATCACCGGTGCCGAGACCGGCTTGTTGCGGAATTCGCGGTTGAAGCCACCGCCCTGGACCATGAAGCCCGCGATTACGCGATGGAATACCGTCCCGGTGTAATGGCCCCGGTCCACGTAGTCCAGGAAGTTTGCGACATGCGCCGGCGAGCGCTCATCGAACAGCTCGATCGTGAAGTTACCGAGGTCCGTGCACACCGCGACATCCGTCGCGCCGGCCGAGCCCGCATAGCCGAGGGTCAGCAGTGAGATGATTAACGCATGCCGTAGGCACCTGTCTGAATTCATATTGTTTCCCTTGTCGCGTGGGTAGGGTGCCGGCGTCACGCCGGGCGGAATGCGCACCCTATCGCCCGAATCGGTGGTCGGTCAATGGCTGGCGGTCATTTTATTGCGCCTCGGCCCTCTGCGGCCGAGATCAGGTACGATAACGACCGGAACAATAACAACGCACGCGCCCGTAGCTCAACTGGATAGAGTACCGGCCTTCGAAGCCGGGTGTTGGGGGTTCGAGTCCCTCCGGGCGCGCCATCGCTCAGATTCTCCCCCCGACACGGGAACGACGACTCTCGGCCTGGCGGTCGATAGACGGTCAACCGGGAGCGTGGTGGGCCGTTACCATACCCCCGAACGGAAACTATCTTCCGAGGGGAACGCGGAGACATCTCGATGAAAACTATGGGTCTGACGCTCGCGCTGATCGGCGCCGGGCTCTGGTGCGCCGAACACGCCGTCGCCCAGATGGGCGGCGGTATGGGCGGCGGTGGCGGACGTCCGACGCCGCCGGAGATCATGCCCAACACGGACCGGGAGACGATGATCCTGTCGCTGCCTGAGGAGTGGTATCCGGCCGCGCCGTTGGCCAGCGAGAATAAAACGGATTCCTACCTGTTCCCGCGTGGCCAGGATCTTTCGAACTGGACGGAGACCCTGCGCCAGGAGGTCTTTCGCTCGACGGGCGGTATCGCGAGTGCCGAACGCGTGTACGAGCTTCGGTCGGAGATCAACCAGGAGAACTGCCCCACCTACACGTCGAGAATCCGCGACGATGACCCGGAGAACGGCTACCCGATGATTTTCTGGGAGCAGCTCTGCGAGCTGAGCGAGGACGAGACCCTGGCCTCCCTGCACAAGGTCGTGCTGGGTAATGATCGGCTGTACATTCTCAGCAAGATCTGGAAGTACGATCCTTCCGGTCGAGAATCGAGGCGCTGGAGAAACTACTTCGAGGACGTCTATGTCTGCGATCCCACCAGGCCGGACCACCCCTGCAGGCCCATGTCGCTACCGCCCCGCGGCCGTCGATGAGTGCCGGCCGCGGAGAAAAACGGCATGGATACTCGGTTTCCGGCGTCTAACGGGGCCTTTGGCCAGAATTAAGCCACGGGTTGGCGGCGTTTTGGTATACAATCGCCGGCTC
>Ga0209980_10002424_pt1 | contig 10132 bp, 11 predicted proteins | sample CR02metaG_FD_183611 | JGI IMG/M metagenome (GOLD analysis project Ga0209980, IMG submission 183611) | Deep subsurface microbial communities from Mariana Trench to uncover new lineages of life (NeLLi) - CR02 metaG (SPAdes) (version 2) | ecosystem: Environmental > Aquatic > Marine > Ocean trench... | reverse complement strand
ACTTCAAGCGTAATTTCCGCATCATCGATAAGCAACGCGTCGTAAATTTTCGGGATCTGGCCAGCCGGGAATTCCACGTCCACAACAGCGCCAATTATCTGCACAGTAGTTCCAGTGCTCATTTCTTGTTTCCTTAGCCTGATACGGCAGCTGCGCCGCCGACAATTTCTGAAATTTCTTGTGTAATCGAAGCCTGTCGAGCCTTGTTGTACTGCAGCTGCAATTCGTCAATGATGTCGCCAGCGTTATCGGTTGCCGATTTCATTGCAACCATCTTCGCCGCCATTTCGCAGGCGAAGTTTTCAACCGCGCCGCGATAAACCTGCGACTCGATGTAACGCATTAATACGTCATCGAGCAGTTCGCCGGCGTCAGGCTCGTAAATGTAATCCCAGTGCGCCTGCAGTTCCTCATCGTCGCTCCCGATGCCCTTCGCCGGCAACAACTGTATGACCACTGGCTTCTGGCTCAGCGCGCTGATGTACTCGTTGTGCACGAGGTACAGGCGATCAATATTTCCTTCGCTGTATGAGTCGAGCATGATCTTGATCGAACCGATTAGCTCATTAACACTCGGCTTATCACCGAGGTGCGTCGCCGTGCCGACGACACTGCCGCCCATACGGCGGAAAAAAGCGACTGCCTTCGCACCGACCAGCGCCATATCGATCTCAACGTTTTCACCCTGCCACCTCGCAATCTCGCCAATCATGCTTTTGAACAGGTTAGCGTTAAGGCCGCCGCAGAGGCCGCGGTCCGTGGAAATTACGATGTGGCCGACGCGCTTGACGTCGCGCTCCGTCAGAAATGGGTGCTTGTAGTCCGGGTTCGCATGCGCCAGGTGCCCGATCACGCGACGAATGCGTTCCGCATAGGGGCGTGATGCTTCCATCTGCAGTTGCGCCTTGCGAATTTTACTCGCTGCGACCTTTTCCATCGCGCTCGTTATCTTCTGCATGTTTTTTACAGAAGCAATCTTCGAGCGTATTTCTTTTTCGCCTGCCATGTTTATCCTATTTATCGGCCGCAGGGCGGCCTCCTACTGTAGGAGCGCGCCCTGCGCGTTTATGCCCTTTGGGTGCGATTCTTTAATAAGCGCCCTTCGCGGCAAACGCTTCGCAGATGCCTTTTAGCGTAGCGGCAACATCGTCATTGTAATCACCGGACTCGTTAATCGCGTCGAGATCACTCTGGTTGTTCGCACGAGCAAAATCGTGCAACGCGGCTTCGTAGTCAACGACTTTCTCAACGGGAACCTCGTCAATGAAACCCTCATTCACCGCGAACAACGACAATCCCATCTCGCCGATCGACAGCGGCGAGTATTGCTTTTGTTTCATGAGCTCCGTAACACGCTGGCCGCGCTCAAGCTGCCGGCGTGTTGCTGCATCGAGGTCAGAGGCAAACTGTGCGAACGCCGCGAGCTCGCGATATTGAGCGAGTGCGAGACGTATGCCACCGCCGAGCTTTTTGATGATCTGCGTCTGCGCCGCGCCACCGACTCGAGAGACCGACAGACCGGCGTTGATGGCCGGACGAATTCCTGCATTAAACAAGTCGGTCTCGAGGAAGATCTGACCGTCGGTAATGGAGATGACATTGGTCGGTACGAACGCCGATACGTCACCGGCCTGCGTTTCAATAATCGGCAGCGCCGTCAGTGACCCGGTCCTGCCTTTGACCTTACCGCCCGATACCTCCTCAACGTGTGCTGCGTTGACGCGAGACGCGCGCTCCAGCAAACGAGAGTGCAGGTAGAAAACGTCACCCGGATACGCTTCACGGCCCGGCGGACGTCGCAGCAACAATGACACCTGGCGGTAAGCCCAGGCCTGCTTTGTCAAGTCATCAAAAATAATCAGCGCGTCTTCGCCCTTATCGAGAAAGTACTCGCCCATCGTGGTACCGGCGTAAGGAGAGATATATTGCATGGCGGGACTGTCGGCTGCCGTTGCAGCCACGACGATGGTGTGCTCCATCGCACCTTCTTCCTCAAGCTTGCGCACTACGCCAGCGACCGAAGACGTTTTTTGGCCGATAGCGACGTAGATGCACTTAATGCCAGTGCCGCGCTGATTGATGATCGTGTCAATCGCGACGGCTGTCTTGCCCGTCTGGCGGTCGCCAATGATCAGTTCACGCTGGCCGCGACCGATCGGCACCATCGAGTCGATTGCTTTCAAGCCGGTCTGTACCGGCTGGTCAACTGACTGACGCTGAATGACGCCCGGAGCAACCTTCTCGATTGGCGCTGAACGTTCAGCTTCGATCGGACCTTTACCGTCAATCGGTATGCCCAGTGCGTCGACGACGCGACCCAGCATTGCCTCGCCAATCGGCACCTCAAGGATGCGACCGGTTGTCTTCACGGTGTCGCCTTCCGAAATATGCTTGTAATCACCGAGGACAACAGCACCAACCGAATCCTGCTCGAGGTTCAGTGCCATGCCGAACGTGTTTTGCGGGAACTCGAGCATTTCGCCATAACGTGCGTCTGCCAGGCCGTGGATGCGAACAATGCCGTCAGTAACCGCGATTACGGTACCGACGTCGCGCGCTTCCGCGGATGCTTCGAAGTTCTCGATGCGCTCTTTAATCAGTCGACTGATTTCAGAAGCTTTGAGTGCCATTTCTTTATCCTCTTTATTCGATTAATGCGGTGGCGAGGCCTTCGAGCCTTGCGCGCAACGATCCATCAATAACCACATCGCCAGCACGAATGACTGCTCCGCCGATGAGATTTTCGTCAATTTTTATTTCGACCTTTACATCGCAGCCAAGCCGCTTCTGCAGTGCCGAGGCGATCTCGTCGATCTGTTTCTTGCTGAGTTTCGTGGCCGACGTTACTACCGCGTCCACGGTGTTCTCGACTTTCGCCTTCAGCGCTTCGAAGTGCCCGGCGATTTCCGGCAATACGGCTACGCGACCGTTCTCAAGCAGGAGCTTGATGAAATTTGTGCCTTTGCCGTTACTGCCTGCGAGTAATTTGGCGCCTGCGTTCTTGAACAGGCCCGTGAGAAACTGAAGGCGCTGCTTGTCGTCGAACTCCGGATTACCAAGGTACTCAACGAGTGATCTGTCGGCGAGCAACTGACCAGCAATGGCTAGCGACCCGGACCACGGTCCAAGATCACCAGCATCATTAGCAAGTTCGAAAACTGCCTGCGCGTACGGTCGCGCGATTGTGTTGTTGTCGGCCATCGCGAATTACAGTTCCTGAGCAAGCCTACTCAAAATGTCGTCATGTGCCTTGCTATCGATCTCGCGCTCGAGAATCTTCTCAGCACTCGCAATGGCGATAGCTGCAACCTGACCACGAAGTTCTTCGCGTGCCCGGTTCGCCTCCTGCTCAATCTCGGCTTTGGCCACGCTCAACTGACGATCGCGTTCTTTAACGCCATCAGACTTGCCGTCCGTAACGATTTCGTTTGCCCGTGCGTGCGCCTGATCAAGAATACCGGTTGCCTGCGTGCGTGCCCCGGCAACGATATCGTCAGCTTCGGCAGCAGCCCGGACAAGCGACTCCTGACCCTTGTCGGCTGCAGCGAGACCTTCTTCGATCTGCTTCTGGCGCTCTTCGATCGCGCCCAACAGCGGCGGCCAGACGACCTTCATACAAAACCACACAAACACGAACATCGCTAACGACTGGCCGATGAGAGTTAAGTTGATATCCACTGGGTACTCCTTACTGTAGGACCGGCCTGGGGGCCGAGATCGCGCTCAAAGGGCTCCTGGCCCTTGCGTGCTCCTACCGTCGTCTTAGCCGCCGGTTGCAGTTTGTAGCTGACCGATGAATGGGTTTGCAAAAGCGAAGAACAAGCCGATACCGACACCAATCATAGCAACAGCGTCGAGCAACGCGACGACGATGAACATCTTCGTCTGCAGCATCGGCGCCAGCTCCGGCTGACGGGCAGCGCCCTCGAGAAAGCGACCACCCAGAAGGCCCATCCCAATACCGACGCCCAGTGCGCCGAGGCCGATCAGAAGTGCGACGGCGATCGCCGTCATGCCAATAACAGTTTCCATCAGTATCTCCCAAAAAAAATCAATTACAAATTAGTGCGTTTCCGATGCCAGGCTTAAATACACTATGGTCAACATCATGAAAATAAAGGCCTGCAGCGTAACAATAAGCAGGTGAAAAATAGCCCAGCCCAAATGTAGTACACCGCCACCTATGCCCAGCAGCCAGTGGCCGCTGAACATGATCGCAATCAGAATGAAGATGAGTTCGCCGGCAAACATGTTGCCGAACAGTCGCAGCGACAGAGAGACCGGCTTGGCTATCAGGGCAACACTTTCGAGAATGAAGTTGAAAGCAATAATAAACGGTGCTGCGATCAGGCCTACACCCCTGGTCGGCGGTGCGATCGGGTGCAATGTCAGCTCGCCGATAAAGCCCTTTACGCCTTTGTTTTTAATTGTATAAAAAATGATCAAGACGAAGACTGATATTGACATGCCGAACGTGACATTCACATCGGTCGATGGCACGACCTTCATATACGGTATGCCGATGGTACCTGCCGCCAATGGAATCCAGTCCACTGGAATCAGGTCCATGAGGTTCATCAGGAAAACCCAGACAAAAATTGTCAGGCCCAACGGCGCGATGAGCCGGCTCTTGCCATGGAAGGTGTCCTTAACACTGCCATCCACAAATCCAACAATGATCTCGACCGCGGCCTGGAATTTACTCGGCTTTCCGGATGAGCTCTTTTTTGCTGCCCGACTGAACAGCGTAATGAATACGACACCAAGCAATATCGACCAAAACATCGAGTCGACATTTATTGTCATCGGGTTACCAGCGCACTGATTCCAAATCCACTCGCCCGTTTCCGTCCTACACACCTGGAGATTCTGCAGGTGGTGAGCGATGTACTGGTCGGAAGTTAGAGCGCCGTGTCCGCCTTCAACTGCCATTGCTGTTACTCGTGTCCTGTTCGCTGCGCATCAGGAAGCCTGAAATGGTTACCAGCTGCGTCGCAATGAAGCCTGCAAAAAGTGCCGCTGCCAAGAGCGGCGTAACGAGCGTGAACACGAGCGTGAATAACAGCACGGTCAACGCCAGCTTGCCCATTTCGCCTATCCACGCCGCCCTTATCAGGGCCGCTGCTCCGGGATCCCGGCGTGGTACTACCAGCCGTAATGCCAGAAACGCGTTTGGAACGACGCACGTCATACTGCCGAGTAATGCCGAGTAACCGGCCACATTGCCATAAGCGCCCCAGAGTACGGCGGCCAGAACCACCCCAACCAAACTCTGCCACATGAGCACCCGGGCGATAGTGAGGTCCATTTCTCAATGCCTCCGGCACTAAAAACGCCACGTCCGTCAGTCTTGGCCGGCGGTGGGTGGCGCGTGTGGTTTGGTTTGTCCAAGCGGGCCTAGTTGAGCGTGCGCATTATAGTGGCAGACCTATAGCTTGGCAACATATACAGAACACTGATGACGGGCCCTTCGGCGGCCCCTTTTTCGGGAGTTTTAAGGGTTTCTGACGAATTCCTGTCTATGCGACACGGCGCACATTTGGCCCGCATCAGAGCGCGTATAAATGGGTGGGAATACAGGAATAGTTTTTGCCGCCATGCTGTTAATTTCAAGTGAAACTGTTCGCGCCACTCCAGCGCTGAGTGATGTCGTCAGGGAGATGAGCTTCACCCTAAGCTCCTTTGCGTCATCTGCGACTTTTGCCAAGCTGATGACGGGCCAGTCACGGCGTATCGTTTTGTTGACCGAATCAGATGTCAGCAGCGAGATCGTTCGCACTTTAAAGACCGCCAGTGAACACCTGTCGTTCGGCATCATCGTCGCGGCTGATCGCGCCTCGCTACGCAGCAGCAAGCAGGCGGAACTCGTCGACCAGCTCGCCAGTTTCGACAACATTGAGTGGGTCGGCAAAGAATTCGATTTTGACCAGCTGAGCGGCTGCGCGCGGCGCTGCCGTCGACGCATGCTGCGAGTGTCGCGCCAGGAGGTAGAGAACGCCCTGGAATGCGGTCAGTTCGTGCTTCGCTATCAACCCAAGGTTGAGCGTAATTCCGGCACCGAATGGTTGACGCGTGAGGCCGAGGCGCTGGTGCGCTGGCACCATCCCGAGCACGGCCTGATGGGACCGCTCGAGTTTCTCCCTGAGGTCGAAGCCTTTGGGCTGATGGGCAGACTCAGCGTATATGTGCTTCGCGAGATGACCCGGCAATTGGTTTCCTGGCGCGATGGCGGCATCCACCTCAATGCCTGTATTAACCTGGCCTCCAGCCAATTGGGCGATCCTGCGCTCGCAGACAATTACGCCGCGATCGTTCGCGAGGCCGGTCTGGAATGTCGCAGCTTCACGCTCGAGGTGATCGCGCAGGATCTGGCCGATCCCGACGCTCCGCATGTGCAAATGCTCAAGGCGTTGCGCAAGAAGGGATTCCGAATCTGCCTCGACGATTTCCGTGTCGTGTCGTCTTCGCTCGGTACTTTCGAACAAATGCCGTTCGACGAAATTAAAATTCATGCCTCGGCACTCAGGCGGGCACAAAACGACGGAGAATCGCTGGCCGTGCTGGCGGCAATTACCGGGCTCGCGCACAGTCTGGGCATGTCGGTCTGTGCAGAAGGCGTCGAAGATCAGGAAACCTTTGAGTTCCTGAAGACAATTCAGTGCGACAAGATGCAGGGCTTTCTTATCTCGGAGGCGGTCATGCCCAGCATAATTCGACGGGTTTACTCGGCGAAAAACGACCCGGCAGACGAGGTCGCGTAACCCCCCCCAAAGGGGTAGTTCTACTTGATGTGTTCTAGAATCCCGTCCAACTCGTCAAGGCTGTTGTAACTGATCACGAGCCTGCCCGCGCCTTTTGGCGTGTGCTCAACACGCACCTTCGCACCCAGTTTGTCGGAGACTTCGATCTCCAGCCGGCGAATATCGGCGTTCTGAGCCGGCGCGTTTCTGGCGGTTTTCGGTTTAGGGCCTTGCAGCGTGCGCTTGACGAGTCTTTCCGTGTCGCGGACGGATAGCCCTCTCCGGATCACCTGCAACGCGACATCAAATTGCTGCGTAGCGTTTGAGATAGACAACAGCGCCCTTGCATGCCCCATCTCCAGCTGCCGGTCCTCAAGTAGCGGCTTCACCTTGTCGGACAAGTCCTGCAGGCGAAGCAGATTACTGACCGCCGCGCGCGAGCGGCCCACGGCTTTCGCCGCCTCGGCGTGCGTCAGATCAAATTCGCGAATCAGCCGGTCCAGCGCACGCGCCTCTTCCAGCGGATTCAGGTTTTCCCGTTGAATATTCTCGATGAGCGCCATCGCGATGGCCGATTCATCGGGCACGTCGCGAATAATCGCAGGTATCTCGGCGAGGCCGGCCATCTGCGCCGCACGCCAGCGACGCTCACCGGCAATGATCTCGTAGCGCAGAGTGTCCCCCTTCCTGCCAATGGGCCGCACAACGATCGGCTGTACGATACCCTGCGCCTCGATGGATGCAGCAAGCCCTTCCAATGAGTCCTGCCGCATATCCACGCGCGGTTGATACTGGCCGCGCTGTAAAATTTCAACTGGCAAATTCTTGAGCCCCTCGTTGCCCGTATCGGCAGAATCGGGTCTTGATATCGCCACCATTGGCCTGCTGAGTAATGCATCGAGGCCGCGGCCGAGTCTTTTTTTTCTCGCTGTCATCTGAATTTCACGGTCAAGGACCGTTTATGCCCTCCGGGTGTTGCTGCGGTTATTCATACGGCCTCTGCTATGCGCTCGTCTTCACGCCGTAAAACTTCGCCAGCCAAGGCCAGGTACGCGATCGCACCGCGCGACGAGCGGTCATGCAGCAACACCGGCAAACCGAAACTCGGCGCCTCCGCCAGGCGAATGTTGCGGGGCACCACGGTACGAAATACTTTTCGATCAAAGTGCTCAATGAGCTGCATCGAGACTTCGTTTGAGAGATTTATGCGTGGATCAAACATCGTGCGGAGAATGCCGTACATCTCCAACTTCGGATTGACGGAGTCGCGAACCTGCTCAATTGTGCGCAGCAGCGCGCTCAAACCCTCGAGCGCGTAATACTCGCACTGCATCGGAATGAGTACGCCATCGGCCGCGGTCAAAGCATTAACGGTCAGCATGTTTATCGACGGCGGGCTATCGATCAATATGAAATCGTACAATCCGGCAACGGGTGCGAGCGCTTTCCTGAGCTTGAGTTCGCGGCCGATTTCCTGCAGCAATGTAACTTCCGCAAGCGTTAGGTCCTCATTGCCCGGAAGCACCGCAAAACCGCCTTGGGGTGCCGAGACAATTGTGTCGGCTGCCGTTGCCTCACCCAGCAAGACATCACAGGCCGAGTATTCGACCTCCATTTTGTTTATGCCGCAGCCCATAGTCGCGTTGCCCTGCGGATCCATGTCGACTAGCAGTACGCGCCGCTGAGTTGCCGCGAGCGATGCCGCCAGATTGACGCAGGTCGTGGTTTTTCCCACCCCGCCTTTCTGGTTTGCTACGGCTATGATTCGCGTCATTGCAACCTGCTCTTTATCTTTGGCGCCGCAACAGTACAGCGTGCCGCGACCCTGTTTCAAAACCCGGCACGCAGAGCTCCATCACTTGATGGCTCCACGGCAATTCTAATTGGGCTAATTGTTCTAGTTCTTCCGCCGGGTAACGGCCTTTCAGCGCGACAAACACCCCGTCCTCTCCCACGTGGCGACCACCGATTTCAACGAGTCGCGGCAATGCGGCCAGCGCCCGCGCAATCACGGTATCAAAGCCATGGCCGGGTTCATAGTCCTCGCCCCTGGCTTTGACGGCGGATACGTTGTCTAAACCGAGCAAACCGGCCACATGCTGGACGAACATTACCTTCTTGTTGTTGCTATCCAGTAACGTGAAATGCCGGTCAGGCTGCACGATGGCGAGCGGCAGCCCGGGAAAGCCCGCGCCAGTTCCAACATCAAGCACCGTACCGCCTTCGAGCAGCGGTGCCGCCACCAAGCTATCGAGCAGATGGACGCGGATCATCTCGTCCGTATTTCGAACGGCCGTCAGGTTGACCTTACGGTTCCACTTCTCGAGTTCGCTGATCAGTGCGCCAAGTTTCTTCATGGTCCCATCCGGGACCGGCAACCCCAATTGCTGAAGTGCTGTCTGTATCTTTTCCGTCAATCGTCAACCAGATGCTGTTGCAAAAACAGAACCGTCGCCTGCTGATAGACGTCCCGGTTCTCACGCTTTCTGTAGCCGTGCCCTTCGTTTAATGCATTCATAAACCAGACAGTATGCCCTTCTCTTCGCAGCGCTTCGACCAACTGCGTGGCTTCCGTTACAGGAACGCGTGGATCATTCTCTCCTTGAACAACAAACATCGGAATACTGATCCGATCCACGTTGTTCAATGGGCTGATTTTTTCAAGGTACGCACGCATCTCCGGATCGCGTTCATCGCCGTATTCCACGCGGCGAAGATCACGGCGATAGTCCTGGGTATTTTCAAGAAAGGTCACGAAGTTGCTGATGCCAACGACGTCGACAGCGGCCTTTAGCCGGTCGCTGTAATGCACGGCGCCCGCCAGCACCATGTAGCCGCCGTAGCTGCCGCCAAAGACTGCAACGCGGTTCTTGTCGAGGTCCGGCTGCGTTTCTATCCAGTCGAGCAACGCCCCGATATCTTTTACCGAGTCTTCGCGCTGGAATCCATTGTCCAGCCCCACGTACGTTTTACCGTAACCGCTGGAACCTCTGACGTTCGGTTGAATGATCGCGACACCGAGTTTGGCCAGCCACATCTGGTAGGTGCTGCTGAATAACGGCCGGGCTTGTCCTTCGGGTCCGCCGTGTATGGCAATCACGACCGGGTACGGACCCTTGTCAGCCGGTTTGTAAACCCATGCCGGAATCTCGCGGGGTTTACCTTGCACCTCGTCAAAGGTCGGATAATGAATGAGTTCGGGTGCACGAAACGTCGTGGTATCAAGACCGCCGACTTCACTTTCGGTCCAGCGAGTCAGGTTTCCATAGTCCAGCGGGCCCGGTCCGAGATCCAGAACAAACGCATCGCTTGGCGTTTGCGAAGTGTTCAACGTCATCGCCAGACGCCGGTCATCGGGACTGAACCGGACGTCAAACGCACGACCGATCGGG
>Ga0209980_10002422_pt1 | contig 10133 bp, 7 predicted proteins | sample CR02metaG_FD_183611 | JGI IMG/M metagenome (GOLD analysis project Ga0209980, IMG submission 183611) | Deep subsurface microbial communities from Mariana Trench to uncover new lineages of life (NeLLi) - CR02 metaG (SPAdes) (version 2) | ecosystem: Environmental > Aquatic > Marine > Ocean trench >... | reverse complement strand
GACCCGGATAAAGGGCCTATCGGGTTTGTCTCCATTTTTGAGGATATAACGAAGCAAAAAGAAGTGGAGGAAAAACTTCGTCTCGAAGAGGAGATGCGTAAGGTGAGAGAGCATGGGATAGCGCACCAGGGCGAGTTGTCGGGTGAGGGTTTTCGGTTCGAAGGGGTTGTCGGGGAAGGTGGGGGGATGGGCAAAATCTATCAGCTCATTCAAAAGGTGGCTGCCACAAACACCAATATCCTGATCACGGGGGAGAGCGGTACCGGAAAGGAACTGGTGGCTCGGGCTATCCACTTTAACGGACCGCGTCGAAATGGCCCTTTTGTGGCGGTGAACTGTGGTGCTATCCCTGAGAACCTCATCGAGAGTGAGCTTCTTGGCCACGTGCGCGGCGCCTTTACAGGGGCGATCTCAGATCACGCGGGTTTCTTCAAGCAGGCCGACAAGGGGACTATCTTTCTGGATGAGATTGGAGAACTCCCGCTGCACCTTCAGGTGAAGCTACTCAGGGTGTTACAGGAAAAGGCCTTCACACCGGTAGGCGGGAGCAAGCAGGTTACAGCTGATGTACGTGTGATTTCTGCATCGAACAGGGACCTGAGAAAAGAGATGGAAAAAGGACAGTTCCGCGACGACCTTTTCTATCGACTCAATGTGGTCCAGATGGCCTTGCCTCCTCTGCGCCATCGGAAAGAAGATATTCCGCACCTTACTCAACACTTTATTGAAAAATTTGCCAAAGACCATCACAGACAGGTGGAAGAAATTTCCAGTGGCGGGCTGATGTGCCTAATGGCTTATAGTTATCCGGGAAATATTCGAGAATTGGAAAATATCATCGAACATGCCGTAGCCGTGACGAACAAAAACGTCCTAACCGAAGAAGACCTGCCCTCTCATGTCAAGGGAGTTCCCATTTCGGATGAGATCAGACTTCTTGAAAAGACAGCTCCGGGAGGAGGAGATGTCTTTTTAAGCAAGGGGATTTCTCTCGATGACGAACTGTCTACCCATGAAAAGTGCTTGCTTCTCGGGGCCTTAAAGAAGACAAACGGCGTGCAGAAAAAAGCTGCTGAGCTTCTGGGGATCAATTACAGATCATTTCGCCACAGGCTGGAAAAATACGGTTTTTTAAGCATGAAAAACCATGGATTAGGCGACCAGGGAGAGGCCAAGTGATATTTTTTGTTCTATTTTCTGTTCTCTAATTTTGTCACCGACATTTAAAGTTCTATTTTTTGTCAATTACAAATAATTACACTATCGTGAGTAAAATCTACAACTCATTGATTTTTAAGTTAAAAATTGATTATTACGATTCCGCAAATTTGTATTATTAGTTAATTAAGGGTGGTCCGGTTCTTGCTTATGCTTCATCTTACCTTCGGGCAAACCAAATCGCACAGGGACAAAGGAGGTGATCAAAATACCGAGCACCTGTTTTGGGTCTGAGGGGAAAGCGAAGAATTAATACTAAGAGAGGAGCATTATTATGAATAGATTGAGACTACGAGCCGAGGGCTTCACCCTCATCGAGCTACTTGTTGTTATAGCCATCATCGGAATTCTGGCGGCGATCGCTATCCCGCAGTTTGCGACCTACCGGAGAAGGGGCTATGGATCTCAAGTCAAGTCCGATGTAAGAAACATTGCCACAGCCCAGGAGGCCTATTTTGTAAATGCCAATACATACATTACGTTGTCTTCTCCAATAACTTCAGGTAACTTACCAGGATACAATAGGTCTGGTGATGTATTTGCCAGTGCTGCGGGAACAGAGACTACTTTCTTACTAACCGCAACACATAGCAAGTGTAATTCTAGTAATGTGTGGACATTTTTAAGTTCCACAGGAGCAATCGGGAGCCCGAGTACCGGCTGTACAGCTCCTTAGTCCGCGCATCTTTCGCAGTTGATCGTTTAAAATCTGGGGGGGGATGGATTTCAAAGCCTTCCCCCCTTTTTCTCTCCTGTTTGCTATTCTCGTTGTGACCCGACTTTTTCTCCCATAGACCGGAAAAGCACTAATACTTTCTTCATGGGGGTCAAAAAAAGCCTTATAACGCGATCTGCCGACCTCTCCGTCTTTTTTCTCTTGGCGGCTATGGTCCTCTGGTTTACCTGGGAAATGGTATGGGGTGGGAAGGTCCCCTTTTTTCGGGACTTGGGCCCTTACTTTTACCCCATGAGGTACAGTCTCGCCCAGAGCTTTAGGGCTGGAGAGCTTCCTCTCTGGAATCGTTATATGGCCATGGGGTTCCCTCTTTTGGCTGATTTTCAGTCTGGGACCTTTTACCCGCCTCACCTTTTATACCTTGCATTACCTTTTTGGACAGCTGTTAGGGCCATTTTTGTCCTCCACTTTTTTATTGCAGCCACGGGGGGCTACATGCTCTGCCGCCGGTGGAACTATCCACCATACTTAGCAATCTTGGGGGCTACTCTTTTCACCTTCGGGGGGACGATAGTGTCCCTCAGCAACTTGTTGAATCATTTCCAAACTGCGGTATGGCTACCCTGGATAATTTACTTTTGGGAGAGAGCGCTAAGGTCCAAAGACAGCGGTGGTTTCCTCAGCCTAGTTTTAATTTTGCTCTTCCAGTTTCTTGCAGGATCACCTGAACTGTATGCCCTTAGCGTTGTGGTCCTCGTTTTAGTTGGCCTCAGAAACAAAGCAGGAGATCGAGCTGTCACGTGCCGAAGGATTTTCTTTTCTCTAATAGCAGCCAACGCATTGGTTGCGGCGCTTGCTATGGTTCAGATTCTACCTACGGTAGAACTTCTCATCAGATCACGGTTTAATTATCCCATCTTTTATTCTGAGGCGATCTCGTGGTCATTGCACCCAGCTAACCTGCTTGACCTTTTTGTTCCTAATAAGGAGGTAGACACTGATGTCTACATGGGAATTCGCCTTTTTTTTGGACGCGATCTTCCGTTTATTGTGAGTTACTACATGGGCGCCATCTCCCTTGTCGGAACCATTTTCTGGCTTTATTATGCCCCCCGAAAAGAAAAAGCTGTTCTACTGGGAGTGGTCATAGTCACCGTTATCTTGGCAATGGGGCGCTATACGCCCTTTTACTCGATCCTTTACGGATATATTCCTGTTTTTAAGCTCGTCCGCTATCCTGAGAAATTTTTTTTCCTGGTCAATGCTTTTCTTCTATTCATTGCCCTAAGGGGCCTGTGCGAATTTAACCATCGCGACCGTCCTACTAACACGGGTCCTTTCCTGCTGCTTTCCTTCATCACGGCACTATTATCTGTCCTTTATCTTTTTTTCCGATTTGACAGCGACTCCCTCCTCCGCTTGATTGCCTGGAGCAAGCAGGTTTCTGTTTCATCTGAGACGATTAAAAGTTACACCGGTGTGCTTCTTTCTCTAGAGAGACAAATTGCACTGATATCGGCCTTCTCCATCCTCTTTTTTCTGTGGGACAGAAAAAAAATTGGCAACCGCCTTTTTCGCTACCTGCTTGTGGGTATGGTTTTTGTGGATCTAAGCTCGGCTCACAGGTCCTTCCAATTTCTCCTCGATCCGGATCGAGTCACCCAGAGTCCCAGAATAATACAAGATCTTGATCCTGAGCCGACCAGGTTATTCAACTACACGAGCCGTACCAATCTTCATCCCAGCAATTATGTGATCTACAAACAAATGCCTTTCTATGACTTCAATTCGATGATTTTCTCCAACCTCTATCCAAACACGGGGGTTTTCTATGGAATTGAGTACATGCAGGAGATCGATGCGCTAGGAAGAGGGCCTTACCTGGAATTTCTTATGTTTGCCAATGAGATTCCCCCCGAAAGACAGTATATGCTGCTTGGCGCCATGAACGTTAAATACATTAGTAGCTTAAATCCATTGCCTGAAGAAGGCATATCGGTATTAAACCACTTTCCGCAATACCATACGTGGTTATACACGCTCGACGACTGGGTCCCCAGGAGTTATATCGTCCCAAAGGCCATTGTTGAGAAGATCCCTTCAAAGACTTTGGATCGGATTTCTGAGGAGGAATTTAATCCCCTTAAAGAGGTCGTCCTCGATCACCCTTTGGAGCTACCTTCACCTCGGGCCCTCCACTCCCGGGCTGAGATCGTTCGCTATACGAATAAATCTGTGACCATTAAAGCGGCTCTTGATGGTTCAGGGATTTTAGTCTTGACAGATTCATTCAGTCCTGGCTGGAAGGTTTTCGTAAATGGTGAAGAGAAGAAAGTCCTGCGGGCAAACCTTTTTTTTCGGGGGGTAGCTCTCGGTCAAGGACAACATTTGGTTGAGTTTCGCTATGAACCCCTCTCCTTCACTATTGGCCTAGCTGTCTCCCTGACCACCATTTGTGGCATAGCTATTTGGTTCATTTATGTCTTGGCCATCAGAAAGAAGAAAGCTGTCCCGACGATTTAAAGCTCCCTTATTTTCAATCTCTGCTGGATTCAATGTAAACCCCGCCTTTTGAGGCGGGCACAAAGCCGATGGGGTTTCCCCCGTGGTGTCGCGGTACATTACTCCACAGGGGGGAGAAGCGGCAGCTCTCCCCTTTGGTCGAACACGGGGAGTCAAACCCCGTGTTCGATATAACTTGATTACTAAGCGGGGTCCTCTACCTTGTAAACGGAGACTAGAGGCACGCCGTCAAGCAGCATTGAAGTATAGGGTCGGGGATTATTATAGATCAAAAGTCGATCGGCTTGTGACAAGACGCTCTGCCGGGTCAATAGGATATAGTAGTCAAAGTCTCCGGAATCAGTGATCCGAATATCGCGCCGCAGGCGGTTTTCCTTCTGATAGTAGTTTAACATGAAGTTGCTAAAGGAGGCATTAATGACCGCATTGGGCGGCAACTCCTTATTGAGGAATCTGAGAAACTCAGGAGTCAAGGCCTCCATGAAATAGGTTACCTCGAGTCCGCGTTGGTAGGCCCCCCGGATTCCTCCAACCAGTCGGTTATAATAACTCAACTGATACGGATGGTAGATCAATAGGTCCAAGGCCGGTTGAAAGAGGACCAAGAGAAAAATAACCCCGATCAGCTTGCCCCGAAGGTTCTTCACCCCTTGCAAGATCGTTAATTTTTGAGATTGGTCAGTCACGGTTCTGACTAAAACAAAAAAACCAATACTGGCTAGACCACCAAGAAACGGAAGAACCGGGAGCATCAACCGGTTTACATCGTGGAGCACAGCCCCAGGGAGAAGACCCATAGAAAGTATGAACACGGCATTGAATAAAAACAGGACCATGATTTCTCTTTGGGCCTTGAGCTTTGCAATGGCAATGAACCCAATGAGGATTAGTATGAGGATGGTTTCTGGTATCGTGACGGCTGTCATGAAAAAGGGATAATACCAGGGGACGTTGCTTGAGACATAGATTTTGTTGAAGAAAAAAATAGCGTAGTTGACATCAGGCCGGAATCCTCGACTTACACTGTCGTAGAGAAACATAGCAATCCGCGGAAGGGTCTTATGCCACAGGTAGGGTTGGAGGCTTACCATGATTATAGGGCTCAAAAAAATCATAGAGAACACGTTGTTGTGATAGTAGTGACGGTGGTACAGATGTGCCCAGAGAAGCAACGGAATAGGTATTAGAAATGCTGGGAATTTAGTAGCAAGGGCTAGTCCCCACACCACAGCTAGAACAAGGCTCCACCTCCAGTCCCTTAGTCCTTTCACGAAGCAGTAGACCGTTAACAGCCACAGGGTGGTCAGGGGCATATCGGTCACGACAAAATGGGCAAAACCGAACAGGTTGGGTATCAGGACCAGTGCCAGGGCCGAAAACAATCCGGTCGCGCGATCAAAGAGCGCAGCCATCCATAGGTACATCACGGCTACCAACAGGGCAAAGAGCAGAGCAGGGGCAAGCCTGTAAGCGGTGAATTTGTCGATAAAGGGTGAGAGGGCCGCTTTTGTCAGTCCCGCGAGAAGGCGGGAAAAAGGTGGGTGGGGCACGTGGTAGGGGTCCCAGCGCCAAGCCGACTCAATCTTCTCATCGCTCAGGACCGAGCCAAGATCTCCCCGGACCAGCCCTCGAAAGAGCTCGCCGAACCACTGAACTTCCAGGTCTGAAGCGACAAAGTAGTTGGGCTCATCCCAGGTTAGCCCGTAGTGAGAGGCGGTGAAGGCAACCAGGAGAAAGACCCCTCCACCTAAAAGACATGCGGCAATCCAAGGTCGCAGCCAACTTTGCGTGGTGAAGGTCCTACTCACTGGTATTTCCCGTGATAGTCATAGAGACGGATCTGGAGGAGCCCTAAAAAAGAAGTGATCACATCTCTCCACAGCCTGACCTTAATGCCCCGATTATCTCGCCACGTCACAGGCACCTCTAAGATCCGGTATCCTTTGAGTTGGGCAAGATAGAGAATCTCGACGTCAAAGCTCCAGTTTTTAAGCTGTTGCCGGGAAAAGAGATCTCGGGCCGCTTCTCGTCGAAATCCCTTGAAACCACAGGTGAAATCCGAAACCCGTAATCCCAGTAGTAAGTTTGAGAGCGTCGTGTATGTTCGTCCCAGAAGCTCTCGGTATAATGGCTGGTGGACCTCAATCGCAGCGCCGGCTTTTCGTCGGGTCCCGATCGTCACATCGAAATGATTTTCCAAGTGGGTGAGAAATCCAGGCAACGTCTCGATAGGAACCGAAAGGTCTGCGTCGGAAAAGAAGAGGAATTCTCCACTGGCAAGGAGCATGCCTTGCTTGACGGCTGCCCCTTTCCCCAGATTATGAGACTGCTGATATAATCTTACACCATCGTGATTATTGTAGCGCTCCCTAACCAGATCTCCTGTCCGGTCCTTACTACCGTCATCTACAATAATGACCTCTGTAGAGTAAGGCTCAGATTTCAAGAAACTCAAAATACGATCCAAACTTTTGACGATGCGTGCTTCCTCATTGAAAGCTGGAATAATTAATGAAACATAAGCCTTGGTATTAGGGCTTGAGATGGTCATAGCCTCTCGGAAATTTTCTCCCAGCTCAATTTAACAGAGTTGAATTTATTGCTCTGTGTCGAAGATCGTGAGCGCCATTCGTTCACGGGCTTCGTCGATGAGTGCATTTTGTTTCTGGAGTAGCCGCCGGATGGCGAATTTGGCGTCGAGAATGTCATCCTTGAGGTGGTGTTCAATGAAAAAGCCAAATTTCTGGTTGCGGAACCGCCAACGGGCTATGGGGTGATAGAGCTTAAAACAAAGGCGCAGGAGGGAGGAATTACTGAATTTGTATTCAACATTTTTGTTGGCGAAATAAGATGTGAAACTAATAGCCTCCATTTTGCGAACTAACCTAGCGGAGGACCACGAGCGGTAGTTGCGGAGCCAGGTATCAAATTCCATATGCTCCCAGTCTTCAATCTTTCCGGGTCCTTTAAATCCTTCTTTGATAGCTTGGTCATAAAACGGGGTGCCGATAATAGGCAAGAACATAAAGATTAACGTGTACGCGTTTGGATTGGTGTCCTGTAGTTCACAGGCAAAGCGGACCGTATCCATCATTTCAGATTCGGTTTCGCCGGGGAAGCTCACTATCAGTGTATATTTCACCTTGATATCGTACTTTGCCAGTTTTTGATTTGTAACGCGCATCTCATCCAGTGTTTCGGCCTTATTTATTATACGAATGACCCACTCGTTGCCGGACGGACATTTCGTCCCAGGTACCTGTATAAGGCTGGATTAGTACAATTTGGGCCATGGTGGTCTAATTTTTATCGGTCTTATTCTACCCATTGGCAGTAAGGATATTCCCTAAGACCGAGTATATAGATCGGTTTTTTGGGAGTCAATGTAATGAAATTCTATTCTATGATTTTAAGCTAAAAAAGTGCCAATAAGGAGCAAATTGAATAAATGATAGAGGGGAGCTCTCTAGGTTGCTAAGGAAGCGGCGCAACCGACTTGAAGAGGGAGATAAGTGACTTCACCACGCCATCTCTGTATATGGGGAAAATGACAAAAACAAGTAATTTAACAAATAAAAAGGGCATTTCATATCTACCTGAACCGTGGTAGGAGAAGAGAATTGGATACCGAATAGTTGGTAGAAAGAAATCTTTTACGATCCATCAAAAGTGCTCTAAAATGGGACTCATTCTTTAGTCGGCAGCTTTCGGGATGAAATCTGGGTGGTTACTCACCTTGCTCCAGGATGTTCACCTCTTACTCGTGTTTGGCCCCTGGCTTTTCCTCCTTGATCAGCTCGTGGATCAACCGAGGGACGGCTCCACAGCTAATGCACCTTGGCGATTGAGGTTTAGTACCGTCGGGATATCTCATGTACCGTAGGTAAAAAGGCTTCTCGGTCCCGACGTAACTGTCATAGTAGAAAGCGATTTTGCCGCATTCGCTGCACTGAAGGTATTTTGCCATCAGGATTTCCTCCACTTATCGTCAAATACGTTATAAACCGCGCTGTTCACTTGCCGGTGAGATCAGGTCTTTTTTATCCAGTTCTTGATATAACTCCTCGAGAACCTCTGCTGTGGCCGACGTTTTCGTCTCAGCCATGGTTCACCTCCACAGGGGAAAATAGCAGAATAGAAATCCCCTTTCTAGAGAGCCTCCCCGCATTAGTCGGGGAGTTGGTTTGGAAAACAAAGATGGAGCATTTTTCCAAGTGGCCGAATCGCCTTCTAGGGAGGACGTTGGAAAAGTCCTATCAGTTAACGCTAGGTTTTTTCAAAAAATATGGCTAAAAAATTAAAGAGTTTTTTCTGACCCTGTCCTGGCTAAAACAACGTATAGATAAACGGTGCTATGGCGGAGCTTTGAGCGAAAATGACCAGCATGCCGAAAAGCAGCAGCACCAAAATCATTGGCGTCAGCCACCACCACTTGCGCTGCCAAAAGAACATAAGAAGTTCCCCCATGATACCCATGCGACTGGCTAAACTCTCGACAAACCGCATGTACGTTTCCTCCTCAACTTAATCCTTTAGGCTTCTCTATCACACACTCCCCTAAGGCTAAAATGTCCATGCCACTTTGGCTGAATGTCCGAAATGCCTCATGGGGAGTATTCACAATCGGCTCGCCCTTCAGGTTGAATGAGGTGTTGAGCACCATCGGAACTCCCGTGGCCTGCCCAAAGTTCTCGATCAGCCGGTAATATCTCGGGCTTACTTCTTTCTGAACCGTCTGGAGCCGGCCCGTTCCGTCCACGTGCGTGATGGCAGGGATGACCCCCCGCTTTTCCTCCCTTACGTCCACCACGTAGAGCATGAAGCGGGCTGGATAGTGCCTTGGCGCTTCGGGCAGTGCGAAGTACTCCTCTGCACGCTCGGCCAATACAGAAGGGGCAAAGGGGCGGAACGGCTCTCGGAACTTGATCTTGACGTTGACAATATCCCTCATATCGCTACGCCTCGGGTCGGCCAGGATGCTCCGGTTCCCCAGCGCTCGAGGCCCCCATTCAAATCGACCCTGGAACCACCCTACGACCTTTCCGGCTTGAAGCTCATCAACAATCCGCTCGATGAGCTTCTCCTCGCTATCGAGCCGCCGATAGCGGATGCCCTTCTCGTTCAGGAACTTCTCGATCTCGCCAGGACCGTGCTCCTCTCCCCAGTAGGCATGCTCCATAACGAACTTGCGCGGCTTGCCCAGGACTACATGATAAGCATAGAGGGCTGCTCCGATAGCCCCACCACCGTCACCGGCCGCGGGCTGAACATAGATTTCTTCAAACGGGGTCTCCCTGAGGATCTTACCGTTAGCCACACTGTTTAGAGCAACTCCGCCGGCCATGCAGAGCCTCTTAAGGCCGGTCTCCTTGTATACATACCGAGCCATCTTGAGCAGAACTTCTTCCGTAACCGCCTGAATACTTGCGGCTATGTCCGCATAATACTGATTCTGTTTGCTCAGCTCGTTGTAGTTCGCCGGCCTTTCCCCAAAATAAGAGGGATAGCCGCTTGCTGGAGTGAAAAAGAGAGCTTTAGAATCTCGCGGGGGGCCAAATAGTGTTTCAAACTTTCCATTAAACGTCTTCTCTGTGGAGTAATGAAAGGAAAAATAGTCCATGTTGAGCTCAAAACCGCCGTCACTTGCTAGCCGGATAAGTTTGTAAACCTTGTCCTGATACCGGGGCGACCCGAAGGGGGCCATCCCCATCACTTT
>Ga0209980_10002421_pt1 | contig 10140 bp, 10 predicted proteins | sample CR02metaG_FD_183611 | JGI IMG/M metagenome (GOLD analysis project Ga0209980, IMG submission 183611) | Deep subsurface microbial communities from Mariana Trench to uncover new lineages of life (NeLLi) - CR02 metaG (SPAdes) (version 2) | ecosystem: Environmental > Aquatic > Marine > Ocean trench... | reverse complement strand
GCCTATTCCGGATCGGGCCTGACGATCACGGTATCGGCGATCGGGATGATTTCGGATATTGGCAGGTCGGCGGCTTCAGCGTGTTCTCGAATGGCTTCCTCACTACTGGCCTGATAGATGCAGACGGTTCCGAGCCCTCCACCGGCTTCCTCCAGAACATATGAACGAATCCACTGGATGTCATCCGGCATATCTTCGCCGGCTTTCGTTGAGCGTGCCGCGGCTTCTTCAAGTGTCGGCCCGTCGGTGAATCCGTCACGACGCAAGATTGCGTATAAGTTCATTTGAAGTTCTCCCGTTTGTTTTTATGTCATTTAATCACGATTAATCGGGGTCGAACCGCAGTTAATTGAATAACTTCGGTTCGACCCTACTTTATCTTCGGGTAGTAAACGAGCCGGGTACGGCTCAGGCGATCATGCCATGACAGTCCGTCGCGATCCCACAGCTGCCAGGCAAAGCCGAGGCCCAGCGGCAGCCATGACACGATTGCGGCGACAAAACGCAGGCTGGCGGTCGTCACATTGACTTTCTGCCCGCCATCGGTTTCGAGTTGCATGCCCCAGGACTGCATGCCGAGCGTACGACCCTTGCGCGCCCAGAAGCCAACGAAGAACAGGTAGATCACGAGCAGCATGCACAGTTGATAAAACAGATTGTCATCCGGCTCGACAATTTGACCGCCGCGCACGGCGACAAACGGGATCGATGCCAGGATTAATAATGCGACGACGAGTAACGCGTCGTAAAGTATTGCGCCGAAGCGCCGCAACAAGCCCGCATTTTCCATCGTTACAGGTCCCTCACGTACTCAGCCATGCGTCTGCGCATCGCGTTGGCCGGCAATGGCCCGAACCCCGCGCCGAGATTATCGCTCATGTGATGCGGTTTGCTCGTCGCCGGGATAACGCAGGTTACGGCTGCATGGCCGATGATGAACTTGAGGAAAAACTGGCCCCAGCTGTCCGCAAATGACTGCGCCCAATCAGGGACTTCGCGCCCCGAGACGGCGCGAAACAAGCGGCCGGCCTGGAACGGCCGGTTGATCAGCACGGCGATTCCCAGGTCCCGGGCAAGCGGCAGCACGCGATCTTCGGCGTCGCGCTCGCCCAGCGAGTAATTGATCTGGATGAACTGCGGCTTGAATTTCGTCATCGCCGCTTCGAGCGCGCTGTGCGCGCCAGCCGTGTAGTGAGTCAGGCCGCTGTATCGAATGCGGCCATGTTCCTGCCAGTCACGAATCGTTGTCATGTGCACATCGGTGTCGCGAAGATTGTGCACCTGCATCAGGTCAATGACGTCGGTCTTCATGAGTTTTGCCGAACGTCCCATTTGGCCAACGCCGGCGTCACGGCCGTTCGTCCAGACCTTGGTCGCCAGAAACAGCTTCTTGCGCTCGCTGCCGGACGCAATGATGTTGCCGATGACTTTTTCCGAGCGATTGTACATCGGCGACGTATCGACGACGGTGCCGCCGGCGTCCGTGAGCATGTCAACGATGGCGCGGCGTGTCGAAATTTCCTCGTCGGAGCCCGCAACATCGAACACCTTGTACGTGCCCAGCCCGACAACCGGCATGTCCTCGCCGGACGACGGAATCGGTCGCGTAATCATTGCCCGTTCGCCTGCCTGTCCATGTCCCGGCAACAAAGCCATTGCACCCGCGGCCGCGAGGACTTCGCGCCGGTTCCAATTCGTGAGGTTCATGTCACACCACTGTCTCTGAGAATTGCTGCCTGGCGCCGATAGTCGCGGCCCAGCCACAGTGAAACGAAGCCCCACAGGGCCGCAAATGGCAGCATGACGACCGATACCGCCGATATTCCAAGACCCAAAACCGCCAGTCCTTTGATCACCCAACTGCCCACAAGATCCCCGCCACGATAAATGGCTGTATCGATGAAATTCTTGGTCTTGTATTTATCTTCCAGCGTTACCACCGAGTAAAGCATATCGGAGGTCGGCTTGCCGAAGCCAAAACCGAGCGCCCGCCTTAGTACTGTGAGCAGCGCGACGATTGCGAGCGTCGGTTCGACAGCCAGCAAAATGAACCCGGCAACCGATGCGATCGGAACCAGTGACAACGACACGCCCATTCCAAATCGATGAACGACACGCTTGACGAGAAACAGCTGCCCAATCAGGGACAGGCCGTTAGTCCAATTATTGATATTGGAGAAGAATTGCGTCTGTTCGTCCGTGCCTGGAATGGCCTGCCCGACGAGTTGTGCCATGAAAATGTAGAGCGCCGTGCCGAGCAGACTGGCAATCACTGACGAAATGGCGATGCCCGTGAAGTACCTCGATGAGAACACATGCATGATGCCGCTGAACGGATTACCGCCAAGTGATTTCGCGCTTGCGGCAGTCTCACCGATGTCCCGTGATGCGCTTTGTTCGACCCAGGTTCGGAGTCGCGTGATGCAAAAAATTGCAATCACCAACAGCATCGCCGCGATAGGAAACAAATTATGAAATCCAATTCGCATGACGAGAATACTGGTGGCCGCGCCGCCAATCAGAGCCCCGATGCTTCCACCGGCAGCGATTACGCCGAACAGGCGACGACCTTGTTTGCGCGTGTAAATATCGGCCATGAAACTCCAGAACACGGAGACGACAAACAGATTGAACACGCTGAGCCAGACGAAGAAGATACGACCGAGCCACACATGATCTGTGCCGCTGTCGATCGCCAGCGAAAAAACGATCCAGAAAATGACGATGTTCGAAATGAAGAACAAATAGACCCAGGGCAGGAACTGACGCCGCGTGTACCGTGACGCGACCCAACCGAATATTGGCGCCGCAACAAGCATTGCCATGAACGTGCCAAAAAACAGCCACGGAATAGTGTTCGGACCGCTACCGACCGCCATCGAATCGCGGACCGGCCGCAAGACGTAGTACGAGGACAGTACGCAAAAAAAGTATGCGAACGACCAGGCGACCGCGACGTACTCGCGCTTCTCGATGCCGAGGATACGGCCGAACAGGTTAGCGCGATCGGTGTCAGAGGAATTTGCGGACATCAGATGGCCATCTTAATGACCCGCGGCCAAAAGTCACCGCGAACGATCCGTAAGTCAGGCGAGGCGGGTGCAGGCTGGCCTGAAACAGCGTACATTTCGACGGGCTCGACACCAACAACACCAAACTAACGTGGGGAAAAAATCAATGGAAGCGATTGCAATTGTTACGGTTTTGGCGCTGATCCAGTTTTTCATCTTTTCCATGGACGTTGGCAAGGCGCGGGTTAAGTACGGCGTCAGTGCGCCGTCGATCTCGGGAAATCCGGAATTCGAGCGGGCGTTTCGCGTGCAACAGAACACATTGGAGCAGCTTATCCAGTTTCTCCCGGCCCTGTGGATGTTTGGCTACTATGTGCACGCTCTTTGGGGCGCCGCTATCGGGGTCGTCTTCATTATCGGCCGCTTCGTATACCGGGCCGGGTATCTGCAGGATCCATCGCAGCGGGGGAAGGGTTTCATGATCGGCATGGCGGCGAGTTCAATTCTGTTGCTCGGCGGCCTGATCGGCGCCGTCATGAATCTGCTCTGAGCCGCATTTCGGTTAACTGCAAAGATTTGCAGGTAGCCATGCCGCGGTCGCCGTTCGATCCTTGGTTCACACCCGAACCAAGGAGACGAACGATGGCGAAAAGGAATTTTGCTTCACTCTTACTGATTGCGGTGACCGGTATTTCGCTGGCACCCGCGGCATCCTTTGCGCAGCCGGCGACCGGCAACGCTGACGGTTGCACAATTCTGGCGGAGCTCGTGTACACGCAAGTGGTTAGCAGCGGCCTGTCACGACCGGGCGGGTTTGCAGCAGTGCCCGAGACGACGCTGAGCCGCGACGAAATGACGGTCTGTCACGAGACGACGCGCGTCACGTCCGAAGCGTTTGCGGCGGCGCTGGTGCAGATGAATATTTACGTGACGTGGAGTGGCTACCCGGGCAATAGCGGCGACTATTGTTATAGTCATTACCTGTCGCAATGCTATCCGGAACGCGACCCGCTCGACGCATTCGCCACGATGGCGGAAAGCGTATTTTTGCGCGACACCTGGCGAGCGGTGCAAAACACTGTCGGTCAAAAGATAACGAACCGTTTCGCGAGCGACACGGCGCGATTCAACGCGGGTGAAATACGCCGCTCGTTGCACGACTCGTTGGCCCGGTACACAACCGGAACACTTCAGGATTATCAACTCGTGTTCTTCGAGCATTGATTGGGCACACTACAGCGGCAACTGGTTTCCACTAGTATAAATTTCTGAGGAGGGGCCGGAGACAATATCCTGAATAATCACTCCAGTGCCGCAAGGGCGCGCGAGCATAACTTCTACCTGGCAATGGCAATCAGCCTTGCGGTCATTGTGTTCACCGGATTTTCGCGATCGTTCTTTCTTCGGCCATGGTTTCCCGAGGCCGCCGAAGACGCGGCGCCCGAGACGATTTTTTACGTACACGGCGTGTTGTTCGGCGCGTGGATGGTGTTTCTGATCATGCAGGCGTTGCTGGTGCGAAGCGGCAACGTCGCGCTTCACCGTCGAGCCGGTGTTTTTGGCGGGCTGCTCGCCGCATGCATGGTGGTCATCGGTATCTGGGGCGCGCTGATCGGCGCGGCACGCCCGGGCGGCTTCATGGGCGTACCGATTCCGCCGGAAGTCTTCCTGACCGTGCCGTTCTTCGACATGGCGATGTTCGGGACGTTCGTGGCTTGGGCGATCGCAAGACGGCGCGATCCGCAAAGCCACAAGCGGCTGATGTTGTTCGCGACGATCAACATCATCGAAGCCGCAATTGCGCGGATTCCGCTTGCGATCGTTTACGACAACTTCCCGATGTCGACATTCCTGCTGTCTGACGTATTCATCGTGCCGATCGTGCTTTGGGATCTCGTGACGTTGCGGCGCCTGCACCGGGTGACGGTCTGGGCAACGGTGCTGACCATCGCGTTGCAGGCATTGCGGTTTGTGATTGCGGAAACGGAAGCGTGGCTGGGATTCGCGAGGTGGATGATTGGGCTGGTTTCCTGACCGCGCGAGACTTTTTAACGCCACAGCGCCAGGCGCGACATCACTGGCGTCCTAATTATCCAATTGTTTCGTCATCGGTATGACCAGCATGGACAGGCCATCACCAAGGTCGTAGTCAATCGGTTCGCCGGCCACGAATCCGTGCACGGCATAAAGCCGCTGTCCGGGCAATGTGGACCCCAGCGACAAGGACCGATATCCGGCGGCGACGGCTGCTGCCTCGCAGTGCTGCAAAAGTAATGTGCCGATTCCTTGTCGCGCAAAGCCGGGACGCACAAAGAATGCCCGAATGCGCGCAGCGTCTTTCGCCGGATCGAGGCGCGCGGCATCCCGCGAAGCTTCGGCGTCCGAACCAAACAACGTCGTCCGGTAACTCCAGCCGCCGCACGCGGCCAGCTCACCGTCCACATAGACGAGGAAGTAGGTCGAATCCTTGACGAGCCGCGTGTCGAGTCCCCACGGGCCCTTGAGCGCCGCTTCGATCTCATCGTCGCTGTAATCGGGCCTGCCGAGCACGCGTGCCGACTCGGCAATGATTCGTGCGATGGCCGGGCAGTCGTCCATCGTTGCGACCCGTATCTCTACCGCCATGACGGTTCATTACCCCGGCTGACGGCAAGCAGCATCGATCTAGAACACGAGGTTGAGCATGAGCAGTGAAACCACCAGGAACAGGACGGTCATGACACTGCCGGCGCGCAGGAAGTCGGAGACTCGATAGCCACCGGGTCCCATGATCAGGGCGTTGACCTGGTGCGTGGGAATCAGAAACGAATTGGAGGTCGAAATCGCCACGGTCAGCGCGAACATCGCCGGATTGGCGCCGGTTGCCAATGCCAGGTTGATCGCGAACGGCACCAGCAACACCGTGGCGCCAACGTTTGACATCACGAGCGAGAAAACGCTGGCGAGGATGGCGATCATCGCTTGCAGGATCCAGGGGGAAACGTCCCCGATGCGCGCCAGCAGGTGTTGCACGACAAATCCCGCGGTGCCGGAAGTCTCGACCGCGATCCCGAGCGGCAGCAGCCCGGCGAGCAGGAACACCGTCTTCCAGCTGACGGCCTTGTACGCCTCATCCATGGTTATTACGCCGGACACGACCATGCCGATAGCTCCTGTCATGAGTGCAACCGGCAGGAGTATGTTGGTAAATATGATCATGCCGATTGCGAGTGCAAAAAAGGCCAGAGCCAGCGCGAGTTTGTACGGCTCTTGTTGTTCACGGGGATAGTCGGTTGTCACAATGACGAAATCCCGATCCTTTTCGAGCCGTGTCAGGTATTCCCAGCGCGTATGACAGATGAGCATATCGCCGGCCGCGAAGGGCACAAAGGCGACTTTGTTCGTGATCGCCTTGCCGGCGCGGACGACCGACAACAGACTCAGCCCGTAGGTCATCCGAAAATGCATTTCCTTGGCTGTCTGGCCAATGACGTGCGAATCGGGCGGCACGAGGATTTCCGCCACGCCCGCGATTGAACGGGCAAGCAGGTGCCGGAACTCACGAAGTTTCGGCCGCAATGTCAATCCGCCCGCGTCGACGAAGGCTTTCAGCTTGTCTGGCTGTGCGATGATGGCGAGCGTCGCGGGGACGGCAATCGGCGCCTCGACCGGCGGCGACACAAGTACCTTGCCGGCGTAGCGTGATGCGACTATGCGCACGTTGTATTCGGCCTGAACGCTGGCGATATTCATGCCCGCGAGAATGCTGCCCTCGGGAACTTCGACTTCACGCACCGCCGCGCGAATGCCATGAAGGGTGCGCATGTAGCGCATCGTGCCGGTTGTGCGCGACGCACTGACCTTCTTGCCCTCCGGCAACACGGACTTGCCGTACAAAACAAAAAAAGCCAGACCGCTGGCGACCAGTGCAATGCCCACCGGGGTCACCGAAAAGAGGCCGAAATGCTCTATTGCCTGATCTGCGCCGAGACCGCGATTCGCATTGTCGATCAGGTCGTTCAGCATGATCAGCGGGCTTGACGCGACCAGCGTCATCGTGCCGCCGAGGATGGCGCAAAAACCCATCGGCATGACGAGCCGGGACATGGGTAGCCGGGTACGCGAGGATATGCGTGACACGACGGGCAGGAATAACGCGGCCGCGCCAACGTTCTGCATGAACGAGGAGATGACGGCGACTGCGCCCGCCGTCAGCGAAACAATCTGCTTTTCAGTCTTGCCGCCGTAGCGCAGGATTGCCCAGGCCACGCGTTCCATGACGCCGGTTTTGTCCAGGCCGCCGCCCAGGATCATGACGCCGATAATGGAGATCACTGCATTGCTTGAAAAGCCGGAGAACACGACATCGGGAGTCAATAATTCTTCCAGCCCGGGCACGAATATCAACAGGCCCAGGAGCGTCATGATCAGCATCGCGGCGACATCGACGCGCAGCAACTCCGTCGCGAAAATGAACACCGCGAATACGACGATCAGCATGATGATCGCCATTTCGGTCGTCAGTGTCGGCAGCGCATCCATCGGCTTAGTATAGCCAACGGTCGAACGGAGGTTTTTTTTCACTATCCGGGTATTCGTCGGAAAATTCCGGCATTGCCTGCCAATGCCGTTGTTGCGTTGGTGTGCCTCAGTCGGGACGATTATCGCCCCGCCCTGACTGAGGCGGCTTTCGCCACCCAAAGCTCACCTGGGTGACCCGATACCGATCCGTCAACCAGCGACTATACTTAGGTCACCAGCAACACCGATTCAGCCAGACTTGTCTGAAGAGGGGACGGAAATATCACGAGTCCTTGCTTGCTCCGAGAAGCCACGGCAGACTCCCCGCAGGACATTCAGGCAGCCAGGCTGCGGCACAGCATAAGGAGACAAAAAATAATGAACGGGCCTAACGTGAAACGCAAGATCGTATGCGTGCTCTATGACGACCCTGCAGAAGGTTACCCGCCGAATTATGCACGCGATGGCATTCCAACGCTGGCGGGGTATCCAGACGGACAGTCGATGCCTTCTCCGAGTGCTATCGACTTTTCCCCTGGCGACCTCCTCGGTTGTGTCTCAGGGGAGCTTGGATTACGAAGCTTTCTGGAAGATCGTGGTCACACGTTCGTCGTGATGTCCGACAAGGACGGCACAGATTCGGTGTTCGAGAAGGAACTAGTTGATGCTGACGTAGTGATTTCTCAGCCATTCTGGCCCGCGTACTTGACGGCCGAACGGATTGCGAAGGCGACCAACCTCAAGATGGCAATCACGGCCGGGATCGGCTCGGACCATGTTGATCTGCAGGCAGCGATCGACAACAACATGACGGTATGCGAAGTCACCTTTTGCAACAGCATCAGCGTTTCGGAGCACACCGTCATGATGATCCTGGCGCTGGTGCGCGACTACATCCCGCAGTACGGTTGGGTAATCAAGGGTGGCTGGAACATCGCGGACGCAGTTACCAGGTCCTACGATGTCGAAGGCATGAGTATCGGTATCCTCGCCTCCGGGCGAATTGGTTTGGCAGTGCTCAAGCGCATGAAGCCATTTGATGTGGCACTTCACTACACCGATCGACACAGACTATCGGCAGAGGTCGAAAAAGAGCTCGGGCTTACCTTCCACAAGGATGTGGAATCGTTGGTGCAGGTCAGCGACGTGTTGAGCATTCATTGCCCGCTTCATCCGGAGACAGAACATCTTTTCGATGAGAAATTGATCGGCAAGATGAAGCGTGGTTCCTATATCGTCAATACGGCCCGGGGAAAAATCTGTGATCGGGATGCCATTGCAAGTGCGCTGCAGAGCGGCCACCTGGCGGGCTATGCTGGCGATGTATGGTTCCCGCAGCCGCCGCCCAAGGACCATCCGTGGCGCAGCATGCCCCACCACGCGATGACACCGCACACGTCCGGAACGTCGCTTTCGGCTCAGGCCCGATACGCCGCAGGTGTCAGGGAGATTCTGGAGTGCTGGTTCGATGGCAAACCGATAAGGGATGAATATTTGATCGTTCAAGGCGGAAAACTGGCCGGCGCGGGCGCACATTCATACAGCGAAGGAGACGCCACTGGCGGATCGGATGAGGCCGCCCAGTTCAAGACCGGGGATTAAAGACAGAACGACGAGGACAAAGACCTGCGGTGACAGCTTAAGTTACGGCTGCTCCTTATCGCTGCTTGACACGTCAGGTGCTGGTTGTTTCGGTGCGGCCGGCGCCAGCGACTCCCGGTGCCGCTGCATTGGATCCTCATGAAGGCAATGGTCCTCATGCGAATTGCGTCATTGCAGGACAATCCTGAACCGCTGACGCTTAAGGATATTCCCGTTCCGGAACCGGCGCACGATGAGATTCTGATCCGGGTCAGTGCCTGTGGTGTTTGCCACACCGAATTGGACGAGATCGAAGGCCGAACGCCACCGCCGGTATTGCCCGTGGTCCCGGGCCATGAAGTCATAGGGCGGGTTGCTGAGACAGGCGATCGTGTTACGCGACACGATATCGGCGATCGTGTCGGCGTGGGATGGATTTTCAAATCAACCGGCGACGACAATGAAAACATCAGCGACGAATTCGTTGCCACGGGTCGTGATGCCAACGGCGGCTATGCCGAGTACATGACCGTACACGAGCGTTACGCGTACCGTATTCCCGATTGCTTCACCGACTACGAAGCCGCTCCGCTGTTATGTGCAGGCAGTGTCGGCTATCGCGCACTCAAGCTCACCAACATAAAGAATGGCGACATTCTGGGCCTGACCGGTTTTGGCGGGTCTGGCCACCTGGTCTTGCAGTTGGCGAGGTATCTGTACCCCAAATCCGACGTATACGTTTTCGCTCGCAGTCCCGAAGAGCGTAAATTCGCAATCGAATTAGGCGCGGCCTGGACTGGTGACACGGGTGACAAGCCACCGCAGCAGCCGCACGCCATCATCGATACGACACCGGCGTGGCGCCCGGTACTTGCTGCCCTGAAAAGTCTGCGTCCCGGTGGGCGACTCGTCATCAACGCCATTCGTAAAGAGGATGGGGACAAATCTTTGATGGCCGATATCGACTATGCGGAGCACCTCTGGCAGGAGAAAGAACTGAAAACCGTCGCCAACGTCACGAGCCATGACATCAAAGCTTTCCTTGAGG
>Ga0209980_10002420_pt1 | contig 10140 bp, 6 predicted proteins | sample CR02metaG_FD_183611 | JGI IMG/M metagenome (GOLD analysis project Ga0209980, IMG submission 183611) | Deep subsurface microbial communities from Mariana Trench to uncover new lineages of life (NeLLi) - CR02 metaG (SPAdes) (version 2) | ecosystem: Environmental > Aquatic > Marine > Ocean trench >... | reverse complement strand
GCTGCTGGCAACTGGCATATCTCGTTGCACACTGGTAATGCAATCAGTGACACCTCGACTCTGCAAACGGACAACGAAGCTGCCTATACGCCTTACGCGAGGCAAGCGGTCGTTCGTTCAGTTTCCGGTTGGACTGTTGCTTCCGGTACTGCGACTAACGATGCCGCGATTACGTTCCCACAATCCAGCACTGGTCCTGAAACCGAGACCGATGTTGGCCTGGGATTCGCTGCTTCTGGTGCAGGTGTGTTGCAGATTTTCTCAACACTGGATGCGGATTTGATCGTCAACAACAACGTGACACCGGAGTTCGCGATTTCCGCGTTAGCAATATCGCTCGATTAGTTCAGCACACTTGTTGTGCCATATAGGAGAACGAAGTGAAGGATCTATTTACATCAGAGCAAGTGAATGTTCAGCAAGCCCTGGACATAGTTGGATTGCAGCTAGGATCGAATAGGATCCGGCTGTATTACCAGACTGCGTTCAAATTTTGTTCGGATCTTCAAGGGGCATCGAAGATCGCAATGCAGCACGAAGGCATCAAGCCAGAGTTTTGGCAGAAGCTGGCTGACTATGAAGGGCAGGTAATCGATACGCCGCTCAACAGGCTGTATCGTCGCTCGACATATAACAGCGACGTGAGTGATCCAACGGTGGACCCAGAAGGTTCCCTGGTGGTGTGTCACTTCGATGATTTGACTGCAAAATTTCACTTCTCCGATGCAGCGCAACTGTGCGTATGGGTGAGAGTTGCGGCGAAGCATTGCAAGAACTGGGCAGGTGATCGCAGTCGGATCCGGAATGTTTACGCCAGGCTAACTGACGCTGAGGAAAACGAGAAACTGACTCTGGCATAGGACAGTGGATCCACCAGGTCCGGTCGAGAATGCAAGCATTGAGGTCACAGGAATGGCTGACGACTTAATCAAGATTGTTGTGAAGGACTTCAATCAGGACTTGCTGAGCCAGCAAATGGGAACAGCGGGGCTGCTTGGGGGCAGTCTGCTGTGGGCTGGTTTTGATCGGATTAACCGTCGCATCTATGCGCCAAGTGCCGTGCATGGGAACACACCTGGCGAACTGGTTTTCAGGTATGACCCTCACCTGACTGAGGCCCAGCAAGATGCGCTCGACGTGATCCTGGCGGCACACGACGCAACGCAACTATCCTCAAACCAGCAAAACAAAGCGCAAGATGAGATCGACCGGCAGAGATTCGTCCAGACCTTCCAGGACTGGGACACGCTGACTGCCACGCAACAACTAAATCGGACCCAAGAACTGTTCAGGGTGGTGGCTCGGCTGGTCGATTCACGCACGGACATCTAAATCGTGGCGATTCTGCGAGCAGCAGCAACCGCGAACTTCACGCTCGACAATACTGGCACTCCTACGTTAATAACCGGCCTGACGCTGACTCCGGCGTCAGGCGACTACTTGCTGTTCGCCTCGTGCGAGGTTGACCCTGTTGACCCTGGCGGTGGCGGCGACCTGAACGAGTTCTCGGTGTTCGTAGGTGGCACTCAAATTGCCGCCAGCATCCGGCAAATTCAAGAAGAAGGCAGTCTTAATACCGGCACGATCACCATCGCACTCAACGCGACGGTCAGTCCGAACGGCAGCCAAGCCGTAGAAATCAGGCACGTAACCTCACTCTCCACCGATCCGTCCACCGCTCAACGCAGGGAACTGACACTGTTCCCGATGCCGGTAGCAGGCACGAACTCCGAGGACAGCGCCACCGCCACCGATACGCTCGCCACCGCCACCTTCACGACGCTTGACAGCATGAGCCGAACGCCGCCAGCGGACGACTACTACCTGTTGTTCTCAACTGACGCCGAAGGTCCAGCAGACGTTGACATGGCTTTCCGTGTGTCCGTGGGTGGCACTCACCTGCAACACACACATCGCCAATTTGCCAACGAGAACTCGCTGCCGAATACCACTCGGCCCATGATGATCGCTTGCAAGGTCAGTCCGAATGGCAGTCAGGTAGTCGAGATCGAATGGAGCAGGGTGGACGGTACTGGCACGATCACCGCTCACGCTCGCACAATGAACCTGGTCCCGGTGGACGCTGCCGATATTGTTGAGGCGACCGGCACCGCAGATGACGCTCGCACGGCAAGCGGCGAGATCTTGATCGATGACATGACCATCGTTGATCCAGGCGCGGACGACTGGTTGGTGAACTACTCGTCCTATGATTTGGGCGGGACGGTCGGAAACAATCCGATCACCGTCATGATCCACGAAGGCGGCACGAAGGTCACAGACTCCGACCGACGCAACGATCACGACGACTCGGAGGACGACACACATCTCCCGATATTGGCTGGAGGTCGCGTGACCATCGGTGGTGCGACCGATGACCTTGAGATGTTCTGGACCCTATTACCGGGCGGCGGCCCCACGTTCACGATGAAGGAGCGGACGCTGGTCGCAATGCGTGAGAAGGTGGTCGGTGCAATAACGGCAACGGCAGCCCTCGCTATCACTGCCACCGCTGACCTGAAGGATGTAGCTGGTGGATTATCAGCATCCCCATCCCTTGCTTTCTCGTTGGGTGCTGATCTAACAGCTAAGGGTCAACTTGCTGCAACTCCGAACCTCGCTTTCGCATTAGCGGCGGATTTGCAAGACGGTGCTGCTCCGGACATCTGGTATAAGACCGGCCAGTTCGTGACGCCTGCATCTGGCACCACGGTCATTGACGTGACCGACAAAGGCACAAACCCGTTTGCAATCCACGTCTGGTTTTCGCGGGTCACCGCCGACGATACCGTCCAAGCAGATCAACTGTTTGGTCACGGATTCAGTGATGGGACCAATCACGACACCGGCATGACGAACGCGCAGGACGGTGCTAATAACACCAACCGTGACGGTCGAAATGCCAACCTGATATTGATTAAAAACCCGACCGACGACAGCGATGACGTACTAGCCGCTGGCGCGGCCATGAACGTCAATGACATAACGATCAGCTACACCACGTTCACCACCGGGTATCGCATCCACTTTGAAATCTGGGGAGGTGCAGATGGCTCGGCGGAAATGCGCGAAGTCGCTGCCAGCACTAGCCCGATCAATGACCTGACGATGGTGACGCCGGATATGGTGCTGGCGTGGACGCTCGGCCAGCAACACCCGGCAACGTCAATACATGGTTACATGAGCTTCGGTGTGGCGGTGGATAACGCCGGCATTGACCAGTGGGCACAGTTCACTTACATGGGCGACAACGACACTGATTTCGTCGGCTCGGCCCTGGTAGCGGGTCAGTTCGCCGGGCAATACGATGTCGATTTTGCCGACTGGCAAATACAGGTTACGGCCATCGGCTCCAACGGTGTCACCTGGGCAGGCACCAACGGCGACGAGGTTCTTTTTCTGTTCCTCGATCTGGCCGGTATCCAAGTCGAGGTCAACACCTTCGCTAAATCGACCGCGACAGCACCAGCCACACAGGCGCTGCCAGACTTAGGCTTTACGCCTATGGGATACCTGCTGGCGACCTGTAATTTCGATCTGCAAACGCTCAACACGGATCGAATCGTTCACGCATCTATGGGCGCGTATGACGGTGTAACGGGTCACAGTGCGCTCGCTGTGGGCACGGCACAGTCAAACGCCGACCGCGCCAGCCAGTCGCATGCTTCCGAAGTGCTGCAAGGCTCAGACGCATTGCAAGCGAATGGCGTTGAATTTTCAGCAACGCCGCAGGCAATCACGGATAGCACTCCCGATGTCGAATGGGATCCGAACACGACCGGGGCGACCGATGATGTGGTGATCGGCCTGTATGCGTTTGAGGCTCAAGAGGTAGCGGTCTCACCGATAACTGCCACTCCAGATTTGGCGATAACAGCAGCCGCTGATCTGCGAGCCATAGGACAGCTTGATGGGTCGCCGGATCTCGTGTTCGCGTTAGCCGCTCAACTGGATGGGCTGGGAGAAGTATCAGCGACTCCGGATCTGATTTTTGCGTTAGCGGCTCAACTGGATGGACGTGGAGAATTGACCGCGACTCCAGCTTTAGTTTTCGCGTTAGCAGCGCAGCTCGATGGCCTGGGAGCATTGGCCGCAACTCCGGATCTGGTGTTCGCATTGGCAGCACAGCTCGATGGGTTGGGGGCATTGTCAGCGACTCCCGATTTAGTCTTTGCTTTAGCCGCGGCCCTGGAGGACGTGGCAGCGATGACAGCGACTCCGGATTTAGTCTTTGCGTTAGCAGCAGACTTGAATGGGGTTGGAGAATTGACAGCTACTCCCGATCTCGTGTTCGCATTGGCCGCGCAACTGGATGGATTGGGCGAGTTGTCAGCAACTCCCGATCTGGTTTTCGCTTTGGCAGCGCAACTGGATGGACTTGGAGAACTGTCAGCAACTCCAGATTTAGTTTTCGCCCTGGCAGCGGACCTGGCTGGATTGGAAGGAATAGCGGCGACTCCCGATTTAGTTTTCGCATTGGCAGCAGACCTGAACGGAATAGGAGAGCTGTCGGCTACTCCTGATCTCCTTTTTGCGTTAGCCGCAGACCTGAACGGCATAGGGGAATTGGCAGCGACTCCTGATCTTGTGTTCGCATTGGCGGCTGATCTGCTTGGACTTGGAGCATTGACAGCGACCCCAGATCTCGTGTTCGCGTTAGCGGCTGACCTGGTTGGACTTGGAGAGCTGTCAGCAAGTCCGGATCTTATTTTCGCGTTAGCGGCTGATCTCAATGGCATAGGAGAATTGACCGCAACTCCGGACCTGGTTTTCGCGTTGACAGCAGACCTGGCTGGAAAGGAAGGAATAGCAGCAACGCCAGACCTCGTGTTCGCGTTGACCGCAGATCTGAATGCAATAGGGGCACTGGCAGCGACTCCTGATTTGGTATTCGCTTTGGCCGCGGACCTGGCTGGCATAGAAGGCATATCAGCGACTCCGGATCTCGTGTTTGCCCTGGCAGCGGATCTGAATGGTGTCGGTGAATTGACAGCAACTCCGGATCTCATTTTCGCATTAACGGCTGACCTGGTTGGCCTGGGAGAGCTGGCAGCTACTCCAGACCTGGTGTTCGCTTTAGCAGCAGACCTGGTTGGCCTGGGAGCATTGTCAGCGACTCCGGACCTCATTTTCGCTTTGGCCGCGGAGCTGTTAGCCAGGGGTGAGCTTACTGCTTCACCGGATTTGGTCTTCGATGTGGTAGCGGATATTTCTGATGTCCAACAGATGACTGCTTCTCCGGACCTGGCTTTTGCTTTGACAGCGGCCTTGGATGGATTAGGAGAACTGTCAGCGACTCCTGATCTTGTTTTCGCATTAGCGGCGGCTCTGGATGGATTAGGGGAATTGACTGCGACTCCAGACCTGGTTTTTGCTTTGGCAGCAGATCTGAATGGAGTGGGGGAATTGACTGCGACTCCGGACCTGGTTTTCGCATTAGCGGCTGGGCTGGATGGACTGGGAGAGTTGGCAGCGACTCCGGATTTAGTGTTCGCGTTGACAGCGGACCTGGAGCAATCGGGAGAATTGATAGCAAGTCCAGACCTGTTTTTCGCATTGGCAGCGGACCTGAATGGAGTAGGAGAGTTGACCGCGACTCCAGACCTGGCGTTCGCGTTGACAGCGGACCTGAAGGGATTGGCAGCATTGTCAGCAACTCCAGCTTTAGTTTTTGATTTAGCCGCGGACCTGGATGGACTGTCAGCATTGTCGGCGGCTCCAGACATGGCTTTTGCTTTGGCCGCGGACTTGAATGGTGTCGGTCAATTAAGCGCATCTGCTTTGATGACTTTCGACATCCTTGCGGACATCCGCAATGCCACACCAGTTTCGACATTTACGTCTCGACATATCCAGCCGTTTATTAACTAGATGAGGTAGGGCTATAATGCCGGGCAGATCGGAGTCGGAATCATAGGAGCAGCCGCATGAAGAAAGTCAAGATCCGCAGGGCGACACCCTGGGATGTGATCAAGGTTGCACACCTGCTGAAGCGAGCGGCTAAGGAACAACGAGAGGACATCTGGTATTCGACGATCAGTATTAACGAGACGAAGCAGATCTTCCACATACTGACTTTGATTGACCGGGGTTTTGTCGTTGTTGCTGAGACGAACGATCAGAAGCAGATCGTAGCAGCGATGGGCATGTCGATCGCAAGGGATGACTGGAGCGACGACTGGGTAATGCAGAACGATTGGACATACGTTCTGAGAACATGGAGAGACACGGATGTTGCCGACCAGCTTATAAAAGCGGTCGAGAGATTTGCGGATAAAAGTGGAGATCCGGCGACAGGGAAAGGGTTGCCAATCATTATCGGAATGATGACTGGCCGCGACACCGACTTGAAAGACAAGTTGATGGAGCGCAAAGGCTACCAATATGGTGGCGGCAACTTCGTGAGGGCACCGAACGATGTCCAAAAAGAAAACGACAACGGAAAGGAAAATACCAGCGTGGCTTGAGTCAGGCAGTCAACTAGCAGTATCGATGGGGAAGAAAATTGCGAATCGCCCCTATCAAGAATATGAAGGTCAACGATTTGCTGCACTCGATCCTAATGAGCAGGCAGCAATGGAGATGGCTGCCACAGAAGGTGGTGTTTACCGCGGCGACATTGAGCGGTCACGACAATTAGCCGAACAAGGAGCGCAATCGTTCCTTGACGCCGACATCCAGGCGTACATGAATCCCTACATCAAGGGCGCACTAGACCCTGCGGCTCGTGAGCTGCGTGAGGAAGGGAAGCGAGCGAGGATTGCGGCAGGCCAGGAGTCTGCCATGGCTGGTGCCTTCGGCGGATCCAGGGCAGCCATCATCTCGTCCGAGGCCAGCGGCAAGAGCCTGGAGGCGATCTCAGATCTGTATGAGCGCGGTTATGCTTCGGCCTTCGAGTCCGCGGCCACTCGATTCGATCAGGATCGTGTATCAGCTCGCGCTGCCTCTGATCAGTTCCTCGACATCGGAGAGCGTGGTCAACAGATGCTCTCCAATGAGATGAACAATCTCCTGGTGACAGGCGGATTGCGACGACAGTTGGAACAGGTCGGTCTCGACTTCGATTACATGCAGTTCGTTGAAGCCAGGGACTGGGACATCACCAATCTGCAACCACTCCTGGCTGCACTCAGCACCGTACCCTATAGCACCACCGAGACCAAGACGACAAGCGGTGGTGAGTTCCAGGCAATCCTGGGAGCAGCGACCACAGTGGCTGCGGCCTACTTCACTGGCGGCTTGAGTACGATGCTCAAACAGAAAGGCGGCGAAACCGCAGAGGAGCCATCTGACATCCGGTTGAAGGATAACGTCGAGCTGATTGGAAAGTATGGCGAGTTCAACTGGTACAAGTGGGATTGGAATGATGCAGCCAAAGCGATTGGCTGTGACGAAAACATCTCTGAAGGCGTGATGGCTGATGAGGTAATCGTCACCAGGCCAGATCTCGTGGGGCTCCGGAACGGCTACTTAACCGTTGACTACGGGAGGATCAGCCATGGGTAGATTGATTGAAGCATATCTAGCTGCGAGCCTTCCTGCTTTGCAGGCCATTGTCGCTGAGGATGAAGAACCGCAGCCAACAATGGAACTTGTGGGTGAGCGTACCGGACAACCGCAGCCTGAAGGTGCGACGACTTTTCCGATGGCTGAGCCTCCTCCAATGCAAGCTCAGCCTATTGGGCCAGGTGGTCAGCCAGTAGGACCGATGGCAACGATGGCAGGGCCTGGTGCCGCCGCTCAGGCGCAACCATCTTTCGATCAAACAGGCGCAACGCCGAAGCCGGCGATACCTCCTGCACAAGGTCAGGAGCAACCAGATAGAAGCGGTGAGTTCGAGGCAGGTCCGGACAGCTTCGCCGGCATGTCGAATGATGCGGATCCGAAGGACATCGATGCTGCCACCAAGGCAATGGAAGAAGGTGGCGTGGATATTGATAAGGAATACGCCAAGGTCACCGGAACCGAAGAAGAAGAATCTGAGGACGATCCAGAAGGCAAGAACACAGGCAAGGCCACAGGCAAGGGCACAGGCAAGGCCAAGGGGCTGACCAGGCAGGAGAAGGCTCTGATCCTGATGGAGTTCGGCCTGAACTTGATGGCCCAGTCTGGTACAGGAGAGGGCACCTTTGCTGGCGACATCGGCATTGCTGGTGAAGCTGCGCTCAAGGGTCACGTAGGTCGCAAGGCAGAGAAACAAAAAACACTGATTGAGGCGGAAGACAGGAAGCTCGACCGAAGGCTGAAGGAAGCTCAGATCGTGAAAGCGGAGCGACCAAAAAGGAGCATCAAGACTGTCGGTGGCAAATTAGTGATCATCAATGAAGACACCCAGCAGGCAGAACCAATTTTGATGGATGGCAAGCCAGTCGATGCCGAGAATGTCGATAAATATGCGAGCCAGGTGGATCGTGAGGCTTACATGAGAATTGTTTGTGAAGGCATGACAGGCTCTGCGATGAAGGTATGCGAGCGTCGTTCACTTGCGTATTCAAAAGGTGGTGCTGCAAAAGTCGCATTTCCGGAACTTGCGTTGGCAGAGCAAAGAGAAGAAGTCATGGACTTCCTGCAAGATCCTGATAACAGCAGCGCGAGATACCCGATTGCAAGCCGTGGAGGACAACGGATCAGATGGCGGGATATGACGCAAGAAGAACGAATTGAACTTCGTGATTCACTTGTAGATGCTCGAACACGAGAACCGAATGTCACGACAGATGGCGGCGAAAATAATTTCGGACTCACTGATGAACAGGTCTCAAAGATGGAACCTAAAACCAAGCATCAGCTCACGAGCGGCATATGGGTAGCCAAGCGCAACGGCAAGCTGGTAAAAGTAGAGCCTCCGAAGTCTAAATAATGGCAGTCCAGATTCTTCAATCAGTCAAGGACGACGAGGAGGAGGAAGTACAGGTTTTCGATATAGCGAAACCTGAGCCAGTTGGCTTGACTGGTGAAACGGCTCCTGATGACTACACAGCCCCAACACCGATCAAGGTCGGAGAACCGGATGAGCCTGGTTTCTTCAGCCGTGCTTTCGATGCGTTCGATGAATGGCGGGATGGTATTCAAGCAGAAGCAAAGAGCAGGGCTTTTACCAAAGAAGAACGCGACGAACTCACCCTGCTAAATTTGAAGCTGAATCGTGAGCGATTTGGTAATAAAGCAGGCGGAGTGCTGGGATTTGGTGAGTATAGGGTGCCTTCGCATTCCATGAGAGTGCGAGCTGGCCTTGAAGACCCACCGGAGGAGAAAGGCGAAGCAGCCCTGCTGCCATACCTTCGTGACGATCCAGACAAGGAAGCAAAACCGAAAGCGAAGCGAACGGCAGAACAGTCTTATATCGCCAGGGAACAGCAGAAGTGGAAGACCTATCCGAAAGATCCTTCCGGTTTCCTGATCGATCCAACCAGACCAATACTGATGAACGAGGATGGTTCATCTTCATCTGAACTATCGGTCACGATCGAAGGTGATGGCCGGTACTACAATGTGCCAAGCATCATCAATGGTAAGCGATACGATCCGAAGAAGCCGGAGGACTTCGAGACGATCATCGCGAATACCAGATCAAAGATGAAGCAAGGCTGGATGTTCCCGAATTTCGATTCCCTGGAGGAAGCAGAGCAGCAGGCTGGAGCCAGGTCAGATTCGATCGAGGCAGCCAGAGCTGAGTGGAGAACTGAAGATCGTCCTGGGACTGAGGAGGAGTGGGAGACATACCTGGGTGAGGAAGAAGAAATCGAGGAAGATCCACTCGGTTTTGTAATATGGAACGCAGTGCTGAATACGCCAGCCATGTTCAAGCGCCAGTACGGTGGCGCGAAAGCCTTTCTCAATGCACCCAGGGATCTTGTTTACATCATCGAGGCCGCAGCCGACCAGGGTGTTGCCCCGGAGGATAGCTTCGCTCTCCAGGCTGAGGCTTACGTCCGAGGCATAGATCCTGCGACTTACTACCAGCAACTGCTGGACGAGCTGGAGGCCAGTGAAGACTTTCACGAGGGCATACGCTTGCACCGTGAAGGCACCAGGTATCTCCAAGACTACCAGTCAGCAACCAATGAAGGCAGCGTCAAGTGGTGGGCTGGTGCGGTCATCGAGGGAACGGTCAACATGGCTCCGGCCCTGGCAACGGCA
>Ga0209980_10002418_pt1 | contig 10144 bp, 10 predicted proteins | sample CR02metaG_FD_183611 | JGI IMG/M metagenome (GOLD analysis project Ga0209980, IMG submission 183611) | Deep subsurface microbial communities from Mariana Trench to uncover new lineages of life (NeLLi) - CR02 metaG (SPAdes) (version 2) | ecosystem: Environmental > Aquatic > Marine > Ocean trench... | reverse complement strand
TTAAGACGTGAATTAAGCCGGTTTTGGAATATTTTTGCTGCATCGTGACCATAGTGTTTTAATAAATAATTTAGTGCGATTACTTCTGAAATAACGGTAATATTTTTACCTGGCAAAATAGGTAGTCTGATGTAGAGTATTTCGACGCCTGAAATGAGGACAGTTTGTTCGCTTAAACCTGTTCGGGTATAATGCGTTTTTTCATCCCAAATCTCAAGCTCTACAACAATTTCCAGTCGTTTTTGAAATCTAATAGCACGAATTCCAAACATTCTTTCTACATCAATAATGCCTAAACCACGGATTTCCATAAAATGTTTAGCAATATTTGTACCGGCACCCATTAAAATGCCTTCTCCCTTTTTTGTAAGAATAATCACATCATCCGCAACTAATCGGTGTCCTCTTTCCACAAGGTCTAAAGCAACTTCACTCTTACCTACCCCTGATTTACCGACGAACAGCATTCCTGCACCATACACATCAACAAAGGAGCCATGTATTGTAATTCTTTCGGCAAATTGATCATCAAGAAAATCGCTGATAAAATATGTTAACTTAGTTGTAGTATCGGAAGAACTGAAAAGAGGAATTTTATACTTTTTTGCCAGTTCCTTAAGGATAGTTGTCGGTTTATTTTTATTGCTTAAAATAATGCAGGGAATTTCAAACTTGAAAATATTTTCAAGTGATTTTTTTTGTTCGGATTTCGAAAGATGATTTAAATATCTTAATTCCGTATTGCCTAAAACCTGAACACGTTGATAAGCAAAAAGTTCCACGAATCCAGCTAAAGCTAAACCTGGTCGATGTAAATTTTGATCGAATATTTTTCTACTAAGGTCACAAGATTTTGATAATAATTTTAATTTAAATAATCGCTTTGTTTTTTCATAAAAGAACTCAACTGTTATTGAGTCTTTACGAGTTATCGATTTTTCATTTATATTGATCATTTTGCGTAAGTGGTTCTTTTCGATTTTAATTTTATGAGCTGTCTTGATAATTTATCAACACTTGAACTGACAGATTTTTTAAAATCATCTGAATTTTCTGCAGCATTAAATGTTTGACCCGGAACATGAAGAATTATTTCAGATTTCTTAACAGAATCTTTTATATTTTGATAACTAAGTATTATGTCGGCATTCAGAATATTGTCATTGTATTTCTGCAATGAAGAAACTTCTTCATTAATAAAGTCTTTCAAACTATCGTGAAGTTTGAATTTGCGCGCTGTTATTGAGATGTTCATATTAGCCTCTAATATTATGATTTAGGGTGTGATTTTTTATACGTTGATTTCAAACGCTCTACACTTACGTGCGTATAGATTTGAGTTGTAGAAAGATTCTCATGACCCAATAATTCTTTTACTGCTCTCAAATCTGCTCCTCTATCAAGCATATGCGTAGCTGCACTATGCCGTAAAACATGAGGACTTTTCTTTTTAATATCAGTAACCTTTGATAAATATTTATTGATTATTCTGTAGACGAATCTCGGATAGATTCTGTTTCCTACTTTTGTTTTAATTAATGGTTCATTGTTACTTTGATGATTTGTAATGTTAAGATATTCATCTATTATTTCAATAGATTTTTGCCCCACAGGAACAATTCTTATCTTACTTCCCTTCCCTTTTACTCTGAGGGTGTGGCTTTTAATATCAAGATCACCAAAATTTAAATCGCATAATTCCGATACTCGTAATGCACATCCATAAAGTAATTCAAAAATAATTTTTATACGCTCCGGTTCATCTTCGGCTTCATCTGCCAAACCATATATTTTCAAGATTGATTCAGTTGTAGTTACTTCAGGTAATTTTTTACTGCTACGCGGGTTTTTAATATACACAACTGGATTGGAATTAATTATTTGGTTCTGAAAAGCATATTTCAATAATCCTCTTACAGAAGCAAGCTTCCTTGAGATGGATCTTTTCTCTAAACCAGTTTCACTTAACAGCATTAAATATTTTTTAATGAACTTTTCTGTTAAATCTTTTGCAATATCTTTATTTCGTAAGTTACAAAATTCTATAAATTGATTTAGGTCAACCCGATATGCCTTAACTGTTTGCGGAGAATATCTTTTAATACTCTCAATGTAATCGAGATATGAATTGATAAGTTTTTCTATCTTCATTAAATGAACTTTTTCCCTTGCCTGAAAGGATTAACACCGCCTTTGAAATTCCTAACTCAATAAAGCAAAATTATATATATTTGTCAAATTATTTTCAATTTTTTTCATCTTTACACGGTCATTTTTTTTGATATCATCATATCCTTTTAAGTGCAAAATACCATGAATTATTAACCGTATGAACTCTTTAACTAAAGATACTCTGTATTTTCGAGCAGATATTTTAGCATCAGCAATCGAAATAAATATTTCACCGTCAAGCTCAAAATGGTTTCCTGAATAGTTAAAAGTGATTATATCCGTTGAGCAGTCGTGGTTAAAGAACTCTTTATTGATATTATGAATTTCTTTGGCAGTGATAAAATTTATGTACAAAGATTCAAGACTAAAATCCAATTCCTCCCTTAGCAATCCAACAAGTTTGTGAATGAATGTTTTGTTTATCTTTTTATTCGAAGATGATACGTATAAATTTTTAATCAATTTATTTTATTGTAAATAATTTACCCTGGAGATTCTATTTCCATTTTATTCAGAGATTCTATTGTTGTTTTGGTATAACCAACATACCTATCAGCACTTATTTCAAAATAATCTATTTCTTCTTTTGTTAAATCTCTAAGAATTTTCGCAGGAACACCAGCCACAAGTTTACCTGAAGGAACAACAAAACCAGGTCGTACAACGGCTCCTGCTGCTACCATTGCATTTTCTTCAACAATTGAATCATCAAGCAAGACTGCACCAATACCAATTAAGCATAAATCTTTTAAAGTACAACCGTGCAATTTAACTGAATGACCAATTGTTACTTTGTTTCCTATGTTTAGAGGATATTTTCCATTCGTAACATGAAGCATCGAGCAATCCTGAATATTGGTGTAGGCACCAATTTTAATATAATGAACATCGCCCCGGATAACACTATTGTACCACACGCTTGAGTATTCACCTATTTCCACATCACCGATTATTTTAACGCCGGATGCGAGAAAAACAGTTTCATGCAGCTTAGGTAAAGAATTTTTATATGGAAATATTTGTTGGTCTTTATTCAGTCCTTGTATTCCGGCGGCTGCCATTTGTCTCTTTTCCATTCCATTAATTCAATAGAAATATGTCCAATAATTACCTCAAGTTCTGCAGCAACGGGTACCTGATATATATCATTCGTAAACCATCCCTCATAATATCCTGAAAGTCCAAAGATACCCGTAAATCCTGTTTCACCGTCAATTCTAAAGCAATCTATTTTGTAACGAACTGCATCGATTGAGACATTTTCTTGATCATAATAATTAATAATAGTTGATGCTGTATCCCCATTAATGAAACAAGGAACAACAACATTTCCATTTCTTTCGAGATTAAATCTTACAAAATATAGTAATGATAATCCGTCCTGATAGATGCCGTTTAAATTTACCACTGTATCAAGGGATGCTTTGCGCTCATGTAATTTACCTTTTAAAATATGTACAAGACTATCTTCCTTGAAGAAGTATTTGATGTAAGATGTATCTTTTTCATAAAATGATAATGCTTGAAAATAAACCGGATGTAAAGATGAATCAAACCAGCTTTCGTAAATTTGGTGCATGTCTACGAAAGGCAGTCCTTCGTATGAATCAATATAAGCTACGGATTTATAAATGATTTTTTGATCAACTGTATCTTTCGCATAAACTTTTGTTCGAAATTCTCCCAGATTTAAAAAAGCATATTTAATAATATAGGTGAACTCATCACCAAGGTGCAGCTTATTGTCGAGTGAAATATTTATTTGAGTTATACTATCAGTTTGCGCGTTTGTGAATGGTACAAAACACACAAGAAATAAATGGATATATAATAATATTTTCAATCCATTATTCACTTAAGTTTCGCAAGATCCTCCGCCTCATCAAAAAGAGTTACTGATTTAAGAAACTGAGTGTCTATATCTAAAAGAACGGTGTACCAACCTTCGTTTTTCCAGTAGTTGCGCGCAACCTGAGCTTTTAGCCGTGTAAAGATATAATTTTTATCTTCATTAAATTCTTCTTCAATCAATTTAACATCTTTATCCATAGCAAAACGAATAAAGCTTTTTTCTTCTTCGGGACTAAAAGTAAATTCTCTTCCGAACTTATCAAGATCATCTTTATATTTTGCTTTAATGCGGTCGCCATTCTTTTCAAGATATTTAAGTACAAACTGATAGAACACATTATTTCTTAACAAATCGCGAGAATAATTTGTTAACTTTCCTAATTTTGTAATATAATCGGGAGTTATCCCACCACCACCGTAAACAATCCTTCCGCCTGAAGTCTTAAATTCCGGGCGTGAAGAATCCCGTTCGGCAGTATGTGTAAAATTATCACCTTCCTCTTCTTTTCTCTCTCCCAAATCAGAATAATAATCTTTTTTATTCTCATATCCTCTTTGTATCGATCTGCCCGATGGAGTAAAGTATTTAGAGATGGTAATCCGAAGCGCCGAGTTATCAAACAGAGGGAATTGTCTTTGCACCAATCCTTTTCCAAATGATGTTTCACCCACTATTAATCCCCTGTCCCAATCCTGAACTGCACCCGAAACAATTTCACTTGCAGATGCACTTCCTTTATTGATTAAAACTATAAGTGGAATATCCTCGTATGAGGATGATTTGTTGGCAAAGTAGTCTTCATCAAATTCACTTCTTCTTCCTCGTGTATAAACAATTTTTTTATCTCCGTCTAAAAACAAATCTGCAATTTTTACAGCTTGATTAAGATACCCTCCGGGGTTGCCTCTTAAATCTAGAATTAATTTTTTCATTCCGGATGATTTTAAATTATTCAATGCGTCATTAAGTTCGTCATAGGTAGTTTCAGAAAATCGGGAAACACTTACATAACCTATATTATCATCATACATAAAATGTGTATCAACCGAATAGATGGGAATTTTGTCTCTTGTTATTTTGTATACTATACCTTCATCAATTCCGTGCCTAATAATAGTTACTGACACTTTTGTTCCAGATTTTCCTCTTAGATTTTCTCTTACTTCATCATTCGTAATTCCTATACAATCTACCCCGTCAATTTTAACAATTCTATCACCCGACATAATTCCAAGTGCTTCACTTGGTCCGCCTGTAATGGGAGAAACAACCGTTAAAGTGTCATTCACTACCTGAAATTCAATTCCGATTCCTTCAAAGTCGCCACGGAAAGATTCTTCAATACTACTAAATTGTTTTGAAGGGATGTAAACAGAGTGCGGATCAAGCTGATCGAGCATTCCTTTTATAGCTTCTTCAACTAATTTTGGTGTATCAACTTCTTCAACATAAAATTTTTCGGTATACGTCAATACATCGTTAAATTTTCTTATACCATCGCGCAGGTTATCGCCAGAAAATATTTTCTCGATTTGAATACCGAGAACAATACCGGCAGTAAGTGCTATAAATAAGAAAGGGTACTTAAATGATTTGCCCATTTCGTCTCCGTTAAAAATAAAATTTTAATTGTTTTGCTTAAAACTTAGTTACTGTGCGAAATATAATAATCTTTATTGATTAAATATATGGTTTAGTAAGCAATAATTATACCTCATAATATTGAGTCCTTTATTTGGTGTTAATTAAAAGTCTCAATTGTTATTTTGAAACCATCATTAATTGGTGGGAAAAACTTACTATAAATTGTAAGTATTTGATTTCTCAGACGCCGCATTTACTCCATATAAATAAGCTTCCTCGAAATGACGATATTTTAGATTTAAGATAATTTCATTTTCACAAGATAAAAACGTCTGGATGGATATGTCAAATTGGTTATCTTGAGCAATTAGTTTCCAACCAGAAAAAATAATTTTCTCACAACAACTTGAATTTATGCTTCCGGTTTCATCTGCGGAAAGAAAATCACATCACGTATTGATGACTGGTTTGTTAGTAACATAACCAAACGGTCAATCCCAATTCCCAAACCTGCGGTTGGAGGGAAACCATATTCTAAAGCTCTCAGGAAATCTTCATCAACCTGGTGAGCTTCTTCATCCCCTGCATCTTTTAGTTTTACCTGGTCTTCAAATCTTCTTCTTTGGTCAATGGGATCATTTAACTCGGAAAAAGCATTACATATTTCTCTACCAGCAACATAAGCTTCAAATCTTTCAACAAGCCCTTCCTTGCTGCGGTGTTTTTTTGCAAGCGGTGAAAGTATTAATGGATAATCAACAACAAAGGTGGGTTGAATGAGTTCCGGTTCGATAACTGCACTAAATATTTCATCTATTAATTTTGCTCTTCCTTCTGCTACTGAAATATCAACACCAAGATTTTCTGCTAATTCTTTTAGCTCATCATAAGTTGCATTAATTACGTTTACTCCAGTTTTATCCTCAATTCCATCAACAAAAGATATTTTATTCCACGGAGATTTAAAATTAATCTGATGTCCTTCGTAAGTAAACTCTAATGTTTTAAACACCGATTTACAACAGTGATTTATCAACTTCTCTACAAATTCCATCATCCAAACATAATCTTTGTAAGAAACGTATAGCTCCATCATCGTAAATTCAGGATTGTGTGTGCGGTCCATGCCTTCATTTCTAAAATCTTTAGATATCTCATAAACACCGTTAAAACCGCCAACTATTAATTTTTTCAAATACAATTCATCGGCAATTCTTAAATAAAGATCAATATCAAGTGAGTTCTGATGAGTGGTAAATGGTCTTGCTGCAGCGCCTCCATAGAGCGGTTGAAGTATGGGAGTTTCAACTTCTACATAATCCTGTGCATCAAGATAACTGCGCATTGCTGTAATTATTTTGCTTCTGTAGATAAATATTTCTTTTACTTCTGAATTTACAATTAAATCAACATAGCGCTGCCTGTATCGTAATTCTTTATCAGCAAACTGATCGTAAATAATTTTGTTACCATCTTCATCTGTTGATTCTTTTGCAATTGGTAAAGGTCTTAATGATTTAGAAAGTAATTCCAGAGAAGTAACATGAACGGAAGTCTCACCCGTTTTCGTTTTAAATACGTAACCAGCAACACCAACAATATCGCCAATATCCATAAGCTTAAAAGCAGCATACTGATCACCAATCTCATCTTTACGAAGATACATTTGTATTCTACCTTTGTGATCCATAATATGTGCGAAGGATGCTTTACCCATTCTGCGGATTGCCATAATCCGTCCGGCAATCTTTACATTTCGTTTTTCATCTTCCTTATAATTTTCTTTTATATTTTCCGAATCAGAATCAACATCAAATGAATAAGCGTAAGGTTTAAATCCTTTTTCATTCAGTTCATTTAACTCTTCATATCTTCTTTTAATTAATTCATTTACATCTTTAAGATTTATTTCCACAAAATCCTCCGAATCAGTTTTCTTCGATAATTTATTTTTTCAGCATCTAATAGCAATGAGTTTTAAGGAGACTATCTCAAAATTTCTAACTGATTGTCATTCCCGTGGAAACCTGCCTACCGGACAGGCAGGCGGGAATCCAAAACTTTTATTACAATTTTGATTCCCACTTTTGTGGGAATGACAATCTCCTAAAATTTACTTTTAAGAAAACTTCATACTATTAGTTTTTCTACTAAATAGTTCTTTAGGAATATTTTTTTATAAGTTTTTGAACTTCCGTTTTGTTCATCTCCCTGTAGCTGCCTAAAGGAATATCAGCCTTGATTCCTGCAAAGCTTTTCCTGTTTAAACTTTTTACATTTTGGCCTAATGCCTGAAACATCTTTTTTACAAAGTGATTCCGTCCTTCAACACTTTCAACTTCAACCAATTTCCTATTTTTCGGGTTAGCGAAAGTTACCTTTACAAACTTGCTTCTTCTTCTATCGATGAAAATTCCTTTTATAAGTTCCTTTTTATCGGTTTCATCTAATGGTTTATCTAATTTTACTTCATAAACTTTAGGCACTTTATTTTTTGGATGAGTAAGTAAATTAGAAAAATCACCGTCGTTTGTTAGGAGAAGCACACCGGTTGTGTTGTAATCAAGTCTTCCTACGGGATAGATTTTTTCTTTCGTCTTTATCAAATCAACAACGGTTTTTCTATTCTTCTCATCGCTTGTAGTACTAATGGTTCCTTTTGGTTTGTTGAGTAAATAATAAGCGTTCTTTTTCGTTTTTATTCTTTCCCCGTCAATAAAAACTTCGTCTCTATCAGGATTTATTCTGTAACCTAACTCATTAACTAATTTGTTATTTACACTAACTCTTCCCTGCAGAATTAATTCTTCAGCTTTCCTCCGGGATGTGATTCCACTTTCAGCAATAAATTTATTGATTCTCTTCAGTGCCATCATGTTCTTCCATTTCCTTTTCGGCTTCTTCTTCAAGCGCATTCATTAATATTTTTCTTTTCTGTTCAATAAAATCATCGTCGTTCATTATATCTTCTATTTCGCGTGGTTTGGGCAGATCGGATAAGGTGTTTAATCCAAAGTACTTTAAAAAATCATCGGTCGTAGTATAAAGCAATGGTCTGCCGATAGATTCTGATCTTCCTTTTATTGTAATTAAATTTTTCTCAAGCAGCGAACTAATTATGTGATCGGAATTTACACCTCTTATTGTTTCAAGTTCGGGTTTGGTTATCGGCTGTTTGTATGCAATAATAGAAAGTGTTTCAAGCGCTGCAGGACTTAACCTTCGCTTAGTTTTTTCTGATGATAAATAACCGACATATTTTGCATATTCTTCCAAAGTTGCATAAATATAGCCGTTAGCAAGTTTAACTATCTTGTATGAATTATTTCCCTCGCTGTATTTTTTATTTAGTAGCTCAACAACATTTTCAATATCGTTTGCGGTTATCTCAATATCTTCACCATCAATTCCCTTAATAGCGTTAATGATTTCAGCACTTTTGAGTGAATCATCCGAGGAGAAAATTAATGCTTCAATTATTGAATTGTAAATCCTGTCCATTCTCAATCCTGTATAAAATAAAATCGTTATAGTTATGTGATTCTTTTATTCCAACGCTGTTCATTTTGACCAACTCTAATAGAGCAATAAAAGTTATTACTACTCTAATTTTTTCTTTCATTTTTTCCACTAGAGTTAAAAAGTGTATTTCAGGTTTATCCTTAAATTGCAAAAAAATAAAATCGATCTGTTCATCAATCGAAATATTTAATTTGCGAATCTGGTGAACCGGTTCCTCTTTTATTTCTTCAATCGCACGTTTAAATGCCTTAGCAAGATCATAAATAGATACATTCTTCAATAGTACATTATATTCCGGTGGAGTTTCGCTAACATCAGCATCAAAGTTCCCTCTGAACTTTATTTTTCTTTGGTTCGATTCATAAAACGAAAGCTCTTCCGATACTTCCTTGTATTTTTTATACTCAAGCAGGGCTTGTATAAGTTCTGCGCGGGGATCAATCTCATCGCCCTTTTCATCAATCTCTCTTGGCAGAAGCATCCTGGCTTTAATGTGCATTAGTGTAGAAGCCATTAAAATGAAGTCACCCGCAAGTTCTAAATCTAATATTTTTATAAATTGAACATACTCCAAAAATTCTTTTGTAATATGTGATATGGGAATATCATAAATATCCAGTTCATCTCTTTTGATAAAAAATAATAAAAGATCTAGAGGTCCTTCAAATTGTTCTAATTTAATTTTATACACAATCAACCCATCTTCATTTTTTCTCTTACTTCAGCCATTGTTTTCTCTGCTTCTGTTCTTCCCTTCTTTTCACCATCCAATAAAATATCCTTTACTTCATTCATGTTATTCTCATAATATTTACGCTTCTCAATTATCGGTTCCAACAAAGAAGATATTTTTGATGCACAATTCATCTTGCAATCGAAACATCCCAACTCACCCGATCTGCATCCTTTTTCTATTTCAGGAATTTCATCAGGATTAAACTTTTTGTGATATGAAAACACCAAACAAATATCAGGACGACCGGGATCACCTTTCCTAATTTTTTGCGGATCAGT
>Ga0209980_10002417_pt1 | contig 10147 bp, 10 predicted proteins | sample CR02metaG_FD_183611 | JGI IMG/M metagenome (GOLD analysis project Ga0209980, IMG submission 183611) | Deep subsurface microbial communities from Mariana Trench to uncover new lineages of life (NeLLi) - CR02 metaG (SPAdes) (version 2) | ecosystem: Environmental > Aquatic > Marine > Ocean trench... | reverse complement strand
GCGGCGTTCTCGGTCTTTTGTCGTGCTCACGTACTTCGTGTACGCTCCGCGCGCCAAAAGCCCTGCGGCCTTGCTGGCGGCCTTTTTCAACAGCCCTAATAGAAAAGGAATGATTTGATGACTGAATGGTTAAAAGCGCCAGGCTTTGCCGGGACGCATGCCACGATGGGTGCGGATGTGAGTCAGTTTATGGCGACCTTCTTTACGATCTTGTTTGTTGTCGGGTGGTTCCAGGCAAAAAAAGGAAGAGGAACTGGTCATCATTGGATGATGTTGAGCGGTATGGTGGCCATGTTGGCTTTCTTCACGAGTTACTATTTATTTCGGCAGTTGGGCGTGTTGGCCTTTGAAGGAAAAGAGGGCTTTGGTGGATCCAAGGAATTGTATGACAACGTGTTTATTCCGTTGTTGACCTTTCACATTTGTTTGGTGGTGATTGGGCTCATCATGGCCATCTATATGATCGTCTTGGGATTTCGCTCTCAAACGTTTATTGAGGGCCGACGAAAGTTGAAAGACGCCATGCTTCAAACCACCTGGCGAAAGGTGGGGATTATTTTTGGCGGGGTCACGGTCGCGGTGTTGTTATTATTTTTCAGTCGGATAGCCACCGCCGGTTTTTCTTTGGGCAAACTCAGTGTGTATCTTGGTTTGCTCATATTAGTCGGGATCGTCTTGGGAGTTGAAATCACAATCCAGCGCATTTGGCCAAATGGGGCCCGGCGCCATAAAATCTTGGGCCGGTTTACTGTGGCATTATATTGTGTTCTATTTGTGACGGGTAGCCTTACCTATACCATGCTGTATATATTGTATCCTGGCAAGATTGGGTAGCGTTCATGACCTGTACCTGCGGTTCAGGTTTCCAGCTTCACCGAATTGAAGAATGGGATGATGGCCAGTCGTTGATCCGTTATGCCTGTCCTGGATGTGGATTTGCGTTCGGCATAGAGACAGACGGTCACGAGGCCTCTCCATTATTCGAACAGCCTGTGTGGACCGATGAGGCGCAACATTGTTTGGATCGGTTGCCGCCGTATGTTGAGCCGCTTGTTCGGGAGGAAGTCGAGTCCTATGCCGGGCAAAAACATATCAATCTGATTTCCACTGGTTTGATGACGGAAGCCAGGAACCAGGGCACGGTGGCTTGGCATCCTGATGCGGAAAATCGGCTTTCCCGTGTGCCGGCCCCAGTTCGTGCGATGGCGCGAGTGGAATTGGAACGAACCGCATTGGATCGGGGGCTGCCCGAGGTGACCGTGGCCTTAATGGAAGAAATCAAGGCGCGTTATTTTGGGATGTCAGCGCGAGCGTCGTAAATCGTGAAGCGTAATCCGTGAAGCGTGTATAAAATGATTAGTTTTTTTCTTATATATCATTCCCTCAGTACGTTTCGCGCCTCCTGCCTCACGCTTCACGTCTTTTAGGATTCCCATGCTTCACCGACTAGCCCTTCGAGTCATTCCTCAACTCAGTGCCGCGGTGACGGAACGTGACGTGCGCAAGCGCAAACGGCTCGTTATGCTGGTGCCTGGGTTTATTGCCTTTCTGTTGTATCGATTTCTCAAGGACTCTCTGCCTCTTGAAGATCCCTTTGTGTTATTGGCCTTCAGTGGTGTGATTTCCACGCTGACGGCCTTGTGGGCCTATGGCATGGGGAGGAAAGAGGCGTTTGGTCGAATCGTCAAGAACGATTCGTTCAAACGATTGGTCTGGGTTGCGGGATGGATTGGCTGTGCCTATGGCATCCAGCTGTCTTTGTTGGTCTTGGCTATGCTCGCTCTCTTTGTGGATTATAATTTTTTGGTGCATCCGGAAGGGCCAGCCATGATGGCATTGATTATTCCAACTACCGCCGTGACGCGAGATGCCTTTGAGATTGGTCACTTGATTCGACTAGAGTCTGAAGGCACTCGGATAGTGACCTTTCCCAATGGTCAGCCATTTCGGGAGTTGCTGTATCGAGATCCCCTTCATGTCTCGCAATGGGTTGGGGGCGGACTTGTGGCTGGGGGCACGCTTTCCTTCCTGTTTAGCCTCGCTGGAGATTGGGGAATGAGCGGAATAGGGCAAGCCATTTTCGCCATGGTTGTGGCCGGAAGCATGGCCCAATTGGCCTTCCTCTACGGCAAGTTTCCCGAGCAAAATTGGTCCAATCGACTCGGGTCACAATCGTGGTGGGAACGTGTTCAATTCTGGGTATGGCCGTGTTTGACTTTTGCCCTGACCTACTATTTAGTGCTATGGGGAATCGCGGTGTTTTTATTGAACGTGAGCGTGAATCAGCTTGGCCTCTATGCCACGCTTGCTGGGATGATGTGTGCGCTCATGGTTGGGTACAGCTATTTTCTGGGAACCCGAGTGTTCGTGGAAATGCAGACGCAAGGAGGTATTTCAGCCGGGCTGCGTCGCTGCCCATTTGTCATGGAAATTTTGGCTAAAACCGGCTGGGTCTCTTCAGCGGACGTTCCCACATCATCTGCCCTCGCTTCGAGTCAAGCTGAACGTGCATCATTAAGATAGGTCCATGAGAACGCTTCCCCGACTGATCGCATTTCTCTGCTTGTTCTTCCTTCTCAGCTCACACACGTCCGTCGTCCTTTCCAACGAGATTCCCTACGGTGAAAACACGGCTCAGGATGTGTATTATCAGACCCCAGGGGTTCCTCAGGGTCTTGCTGCCGAGGATATTGAATCGGTGTATCCACAATGGGGATTGGTGGATAATCGAATTTTAATTTGGATGGTCACTCAGCAGCATACCTATTTTGGTGGGTTTGTTTTGGCCTTGCCGTTGTTTGCCTTGTTGCTCGAGTTTCTCGCGCGTTCTCGTCGTGACCCGGAAGCCGTGAAGCACTTTGATGATTTGGCGCGGGATATCTTACGTGTCGGTGTAATTTCATTGTCAGTGACGGCCTTGTTGGGCAGTGTGATGTTGGTTGGGTTTGTCACGCTCTATCCCGGATTCATGAATTATATGGGTACCACGTTTAAAGACTTGATGCCAGCATATGCGATGGTGTTCCTTGGCGAATCCTCCCTCCTCCTGTTGTATTACTACAGTTGGGACAGAATGACTCAGGGTGGACGCAAATGGGTCCACATGTCGATTGGGGTGTTAGCCAATGCTATGGGAGTCCTCTTACTTCTGATGGCGAATGCCTGGGCCTCGTTTATGATGGCCCCATCCGGAATCGATGACAGTGGTCGGTTTTTGGGGAATATTTGGCATTTATTGCATTCGCCGTTGTGGAACCCGTTGAATGCCCATCGGTTTCTGGCCGACATCATGTCCGGGGGCGCGGTTGTCTGCGCCTATGCCGCCTATCGATTTTTTAGGACGCAATCGGTAACGGAACGTGCGTACTATGATTGGGTAGGCTATGTCTTTCTTTTTGTGATGGTGTGTGCCTTGCTTCCGATGCCCTTTGCCGGGTATTGGCTCATGCGGGCGGTGTTCGAGTTTCGGCAGGAGATGGGCGTGACCATGATGGGCGGATTGCTTTCTTGGCTCTTTGTGGTTCAGGCGATGACGATTGGAGGGCTGTTCCTTGGGATCAATTATTATATTTGGCAATCCATGGGGCGTTTGAGAGGTGGGGAACGGTTTGATCCGTATTTCAAGTTCATCGTGGGTGGCTTGATGATTTCGTTCCTTGTCTGGTTTACCCCTCATACGATTGCGATGACTCCGAGTGAAATGAAAGCCATGGGGGCGGCGCAACATCCGGTGATTGGTCAATTCGGAGTCATGTCGGCGAAGAATGGAGCTATCAATGTGATGATCTGTTTGACGACGTTGAGTTTTTTACTCTATCGCCGAGGAAATCGAATCATTACGGTGCCCTGGGCCACGGCGGGCAACATTGCGTTGGGTGCGTTGTTTGTTGTCGGCATTGCGAATATTGTGTGGGTGGCGATTTACGGATTTTATATTCCGGCGCATGTCCGTGTGGGGCTTTCGGTTCCGCAAGGAGCCACGACCGCCACGGTGTTAATTGTCGGGTTGCTGCTTAACCGGCTCATGCTTCGTGGGGCTCAGGTTCGTGGGCCTATTCAATGGGGAAAAATTTCTGTTCGTGGTATGATTTCGTTACTTGGGATAGCGGCCATGTTTACCTGGGTCATGGGGTTAATGGGGTATATTCGATCGGCTGGACGGTTGGGGTGGCATGTCAAGGATGTCATGGCTGATCTTTCTCCGTGGGCGTTTACGCCGCCGATAACCTTTGTGGCGAAAATGGTGACCATCAATATGGTGCTGTTTTGGGGGTCTGTGTTTGTGATGTTTTGGTTAGCCACGAAAGATCGACAAGTGGTGCGGACTAAAGAAACTTCGGTTGAAACGCAGGAGGTTTCACTGGTACAGAATTTTTCACGAGAGGAATCGGTGTGAACGATCAATTGTCAAAGGTGGGCATTGAAAAGCTGTTTTGCCTCATCTTGATCCTGGTGATCGTGGTCTTGTCTGAGGGGCCCGTTGTTCATGGAGAGGATAGCCATGGGGCTCCCCATGTCGTAGTGTTGGAAAATTTTCAACATCCCGATGAAGATGCTTTCCCTCAAGGCTGGGAAGGATCGCGAAGCAAGGTTACAGCTAAAGAAGCCTATTCTATTCATAAGGAAGGGGAGACGGCATTTTTGAAAGGGAAAGGCGCGAACCAGCGCGTGTACACCAAGCACATCATGTGGAATCCAAAAACCCATCCCATTTTGAGGTGGCGGTGGCGCATACATTCGGTTCCTGAAAATACTGAGTTTATTGCTGCGGTGTTCGCCAATCTGGATTTAGACTATTTGTTCATCCCGGTTTCCACGAAGTACGTGTGGAGTGGAACAAGAGAAAAAGGGGATGTGAAGGACGGGGGGATTTTTAGCGCGGCAGAAGTAGTCATTCGCTCAGGGAATGGACCGATTGGCGAGTGGATTGACGAGGAAGTCAATGCGTATCAGGATTTTAAAGACATCCACCACCATGAACCCGCTCCGCAAGCCTGGGGCATTTCCTTGCAAAGTGGTCCAGGCGTGGAAGTGGACTTTGGGTCGATTGAGATTAGCGAGAAATGATTTTCTGTTTCGAAGATCGTCAGGCTGGATGTTGGAAATGGGATGTAGCATATCTTTCTCCCTTTTCGCCTTCCACATCACGATGGAATTGTGAGAAGTTTCGAATAGCCGGAGGCCTGTATCTCAAAAGAAAAAATTATTGATTGCGTACTTGGCCTCTGCGTCATGGGTACCGTGGGGGTGCTCATTGGTTTGTTGATGGGCGGGGTGTTTTTTTATATCGCAATTGGCTTGGGTTTGGCGTTGGGGTTTGGCATCGGCCTGATTGGCGGGCGACTGTTTTTTATTGGCATTCTGGTTGGTGCGGTGTTAGGCGGGGCGCTGGCGTGGCTATTGACCGGGTCTCACAATATTTCGATTGGTGCAGGAGCAGGTGCTGCTATGGGAGGCTTCCTGGGAACGTGGATCTCCATGCTTCTCGATATGTTTTTTCAGAAACGGGTCAAGGCTGTTCCGGTATCGGATCGTACGGCATCCTGACAAAACCGAAAGACAGACTTTTCTGATTCATTGGGGTAACGAAGCGAATAGACGTTGAGGGATTATGGAAAATCGTGGTGTTATGGAAAATCGTGGTGTGCTGATTGGCTCTATCATATTTGTGTTTGGCTCGTTTATCCTGCTGATGGGCCTGTTAGTCTATGAATCATATAAGGGTAAGGCCGAGCGGGAACGACTTCTCGCGTTATCGCACAAAGCCAAGCCACGGGTAATCGAGCCGGTGAAAGTCCAAGATTTTTCAATGTATCGTACCGTGATGGGGGATGAGGGACGTGAAATGGTCGAAATCCCCGAAGGGCCATTTACAATGGGTTATGATCAAGGGAATCCTGATGAAGCTCCCGCCCATCCTGTGTATCTTCAGGCCTTCTTTATTGATCTGAAGGAAGTGACGCAGTCGGAGTACGATCGTTTTGTCAAAATGACGAAGCGAGAGGAGCCCAAGGTTCCGGTCTTCGAAGAAGATATATCAAAACTTACTGATCCGGATTTTCCTGTAGTGGGCGTTGGTTGGAATGATGGGTTTGGCTATTGCCGGTGGGCGGGAAAGCGGTTGCCAACCGAAGCCGAATGGGAGAAAGCCGCTCGAGGTGAAGGGCGTCGTATGTATCCGTGGGGTAATGAGTTTAGTTATACGTTTTCCAATGTCGATGGGGATGATGATGGCTTTCCGTATCTCGCGCCTGTTGGATCGTATGAAGTCGGGCGCAGCCCCTATGGGGTATATGATATGACCGGAAATGTGGCGGAATGGGTCGCGGATTCTTACCATCCAAAATATTATCAAAACACACCATTTCGCGACCCTCCGGGGCCGGAGGCCTCAGAGTTTAAAGTGATTCGAGGTGGCACATGGCGTGACTCGAAATTAAACGCACGAGTCACCAAGCGGTTTTCTGCCAAAATGTGGCGAACTGATGCCACCATGGGTTTCCGTTGCGCTCTTGATGCCGATGCCTACGAGCAGCCGGCATTATAGCCGGAGTTCCCTGAAACTTAGCGATTTTCAATCGCTGTGTAGAACGTAGCGTCTTTCTGTAACTGTAACATCTCACTCGCCTGCGCGTTGAAGCGCTTCGGCGCGTAAACGCGAAGCCGCTTCGGCGAAGCCCGGTGAGATCGTGAAGCTACAGGAGATGAGGCAACGGCCAAGGTTCTTTTATCATAATTTTGGTGGCCCAAAGAGCCAGGGGACCTGTTTTTACGATGGATGGTCGATTAAAGCTTATTCTGGCTGCCGTGATCTTGTTCATGGTGGGCATGCCGATTTCAGGAATCTTGCGAGGAACCAATCCTCCACCTCCTGATCCGGATCTTGCCAAGATGGCCAAACCTCTTCAGTCTACCCAATATTATTCTCCTTCTGACACCTCCGTACCGATCATCAAAGAAGAAATGGTGTTTATTCCTCCCGGAGATTTTATCCAGGGAACCACGCAAGGTGGGTATAATGAGCGTCCTGAGCGAATTGTGCCATTGGATGGTTTTTGGATTGGCCGGCATGAAGTGACGAATCACCACTATTTTAAATTTGTTGAGCAAACGGGGCATCGTAACCCTAGTCCTCCGTCGCGATATGCCAAGCGTTTGGATCAGCTCCGTGGCCCCAATCAACCCATAGCCTATGTGTCCTGGTATGATGCGGATGCCTATTGTCAGTGGAAAGGCCGGCGATTGCCCACAGAAGCCGAATGGGAGAAAGCCATGCGGGGGATAGATGGCCGGCTTTGGCCATGGGGAAACTCTCCAAGAATTTTCAAGGCGAACCTAGGTGGTGTGGAAGATGGGTTTGAGGCCACCGCGCCGGTGGGTTCTTTCCCTTTGGACCGAAGCCCTTTTGGAATCTATGATGGGTATGGAAATATGATGGAGTGGGTCAGCAATTGGTATGAGGAGCAAGTCGCGCTACCGAATGAACCTCGGGAAACCAATTTTGCCAATCGTGGAGGATATAAAACTCTTCGCGGAGCAGGGTATACCAGCCACGGAATCGATTTGCGAATCACCGGAAGGAGCTTTATGGTGCCAAACTTCAGGGATGAAACGATTGGCTTCAGATGCGCGGCATCAGAAGTAGGTAAAAAACCTGATAATGTCGGGTTCAAAGATTCTAAAGTGTAAACGCGAGATTAGAGAAAGTCGAAGTAGTACAGAATCAAAAACACCGCCAAAAGAATATTGACAACCATCCCAGCCAGCACTATAATGTCGAACAATTTCGCATCATTTCGCATTCGTTTGACCTCATCAATAATAAAAGTGCATGAGTATCATATCGTTGAGAAAAGTGTCAAGAGTGTAATTATTTAAGGTTAACTATTTAAGTATTAGGGGTAAACTATGGCGCGAACTGATCCCATTGAAATTAAGGTCGGCAAGGCGATATTCTATGTCACCTGTGCTGTAAGTCTGTATTTCTTTTATTGGTTTGCCGGCATTCAATGCCCTTGTTGATTTCGGAACTGAATAGTCTTTAAGGAGGAGTTGGCATGCAAAAGCTTCTGTATGTAGGTATTTCGTTGGTCATTTCTGTAGCGTATTTTCAGTTCCTCGATTGGTTTTTAATGGACATGCAGGGATTAGATTACTTCTATATTTTCCGTTAGATAATTGGGGAAACTGAATTGAATTTTATTGAAAAATTTAACAAAGCTTTTGTTTCTTTGAATATTCTCAAAGGAAAAAGGAGGTTGGTCATGGGTCGCCTCAATTCTGGACAAGTCAGGAAGAAAATCCTGGCGTTTACAGGTCTTTTTGCAATGGGAGGAATGTTGGTCCTTCCTATTTTTATGGCGCTTCCGGCATTGGCTGGAGGGGCCCCTGCAGGTGGTGGGCCTCCTGCTGACGTTTTGGCTGCCCAGGGAGCCGAAGTGGAGGGCGAAGGAGAGCCCGTTGAATTTGGTCGAGATATTTATTACAAGATTGAAGGCCCTGTAAGTGGTGCGCCTGCTCCAAGAACGAAGGATACTGCGGAATTTTATCCGCGGTACAATTTTGAAAGTCGGGTACTAATCTGGGTGGCAAATCAGCAGCACCTCTACTATGGAAGTTTTGTGTTGGCCGTTCCTATTTTTTGTATGTGTGTAGAATTAGCCGGGATGGTCACAAAGGATAAGGCCATGGCAAAGAAATATGACCAGTTGGCCCATGACTTTATTAAAATCAGCCTTACGGCTTACTCCCTGACCGCTATTCTCGGCGGTATTCTCATCTTTACCTACCTGACATTGTATCCAGCGTTTTTCGGGTATCTTTCGAGTATTTTTCGTCCTGTCATGCATGTCTATGCATTTATGTTTGTGGCGGAGAGCGGGGTCCTCTACATTTATTACTATGGATGGGACAAGATGACGGAAGGTATCATGAAATGGATACATCTCAGTATCTGTGTGGTCTTGAATGTGATCGGGACGCTGTTGATGTTCCTGGCCAATTCCTGGATTGCCTTCATGATGTCCCCGGCTGGTATTGACGAACAGGGGCGATATCTTGGGAATATTTGGAACGTCATCCATTCTGCGCTCTGGAATCCTCTGAATGTGCATAGGATTCTAGGAAATATGGCCTTTGGTGGTGGCGTGGTGGCTGCCTATGCGGCCTACCGATTTTTATCGGCCAGAACCGACGAAGAGCGAGCCCATTATGATTGGATGGGTTATATCGCCATGTCGTTGGGTGTCGCATTTTTAATTCCATTGCCGTTTGCCGGTTATTGGCTGATGCGGGAAGTGTATGCCTATAGGCAACAAATGGGTATTACATTAATGGGTGGGTTGTTGGCTTGGCTGTTTATTATCCAGGCTACCATGATTGGCATTCTTTTTCTCACAACCAACTATTATCTCTGGCAGGCGTTGGGAAGGATGGATGGAGGGGAGAGGTTCCAGAAGTATATTAAATACTTCGTATTCATTCTTGTCGTCGGGCTCCTAGTCTTCATTACGCCACATACCATTGTGATGTCCCCGGCTGAATTGAAAGCCATGGGTGGTCAGCAACACCCGGTGCTGGGTAACTTTGGCGTGATGTCGGCCAAGAATGGAGGCATTAATGCGATTATCATGACGACGATCGCGAGTTTTATATGGTACCAGAGAGGGAATAAGATGCCCGCTGTTAAGTGGGCGAGTTTTGGAAACATATTTTTAATAACATTTTTTGTGGTGGCGCATGTCAATAATATATGGGTGGCCTGTTACGGCTATTTCATACCCGCAAATGTTCGAATAGGACTGTCGATCCCGCAAGTAGCGGGAACGTTGTCCTGTCTGTTTATAGGAACGACGATCAATCTCATCATGTTGAAGGGGGCAAAGGAAATTGGGCCTATTCGGTATGGAAAAATTTCCGCCAGGTCCCAATACGCTCTTATCATGTTGGCAACCGCCTTTACGTGGATGATGGGGTTGATGGGGTACATCCGCTCCTCCGTGAGGCTGTTCTGGCATGTCAATGAAGTCATGCGAGATAATTCGCCCTGGGCATATACCCACACAATCGGATTTGCTGCGAACGTCATTTCATTCAATGTGTTGTTTTTCTGGATTACAATTATGTTTGTCTTCTGGCTTGGGACTCT
>Ga0209980_10002416_pt1 | contig 10147 bp, 10 predicted proteins | sample CR02metaG_FD_183611 | JGI IMG/M metagenome (GOLD analysis project Ga0209980, IMG submission 183611) | Deep subsurface microbial communities from Mariana Trench to uncover new lineages of life (NeLLi) - CR02 metaG (SPAdes) (version 2) | ecosystem: Environmental > Aquatic > Marine > Ocean trench... | reverse complement strand
CCATGAAGGTGGTCGCAACCGGCGGCCTGGCGCCGCTGTTCGCCGGCGCCACCGCTTGCATCGAGGTGACCGACCCGGATTTGACCCTGCGCGGCCTGCTCGCCGTCCATCGCGCCAACCGCGAGGCCGCCTCTTGACCCCTGGCTCGATGCGCGACCGGTCCGGGGCCCCGGGGGCTGACGAGCTCTACTTCCTGCCGCTCGGCGGCACCGGCGAGATCGGCATGAACTTGAACCTCTACGGCCACGACGGCCGCTGGTTGATGGTCGATCTCGGCGTCACCTTCGCCGGACCCGGCGCGCCGGGGATCGACGTGCTGATGGCCGATCCCGCCTTCATCGAGGCGCGCCGCGAGGACCTGGCCGGGCTGGTTCTGACCCATGCCCACGAAGACCACATCGGCGCGGTCGGCCACCTCTGGTCGCGCCTGCGCTGCCCGATCTACGCCACCGCCTTCACCGCCGAGATGGTCTATCCCAAGCTCGTGGAGGCCGGCCTGGAGGCCGAGGTCGAGATCATCGAGGTGCCTCTGTCCGGGCGCTTCACCGTCGGGCCCTTCGAGATCGAGCTGATCACGCTCACCCATTCCATCCCCGAGCCCAACGCGCTGGTGATCCGCACCGCGGCGGGTTCGGTGCTGCACACCGGCGACTGGAAGCTGGATCCCGAACCCTTGGTCGGAGACGACTACGACGAGAACGCGCTGCGCGCACTCGGCGACGAAAATCTGCTCGCCATGGTGTGCGATTCCACCAACGCCCTGGTCGCGGGCGAGTCGGGCTCGGAGGCCGAGGTCAGGGCGGTGCTGATGGAGCTTCTGGGCGGCCTGAAGAACCGGGTGCTGGTCGCCTGCTTCGCCTCCAACGTCGCGCGCCTGGACACCATCGGCAAGGTCGCCGCCGCCCATGGCCGCCGGGTCGGGCTCGCCGGCCGTTCCATGGCCCGGGTGGTCCAGGCGGCGCGCAACAGCGGCTACCTGCAGGACTTCCCGCCGATCGTCTCCGCCGACCACCTCGCCCTGCTGCCGCCTGAGGAGGTGCTGGTGATCTGCACCGGCAGCCAGGGCGAGCCGCGCTCGGCGCTGTGGCGCATCGCCAACGGCGAGCACCGCGACATCTCGCTCGATCCCGGCGATGCCGTGATCTTCTCCAGCCGGGTCATCCCGGGCAACGAGACGTCGATCTTCCGGCTCCACAACAAGCTGGTTCGCCTGGAGGTCGAGATCATCACCGCCGACGACCACTTCGTCCACGTCTCCGGCCATCCGGCGCGTGAGGAGCTGAGTCAGATGTACCAATGGGTGCGGCCCCGGATCGCGATCCCGGTGCACGGCGAGGCGCGCCACCTGGCCGCCCACGCCAAGCTCGCCCGCGACTGCCAGGTGCCGCAGCAGATCCTGGCCGAGAACGGCACCCTGATCCGCCTGGCGCCGGGGCCGGCCGGGATCGTCGATCACGTGCCGACCGGGCGCCTCGCCGTCGACGGCCGGCGCCTGCTGCCGCTCGACAGCCCCATCCTGCGCGCGCGCCAGAAGATGGCCTTCAACGGCAGCGCCACGGTGACCTTGGTGATCGGCGCCGACGGGCTGTTCCAGGGCGCGCCCATCGTCACCGCCCAGGGCCTGCTCGATCCCGACGCGGAGGGCGACAAGCTGGCGCTGATCGCCGCGGGGGTCGAGGAGGCGCTGCGCCGGCTGCCCAAGATCGCCCGCCGCGACGACGCGGCGGTCAAGGAGACCGCGCGCATCGCCGTGCGCCGGGGTTTCCGGAAAATGCTCGACAAGAAACCAGTCACCGAGGTGCACCTGGTGCGGCTGGGGTAGGTCTTGTGCTGGACAGTGTACAAGCGATGGCTAGAGTGCGGTGCTTGGAGGACGGAGAATGATCGGCCGGTTCAATCACGTCGCCATCGCGGTGCCGGACCTGGCGGCCGCGACGGCCACTTACCGCGATACCCTGGGCGCCCAGGTCTCGGCGCCGCTGGCCCAGCCCGAGCACGGCGTGACCGTGGTCTTCGTCACCCTGCCGAACACCAAGGTCGAGTTGCTCGAGCCGCTGGGGCCGGGCTCGCCGATCGCCAAGTTCCTCGAGCGCAATCCGGCCGGCGGGGTGCACCACCTGTGTTTCGAGGTCGACGACATCATCGCCGCGCGCGAGCGCCTCGCGGCCGCCGGCGCACGGGTGCTGGGCGACGGTGAGCCGAAGTTGGGCGCCCACGGCAAGCCGGTGATCTTCCTGCATCCCAAGGACTTCTGCGGCACCCTGGTCGAACTCGAACAGGCGTGAGCTCAGGCGGTGCGGACGGACAAGGAAGGAGTGTGCCATCAACTGGGTGACCGGTATCATGGTTTACGTCGTCATCTGGTGGGTAGTGATCTTCGCGGTCCTGCCGTGGGGCGTGCGTGTGCCCGAGACCCACGAGCCGGGCCACGCCACCAGCGCGCCCGAGGAGCCCATGCTGGGGCGCAAGGCCGCGATCACTACGGCGATCTCGGCGGTCATCTGGCTCGGCGTCTACCTGGTCGTCCAGAGCGACCTCGTGACCCTGCGCGAGCCCTGACGCGCGCGTGGGCGGATAGCGACCATGACCGGCTACTGCGACGCCGCCCCGGGCCACCCCCTGCACGGCCCCTACCACGACCGGGAATACGGTTTTCCGGTCACGGACGAATCCGTGCTGTTCGAGCGCTTCGTGCTGGAGATCAACCAGGCCGGCCTGTCCTGGGAGTTGATGCTCAAGAAGCGCGCCAACTTCCACGCCGCCTACGAGGGTTACGACCTGGACCGGGTGGCGGCCTACGGCGCGCGGGAGCGGGCGCGCCTGCTCGCCGATGCCGGCATCATCCGCAATCGGCTCAAGGTCGACGCGGTGATCGAGAACGCCCGGCGCGTGCGGGCATTGCGCGACAGCCACGGCGGTTTCGCCGCCTGGATCGAGGCCCAGCACCCGCTGCCCAAGGCGGACTGGGTGAAGCTGTTCAAGAAGACCTTCAAGTTCACCGGCGGCGAGATCACCGGCGAGTTCCTGATGTCGATCGGCTATCTGCCCGGCGCGCACCGGCCCGACTGCCCGGTCGGCGCTAAGATCGCCGTCCTCGGCCCGGCCTGGATGCGGCGGCCGTAGGGCGGGTTGGGGGCTCCGGGACCCCAGGGCAGGGGGCGCGGGGTCAAAAAAAATGGCAAGCCCAGGCCTGAGCTTGCCATCGCCGTGTCGGCTGAGATCTTTGTTGCGAGAGGGCTTTTCCGCCCCCTCGAACCGCCAGTCGGCGGTTCCTCCCTAAACTCGGGCCATGCTTCTTTTTCGCATGGATTATTTGAACGACGATGATAGACGAAAAACCCTACTCCGTCACCAGTTTTCTTGAAAATTCAAATGTTTCGAGTATATTTTTGATATTTATTCGTAATGGTTGTTTAAAGCAAGGCGAACTTGAGCGCGAACGGCAGTGCGGTGACGTAAACTGCCGGTAGACCGTCTTTTTCCTTGCCGCTCAGGACCTTGACCGCGGCGGTGGCGATGAAGCCAATGCCCCTGCCGTGGGCGATCGAGAAGGTCAGCGGCAAGGCGATCGCGGTGACCACCGCCGGGGCGGACTCGGTGCCCGCACTAAGTAGGTGCCCGTACTAAGTATTTGTTAAGGCCGCAAACCTACCCTGATTCGATCATGCCCCGCAGCATCGCCAGCCTGATCCGGGTCCCGGTCCCGCTGTTCGTCGCCGCGTTTCTCGCGGCCGCCTCGGCGCGCGCCCACGAGGAACCGGCGGAGGTGATCATCACCCGGGCTGATTGCGCGCGCCTGATCGAACACGTCCCTGCGCCCGACGTCGCCTATCAGCCCGGCATCGACGCCTACGGCCGCGCGGTCGCCCCCGCCGAGCTGCCCGGGGGCCTAAGCGGCGGGGCACGGATCCAGGTTCCTGAGACCCTCCACATCCCGATCGAGATCGACCTGCTGGAGCGCTTCGGCATCCCCGCCAACTCGGCGCTCTACAAATCCGATATTCCTATCGGCGAGGTGCTCTACCGGGACGGCCGTCTGACATTCGAGGGCCAGCCGCTCCAGGACGAAGCCGCGGCCGAACTCTCCAGGCGCTGCCAGAAGATCCTCTACGGCAAGCCGGAGTAGGCGGGGGTGCGAGGCGGCCGCTTCCCAGACCCCCCCCGCCATGGACAAGGCGGCGGGCTTCCCATATACAATCGCGGACTTCGTAGGGGGGACTCGGCGGCGGGTTTCGGCTGCGCCCGCGCCTCGAACACGCGCCAAGGACCGCCCGAATACGACCCACGGACCGCCCAGGGACCGCGATGCGCCTTTCCGCCTATTTCATGCCGACCCTGAAGGAGACTCCCGCCGAGGCCGAGATCGTCTCGCACCGGCTGATGCTGCGCGCCGGCATGGTGCGCCAGGCCAGCGCCGGCATCTACTCCTGGCTGCCGCTCGGCCTCCGGGTACTCAAGAAGATCGAACGGATCGTGCGCGAGGAGCAGGACCGCGCCGGCGCCCAGGAGGTGCTGATGCCGACCATCCAGTCGGCCGAGCTGTGGCGCCAGTCGGGCCGCTACGACGCCTACGGCCCGGAGATGCTGCGCATCCAGGACCGGCACGGCCGCGACATGCTCTACGGGCCCACCAACGAGGAGCTGATCACCGAGATCTTCCGCACCTCGGTCAAGAGCTACCGCGAGCTGCCGCGCATGCTCTACCACATCCAGTGGAAGTTCCGGGACGAGGTGCGGCCGCGCTTCGGGGTCATGCGCGGGCGCGAATTCCTGATGAAGGACAACTACTCTTTCGACCTGGATTATGAAGGCGCCAAGAAGTCTTACAATAAGATGTTCGTGTCCTACCTGAGGACCTTCGCGCGCCTTGGCCTGCAGGCGATCCCGATGGCGGCGGACACCGGGCCGATCGGTGGCGACCTGAGCCACGAGTTCATCATCCTGGCCGACACCGGCGAGAGCGAGGTCTTCTGCCACCGCGACTTCCTCGACTTCGACGTGCTCGGTGCCGAGGTCGATTACCAGGCCGATCTCGAGCCCGTGGTGCAGGCCTGGACCAAACTCTACGCCCGCACCGACGACAAGCACGACCCGGCCACCTTCGAGAGCGAGGTGCCGGCGGACAAGCGGGTGCAACGGCGCGGCATCGAGGTCGGTCACATCTTCTATTTCGGCACCAAGTATTCCGAGCCCCTGAAGGCCCTGGTGGCGACACCTGGGGACGGGTCCGTGGCCGTGCACATGGGCTCCTACGGGATCGGCGTCTCGCGCCTGGTCGGCGCCGTGATCGAGGCCAGCCACGACGAGGCCGGCATCATCTGGCCCGAGGCGGTGGCGCCCTTCAAGGTCGGGCTGATCAATCTCAAGATCGCGGCCGCGGCCTGCAACCAGGCCTGCGAGGAGATCTACACCAAGCTGCAAGAGGCCGGCGTCGAGGTGCTTTACGACGATCGCGACGAGCGGGCCGGTGCCAAGTTCGCCGAGATGGACCTGGTCGGCCTGCCCTGGCAACTGGTGATCGGCCCGCGCGGCCTCGACAAGGGCGTGGTCGAGCTCAAGCGCCGCGCCGGCGGCGCGCGCGAGGAGCTGCCCGTCGAGGCAGCGCTCGCGCGGCTCACCGGTTAGCGGTCGGACCCGGCACGCCTAGGAACGCCCGATGATCTTCGGTCCCTTCGAACGAATGGTCGCGTTCCGCTATTTGCGGGCGCGGCGGCAGGAGGGCTTCGTCTCGGTCATCGCGGTCTTCTCGCTGCTCGGCATCGCGCTCGGCGTGGCGACGCTGATCATCGTCATGGCGGTGATGAACGGCTTCCGCCAGGAGCTGCTGTCGCGCATCCTCGGCGTCAACGGCCACCTCACGGTCTACGGCATCTCCGAGCCGATCGAGGACTACGGAACGCTGACCGACCAGCTTGCGCGCCTGCCGGGCGTGCGCCTGGCGACGCCCCAGGTCCAGGGCCAGGTCATGATCGTGGCAGCCGGCGCCGCCTCGGGCGGGCTGGTGCGCGGCATGCGGCCCGCGGACCTCAAGGCGCGCGAATTGATCGCCGGCAACATCACCGCGGGCGACCTCGACAGCTTCACCGAGGACGGCGAGGCGGTGCTGATCGGCAGCCGCATGGCGCAGAAGTTGGGTCTCAAGGTCGGCGACAGCCTGACCCTGATCTCGCCCCAGGGCACGGCCACGGTGATGGGCACGGTGCCGCGCATGAAGAGCTATCGCATCGCGGCGCTGTTCCAGGTCGGCATGTACGAATACGACAGCACTTTTATTTACCTGCCGCTGCCCGCCGCCCAGTTGTTCTTCCGCCTGCCCGGGCGGGTCAACGGCATCGAAGTCTTCGCCGAGGACCCGGACCAGGTGCGCGACCTGCGCCGGCGCATCAACCAGGAGCTGGGCCCGGGTTACCGCACGCTCGACTGGCAGCAGGCCAACTCCAGCTTCTTCAACGCGATCCAGGTCGAGCGCAACGTCATGTTCCTGATCTTGACGCTGATTATCCTGGTCGCCGCCTTCAACATCATCTCCAGCCTGATCATGCTGGTGAAGGACAAGGGCCGCGACATCGCGGTGCTGCGCACCATGGGCGCGACCCGCGCCATGATCATGCGCATTTTCTTTTTGAGCGGCGCCAGCGTCGGGCTGATCGGCACCCTGGCCGGCTTCGGCCTGGGGGTCGCGTTCAGCCTCAACATCCAGACCATCCAGGGCTGGCTGGAACGCTTGATCGGCACCGATCTCTGGAACGCCGAGATTCGCTTCCTGACCCAGATCCCGGCGGTCATCGACTGGACCGAGGTGGCGACCGTGCTGGCCATGGCGCTCGGCCTGTGTTTCGCCGCCACCATCTACCCGGCCTGGCGCGCCGCGCGCCTCGATCCGGTGGAAGCGCTGCGTTATGAGTGAGGGCGCCAAGAGCGAGGCGGGCGCCCGTCGCGGCGAAGGCGGCCTGCGCCTGGAGGACGTCGCCAAGACCTTCCGCCAGGGCGGCGAGGCGCTCAGGATCCTGGACCGGGTCAGCCTCCGGGTCGCACCCGGCGAACTGGTCGCCCTGGTCGGCCCTTCGGGCGCCGGCAAGTCGACCGTGCTGCACATCGGCGGCCTGCTCGAGCGCCCCGATGGCGGCGAGGTCACGATCGGCGGCCAGGCCGCCTCCAAGCTCGACGACGACGCGCGCACGGCGCTGCGCCGCAACGCCATCGGCTTCGTCTACCAATACCATCACCTGCTGCCGGAGTTCTCGGCATTGGAGAACGTGGTCGTGCCGCAGATGATCGCCGGGTGTCCCAAGGCCGCGGCGGTGGCGCGGGCGCGCGAGCTCCTGGACTTGGTCGGTCTCACGGCGCGGGCCACCCACCGGCCGGCGCGGCTCTCCGGTGGCGAGCAGCAGCGCGTCGCCATCGCCCGCGGCCTGGCCAACGCGCCGGCGATCCTGTTCGCCGACGAGCCGACCGGCAACCTCGACCCGCACACCGCCGAGGTCGTCTTCGATTTGCTGATCGAGTTGGTGCGGGGCGCCGGGTTGGCGGTGTTGATCGCGACCCACAACCTGGACCTGGCCGCGCGCATGGACCGCACCCTGCACCTCGAGGACGGGCATATCGCCTGACGCGCTGCCGGGCCGGGAGCCCGGGCTCAGGCGCCGTCGAACGCCGCGCGCAGAGCGGCGATGTGTTCGGGGCCAATGCCACAGCAGCCGCCGACGATGCGCGCGCCGCCCGCCACCCAATCGTGCGCGAAATCGAGATAGGCCTCAGGGTCCAGGTCCTCGCGCAGGTCCCCGACCTCCTCGTTGGCCTGAGCGCTCTCATCCTTGGACAGGAAGGCGTTGGCATAGGCGCCGAGCGGGATGTTCGCGCCGAGCTCGGCCAGGGTCCGGCGCGCGGCTTCGAGCGCCGGGGCCATGACCTCCGGCTGGCTGCAGTTGAACAGGACCGCCGTTGCGCCACGCCGCACGGCGGCGCGCACCGCCTCGGCGATCGGCTCGTGGGAGCGCAGGCGCGGAACTTCCGGGTCGGGCTTTTCGTCGGCCAGGGTGTAGGAGATCCACAGCGGGCGCGGGCCGTGGGGGTGCGCGTCGTCGGCGAGCGCGTCCGCGACCGCCTCCGCCTCGGCGATCGAGCCGAGCGTCTCGCCGAGCCAGAGGTCGACGTGGGGCGCCAGGCCGGCCACCAGCGGCGCCAGCAAATCCGGCGCGCCCGCCGCATCGAAGAGGTCCGGGCGGTAGGAGCCGAACAGCGGCGGCAGCGAGCCCGCGACCCGGACTTTGCGGCCCGTGGGCGCGTCGGTCACGGCATCCGCGGCGGCGCGCGCCAGGCGCCCGGCCAGGTCCGCGAGTACCTGGCCGTCCGTGGCGAAGCGCGCCGCGCCGATGTGAAAGGGAACCAACGCGTAGCTGTTGGTGATGATCACCTCGGCGCCGGCCGCGATGAACGCGGCATGGGCCCGTTCCACGGTTTCCGGCGCCTCCATTAGGGCCAGCGCCGACCATTCCGGCTGGCGGAACGGCGCGCCCCTGCGCTTGAGCTCCCGTCCCATGCCGCCGTCGAGCAAGATGATGCGCGCGGTCATTCCTAGATCGCCTCCGTTTCGCGGGCCCGGGGTGCGCAGCTTAGCCGGCTATCCACCCATTGCAACGAGTTGTGGATAACTCTTCTGCTGACAGTCCCGGCCGTCCGTGGAATCCTTGGTCATGCCGCACGCCGGATTCGTTCACCTTAGGGTCCATTCCGCCTATTCGCTGCTCGAGGGCGCGATCAAGATCGACGATCTGGTCGCGCGCTGCCGGCGCGAGGCGATGCCGGCGGTGGCGGTCACCGACAGCGGCAACCTGTTCGGCGCGCTCGAGTTTGCGCTGGCCGCAAAGGAGAGCGGCGTGCAGCCGGTCATCGGTTGCCAACTCGCCATCACGCGTGCGGACGCGCAGCCGCTCGGCGCGCCCACCGGACTTTCGGACCCGGACCCGATCGTGGTGCTGGTCCAGAACCAGGCCGGCTACCGCAACTTGATGCGGCTGGTGTCCAAGGCCTTCCTCGAGACCCCCTCCGGGGAGCCGCCCCAGGTCGCGCTCGCCGATCTCGAAGCCATGAACGCCGGGCTGATCGCGCTCACCGGCGGGCCGGCGGGGCCCGTCGGCCGCTGCCTGCTCGAGGGCCAGGAGCCGGCCGCGGAGGCCGCGCTGGCGGCGCTCGCGCGGATCTTCCCGGGCCGGCTTTACGTCGAGATCCTGCGCCACGGCCTGGCTGGGGAAGCGCGCATCGAGGACCGCCTGGTCGACCTGGCCTATGCCCACGACCTGCCGCTGGTCGCCACCAACGAGGTGTTCTTCGCCGAGGCCGAGATGTACGAAGCCCACGATGCGCTGCTGTGCATCGCCGAGGGCAGCTACGTGAGCGAGGCCGAACGCCGGCGCGTGACCCCGGAGCACCGCTTCAAGTCGGCGGCCGAGATGATCGAGCTGTTCGCCGATTTGCCCGAAGCGGTCGCCAATACCCTCACGATCGCGCGCCGCTGCGCCTTCGTGCCCGGGGCGGTCGATCCGATCCTGCCGGCCTTCCCGACCGAGGCCGGGCGCAACGAGGCCGAGGAGCTGCGGGCCCAGAGCGAGGCCGGCCTGGAGGTGCGCCTGAGCGAGCGGGTCTACACCCCGGAGATGGACGGGGCGGCGCGCGAACACGTCGCCCGGACCTATCGGGAGCGCCTGGAGTACGAACTCGGGGTGATCGTGCAGATGGGCTACCCGGGCTACTTCCTGATCGTCGCCGACTTCATCCAGTGGGCCAAGCACCAGGGCATTCCGGTCGGCCCCGGGCGCGGTTCCGGTGCCGGCTCGGTGGTTTCCTGGGCGCTCACCATCACCGATCTCGATCCCTTGCGCTGGGGCCTGCTGTTCGAACGCTTCCTCAATCCCGAGCGCGTCTCCATGCCGGACTTCGACATCGATTTCTGCCAGGAGCGCCGCGACGAGGTGATCCGCTACGTCCAGGGCAAGTACGGCCGCGATCACGTCGCCCAGATCATCACCTTCGGCAAGCTGCAGGCGCGCGCTGCCCTGCGCGACGTCGGCCGGGTGCTGCAGATGCCCTATCCCCAAGTCGACCGCATCTGCAAGCTGGTGCCCAACAATCCGGCCAATCCGGTCGGCCT
>Ga0209980_10002415_pt1 | contig 10152 bp, 9 predicted proteins | sample CR02metaG_FD_183611 | JGI IMG/M metagenome (GOLD analysis project Ga0209980, IMG submission 183611) | Deep subsurface microbial communities from Mariana Trench to uncover new lineages of life (NeLLi) - CR02 metaG (SPAdes) (version 2) | ecosystem: Environmental > Aquatic > Marine > Ocean trench >... | reverse complement strand
GATATTGGCGTCTTCGATTTTCACAGATGTCGGCGCATCGGGTCGATTGACGTCGATCCCTGCTTCCTTGATAAACGAAGCGGTTACGATGAAGAAAATAAGCATTATGAAAACAACATCCAACATTGGAGTTAAGTTGATTTCATTTTCCTCCTCTTCACCACCCATTCCTGCATGTGGTCTACGCATTAGTTTTACCTTTTAGTGGTCCATCGTGAGCGAGTCCTCCAGGAACTCCACCTCACGCGCCGCACGGCGGGTAAGCAGTGTGACAAGAAGAACTCCGGACAGCGCCCCGACCATGCCAGCCATCGTCGGCACCGTGGCTTGCGAGACACCCGCGGCCATCGCCCGTACGTTTCCGGAGCCGGATGCCGCCATTACCTCGAACACCTTGATCATGCCGGTCACCGTGCCCATAAGGCCCATCAACGGGCACAATGCCACCAGTGTCTGGATCATCGGGATGCCACTATTTGTCGCCATGGAGAATTGAGAGATCATGCGTTCGCGGATCATATGTGCGTTCCAGGATTTGCGCTCGGGGCGCGACTCCCAGGTCTCATGAATCTCCTCGGACATGATCTTCATCGGCGAGCGGAAATACAACAGACGCTCGATTATCAACACCCACATGAAGAATATGACAACCGCTATCCATCTCAACACCGGGCCACCCAGTTCCATGAAGTCGCGGATGGCCAGGAAGCTGTCAGTTAGCCAGAGCATCGTATTTCCTTACGGGCCCCTTAGCCACGTTTCTCAGAATGCGAGGCAACCATCCCGGCACTTTGCGACTGGATAATATTGATGATCTTGCGGCTCTGGCCACTGACCAGTGTATGGATCAGCACCATCGGAATTGCCACGACCAGTCCCAGAACTGTCGTCATCAATGCCTGTGAAATGCCGCCGGCCATCATCTTCGGATCTCCGGCACCATAAAGCGTGATGACCTGGAAGGTCTTGATCATACCGGTTACGGTTCCGAGCAGTCCCATCAGGGGAGCCACGGCCGAAATGACCTTGATGAACAGAAGTCCCTTCGTCAGCTCGGGCATTTCTTTCAACGCCGCCTCACTCAATTTGAGCTCAATGGTTTCCGTGTCGGCATTTCGATTCGCCTCGTAGGCGGCCAGGACCCGACCGAGCGGATTGTCGGTGCTGGCCGAGTCTCTTTTGAGCTGCGCCCTTACTTTGCGGCCATCGCTCGAGAGGCCGATCCAGCGCCATATTCCGATGAAGAGGCCGATGAAACCGAGGACGATGATGCAGTAGCCGACGATACCGCCCTGATTGATGCGTTCGCCAACCGTCGGCGATTCGACCAGCAGCTCGAGGATACCGCCCCGAGTCACATCAAGCCCGAACGTCACAGAACCGGACGTCGAATCGAGCATGTCCGCTGTGGAATTGGTGTAGCGGGACTGCTCCGGCTGCCGCTGCAATTCGCTGACGTTGCCCGTGGTCGAGTCGTATTTGAGATAGCCGTCTTCGAACAGGATATTGAACACACCGACCCGCACGATTTCGATATTGACGATCTCGCCGTCAGCGGTCGTGACCTCATGATTGAATCTGACAATTCTGCCGGACTCAGTCACTTCACGCTGTAGCTCGTACCAGAGCCTCTCCATGTCTTCGATCGAGGCAAGCTCGTTCTTGCTCGCCATTTTGTTGCCCAGTTCGACAAGAAAATCGACACGATCCGGATACTGGATGTCCGTAAAAGACCCTTTGAAACGCGCCTGGGTGTCTCCGGATACGGTCTGAAGAACACCAAACAGCTCTTTAAGGGCACCAAGGCGTTCATCCAGCGCTGCGCGCGCCGCGACAATCTTGGTCTGGTTCTCTTCAAACAGGTTCTCGAGCCGTGCGCTGTTGCGTTCCTGCCTCGAGCGCTCGGCCCTGGCCTTGTTCAACAGACTTTGCTGCTCATTTTTTCGCCGTGCGAACTCGGACTCGCGCCGTCTAGCTTCCTGGGAATCCCGCGCCTGCCCGCGTTGGATCTGTTGCAGGAGTTCGGACATGCTGTTGGCAGTGGTCGATTCCTGGGCCTGTGCCAGCCCGAGACTAAGGACTCCGGTGGCGACTATTATTGCTACGCGTTTCATTTATGAAGTCTCCCCGACAGCGGTGGCGGTAGCAACCGGAAGCAGAAGCAGCTCCGGCGCGATCAGGTCCTTCGCCATGCGAATGCCCTTCTTGATTTCGTTGCGATGTTCATTGCCGAGAATGACGTATGAACCTGCGTCGGAATCCCATTTTCCAGTGATTCTGGAATCATCGGATTGGAAATAAAGACCAATGCGGCCGATGCGAAGCATGTTGTAATCCCGCGTTGTGTCATCGATCGTGAGCGATTGACGGTAGGTCTCACTCGACGAACCGTAGTCATTCTCGATTTGGTACGCCTCCATGACCTTTCTGAACTTCTCCGCGACGCTTACATCGGAGCGTTCCATGATTTCCTTGAGGGTATCGACTCGACCGCTGCGCTCGTCCATCAGAAACGGAATATCGAGTGCGATCGACTGCTCGAGCCCGTCGATCATGCGTTCCATCAGCGGAAATATTTGACGATTGATGACGTCAACCTGATCCATGGACAGGGAAATATCGTTCAGAGTAGCTTCCTGACCGTTAGTCTGTGCCGTCATCAGTCGGTTGTAGACTTTGAGGCCGTCGATTTCCTTGTTGACGGCACGGTATTGGTCAGACAAAGAGCGCGTGCGCTCAACGACCGTATTTATTCGCTCCTGGGAAGCCTGAGCCAGGCTTAACCGTCGAAGATCAGCCTGTAGGACCTGATCAACAGACTGGGCGAAGACGCTGCCGGATACCGCGATGACAGCTGCTGCGGTGAGCAACTTTATCATCCGTCGACTGCTCATTTTGCACTGTTTCATGAAGACTCCTTAAAAGATCGAGTTTTTAGTATTTAGATTTCGGGAGAGGGATATGCAATATTCGTTCGAAAAATGTGCACACAAAAAACCGGGAACCGCACTATCAGTACGTTGTTCCCAGCTGCGCTCGCGACCCTCTTCACGATCGCCGCGGCGATGAATTCTATTTTTTTGCCGTATTTTCCTATCTTACAGCCCAGACCATGTGTCGCTATTAGTCCCGCCGGCGTATTCTTTTGAATCCAGAATGACTGGGCGACAAGAATAACACATGACATGGCTATCGCCAGCCCAACAGCAACATAAGCTGTGAGGCCTCAATGCCGCACTACGAGCGACTTTGACGCCCAAGTTCGAGTTTGGCCACAGACACCCGATGCACCTCATCCGGGCCATCGGCCAGTCTCAGTGTGCGGGCACCTGCCCATGCCGCCGCGAGGCCGAAGTCACCGCTGACGCCGGCACCCCCATGCACCTGCACCGCGCGGTCTATAACGCGCAACGCCATCGACGGCGCGACCACCTTTATCATCGCTATTTCTGCACGCGCGGCTTTGTTGCCAACCTTGTCCATCATGTCGGCCGCTTTCAATGTCAGTAATCGCGCCTGGTCGATTTCGATGCGCGAGTCGGCAATCGATTCCCGGACGACGCCCTGTTCCGAGAGTTTCTTGCCGAACGCAAGACGATTTTCTGCCCTGGCACACATGCTTTCCAGGGACCGCTCGGCAAGACCAATCAGCCGCATGCAGTGGTGGATCCGACCTGGGCCGAGGCGGCCCTGGGCGATCTCGAAGCCCCTGCCCTCACCCAGCAACAGATTGGCTGCCGGCACGCGAACGTTTTCAAATCGCATTTCGGCGTGTCCGTGTGGCGCGTCGTCGAAGCCGTAAACAGTCAGCGGTCGCACAACCGTCACGCCTTGCGAATCCATTGGCACCAGAATCATCGACTGCTGCACGTGTCGAGCTGCCTGGGGATCCGTTTTGCCCATGAAGATCAGAATCTTGCAGCGCGGATCCATCGCTCCCGAGGTCCACCACTTGCGACCATTGATCAGATAACTGTCGCCGTCCTTTTCGATCGATGATTGAATATTGGTTGCGTCGGATGATGCGACATCCGGCTCTGTCATTGCGAACGCCGAGCGGATTTCACCTTTGAGAAGTGGTTCCAGCCAGGTCGTCTTTTGCTCCGGCGACCCGTAACGAACCAGAACCTCCATGTTGCCAGTATCCGGCGCCGAACAATTGAAGACTTCGGGAGCGATCAGGGAACGACCCATAATCTCGGCAAGCGGTGCGTATTCGAGGTTACTCAAACCCGCGCCATACTCGCTGTCCGGCAGGAACAGATTCCAGAGACCTTCTTTCTTCGCTTTGTTTTTCAGATCCTCCATGACCGGTGGAACTGACCAGCGCGATTCACCACTCTCGATGGACTGGTAGTACTCTGCCTCTGCCGGATAGACATGGGCCCGCATGAAGCCCATAAGCCGTGAGCGAAACTCTGATACTTTGCTTGAATAGTCGAAATCCATAATCGCGGCAGAATACCTTTATATATAGTATCGAACCAGCACCGATGTGCATCGGGAGTCAGTCATCGTGAGAGCAGTGCTATGCAAGAACTACGGGCCACCCGAGAGTCTCGTCATTGAAGATATTGCCGAACCGCTGTTGCAATCGAGCCAGGTTCGAATTGCAGTCAAGGCATGCGGTGTGAATTATGCCGATTTATTGATGATCGCCGGCGAATATCAAGTCAAGCCGCCGATGCCGTTTTCTCCGGGCTTTGAATTCGCCGGAGAGGTAATTGAGGTCGCCGATAACGTTACCGGTCTCGAGCCGGGTCAAAGAGTCGCTGCAGCAACCTTTTTTGGCGGTATGGCCGAACAGGTCTGTGTGCCGTCTGAAAAAGTACTGCTACTACCCGATTTCATCGACTATAAGCAGGCAGCGGCGTTGCTGATTTCCTATGGCACCTCCTATCACGCGCTCAAACAACGGGCGGCGCTTCAAGGCGGTGAGACCCTTGTAGTCCTCGGCGCGGCCGGTGGTGTCGGTCTGGCGGCGGTCGACATCGGCAAAATGATGGGAGCTACAGTGATTGCGGCGGCGAGTTCCACAGAAAAACTCGAACTCGCTGCGGAATACGGGGCGGATCACCAGATTAATTACTCCGATACCAGTCTCAAGGATGAAATAAAGCAGATCACGGCCGGTCGCGGCGCTGACGTCATTTTCGACCCGGTCGGTGGAGAACTGTTCGAGCAATGTCTTCGTGCCGTCGCCTGGCGAGGACGGATTCTCGTGATTGGCTTCGCCAGCGGTCAAATATCGACAGTTGCTGCGAATCTGACCCTGCTCAAGGGCTCCTCGGTGGTCGGCGTTTTCTGGGGCCGATTCGCTGAGGAAGAGCCCGAAACGAATGCAAGAAACACGGCGGAGTTATTCCGGCTGCTGCATGATGGCACATTGAAACCGCACGTCTCGGAAACCTACCCACTGGAGCAGTCGGCGAAAGCCTTGGGTGCCATCGCCGCACGACGTGCCAAAGGAAAGATAGTAATCGAAATATAAATATATTTTTCAATCAATTATGTATTATTTCGATAATCCACTTGATATACGCGTAAGCCACCCACCGGCGACGATCCAGCACTCATATTGGCATCACAGGCATGGGTCAAAAAGCGCTCGGGCGGTTGTTGACATACAGACATGCATACAACATGATCCGCGGCAATGGGATCGATAAAAATAAAAAGTTTAGCTGGAGTCCGTGCTGGTTTGTCGCTACGGAGCCTGCTCCTTGTGGTACTTCCTGGGAGACCCTGCGGGTAGCAGTCACATCAGCAAATCGACACGCCAGCCCCGCATCCCGACAGGATAGTGGGGTTTTTTTTGGCGGCTTGGGTTGACAATTTATTGGAAGGAAACCAGAAAAATGCAAATGTACTCGGAAACGGACGTAGATACCGCTTGTCTCGAAGGCAAACGGATCGCGATCCTCGGTTACGGCAGCCAGGGTCGCGCACATGCGTTGAACCTCAAAGACTCAGGCTTCGATGTCGTGGTCGGGCTTCGCAGCGGTGGCGCCAGCTGGCCCCGGGCGGAAGCTGATGGATTTCGGGTGCAAGAGCCGAATGATGCCGTCAAAGGCGCTGCGATCGTCGCGTTTCTGACGCCTGACCTCGTGCAGGGGCACCTGTATGAAGCGATCAGACCCGACATCGAGCAGGGTTCGGCCATTCTTTTTGCTCACGGCTTCAATATTCACTTCAAGCAGATCGAGCCGCGGGCGGATCTCGATGTCGTTCTTATTGCGCCAAAAGGCCCGGGCGACCTCGTCAGGCGACAGTACAAAGAAGGACATGGCGTGCCATGCCTGGTCGCTGTCGCGCAGGATTCCAGCGGCAAAGCCCTGAAACTCGCCCTTGCCTATGCCCACGGTATCGGTGGGGCGCGGGCCGGCGTGATCGAAACGACCTTCGCTGAGGAAACCGAGACCGATCTTTTCGGCGAGCAGGCGGTACTTTGCGGCGGCGCCACCGAACTCGTCGTCGCTGGATTCGAAACTCTGGTGAAGGCGGGTTACCAGCCGGAGGTTGCTTACTACGAGTGTATGCACGAACTAAAGCTGATTGTCGATCTGCTGCATGAAGGCGGGCTGAAGAAAATGCATGAATTTATCAGCGAGACAGCTGCATATGGTGACCTGACCCGTGGTCCACGAATCATCGATGACCATGTACGCGAGAAAATGCAGGAAATATTAACAGAGATCCAGGATGGAACATTTGCACGCCAGTGGATTGACGAAAATAAATCCGGACAAAGCGAGTACAGACGCCTGATGAGTGAAGATCTCGCCCACCCGATCGAGAAAGTCGGCGCTGATCTTCGTGGCCGCATGGATTGGCTCGAGAACTAGTGATGCAACAACACGAATGACATCGGCGAAAAAGAATCAACTGGATTCGACCGACTGGGGCTCGGACAGCGGCACGCCGCCCGACCCTATCGGTATCGAGGACGTGCTGGCAGCACGGGATGTAATAAGCCCATACCTGAAACCCACTCCCTTGCTGCAGAATCCCGTGCTTTCGCATCGCGTCGGCACAGAGACCTTCGTCAAGCTGGAAAACGTACAGTCGATAGGTGCATTCAAGATTCGCGGTGCGATCAACCTGCTGGCCAACATGGACGACAAGCAGCGTGGTAAAGGCATCGTGACTGCAACACGAGGAAATTACGGCGCCGCGCTCGCAGAAGCCTGTGCGATGTTCGAGACGAAGTGCACCGTATTCGTACCCGAAGGCAACAGCGCGGACAAGAACACGGCCGTGGAAGCATTAGGTGGTGAGCTTGTGGTTCAGGGACACGATTTCGATGCCGCCTGGGACGCATCGGTCAGGCACGCCTGGGAAATCGGCGCCATATCGATCCATCCGGCGAAACGACCCGAGCTCGTGGCGGGTCAGGCAACTGTAGCACTCGAAATGCTCGAACAAAGCGAGGGCGGTCTCGACGTCCTGATTGTGCCTGTCGGCGGTGGTAGCCTCGCAGCCGGGACGACGACTGTTATAAAGGCCAGATCTCCATCCACCGCAGTCATCGCCGTACAGGCCGAGAATGCCCCGGCTTTTCATCATGCATGGCATACCAATGATTACGCACCAATGGTCGCAACAGAGACCATCGCCGACGGCCTGGCGACGCGCGTGCCGGTTCGTTACACCTTGAGCATGATGAAGGGCCTGGACGATTTCGTTTTGGTCAGCGAAGAAGAGGTCTGTGCCGCGATCCGGTGTTATGCCCAAACCATTCACCAGCTTGCTGAAGGCGGCGGCGCGGCATCACTCGCCGCGGCGCTCAAAATGAAAGACCAGCTTGCGGGCAAGCGTGTCGGACTCATCCTGACCGGCGGCAACATCGACATTGCATCGCTCCAGCGAGCAATGCGGATCGATGCATCAATGCATACCCCGCACGCAGTGCCGCAATTTCCACTGCCAAGCCTTGACTACGGCGACTAGTCGTCTCGCAGAGAGATAAATGGCCGACAATCGCATAAGCATCTTTGACACGACTCTGCGCGACGGAGAACAGGCCCCCGGCTGCAGCATGACGCTCGAGGAGAAGCTCCGCATCGCCAAGGCGCTTGCCGATCTCCGCGTCGATACTATCGAAGCCGGTTTCCCGGCGGCGTCCCCCGGCGATTTCGAATCAGTCAGGGCGATCGCGGATGAGAACCGCGGACCGACAATCTGTGGCCTCGCGCGCTGTAACCCGGAAGACATTGAAAAGGTCCATGCTGCAGTCAAAGGCGCCGACAAGCACCGCATACACGTCTTTGTAGCCACCAGCGAAATTCATCGGGAACACAAGCTCAAAATGGCAAAGGAAGAAATTCTGAAAAGCGCTGCCAGCGCTGTCAGGCTCGCACGTGAACTTTGCGACGACGTCGAGTTTTCACCCGAAGACGCCTCCAGGACCGAACTCGCCTATCTCGCCGAGGTCGTCACGGCCGCAATCGAAGCAGGTGCCAGGACCGTCAACATTCCGGACACCGTTGGCTATACAGTGCCCGGCGAGTTCGACCAGCTGTTCAGGTATCTCAGGGAACACGTGCCGGGCATAGACGACGTTGTATTGAGCGTTCACTGCCACAACGATCTGGGCATGGCTGTTGCGAACAGCCTCGCCGCCGTATCCGCGGGTGCCCGTCAGGTCGAGTGCACGATAAACGGTATCGGCGAGCGGGCCGGAAACTGTTCGCTGGAAGAGATCGTTATGGCCCTGAAGACCCGCGCCGAATATTTCGAACTCGAAACCGGGGTGGATACGACCAGGCTGTATCCGACCTCGCGGCTGGTCTCGAGTATCACCGGTATGCAGATTCCCAGAAACAAGGCGATAGTGGGCGAAAACGCGTTTGCCCATGAGGCCGGCATCCATCAACACGGCATGCTCCAGCATCATTCGACTTACGAAATCATGCGGCCTAACGATGTCGGGCTCAGCCGTTCGAACCTCGTGCTCGGCAAACACAGCGGACGGCATGCTTTCCGCGACCGCGTCAAAGACCTCGGATTCGACCTCGACGATTTCGAAATAAATCGTGCCTTCCAGGAATTCAAGAAGCTGGCAGACAGGAAAAAGGACATGTACGACGGTGACATCGAAGCGATCATCATGAACGTCGACAGTACGTCGGCCGGACCGTGGACGTTGCAGTCGCTTCGGGTGGGCTCGGAGACTGGTCAGCAGGCATCGGCGAGCGTTCGCCTTCTCGACGACAGCGGGGACGAGGTCAGCGAATCCGCCGAGGCGGACGGCCCCGTCGCTGCCGCGTTCAATGCCATCGAAAAGGCGACTGGCGTCTCCCTGTCGCTGAAGAATTTCGAACTGCACAGCGCGACGGTCGGAGAAGACGCTCAGGGCGAAGTCGTAGTCACCGTCGAACATAACGGCAACGCATATCGCGGCCATGGCGTCAGTGTGGATATTGTCGAAGCCGGCAGCCGAGCCTATCTCGAAGTGGTCAATCGAATCCTCAGACGGCGCGAGCGAGGCCTCGATACGCTAGCCGACGGCGATGATGTGTCCCATACAACAATTTAGATGCCAAATCGGCGGATGCGAAAGTCTGCGGTGATTGTTAAGCTTCGCGTCTTACCGAAAACACGTTAAAGACTGAACCAGTGGTCCAACAGGGGACTTTGTAATGAGTTTTGAGGGTGCAAAACTGATCTGGCATAACGGCCGCATGATTCCATGGGAGCAGGCAACCGTGCATGTCATGGCACACGCCCTGCACTATGGATCTTCAGTCTTCGAGGGAATTCGCGTCTACAAGACGCCGGATGGTCCCAAGGTCTTCAGATTGACAGCGCACATTCAGCGTTTTTTCGACTCTGCACGAATTCATCGCATGCCGATCCCCTACGATTTGCCGACGCTGATCGGTGTTTGCAAAGAAGTTGTACTGGCTAACGAACTGATGAATGGGGCCTACATACGGCCGATCGCATTTCGCGGGCTGGGCGACGTCGGTCTTTGCCCGAAACCGGAGCACCCCATCGATGTTTCCGTAGGGGCATGGGAATGGGGCGCCTATCTCGGCGCCGATGGTTTGAAAAAAGGCGTAGACGTCTGCGTCTCGAGCTGGAACCGCATTGCGCCTAATACCATACCTGCGCTCGCCAAGGCAGGCGGCAATTACCTGTCGAGCACCC
>Ga0209980_10002413_pt1 | contig 10154 bp, 6 predicted proteins | sample CR02metaG_FD_183611 | JGI IMG/M metagenome (GOLD analysis project Ga0209980, IMG submission 183611) | Deep subsurface microbial communities from Mariana Trench to uncover new lineages of life (NeLLi) - CR02 metaG (SPAdes) (version 2) | ecosystem: Environmental > Aquatic > Marine > Ocean trench >... | reverse complement strand
GCCCTGGGTCTCGGAATAATGATCGGCGCCGGGATCTTCGTTCTTACCGGCCAGGCCGCGGGTCTCGCCGGCGATCTTTTCCCCGTCGCGTTTCTCACCGCCGCAGTGGTCGTGACCTTCAGCGCCTACTCCTACGTGAAGCTTTCCCACGAGTTCCCCTCCTCCGGCGGACCCGCTATGTTCCTCCGCCACGCATACGGCCTGGGTACGGCGACCGGCGTGTTCTCCCTGTTCATGTATGTGTCGATGGTCCTCGGCCAGAGCCTCGTGGCCCGCACCTTCGGCGCCTACATCCTCCAGGTCGTCGACCTCGAGCCCGCATCATTCTGGGTGCCCGCCCTCGCGGTCGCGCTCCTTGCTTTCGCCTTCGTGATCAACATCGCCGGCAACCGCGCCGTGCAGGCCTCCGAAGGCGCCTTCGCCGCCATCAAGATCGGCGGGCTCGCCCTTTTCGCCATCGTCGGGCTGTGGTTCATCGACTCCGCCAACTTCACCAACGGGTCACAAGCAACGCAGACCAACACGACCGTAGGATTCCTCGCCGCGGTGGCCCTGGTGATCCTCGCCTACAAGGGGTTCACCGTCATCACCACCACCGGTGCCGAAATCGTCGACCCGCGGCGCAACATCGGGCGGGCGATCATCATCGCGATCGCGATCTCCGCAGCCCTTTACATTGCTCTCGCAGTCACCGTCGCCGGCAACCTCACCCTCGCCGAGATCATCGCCGCCCAGGATTTCGCCCTCGCCGAGGCGGCACGGCCCGCTTTTGGCGATGCCGGGGTCTGGTTCACCGTCGCCCTGGCCGTGATCGCAACCGCCTCGGGGGTCATTGCCAGTGTCTTCGCCTCCTCCCGGATGCTGGCCATGCTCGCCCGCATGAAGGAAGTCCCCTTCCGCACCTTCGGACTGCCCGGCACCGTTCGCACCCAGACCATGGTCTATACGGTGGCGTTCGCCATGGTCCTTACGATCCTTTTTGATCTGCGGCGCATCGCCGCGCTTGGCGCGATCTTCTACCTCATCATGGACATCGCCATCCACTGGGGGATCCTGCGCTACCTCCGATCCCGTGTCGAGGTGACGCCTGCCGTCGTGGCCACCGCCATTGTGCTCGACGTCGTCGTCCTGGCCGCCTTCGTGTGGGTCAAGGCGTCCGAGGACCCGCTCGTCCTCTTTGTCTCCGCCATCGGCATCGTGCTCATCGTGGCCGGAGAACGGCTGTTCATGCGGTCCCACACCGACAGCGAGGGCCACATGGACATGGGCATGGGCGACATGGAGATGTGAGCCATTCTGTTGCGCTACCACGGTGACCAAGGAGATCGCCGGTTCGTCACAGGCGCCTACTTCGGATGAGCGCGGAACCAATCCACGGTGGTCGGGATGGATACGTCCAGAGGGGTTGCGCGCTGGTCAAAGGCCGCTTCGAAAGCACTCGAGTCGACGACAAACGGCGCTTCGAGCTGATACAGGACCTCTTTGATCTCGCGCACGTTTCCGTTGAACAGTGCTACCAAGTTGACAATCAAAGGCGGCATGGGCGACACCGTCGAATCTGTCCCGGCCGCCTCGCTGATCCTCTCAACGAAGCCACGGGTTGTGGTTGTCGAGGCATTGGGTAGGTGCCATGCCCTCCCGTCCGCTTCATCGCGGGCGCCCAGGGTGGCCAGGCCTGCTGCAATATCGGGTATGTAGCTGAAGGTGTGTGGCTGATCAGGGTCGCCCATCACTCGCGCGTTCTTCCCAGCCAGGACCGGATAGAACACGCGCTCGCCCATCTGGCTCAGCAGCCCGCGGGGTCCGAAATAGTCGGCGGCGCGACCAATGGCCACGCGAACCTTGCCCGCCTCGTGAGCGGCGAGGAGATCCTCAGCCATCTGAGCCCGTACCCGTCCCTTGGCGCCTGTCGCTGCGTAGGGCAGATCCTCGGTGAGTGGCGCGCCGCCGGTGGGACCGTACATGTACAGGTTCTCGAACGAAACCAGTTTTGCCTCCGCTGCCGTAGCCGCTTCCACGAGAGAGGCCTGGAGCGGCGGAAACAGATCTGGCCACTTGGTGTATGGGGGGTTGAGGCATTGGTAGAGGACCGCTGCCCCGCGAGCAACGTTCGAGGTGAACCTTCTATCGGAAACGTCGCCTGCGGCGATCTCGACGGCGTCGGGGGCGTCGGCATGGCCGCTTCGATTGACCGCGATCACTTGCTCCCCTGCAGCCGCGAGTTGCTCGACGAGGGCCAGACCAACAGCGCCGGTGCCGAATATCACGTGAGTCGCCATACCTCCTCTTTCCTTGGTAACCGAGCGCTTGGGGACGCTCCAAGGTTGTCGGACCGCCACGCTACCGCTCGCCGCGATCGTGGATACGCGCGCAGCATGGAACCTCGATGACGATGACGCCGGGCTCGGTCAAAAGGCATCATTGAGCCTCTGTACAGATGACCCGGATCGCGAGAGACGCTGATCGTTGACCACGAGCAGAAACACCCACTTCGCCTGTTGGTGGGGTGACACCTTCGGTATCGGTCGCTAGCTCCAATCGAGTGGCGCCACGGTTACTGGTTCCGCGATGCCTTTGGCGTCAACGTCGTACTGGTCGCCAATGCGATACGTGTCGTCGAGCCCGACCACCGCGTCGTAGCTCAGCAGGATCTCTTCGCCGGCAGCAGCGGACCCAATGCGGGCAGCCAGATGCACCTGCTGACCAACGAGCTCACCATCCGCTTCCAGAATCGGGCCGGAATGGATGCCGATCCTCACCTTCGGTGCGAAGCCAGTGTCCTTCCGGTGCTGCCGCAAAGTCCGCTGGATTTCGATAGCGCATCGGGCGGCTTCGTCCGGGGAGTCGAAGGTCGCGAAGAATCCGTCCCCTGTGTGGTTGACCTCGTCGCCGCCGTAATTGTCGAAGATATCCCGCAGCGTGCGGTCGTGCCATGCGATGAGATCTGCCCACGCGTCGTCTCCGATGGCGCCGATCAGGCTCGTCGAGTCCACGATGTCGGTGAACATCATGGTGCGCACGGCCGGTGTCATCGGGGCGGTTCCCAGCTCGGACATCTCGGCTATCCGCGCTAGGTCGGTGCGAGCACCGAGGTGTTCGAACTCGTCCTTTGCGGCATCGAGCTCGAGGTTGCCCATCTCCGGCGACCCGCTGGCCGTCAATGCCATGGCCAGATCGCAACGGGCTCGAGCGGCCTCATACGGAAGTCCTTCCACGACCAAATCGTCGACGACCGTCCGCTGCAAGGCGACTGCTTCGACGTGGCGTCCTTCTGCGTAGGCAATCCGCCCCGAGCCCTGGGCGGCGAAGGTACGCAGCAGGTCGGAATCGAAGCGCTCCGCGAGCTCGGTCAACTCTCCCGAGTAGCGCTCTGCGAGCTCACCCAGATTGGCCGCTAGAGAAATCTCGATCGCGCTCGGCAAGAGCTTGGCCCGTGTCAGGAGATCCTCAATGCCGTCCAATGCAGATTCAATCATCGAGGAGGCGGCGGTGGCATCGCCATCCGAGAGCTTCAGCAGCGCGATCCCCGGCATGGGGCTCGACCCCAACGAATGCGCTCTACGAAAAGCCTCCTCAGCGGCGTCGCGGTCACCGAGATTGAGATGGATCATTCCCAACTCGTTGAACGCCGCCGCCATGTACGGGCCGAAGTCGCCCAACTCGTCGGCCGCGCGGCTCGCCTCGGCCTCGGCATCGGACCACGCTCCCCGCAGCCGCATCATCTCGGAGCGACGGATGCGACAGATTCCAGGGAATCCACTGGCATTCCCTTGCTCCTCGCACCAGCGCATGGCTTGATCGCTCCACTCGCCGGCGCGGCGATAGTCTGCCATCGACGCAGATACGTCGATCATGTTGCAAAAGATGCGCCCGGTGGCGCGTGGGCCCAACTCTCCGGTCAGCACGCTGACCATCGACTCCTCCATCAGCGCCATGCCATGCCCAAGGTCACCCGCGGCAATCGAAAAGCGTCCCTGATCATGAAGGCCGAGCACTTCGACGTCCCGGTCACCGACGGCCCTCCCGATCTGCTCCACCTGCGCCGCGAGCTCGAGTGCTTTCTCGAGCCCGTTCTCGCTGTCAGCCGCGAACACGCCCTCGAGACGGCGAAGCTTGCCGAGCGCCGGCGTAGGTGGCTCGTCTTCGAGAAGACGAGAGGCTCGCGCCATCCATGCTCGTGCCGCCGAAGGCTGGAGGCGCATCGCATGATGCTCGGCGAGGTCGACCGCTAGTCCTGCTGCCTCGACATTGCGACCGTCTGAGGAGTAGGTCCTGAACGCGCGTTCTTGAGCAGAGATGGTGTCGTCCAGGCCTCCGCACCACCATGCAGACTCTGCCAACGCTTCGAGGTGCCCAGGCTCGCTTTCCTCATCGTCGAGAAGCGGGAGGAGTTGCTCGTAGGCAGTTGCCCAATCGTGTCGCTCCCAGGCACGCATCCCGGAGGCAATGTTCGTCTCCAGCATGAGTCTCCAACCTGTCCGGCAGCGGGCCCCAGTCTAGCGACGGGCCAGCATGACCGGCAGCTGCTGCGTAGCTGGACCTGCGGCGAGTGCGAGATATGCGCGTAGGTGCGGGCGGTACAAACCGCCCGACGCAAACTGCGCTTCAGCCATCGGCCAGCAGAGCCTCGTATTCCTGTGGTGTGTTGATATCCCTGGGTGCGGTTTGGGCGACCGTCACCCTGGTGACTCTTCCCGAATCGTCGTGCGCCAGCATCCGCCACAGCACCTTGGGCCCTTCGACCTCGGTAGCCTCCTCGAGCGCCGTCCATGACAGGAGGAACGGGTGGCTTGCCCGATCGAGATACTCCGTCATCGCCGCCCACGGCGACTCCGCTTCCCACCAGTCGATGACGGCATCGATCACCTCGGCAGAGATGCCGGGCATGTCTGCGGGCAGGGTGACGAAAGCATCGGCCTCGACCGATTTTGCGCCCCGCACCACCGAGGCCATGTTTGGTAGGTGAAAATCCGGGTTGAAGATCACGGTCGCCCGCTGGGTGACCAATGAGTCGCCCACCGCCTCGGCGTTCGCTCCGGTAACGACAACGACACGATCGAGTCGCGACGCCTCGGCGCTGGCGATCACGACGTTGAGCAGGGTCGACCCTCGGTACGGCAGGAGCTGCTTTGGCTCGCCCATGCGCATCGCCGATCCAGCGGCGAGCACGATGCCTGCGATGGCCATCTCAGACTCCTGCGATGTCCTGGGGACGCACCGGCACCCTGTTCAGGGGCTTGCCCGTCGCCGCCCGAATGGCGGCCACCACTGCGGGCGTCGAGCTGATCGTCGGGGACTCACCGATGCCCTTGGCGCCGAACGGCCCCCAGTGGGCGGGCTCTTCGATCAGTCGTGAGCCCACATCGGGCATATCGAGCAGGGTGGGGATCAGATAGTCGGTGAAGGTCGGGTTCAAGATGACCCCATCCTCCAGGATGAGCTCTTCCATGATGGCGAACCCGACCCCCTGGGCGATGCCGCCCTCGAGCTGGCCGACGATGGCCTGCGGGTTGAGTGCCTTGCCCACGTCCTGAGCGGTGTCTATCTGGACCACTCGCACCAGCCCAAGCTCCGGATCGACGTCGACGACGGCCCGATGTGCCGCCACCACGAAACCGGCGTGGGGATTGCCCTGACCGAACTCATCGGGTTCCTCGGTCGGCGGGTGCCGGTAGCGAACCCATTGCTCGATAGGACCGTCGGCGGTCACCGCGTCGAGGGTCGCCACCAGCTCGCCTCCGTCGTACACCCCGTCGTTGGTGAGCTCGTCACCCCCGAACTGCTGGAGGATCTTGTCGCGAAGCCCGACGGCGGCCTCATATACCGCGCCACCGGTCATCTGGGTCTGTCGCGACGCCGACGTCGACCCGGCCGAGCCAATCTGCGAGGTATCGGCGGAAACCCAGGCAACAGCCTCTATACCGAGCACGGTGCGGGCGATCTGCTGACATATCGTCACCAGGCCCTGGCCGACCTCGATTGCGGCGGTATGGATCTCGAGACCCGCCGGGGTCAAAACGAGGAGAACCTCGGAGAAGTCGTCGAACGCCTCGGAGAAGGCAAGGTTCTTGAGGCCGAGGGCAAAGCCAACACCCCGTACCACCGCGTCCTTCGGCGTGGTAAGGCCGGTTCCTCCAGGAAGGCGCTCCGGGCGGTCGGGAATTGCTGCGTCCGGCATCGGGATCGACTCCAGCTCATCGATGACCCGCAGCGTCGGCAGCGAGCCCTCAACGATCTGACCGGACGTTGCCAGCGGATCTCCCGGTCCGAGGGCGTTCCGCCGACGCACCTCGAGCGGGTGCAGCCCGAGCGCTTCGGCGAGCCGGTCCATCTGACTCTCATAGGCAAAACACACCTGCACCGCCCCGAAGCCGCGCATCGCCCCTGCCGGTGGATTGTTGGTCCTGGACACGGCGGCGTCTACAACGACGTTGTCGCATTTGTATGGGCCAACCGCGAAGAACGAGGCGTTGGCGAGCACGGCATGGCTGGTGTGGGCGTATGCGCCGCCGTCGAGGACCATGTCGACGGTCACTTTCACCAGCCTCCCGTCATCATCGGCCTCGTGCCGGTACCGCATCCGAGCAGGATGGCGCTTGACGTGGCCGGCAAACGACTCGGTTCGGTCGTACACGATCCGCACCGGGCGGCCGGTCCGTAACGCCAGCATCGCAACATGGATGTGGAGCGAAATGTCCTCGCGGGCTCCGAAAGCACCGCCGATCCCGACCGGATGGCACCGGACGTCGTCGGGTTCCATGTCAAGGCTGGCGACGATCTGCGCGTGGTCGATGTGGATCCACTGGCTGGTCACATGGAGATCCACCCCACCGCTGCCATCCGGAATCGCCAGCCCTGCTTCGGGGCCCAGCGGAGCCTGATCCTGGATAGCGGTCTCGTACTCAGCCTCGATTACCACAGACCCTTCGGCGCCATCGTCACCGCGGCGGATCACCATGTCGCGATAGGTCTCCCCCGCGGCTCGCGCTTGGTCCGGGTCGGTGATCGGTGGGAGCGGCTCCCATTCGACGACGATCGCCTCAACCGCGGCCCTGGCCGTCTCCTGGTCATCGGCGGCCACGATCGCAACCGGCTCTCCCCAATACCGGGCAACGCCATCGCACAGCACGGGCTGATCCGGCTCCACCTGGCCGAACGTAGGACGGCCGGGGACGTCGTTCTGAGTGAGAACCGCCCTGACGCCGGACATGACCACGGCCGGGGTGATGTCGAGCTTGGCCAACCTGGCGTGCGCATACGGGCTGCGCAGTGTGGCCCCCCACAGCATGCCGTCGATCCACAGATCTGAGCCGTAGGCGAAATTGCCGCTGAGCTTGGCGACGCCGTCCGGCCGCTGCGTGCTCTCACCGATGCCGGCGGCGACGCGTTCCCTGGTGCCGACGGTCATGTGGCATCCTCTGCCAGCCGGTCGAAGGCGCGCAGCAGAGCTCCGTAGCCGGTGCAACGGCAGATGTTGCCGGAGAACGCCTCTCGCATCGTCTCTACGTCGGGGTTGGGATCGGCTGCGAAGAGATGGGCGGCGGTGATGACAAAGCCTGGAGTGCAGAAGCCACACTGAACCCCACCCTCGTCGAGGATCGCCTCCTGGATCGGGTGCAGGGCGCCGTCGTGGGCGATCCCTTCGACCGTTGTGATCGTCGTCCCTTCGCAGTCGCCCACCATGACCAGACAAGAGCACAGGTTGGCGCCGTCGACGATCACCGAACACGACCCACACTCGCCCTGCTCGCAAGCGTTCTTGGATCCGGCAAGACCAAGGTCGTCGCGGAGCACCGTCAGCAGGCTCTCCCACCCGGCAACAGAGGCATTGCGTTCCTCTCCGTTGATGGTGAAGGTGACGATCATGCGGCCAGGCACCTCTCCACAAGGCGGCGGGCGAGGATGCCCGAAGCGTGTCTCCGATAGGCCTCCGTCGATCGGTGATCGGTGATCGGCCGAACCTCCTCGGAGACGATGCGGGCGAACTCTGTCAGCGCCGCATCGGAAACCGCTGCCTCAGCGTTGATCATCTCCTCTGCTCGGTAGGCGCGGATCGGCACGGGTGCCACCGAGCCGAGCGCCACCCGGAACCCGTCGTCGCCTCTGACAACAACGCAGTTCACCGTGGCGATCACCATTGCGTTGCGAACGCCGACCTTGGCGAACTCCTGCGAGACCGGCATGTGCTCTGGGAGGAGAATCGCGGTGATGATTTCGTCAGGGGCGAGCGTCGTCTCTTTCACCCCGACGAAGAACTCGTCCCAGGGGATGACCCTGCTACCACGGCTCTGCGAAGCGACCTCGATCTCGGCATCGACGGCGGCGATCCAGGGCAGCCCATCCCCCGCAGGGCTCGCCGTCGCCACGTTGCCACCGAGGGTGCCGGCTGCACGGATCTGCGGCGATCCGATGGTCCTGGCGAGTTGGGCGAGGGCTCGGTGCGGACCGTTCTCGAGGCGCGCCCAGGTCACGGCAGCCCCGATGCGCCGATCTTCCCACTCCAGCAGTTCCTCGCAGCCGCGCACCGCGATGACGCCGGCAGGGCGGTGATAGCTGAGATTCACCTGCACCATGAGGTCGGTACCCCCGGCGAGTAATTCTGCCTCGGGGTGTTCGGTTCGCGCATCGAGCGCGGTTGATAGATCATCAGCAGCCAAAAAGCGCATTGGCGTAAACCTAGCCGACCCCTCGTAACACCCCGTCTCGGCGAGAAGAGCTAGCCCAACAGCCGATTGGCCGCCGCGTTGTGCCGCTCCAGCAACCGCGGCAGTTCGATGCCGACGACCTCCCCGTCGCTGACCACCGCTCGCCCGTGGACGTAGGTGTGGTCCACGTTGACCGGTGCTGTGAAGAGCACCGCAGCCAGCGGATCGTGCTGGGCGCCGGCGTATCCGATTCGATCCAACGAGATCGCGGTGAAGTCGGCGGCCTTGCCAGGCTCGAGCGAACCAACGTCGGTCCGGCCAAGCACGGCAGCCGACCCCGTCGTTGCCACCCGCAGCGCATCTCGGGCGGAAAGAAACGGCCCTTCCTCCCCGGCGGCGGCGAGCCGGGCCAGCAGCATTGCCTGACGTGCCTCCCCCAGCAGATGGCTGCCGTCGTTGCCGGCCGAACCGTCAACGCCGATGCCGGTTCGCACACCGGCCGCGAGATATCCTCGCAGCGGTGCCATACCGGAGCCGAGGCGCATGTTCGAGGTCGGGCAGTGGGCCACCCCGGTCCCCGCAGACGCCATACGGGCTATCTCGGCATCGTCGACGAAGACACCGTGGGCATACCAGACGTCGTCACCGGCCCAGCCCAGGTCTTCCATCAGCTCGACGGGCCGCATCCCACAGAGCCCAAAACAGAACTGCTCCTCGTCGAGGGTTTCGGCCACATGGGTGTGCAGATGCACTCCGTACACCCTGGCCAGATCGGCAGCTTCCTTCATCAGATCGGTGGTGACCGAGAACGGCGAACACGGGGCCACTACCACCCGCACCATGGCACCCGGCTTCGGATCGTGGAACGTCTCGATTGCCCGCTGGGTCTCGGCGAGGATCACATCCTCGTCTTCGACGATCGAGTCTGGAGGGAGGCCGCCGGCACTTTCTCCGAGGCTCATCGAGCCGCGAGCGAGGTGGACCCGGAGCCCGATCGCCTCTGCCGCCCCTACTTGGTCTTCAAACGATGAGCCGTTGGGATAGAGGTACAGGTGGTCCGACGAGGTAGTACACCCAGAGAGCGCCAGCTCGGCGAGGGCAACTTGTGTGGACAGCACCACATCCTCGGGAGTCATGCGTGCCCAGATCGGATACAGAATGCCCAGCCAATCGAACAGCGGAGCGTCTTGCGCTTCGGGGACAGCGCGGGTCAGGGTCTGATAGAAGTGGTGATGGGTGTTGATCAGCCCGGGGAGCACGACGTGACCGGAAAGGTCGAGGACTTCGTCGGCCTCGCCTGGGAGGTCAACGGTCGGCCCGACTTGCTCGATCCATCCATCTACCGCGTACAGGCCACCATCATCGATCTCGGTGCCCGCATCGTCCATCGTCGCCAATACAGTGGCGTGTTTGATGAGAAGGCTGCTCACGGGATGGACAGTAGAGCCCTGCCAATCCGGTTCTTTCCATGATCCTGTTTTCGACGCAGGCGAATTCCGGTCAGCGGTC
>Ga0209980_10002412_pt1 | contig 10156 bp, 9 predicted proteins | sample CR02metaG_FD_183611 | JGI IMG/M metagenome (GOLD analysis project Ga0209980, IMG submission 183611) | Deep subsurface microbial communities from Mariana Trench to uncover new lineages of life (NeLLi) - CR02 metaG (SPAdes) (version 2) | ecosystem: Environmental > Aquatic > Marine > Ocean trench >... | reverse complement strand
CATGTCTAATCTATCAATCGGTGACAAAGCTCCACAGTTTGAAGCTCAAACCTACGAGGGGAATCCGGTAAGATTAGATGACTTTTCTGCTAAAAAGTTAGTTGTGCTGTATTTCTACCCAAGAGATAATACGCCTGGCTGTACAAAAGAAGCCTGCTCGATGAGAGATGGCATGGACGGGTTAAATGAACTGGGCATACAGGTTTTGGGAGTAAGCACCGATAGCGTAAAATCCCATGAAACATTTAGGGATAAATACGGCCTGAATTTCCCTCTTCTTAGCGATAAATCTAAAGAGATTGTAAAATCTTATGGGGTGCAGAGCGCTTTTGGCACGGCTTCCAGAAAGACTTTCTTAATCGATAAGAATGGGGTTATAAGACATATTTGGAATAAAGTAAAAACATCCGACCACGGAAATGAAGTAATAGAAAAAGTTAAAGAACTCGGTCTTTAGCTAAATCCCCCTCTTTATTGCTTGTTTAATCTTTATAATTTTCTAAAACTATGAAACTTCCAAATAAAGTATTTATAACAGGCACGGATACCTCTGTTGGAAAGACTGTCGTAACGGCCTCTCTTGCTTATTGTCTCTGCAATAAATTAGAAAAAGTTTCAGTAGTTAAGCCCGTTCAGACAGGCACATCTTCACAGCGTATTCTGGATATTGAATTTATTTATAAAGTATTGAATAAAGAGTTTGTTTTTTCTGACCATTGTTATTACCGTTTTGCCGATCCGCTTTCCCCAAAAGCCGCTTCGGATCTATCAAAAACAACAATTGATGTAGAGAGTCTTAAGTCAAAAATTATAACGCAGATAAAATCGAATGATATTACAATAATTGAGGGTGCAGGAGGGCTACTGGTACCCCTTAACGCAGACTTCTTAATGGCTGATCTTGCAAAAGATCTGGAGTCTCCAATAATTATTGTCACGCGTCCAGGGCTTGGCGCTATTAATCATACTTTGCTTACAGTAGAATCTGCAAAAAAACGTGGGCTAGAAATTTTGGGCATTGTAATTAACAATTTCCCCTTCAGTCCCGGAGACTGTGAAAAGACAAATCCTCAAGAGATAATAAGACTTACGGGTCTGCCGGTTATAGGAGTTATCCATGAGGACAAAATGATAGATGTAGAACAGGGAAATATAGGTTCAATTCGGCAAAATTCGGTCAGTAGTTTTGTTCCGCAGATGGGAGGAAGCTTGGATATAGGGAGTTTCCTTAATTCACTCAATATATGATGTTTTTGGAATAATTTGGGGTTTAAATCAATATATTTAAGAAATTGTTAGATAATTGCTCAAAAATCTTGACAGAAAAATTGATTATGATATACATTTTACGCTTTTTTTTCACAGTATAAATCAATCCAATATTTTCAATAAATAGTTTAATAAATGAATAAAAGATTTAGTTATGCATCGGCGGCAGCTCTGCTAATAGCTGTAATTATAGTGGTTTCAATGATTTCTAATGACGATGCTGAGAGCAGGCCGGAGGGTCCAACCCAGCCCATCCTATTTAGCCATAAAATCCATGCAGGAGAGAACCAAATTCCCTGTCAGTACTGCCACAGTTATGCGGCTATTTCTGCAAAACCTGGGATTCCGTCTGTTCAGAAGTGCATGGGATGTCACACTCAGATTGCGGGCAAAGATGAATTGTATGTGGATGGAGAGGTAAAGATTAATTTCAATTCGGAAATATCTAAATTAAGAGAGTACTGGGATAAAAAAACCCCAATGCCGTGGGTAAGGGTGCACTACCTTGCTGAGTATGTTCGTTTCAAGCATAAACCCCATATAAGAAGAGGATTTGAGTGTAAAACATGTCACGGTGAAGTTGAAAAAATGCATGTGGTTAAAAGGGTTCACAAGTTAGAGATGGGGTGGTGTATTACCTGTCATGAGCAAAATGCAAAAGACGAAGAAGAACTTATAAGATTAAAGGATTGTTTGACCTGTCATTATTAGGATGGAGAGAATCGATGTCTAAAGAACAAGATAAGAGTGGACTGAAAAGAAGAGATTTTTTGAAAATTGTAGGAGTAATTGGGGGTGGTGCCGCGGTTTCGGGCTGCTGGTCTGAACCTACAGATGAAATAATTCCCTATGTTATTCCTCCAGACGATATAATTCCCGGGATTCCTAACTGGTATGCCAGCACTTGTACAGAGTGCCCGGCGGGGTGCGGAGTGATGGTTAAAAACATGGACGGCCGGGCCATCAAAATAGAAGGAAATCCTAAGAGTCCAATTAATTCTGGCAGCCTGTGCGCAAGAGGCCAGGCATCTCTGCAGGGGCAGTATAATCCCGATCGTTTCAGAAGCCCTCTTTATAAAAATGAAGCTGGTGAATTAGAACCCACCAGCTGGGACGATGCCGAAAATAAATTTGTAGAAATCATAAATAAGTTAAAAGAACAGGGAAAAGCAAATAAAATTGTTTTTCTTACAGGAAGCGTCTCAGGAAGCCTGGATAGTCTTATAAATGACTTTCTTAAAGCAATTGGCGGTGGGAAGCATATTGCTTATGAGCCAGTTTCTTATGAATCTTTAAAAGAGGCAAACAGAATTACTTTTGGCATAAATAAAGTGCCTTCATACAACCTCGAAAATGCAGATTATATTATATCTTTTGGGGCTGATTTCTTAGAAACTTGGCTCTCTCCTGTCGGCTATACAAAGCAGTTTAGTAAAATGCACGGTTATGATCACGGCAAAATGGGTAAGTTTGTTTATGTGTCACCCAGGTTGTCACTTGCCGGCGCAAATGCCGATAGCTGGATACAGATTAAACCAGGCACTGAAATGACTTTAGCACTTGGTCTGGTAAAAGAAATAATTGATTCAGGACTTTCTTCTGCTTCCGGGCTTGGCCAGATACGAACTCTTGTTTCCAGGTATAATTTAGAACTCGTTTCGGTAAAAACCGATATTGCGGCTGATAAAATCAAAGAAATTGCAAAGGAATTTGCAGATTCAAAAACAGGGCTTGCAATTGGAGGCTCAGTAAGCAGCGCTTCTGATAGCTCTACTAAAACACTTGCGGCTATTAATTTACTAAACTATGTAGCAGGCAATATTGGAAAAACGATTAATTTTAATTCTTCTCATTCAATTGGAAATGTCGCTTCATATAAAGAGATTGAATCATTAGTGCACTCAATGAGCAGTGGAGATGTCGATCTTTTAATTACTTATGATACTAACCCTGTTTATTCTCTGCCAAAAAGCCTTTGGTTTGATAGGGCTCTGCAAAAAGTATCTCATGTAGTTTCGTTATCTTCTCAGCCAAGCGAAACCACGTCTTTTGCTGAGCTAATACTTCCAGACAGCACTTCAATTGAAAAATGGGGAGACTGTTTTCCTCAGGACGGTATTTACGGCCTCATTCAGCCTGCAATGAACCCAATATATAATACAAAGCCAATAGGTGATGTGATACTTTCGGCTTCGGCAAAACTTGAGCTTTCGTCTTCAAAATTAGCTTACAAAAACTACTTGGAATATTTAAAGAATTCATGGAAAAAAATACATAGAGCAAACGAGTCATTTAAGCTGTTTGATCAATTTTGGAAAGAATCACTGCAAAATGGCGGTTATTATATACAGAGAGCTGCTTCTGATGTTTCGCTTTCGCCCGAAGTATTGAGTTTAAGGTTTACAGAACCTAAGTTTGACAATGCCGCTGGTGATCTCTACTTCGTCACCTACCCATCAATTAGCCTGTTTGACGGCAGGGGTGCAAACAAACCATGGCTGCAGGAGCTTCCAGAGCCACTTACTACCTCGGTTTGGGATTCATGGGCTGAAGTTCACCCAGATACTGCTTCACAACTTGGTATTAGTGAAGGCGATTATATAAACATAGAAACTCCAAAAGGGATTATTAAAACACAGGCTTTTGTTTTTAAAGGTATCAGGCCCGATACCATTGCCGTAGCAATGGGGCAGGGGCATACCCAAATAGGACAGTTTGGAAATGACAGGGGAGTCAATGTATTAGACATCCTGCCAAATAAAAAAGACGAACTTTCAGGCGCCTTTGCGTGGTTATCCACCAAGGTCAATGTTTCAAAGTCCGGAGAGAGCGCAAAGTTAACTAAGGTACAGATGACTTTTTCTCAGGAAGACAGACACATCGCTCAATCTATTACACTCAAAGAACTGCAACACTCCGGTGGTCATAACGGTAATGGGCACGGCAAATCCGGGGGGCATCATGAACAACTGGATATGTATCCAAAAAGGGAGTATCAGGAAAACAAATGGGGAATGTCAATAGACCTGACCAAGTGTGTTGGCTGCGGTTCGTGCGTTACGGCCTGCAATGCTGAAAACAACGTGTCATTTGTAGGAAAAGATCAGGTTACTCGCGGAAGATATATGGGTTGGATCAGGATCGAAAGATTCTTTGACGATGGCAAGGAATTTAAAACAAAGTTTATTCCAATGCTCTGTCAGCACTGTGATAATGCTCCCTGTGAGCCTGTGTGTCCTGTCTATGCGACATACAACAACTATGAAGGACTCAATGTGATGGTTTATAACCGCTGCGTTGGGACAAGATATTGTTCTAATAACTGTTCATACAAGGTAAGAAGGTTTAACTGGTATGACTATGAACTCCCAGAGCCCCTACCTATGCAGCTAAATCCCGATGTCACGGTTCGTGAAAAAGGGATAATGGAAAAATGCACATTTTGTTCTCAGAGAATTATAGCGGCAAAGGATAAAGCAAGGGATGAAAACAGGAAAATTGTGGACGGAGATGTCAAGCCTGCATGTGTTCAAACCTGTCCCGCAGAAGCACTTAAGTTTGGCAATATGAAAGATCACAGCAGTGAAGTATATGCCAAATCAAACGACGCCAGAAGTTATTTTGTGTTAGAAGAACTAAATACGATGCCATCTATTACTTACCTTAAAAAAGTTGAGCGGGATAACGCATAATGAGCAATCAGTCTGCTCCTCTTACCTACTCTAGGGTCAATGATGACATAATGAGAATGCTCGAGAAGCCTTCTCTGAAATGGCTTGCGCTCTTTGTATTCGATCTTTCGGTTTTAGGAATTGGTGCAATGTGTTTTATATATCAGGTCTATACAGGACTTGGTGTTGCAGGATACAGCCACCCGGTATTTTGGGGTGTTTATATTACAAATTTTGTATTCTGGGTTGGTATAGCTCACTCGGGAACTTTGATTTCTGCAATACTGTTTTTGTTTAGAGCACGGTTCAGGATGTCTATTTACAGGATATCAGAGGCAATGACTGTTTTTGCAGTAATGACAGCAGGGCTCTTTCCTATCATTCACCTTGGAAGACCGTGGAACTTTTACTGGCTGCTTCCATACCCAAACCAAAGAGAACTGTGGATTAATTTTAAATCACCTCTTATCTGGGACGTATTTGCTGTAAGTACATATGCGACAGTCAGCATACTATTTTTCTATGTAGGCATGATACCCGATTTAGCCGCAATCAGAGATAGAGTAGTAGAAAAACCCAGAAAATTTATTTACTCAATACTGTCACTGGGCTGGAAAGGATCTAACTGGGAATGGATGCACTACACTAGAGCCTATCTTTACTTTGCTGCATTTGCGGCTCCTCTTGTAATTTCGGTGCATAGTGTTGTTTCGTGGGATTTTGCTATGGCAAACACGCCCGGATGGCATACAACCATCTTTCCTCCATATTTTGTAGCCGGCGCTATATTTTCAGGTTTGGGACTGGTTATATCGCTTTGTGTTCCGATAAGAAAAATATTTCACTTAGAAGACTATATTACTGTAGACAATTTTGAGGGTATGGCAAAGCTTATTATGCTTACTTCGGGAATAATAGGTTATGCATATGCCGCCGAATTTTTTATGGCCTGGTATAGCGGGAATCCTCATGAATGGGGTCAGTTTGTGTACAGAGCAACCGGTGATTATGCGCTGTTTTACTGGATTATGGTTGTTTGTAATGTGATAATACCAATATCACTATGGTTTAAGAAAGTAAGAACTAATATTAAAGCACTGTTTGTAATCTCGCTTTTTATAAATATAGGGATGTGGTTTGAGAGGTTTAATATTATCGTAATTTCTCTTTCACATGAATTTGATCCGGGAAACTGGGGGGTTTATAAACCATCTTTAATTGAGATTGGAATTACGGCAGGCAGTTTTGCATGGTTTTTCATGTTTTTCCTCTTGTTTATAAAAACACTCCCTGCTATTTCTATAGCAGAGATGAAAGAAATATTACCGGTTCCTAGAAAGGGGGCTAAACAGTAATGAAAAAAAATCAGGGAGTAGTCGGTGTTTATTCATATGTAGACTCAGTTTTAGAGGCTATTAGAAGACTCAAAAATGCTGGTCATGAAAAAAGGGATATCAGGGTATTTTCTCCCACACCTATTCATGAGATTGAAGAAGCACTTATAGAAGAAGAAAGCATAGTCAGGTTTTTTACTCTCGCAGGGGCTACGCTTGGCTGCATTTGCGGTATTGGTATAACTGTTTTAACTTCAGCGGACTGGCCAATTCATGTTAGCGCTAAGCCTATTGTTTCTATACCTCCTTTTATGATTATTGTATTTGAAATGACGGTTCTTATGGGAGCGTTATCAACACTTATAGGTTTGGTTGTAAATGCGAGAATCAGAAGAAACGCACCGGTAAGTCTCTATGACCCAAGATTTTCAGATGATAAGTTTGGCCTTGCCGTAGTATGTGAAAAAGACAGGGTAAGAGATGTTGAAAAAATTATGAATGATACAGAGGCTGAAGAAGTGAAATTTGAAGGGCTGCACTAGCCGCTGAGATATAATAACTTATTGGAGGAAATAAGTTTTGTTTGGAAAAACAAACATTTTAATTTTAACTACACTGATCATTTTTATTTCAGCTTCTATGCAAGTGTTTGGATTGCCATGGAATTATGATATGTGGAAGCAAAAATCAATTAAGCCATACGAAATGCCTATGTCTTATCCCAAGGGAACTGTAACAATCGATGGTAAAACAAACCCTATTGAAAGAGAAAAAATGGAAGCTATCACTTCGAACCAGCTTGATTCTTCTAAATTAGATATAAAGAAAGGTAAAGAATTATTTATGATTAATTGTGCCGTTTGCCATGGTGAAAAAGCCGATGGCAACGGACCTATAATTAAAAAGGGGTTCTACCCGGTTAATTTAAAGACTCAGGGTGTAAAGGATAGGAAAGATGGATATATATTTGCATATATTAGATATGGCGGAAAAGTTATGATGCCAAGTTATAGAGAAAATTTATCGGAAGAGCAAGCATGGCAGGTTGTTAATTATATTAGGCATATTCAAAATCAATCTGACTAGGACAGGAGTATCAGGACTGAAATGGACGATTCAATAAGAGACGAAATAATATCAAAAAGACCAAATATTTCTCCAATATTATGGCTAGTTTTTGGAACAGTGCTTGTTATCGCAATATTTGTTTTTATTGTATATGGTAGTAAGCAACAATATTCTCATGATGTATGGCAGATATTTCTTGTTAATTTTGTATTTTGGACAGGACTTTCTCAGGCCGGAATTGTCTTTTCCTGTATTCTTAGATTAACACAGGCGCGCTGGGGCAGACCAATGCTCCGAATCAGTGAATCTATTGGTGCGTTTTTACCGGTTTGTTTTATACTACTATTAGTTCTGCTTTTTATTGGCAAAGGTGAAATCCTGCCATATATACAAAATCCTTACCCTTATGCTGCCAAAGATATATGGCTTAGTCCGGGTTTTCTTATTGGGCGTCATCTACTTGGTTTTGGACTACTATTTTTGCTTAGCATGTATTACTTGTATTATTCTTTAAGACAGGATCTGGGCGGCATGGGAGAAAAACTAACAGGTTTTGCAGGCTGGATTGCCCAGGGGTGGAAAGGTGAAGAAGAGCGAAGTGAGATATGGAATATACTTACTAAGCTTGCTCCTGCTATTGCAATTGTATATGCGATTGTTCTTAGTTTTATAGCCTGGGATTTTATGATGTCTTTAGATCCGCACTGGTTCAGTACTCTTTTTGGCCCGTATTATTTTATGGCAAGCATACTGGCTGCAGTTGGAATGATAATTATATTATCTTCTTATTTAAGAAAGCATTTAAGTCTGGGTGATTATATTACAGATTATCAGTTTTTTGATATTAGCAAGATAATGCTTGGGCTTACGATGTTCTGGGTTTATCTTGCTTTTTCCCAGTTTCTAGTAATATGGTATGCAAATATGCCCGAGGAGACTGGCTTTGTAATAGCAAGAATGCAAATAGAGCCTTTTAAAACACTGTCCTGGGTAGTGCTGTCCTGCTGTTTCTTCTTTCCATTTGTTTCTCTTATTCCAAGGACTACTAAAGTAGTAAATCAGTTAACAATATTTATTGCAGTGGTTTCACTCTCGGGTCTATGGCTGGAAAAATATGTTTTAATCGTACCTTCAATTTCAGACGGTATACATTTTGGCTTTATAGAAGTGTTGATAACAGCTGGTTTTGCATCCGGATTTGTACTGACATTTCTTTATTTTATAAAATCTTTCCCAATAATGCCTGTAGGCGATCCTCTTTTTGGAGGCAAGTCTGGAGACGGCCACGGAGGCCACTAATATGGATAGATTAACGGATTTTATTACACAGATTGTGTGTGGTGCGCTAATATTGGGGATTCTAGGATTTATAGGAACCCTGGTTGCTATCTCACTATTTGGACCACAACTGCCCAAATTACTACAGGGTCTTCCCTGGTAAATTCTTTGTTATTTTTGAAATAATCAACAAAAGAGTTGTATATTTCTTAACAAAGTATTAAAATTTCAAATAATAAGTTAATTAGAAATATTGTTTTATTTGAAATAATTCCTTCTAATTAATTTTAGCTTAAAGTTTTAAATATTTAAGGAGAGAAGTAGGGATGGAGAATTATTATGTCTAAAGAAGCAGAGATAAAATTTACTATAAAACTCGATCATGCCAAAGTGCCAGAACAAATCTTTTGGGAAGCCAGTGATTCAGATTTCGAAGGTAAAAAGCCTTGTGATTCTATTATGATATCAATGTGGGATAAGGAGGCTAAAAACACAATGAGCATTGATCTTTGGACAAATAATATGGAAATAGGGGAAATGGATGCACATTTTTATTTTACTTTTATGAAAATGGCGGAGACTTATTATAAATCTACAAAAAATAAAGAGCTTTCCGATATGATTGCCCACTTTGCACAGGATTTTGCAAAAAAAATCGAAGAAAATGCTAAGTTAGATCAATAATATTAAATAACTTTTTTTTAAAATTAACTAACCAAATACCATTGGAGGGAAAATGCCAGCCAAGAAGCAGAGTGCTAGAAAGAAAACAACTAACCAGAAAAAATCAAAATATAATTTTAAAAATATTCTATTTGAAAAAAAGAGAAAAGTAGCCTATGTAACTATCAATCGTCCTGAAGTTAGAAATGCCCTTAATTCGGAGACCAGAGAAGAGCTTGCTGCTGCCTTAGAGGATGCATGGTTAGATGATAAAATTGGAGTCATTGTTCTAACGGGTGCAGGAGGCAAAGCCTTTTCTGCCGGTGGAGATCTTTCCTGGATAGTAGATCCCAAGAAAAAGGTTGATGCTCGTTATATGCAGGTTCATTACAGGCTTGCAACTGCAATGAGAAACTGTGGTAAACCCATAATAGCGAGGGTTGATGGATACTGTATAGGTGGTGGAAATGAGCTTAATATGCTTTGTGATTTAACAATTGCCTCGGAAAATTCTATTTTTGCCCAGGCCGGGCCCTTGGTTGGCAGCGCACCTATTTGGTACGGGATACAGCAGCTGCAGCACTCAGTAGGGGATAAGAAGACAAGGGAAATAGTTTATTTATGTAATCGTTATACAGCGAAAGAAGCCATGGAAATGGGGTGGATAAACAAAGTAGTACCAAAAGAGGATTTGGATAAAGAAGTTTCTGCATGGTGTACTAGGCTTCTGGAAATGAGTCCACAGTCTCTGCGTATTGCCAAATTACAGATCAACTATAATTCAGATATGTCTCACTCTCAGGTTTCTCACGGTCTGGAACTAGCGCGGTTTTTTATGAAAGCACCGGAGATGGTTGAAGGCGCATCGGCATT
>Ga0209980_10002410_pt1 | contig 10158 bp, 7 predicted proteins | sample CR02metaG_FD_183611 | JGI IMG/M metagenome (GOLD analysis project Ga0209980, IMG submission 183611) | Deep subsurface microbial communities from Mariana Trench to uncover new lineages of life (NeLLi) - CR02 metaG (SPAdes) (version 2) | ecosystem: Environmental > Aquatic > Marine > Ocean trench >... | reverse complement strand
ACTGAAGTCCCCTGCCGAAGAAAGATCGCTTGATCCGGAGGACTGGGAGGAACTGCGACAACTGGGTCATCAGGCATTCGACGATATGATCGAATACCTCAAATCAGTGGGTGACAGACCCGCCTGGCAGCCATTGCCGGGCGCGGCCAAAAAACTTTTTGAACAGGACTTACCCCGCCATGGAATGGGGCTTGGCGAGGTTTATGAACAGATCCGGGATCACGTCCTGCCCTACCCGACCGGCAACATTCATCCGCGATTCTGGAGTTGGGTCGGGGGCACCGGTACACCGGCGCAATTGATTGCCGACCTGGTTGCCTCAGCAATGAATTCGGCGAGCTTAGGCATGGACGAAGTGGCGTCGAGCTACGTCGAACTACAACTGCTGAACTGGCTCAAGTCGCTACTCGGCTATCCGGCTGATTCGAGTGGCTTGCTGGTCAGCGGCGGATCGATGGCCAACCTCGTTGGTCTCGCGGTCGCGCGAACGCACGCCGCGCCCTATGACGTGCGTGATCAGGGCGTAAACTTAAGCGACTATCCGCGCCTGATGTATTACATGTCTTCCGAGGGACATTCTTCCCTGCGCAAGGCGATCGAGCTACTTGGCCTTGGGTCCGCATCGCTAAGAATCCTTCCAGTGCAAGATGACTTCACAATTGATATCGATGCATTGCGGACCGCTATACGCGACGATCGAGAGGCCGGGCGCCTGCCGGCCTGCATCATTGCGACGGCCGGGACCGTAAATACCGGGGCGATTGATCCCCTTAACGAACTTGCAGACATCGCGCAGGAAGAAAAACTGTGGATGCATGCCGACGCAGCGTTCGGCGGCTTCGCGAAGCTGTCTGCGGAATCCGCACATCTGGTCGACGGACTCGAGCGCGCAGATTCACTCGCGTTCGATCTGCACAAGTGGCTCTACGTGCAGTATGACTGTGGTTGTGTGCTCATCAAATCCAGTGACACGCACCGCAATACGTTTTCTGTCATTCCCGCTTATCTGCGAAAATTTGACAGAGGCCTGGCTTCCGGCCCGCTTAATTTTTCCGAATACGGCGTACAACTTTCCCGGTCTTTCCGGGCGTTGCGGGCCTGGACCGCGTTGAAGACCGAGGGAACGGATAGATACGGACAGCAAATTGAGCAAAATATTCAGCAAGCGACGTATTTGACACAGCTCGTCGAGGACAGGGCCGGGCTGGAGCTACTGGCGCCGACTGCGATGAACATCGTAAATTTTCGTTATATCGATGAGTCACTGAGCAATTCAGAGCAGGATGATCTCAACGCCGAGATACTGCTGCAATTACACGAGCGAGGCATAGCGGCGCCTTCCTCTACGGTGCTCAATGGCCGCTTTTCGATTCGCGTAGCAATCTGCAACCATCGCAGCAAACGCCCGGACTTCGAGGCGCTGGTTAAGGCCGTAAGCACCATCGGCAAGGAAATCTGCGCAAGCTAACGAGCTGCCCCGGCTCCCATGTACCCTGGTCATCACCTGGCCAGAACCCTCCGGCGCTCGTGGGAGCGTCTTGTGGGAGCGGCTTCAGCGCCGATTCTTTATAATTCGCTCCCATGAGCTCTTTCCTGTCAGAACTCAGACGACGTAACGTCTTGCGCGTGGCGGCCGCCTATGCGCTGGTCGCCTGGATTATCATCGAGGCCGGCTCGGTCCTGCTACCTGTGTTCGGCGCGGACGAGGGCACTTTCCAGGTCTACGTGATGTTTGTGCTGGCTGGCTTCCTGGTCGCCCTGGTTTCCGCCTGGGTTTTCGAGATCACGCCTGATGGCGTCAAACTCGACAAGGATGTCGACCGCGCGAATGAGGCCGCAAAACCGCAACAGAGATTTAACTACGCGATCATCGGTCTGTTGATTGTTGCGCTTGCAGTATCCGTTACCTTCAACGTGACTGGGGTCAGAGGCGGACTTCAATCCGCGCAGGAAGGGCCTCCCAACATGCGCCGCTCGATTGCAGTACTGCCATTCGCCAGCCTTGCTGCTGATGCGGAAAATGCCCAGTTTGTCGATGGCATACACGATGATTTGCTGACCAAGCTTGCCAATATCGGATCGCTGCGAGTCATATCGAGGACCTCGGTCCTGGAATATCGCAACACCAGTAAAAACCTGCGACAGATAGGACAGGAACTGGGCGTCGATACGGTGCTTGAAGGCACGGTGCAGAGAGCTGGTGACAATGTAAGAATCAATGTTCAGCTGATCGACGCGCGGACCGACGAGCATCTCTGGGCCCAAACCTACGATCGTCAGCTCACGATGCAGAATATCTTTTCGATTCAAAGCGATATTTCCGAAGCGATCTCGGGCGCCCTGCGGGCCACCCTGATGCCACGCGCACAGGACCGCATCGAGAGCATTCCGACCGATAATATCCGTGCCTACAGTTTGTACGTCTCCGGCCGCGACAATTTATACCTGCGCAGACTGGAAACGCTGCAGCAGGCCCGGCGCCAGTTCGAGCAGGCGATTGAACTGGACCCCGGCTACGCCGAAGCTTACGTTGCCCTGGCCGAGTGCTACCTGTTGCTGTCTATCAATCACAACGCTCTGACCAGGGATGAGGCTTTCGACCTTGCCCAGGCAAACCTGGATAAGGCGTTTGACCTGAATCCCGATCTTGCAGACGCCTATGCGACGCAAGGACTGATGAAATCCGACACCTGGTCACAAACGAGAACCGGCCCGGAAAATATCGAAGCTGAAGCCGCGTTCGAATATGCGATCTCGCTGAATCCGAATCATGCACAGGCATATATGTGGTTTGCGTCCCTGCGCGACGCCGAGCAACGCTACGAGGATTCTATTGCCTTGTATCATCGTTCCATGCAGCTGGATCCGCTGGCTCGAATTCCCTATTCAAATCTGCCAACCCTCTATGCCCAGCAAGGTCAGAACGAAGTCGCGCTGAAGCTGTGGCTCGATGCCATCGAAATTCACCCGGAATGGCCAACTCCCTATCAATATATCGCTGCGCATCTGTTCGGTCTGGGACGGTTGGACGAGGCCTACGCCTGGAGTCTGGCAGCGCAAGAACTCAGCACTGATCCGGCGCTAGCCAGTAATATCGGCGTTGGCATATTTGTTCAGTTTGGAGAAATCGACAAAGCACGTGCGCTACTCATGGCATTGCCCGATGCTCACCCGCTTGCCGGGCTCACCGACGGGTTTCAACTACTCATCGACGAAAACTACGCTGGCGCGCTCGAGATTTTCATACAGGTTATCGAGGAGGGTGATGCAGCAGCACCGTTCATCTTGGACATTGCATCCGATGTTGCAGTGCTTGCCGGTGATCTCGGGAAAGCGCGTGAGTTTGTCCTCCGTCAGACGCCAATGCTGGAGAGCGACAGCGATCTGCAAATCGACCGCTTTACGGTACGGCAGATTGTGAAACTTGCCTATATTTACCAACGCGAGGGCAAACTGACAGCAGGTGACGAGATGTTGAATGCGACACTTCCTGTCGTGCAGTCACTCCCGAGACTCGGCATGTTCAACCAGGGCATACGTGATGTACAGATTCTTGCACTACTTGGCAGAACAGAAGATGCCTTGCAGGCCCTGCGCGCGGCGGTCACTGCAGGTTATCGATGCTCGATTTCCTCAGATAGCTGGCTGCTTGAAAATGACCCGTTCCTCGACTCCATTCGCGGCGACAGCCGATTTGCCGGCATTGTCAGCGAGCTCGAGACACTGAATGGGGTCATGCGGTCGCGCGTCATGGAAGCTGAGGAAACCGGCAATTGGGCGCCACTGCGGGCGCTCGCGGGTTCAACATAGATGAAACCGGCCGCATGGCGGGACGAAATGGGCCAGCTTGCTGTTCCCGGCTGAATAATTACCTATACTTCGGCTCCATCATAAGCGGTGCAACCATCAAAAATCGGGGGATTTCCATGACCGTTCGTTTTATTGTCGCTGCCGCGACTCTCTTGTTCCTGGTGTCCTGCGGGCCGGACCGGCAAGCCGACACGGCATCCGAAGAGACCGCCGCGCCGGTCGATCTGGCCGTACAGGCAATGGAGATCGCAATGCATTCGATCATTATCGACACGCATATCGATGTTCCCTACCGCCTCTACGATGCGTGGGAAGATATGTCGGAGGCCACCGAGGGCGGTGACTTTGACTATCCCCGCGCCATCGCCGGTGGCTTGAATGCGCCTTTCATGTCGATTTACACGCCGGCCGACCTCGAAGCAGAGGGCCGCTCCAGGGAGCGCGCCGAGGAACTGATTGATCTCGTCAAGCGCATCGTAGACGAGTCCCCGGACCAGTACGCCATCGCGTTGTCTCCTTCCGATGTGGAAGAACAGTTCGGACAGGGCCGCATCTCGCTGCCGATGGGCATGGAAAACGGCTCACCGATCGAAGGCGATCTTGCCAACGTGCAACATTTCTTCGATCGCGGCATTCGCTACATCACGCTGGCGCACGGTTTGTCGAATCACATCTCGGACTCGTCGTATGACGATAACAAGCAATGGGGGGGCTTAAGCGACTTTGGGGTCGAGGTCGTCAGGGAAATGAATCGTGTCGGCATCATGGTCGATATCAGTCATGTATCGGACGAGGCGTTCTGGGATGTCATGGAGATTGCGACTGCACCCGCCATCGCATCACATTCCTCTGTCCGTCATTTCACGCCCGGATGGGAACGCAATATCGCTGACGACATGATCGTGCGTCTTGCCGAAAACGGCGGTGTCGTTATGATCAATTACGGATCGGCGTTTCTGACGCAGGCGGCAAATGAATACGGTAATGCAAGAAGAGATTCATATAACGCGTATCTCGAGGAAAACGGCATTGAGGAGTCCGAGGAAACAGAAGCGGCGTTCCACGCCGAATATGAAAAAACGCATGGCTCCTATCCGTATGCAACGCTCGACGAAACCCTTGACCACTTCGACCATGTCGTCAAGCTGACGAGTGTCGATCATGTCGGCATCGGCTCGGACTATGACGGTGTTGGCGACAGTTTGCCGATCGGCCTGAAAGACGTGTCCAGCTATCCAAACCTCGTAGAAGGATTGCTACGGAGAGGCTATAGCGAGGACGACATCAAAAAAATCCTCGGCCAGAATTTGCTACGCGTGTGGCGGGAAGTCGAGGCAGTCGCAGCATCAATGTAGTCGCAGGCAGGGATGCAACGCAGGGGGCCGTCAATGAAGAAGTTTTTCCAACAAGCAAGGTGGACGTTGCTTACGGCAGTGTCACTCACCCTGTTTGCATGCGGGCAGGATGCCGACTACGACGTCATCATTCGTGGCGGCAGCATCTACGACGGACTCGGCGGTGATCCCGTCATCAGCGACCTGGCAATTACCGGCGATCGAATCGCAGTCATTGGCGATCTTGCGAATGCATCAGGCGGCATTGAGATAGATGCTGAAGGACTGGCGGTGGCGCCCGGCATTATCAATATGCTGTCCTGGGCCACCGAATCTCTCATAGAAGACGGCCGTGGCATGAGCGACATCAAACAGGGTGTCACGCTCGAGGTAATGGGTGAGGGAAAATCGATGGGTCCGCTCAATGCTTCGATGAGAGCAGAAGCGATCGAGCGGCAAGGCAGCATCAAGTACGACATTGAATGGACAACACTGGGCGGTTACCTCGAATACCTGGAGGCCAAAGGTATCTCGCCGAATGTTGCATCGTATGTTGGCGCAACGACACTGCGGGTGCATGAGGTTGGCTATGCAGACAGACCGCCAACAGACGAAGAGCTTGCGCGCATGCAGGAACTGGTACACCAGGCGATGCAGGAGGGTGCGCTGGGTGTTGGCTCTTCACTGATTTATGCGCCTGCAAATTTCGCGAGCACAGAGGAGTTGATCGCCTTGGTGAGCGTCGCCTCCGAATATGGGGGCAGCTACATCTCGCATATTCGCTCTGAGGGTAACCGCCTGGAAGAAGGCGTGCAGGAACTGATCAAGATTGCCAGCCTTACCGGTGTGCGGGCAGAGATCTACCATCTGAAGGCCGCTGGAAAAAGTAACTTTCACAAACTCGGCAAAGTTCTTGACCTGATCGAAGCGGCCCGGGCGGTCGGCTTGCCAATCACGGCAGACATGTACAACTACACCGCAGGATCGACAGGTTTGAATGCAACGATGCCCTTGTGGGTGCAGGAAGGTGGTCACGATGCCTGGGTGGCGAGACTGAGAGACCCTGAGATCCGTGCTCGTGTCGTGGCAGAAATGAAACGAGCGACGGACGACTGGGAAAACTTTTACGTCGGTGCCGGACCGGAAAATATCCTGCTGGCCGGCTTCAAAAACGAGGATCTGAGACCCCTTATCGGCAAGACCTTACAAGAGGTCGCCGACGAACGCGAAGCAGATCCTGCTGAGACAGCGATCGACCTGGTCATCGAAGACGACAGCCGCGTTGACGCCGTGTATTTCTTCATGTCAGAGGACAATGTGCGCAGGAAGCTCAGGAAACCATGGGTCAGCTTCGGCTCGGATGCCGCTGCGCCGGCGACCGAGGGCGTTTTCCTGGACTCCAACCCCCACCCTCGCGCTTACGGAAATTTTTCCAGGCTGTTGGGAAGATACGTTCGTGATGAAAGAATTATCACGCTGCAGGAGGCCATTCGGCGCATGACCTCCCTGCCCGCCCACAATATCGGTATTGAAGAACGCGGCCAGTTAGGCGAGGGATTTTTTGCTGACGTCGTCGTCTTCGACCCGGAAACAATTGCAGATCAGGCCACATTCGAAGAACCACACGAGTACGCGACCGGTGTCTGGCATGTTTTCGTCAACGGAAAGCAGGTGCTAAGGAACGGCCGGCATACCGGGGCGACACCGGGCCGTGTAGTTCGCGGACCAGGCTGGGATGGGTGGCTATAGAAGGGAACGGTTCAGACCCTGACTTTTTCGATGGATATCCCGAATAGCATGATGCCAATAAGAATTGCGGCCAGCGTCCCGCTTATCTCGCATACAGTAACGATCAAATCTATCATCTTGTTCACCTGAACGAAGTGCTGATTGGCGCAACACCCGCCATTCGAGTGCCGCCCGTTTTCAGCTATTCCCGGCGGAACTACCGCCCCGGTGAATTCGTAAATGTACTTATAAATCAGCGCATCAGAATGAAAATGGCCGCAGGTCTTTTTCGATCTTCGGCAAATACTTCTCGCGCATTTCTTCATGCTTTTCAGGAGGAAACTCGTCGTGGATGACTCGATTGACGTGAGCCTCGGCAACGATCAACTTGTCATGCAGAATCTTCGCCAGCGCTTTTCCATCTTCGAAGGCTTCTTTTGCTTCGCGCAATACGCGGGGCTTGAGCCGATCGGCGCGCGCCAGGAGTCTTCGTGCCCTTTTCTCGGCCTTCTGCGCTTTGCGAGCGGATTTTTGAAATTCCTTCCGCACCTTTTTCATGTCCGCAAGAACGCGATTGAGCTTGCTGCGTGAGGTCCTTTTCAGGAGTTCCGGCGTGATCATGAACGCCGCAATCAGGAGCGAGGCTAACGCCAGCCAAAGAGCCCAGTTGGATTGCAGCGATTCAATGTTCATAAGACAACCATGTGCAGCGTGGATCGACGTTATGGCGATCGCCGAAAAGCGCTTATTTCAATCTCTATCGCACAATTAATCCAGACTTTACAGGGGCTTGTCTGTGCGCGAAGTATCATTAATCACAACGCGCAGACATCGTGCCCGGGCGCCACCATGGACGCCCGGGCACTGTCTTTTGATATTGTATGAACCGGCCGGGGTTAGTCTTTGGGCATCGATGTTGGCCAGACGCCGTCAAACGGGAAGGGTTTTTTATCGGTGTTGAAGGTCAGGTAATCGACGACTTCATACGAATAAATCGCCAGCGAATGACCGAACGCCTTGAGCCCGTCCTTGGTCTCCCCTGTCAGCAGCACGAAGAAGAACTGGAAGACAACAACCGCGACCATAACAACGCGCGACAGGCCATAGAGAAATGCGAGTACCAGCATAAAAAACAGCCGTACCCACGTTGATTTCTGCTTGACGTTCTTTTCCAGGTCGCTGGAGCCGACATCCTGCTTCTCATCCGCCGTCTCATCAGGCGGCACGTGATCCATCGGTTGATCATTGGTGGTCATTTTGTTTCCTCAATACTCAGGCCAACCCTGACAGGCATATGATAAACCTAAAACAGCAGACCGGGAAACAACAGGTTAAGGGAACTGATCAGACGCCGATGTAGAAAAAGCAGGCCACCGCAATGACCATCACGGCCACCAGGGACACCAGCAATTTGCCGCTACCTGCGTCCTCTGTCACGGCGGAGGGCATGGGTTTGTTCAGACCATGAACACGGGATGCGCGGTCAACCAGTACTTTGGCGTTCGCAAGCCCAAGTCCGGTCGCTTCCCGAAGCATCTTGATCGCTTCGATCTTGCGTCCATCGGCGATCGCCCGAATTACGTCCGGGGGAATCTGTCTGTCGGTAATTATCACTTCTTTCTGCATAGCCAATAACCACCCATCAATCCGTGACCACACAAAAAAGTCTAGCAAATCCGGGGCCTTCGGGACGCTGAGCAAAGTCTCAGTTTTGCGGCTAAACCCATGCCCTTATTCGGGCGTGTAACCCCAGACGAAATTATCGCGATTCGGCATTTTTACCTGCGGCAGCGATGTGGCATCGATCTCGGTGTCCTCGTCAATGATGTCGTTGACAAACAGCAGGTACGCAGTGACCGCATAAATATCATCATTCGAGAGACTGCCCGGCATTTGAAACGGCATGGCGCGCCGCAGGTAATCGAAAATGGTCGTCGCATACGGCCAGTAACTGCCGACAGTCTTTTGCGGGCTGGGGCCCGTCAACGAACCATGGCCACCTGACAACACATCGTTCACGCCGCCGGTCCCATTTTCGCCATGACAGGCAAGGCAGTTCTGGTTGTATACGTCCCTGCCAGTGACGGCATTACCGGCACCCGCCGGCAGACCGTCGCCGTCCGGCATGATCGTGAAATCAACGGCAGCTAATTCCCTGGCGGTCAATTCCTGGCCCAGACCGGGGCTGTCGTCCGCCAGCGCAGCGCCTGTCCCGATAGCACCGAGACAAACAAGCAACAGCGTATTACGCGTAGACATTGGTGACTTCCCCGACTTCACTGACGGCCCAGGCCTGAATACCGTTGTAATGATAGAAGGCGCCATTCGCCCTGCCCTCTAACACGGCGCTACGTGTCGGTTGCACATTGCCCGCATCATCAGTGGCCCTGCTCATAATGACCGCGGGCCCGCCGTCCCAGCGCCACGCGGAGCGGAATCGCGTCAGGCACTTGGACAATACGTGTTCATCCAGCGCCGCATCGGCCCAGCTGCCGCCGCCATCGGCCGACACCTCAACACGCCTGATCCTGCCGGAACCGCTCCAGGCGATGCCGGATACCTGGTAGGGTCCGGCCTGGCGCATCGTGAAGCCATGCGAAGGATTGGTGATGATCGATTTGACGCCCATCGGGAACGTGAACAGCCTGGCGATTCCCTCCTCATTCAGGTCCGAATATTTGGAGGTCTCATCCTTGGTCATCGCCGGCTGATCCATTACCTTGATAGTGCGCAGCCATTTCACGCAGGCATTACCTTCCCAGCCGGGAAGGAACAGGCGCATCGGATAACCATTGCCGGGCCGCAGCCGCTCACCGTTCTGGTACAGAGCCACGATGGCATCGTCCATCACCTTGGCCAGCGGCACGCTCCTGCTCATCATGGCGGCGTCAGCCCCGTCGGCAATGATCCATTTCGCGCCCGGCTTCACGCCGGCTTCGTCCAACAGCACAGACAAGGGCACGCCGCCCCACTCGCTGGCGGCGACCAGCCCGTGTAGCACGCCGCAACTCTGTTGGATCGGTTCCGGCGCTATCAAGCCACCGCTGTTGCCGGAGCACTCGAGGAACTGAATCCGGGACTGCATCGGATAACGCGCCAGCACCTCCAGGCTGAATGACAGGGGTCTATCGACCATCCCGTGGATGACCAGCCGGTGATCGTCGGGGTTGATATCCGGGATGCCGCTGTGGTGCCGCTCGAAATGCAGTCGGCTGGGCGTTATCAGTCCATCAAGAAATTCGAGCGGCGTCCGGGATACGCCGGTACCGGTCGTCCCGGGCTGCGA
>Ga0209980_10002408_pt1 | contig 10166 bp, 8 predicted proteins | sample CR02metaG_FD_183611 | JGI IMG/M metagenome (GOLD analysis project Ga0209980, IMG submission 183611) | Deep subsurface microbial communities from Mariana Trench to uncover new lineages of life (NeLLi) - CR02 metaG (SPAdes) (version 2) | ecosystem: Environmental > Aquatic > Marine > Ocean trench >... | reverse complement strand
CCTCGAGCGCCCGCCTAGCCCTGGAGACAACGAGAGCCTCGACGTCGCAGTCGAAACCGAGATCGTCCAGATCGCCGCGGTCGAGACTGGTCAATACCGTCACCGCCAGTACTTTCAGGCCATCGCCTTTGTGCTTTGCCGCCGCCTCCATGATGGATTGGTTGCCGTGCACTGTTACGAAGCTCGCACCACGATCTTTCAACTGCCGCACGGCAGAGCCAACTGTCGCTGGAATATCGAAGAATTTCAGATCTGCGAATACTTTCTTGTTCTGGTCAAGCATCCACTTCAACAACTCGAAGTACCCGCCGCTCATCATGAGCTCAAGACCAAGCTTGTAGAACGTGATTGAATCACCAAGTGTCTCGGCGAGCGCTCTGGCCTGATCGCAATCCGATACGTCCATGGCGAATATGAGCCGCTCGTTTGAGGGTATCGATTTATCAGTCACTCGTTAGCTTCTCTGGGGCAGGCGGCGGCGCATTCTATCAAAAAAGGGGACGGAGCCCTTTTACGCCATTTCAACCAAAAAGGGCTCCGTCCCCTTTTTTGAGGCGTTCGTGCTCTGAAATTGCGAATCGATCGGTCATGCCAGCGATGTAGTCGGCGACGACGCGTGCTTTGTCGTCTCTGCCTGCCCGTTGCGCAAATTCGGCCGGCATCTGCTGCGGATCATCCATGTAACGCGAAAATAGCAGTTCGATCATGGCCTTCGCTTCCCCTACCATTCTCAGCACTTTCTCATGTTGGTAGAGGTTCTTATGCAGGAAGCCCTTCAGGCTCAGATGTTTGTCTGAAACCTCGTCGCTGAGGCCAACGATAGCTGCTTTTTGGACCCGCACATCGTCAATCGATGATGGCTTGAGGTCGTCCAGGCGCAATGCGGTCTGTTCTATCAGATCGGTGACGACGAGGTTGATCATGCGACGAATAATCTCGTATATCAGTCGTCGGTCTTCGAGTTCCGGGTGCTCTGCCTGAACGATACTATACTGTTCGTCAAACAGTGGTTCCTCGCAAAGCTGCTCGAGGCTCAGGAGCCCGGCGCGAAACCCATCGTCGACGTCATGGTTGTTATAGGCGATTGTGTCAGAAATATCAGCGAGCTGAGCTTCGAGACCCGGCTGCTTTCGTTCCAGAAATCGTTTGCCGATACGCCCCAGCTCGCGGGCGTTCTTTTTCGAGCAGTGTTTGAGAATACCTTCGCGGGTTTCGTATGTAAGATTCAGACCGGGAAAGTTTGCATACTTCGCTTCGAGCTCGTCGACGACACGCAACGACTGAAGATTGTGTTCGAAGCCACCGTAGTCCGTCATGCAGGCGTTGAGCGCGTCCTGCCCGGCATGACCGAAAGGTGTGTGACCCAGGTCATGCGCGAGGCATATCGCTTCCGTCAGAGATTCATTGAACCCGAGCGCGCATGCGACCGTGCGGCCGATTTGTGAGACTTCCAGTGAGTGAGTCAACCGCGTCCGGTAAAGATCGCCCTCGTGATTGACGAAGACCTGGGTTTTGTAAACCAGTCGGCGGAACCCTGTAGAATGGATAATCCTATCCCGATCTCTCTGAAATTCGCCGCGGTAGGGGGCTTTCTCTTCTTCATATCGCCGCCCGAGACTCTGCTCCTCGTGCGCAGCGTAGGGTTTAAGCGCGTCCATCGCCTCGCCCGAGCACCTCGTTCAGGCGGGCTTCGGAGAACTTGCCGGTCAGGTAGGCATCACCGATCGAATGCAGCAACACGAATCTGAGCCGCTTTGCCTGCACCTTCTTGTCCGTCTCCATGGCCGCCATCAGTTTCTCCCCGTCAATTTCCGGCGGTGCGACAGGAAGTCCCGCGGACGCTATCACTGCTGTGATTCGGTCCCTCTCTGCCTGGTTTATATCGCTCAGTCCCGCTGCCATCACCATGCCAACTGCAACCGCTTCGCCATGCAGCCATTCGCCATAGCCAAGACAGTTTTCGATCGCGTGTGCAAAAGTATGACCGAAATTCAATAATGCCCTTTTGCCTTTCTCTTTCTCGTCTTCGGAGACGACGGCGGCCTTGATTTCGCATGAGCGCTGAATCGCATGCGCCAGCGCATCGGCATCTCGACCAAGCAATGCATCCATATTAGTCTCGAGCCACACGAAAAATTCTGCATCGCTGATCAAGCCATACTTGATTACCTCCGCGAGCCCTGCTTTGAGTTCCCGGTCCGGCAGGGTTGCCAACGTATCCGTATCGATCAGTACAAGTTGTGGTTGATGGAACGCACCGATCAAGTTCTTGCCGCCCGGGTGATTGACTCCGGTCTTGCCACCAACCGACGAGTCGACCTGTGCAAGCAGGGTAGTTGGTACCTGTATGAACGCGACGCCACGCATGTAGCATGCAGCCGCAAAACCAGTAATATCGCCAACGACTCCGCCGCCCAACGCGATGACGGTCGTATCACGATGCGCATGCGAGCGGACGAGCTTATCGATTACAGCCTCGACGCTCGCCAGCGTCTTGACCGCCTCACCGTCACCAAGATTCATCAAGTGGACGGTACTATTCGTCAGGTTTTTCTTCAGTGCGTCCAGATAAAGGGTCGCAACAGTCTCATTGCTGACGACCAGGCAATCCAAGCCGATCAGGTGGCCGGACAGATCGAAGTCACCGCCGAGCAGGCCACGACCGATGACTATGGGGTAGCTGCGCCCGTCGAGATCGACTTGAAATGTGCGGGGTTTAGCCTGCATGGTTCATCAAGGATCGCGGATCCTGGGTGAGGACTCGGACGACTGAAGGCGGGCTTGGAGCGAAATTCATAGCCGTAGCTACGGGTTGAGTGAAAGCCAGACTCAAGCGATCGAGAACCAGCGGGGTTCGCGATAAGCGGACGGCGTTGTCAAAAAATTTCGTTAGCGAATATTTACACGACACGGCAAAAAGGCTTGAAGGTTCAATCGCTTCTCAAGAGCCGGCTGCTGCCTTAGTGAAGTCTGTAGGCAAGACAAGATCCGGTCCGAATGAATACAGAAGGGTCAAGGGTACCTGATTTACAAGGCTTCCTGAATTTCGCGGGCAACTGTCTGTACCCTGCGCCCGTCGGTCTCGACGATAAGGTCGGAGATCTCTCGGTAGAGCTGATCCCGCTCGTCCATCAGGTCCTGCAGGACCTTTTCCCTGTTGTCGTATTCGAGCAAGGGTCTTTCGCGGCCGCTCCGTGTGCGCTCCAGCTGTTGTTTGACGCTCGTGTGCAGATAGACCACGAAACCGCGGGCGCCCAGGCGACTGCGGCTTTTCGGATCAACGATGGCACCACCGCCTGTAGCCAGCACAACGCCGTCCCGCTGGGAGAGCTCGTCGATGACCTTGACCTCGCGTTTGCGGAAACCCTCTTCGCCTTCCTTTTCGAATATGAAGGGAATATCGACACCCGTTCGTGTCTCTATTTCTTCATCGCTATCGACAAATTCCAGATGAAGCAGCCGTGCGAGATGCCGACCAACGGCAGACTTGCCCGCGCCCATCGGGCCAATAAGAAACAGGTTTCTTAGCTTAGTCATTTACGCCAGCAGGGGTTTGTGATGAGAAAGCCAACCCCGTGGGTTGGCTTTCTTCTGTCTTTCGAATTTGCCGGATCACATCTAATAGATGCTTGCTCCGTCTGTCAGGATTTTCGGCGTTACAAAGATGAGGAGTTCGGCTTTGTTTGACTCAGTCTGCGTCGAGCGAAACAGCACGCCGAGTCCCGGGATATCGCCAAGGAAGGGTACTTTGTTCACCGTTTCTCTGCGCTCCGTCTCGTAGATGCCGCCAAGGACGATCGTCTGGCCGTCATTGACCAGCACCTGAGTTTCGATGGCTCTCGTGTCGATACTCGGCACGAATCCACCGGTCGCGCTAGCAACCAGGTCACCGACATTATCTTTGCTTACGCGCAAATCCATGATGATTTTGTCGTCCGGCGTAATCTGCGGTGTCACAGTCAAACTCAGGACGGCTTTCTTGAACTGCGTCGTGGTCGCACCGGATGAAGAGGACTCCTGATAGGGAATCTCAACACCCTGCTCGATCCTGGCTTCCTTCTGATTAGCCGTAATGACCCGTGGCGTCGAAATAATCTCGGCGCGTCCTTCCGTCTGCAGGGCAGTCAGCTCAAGATCGACGAGATAGTCCGTTTCGAGTATCGCGATCGAGAATCGACCGGCCGCACTAGTTATCGGCACGTTAACGTTATACCGATTGTTCAGGTCCGGCAGCTGAATCGGAAAGATCGTGCCATTGGCAGGATCGCCCAGATTATCCAGTATGGAGTTGATCATCGTATCGGTGCCGATGCCGGTGCCCGATATGACCGTCGCTCCGTCGAGGCTGGTCTGGTTATAAGCCGTAGCACCGAAGCGAACGCCGAGATCGCGACTGAAATTGTCGCTTACAACGACGATTCTCGACTCGATCAATACCTGTCGAATCGGCACATCAAGCGCACGAATGAGGCGGCGAACGTCTTGCAGCCGCGTGACCGTATCCTGCACGAGCAGGGTATTTGTCCGGTCGTCGATTGCGACGCTACCGCGATCCGACAGCAGTGAGTTCTGACCTTCTCCGGCGCTGATCAATTCAGCGAGGTCCGATGCCTTGGCATAGTTGACCTGCAGGAACTCCGAATAAAGTGGTTCGAGTTCGGTGATCGCCTGCCGGGCTTCGAGGTCGGCCGTTTCGCGTGCAGATATTTCCTCAGCGGGTGCGACGATGATTACATTGCCGTTCTGCCGCATATCCAGGCCTTTGGTCGTCATGACGATGTCGAGAGCCTGATCCCAGGGTACGTTCCTCAAACGCAAGGTAACATTGCCTTGTACGGTGTCCGAAACGACGATGTTGCGGCCGGATGTCTCAGCAAGGAGCTGTAGAACCGCGCGTGTCTCAATATCCTGGAAGTTGAGCGTCAGACGCTGACCGTCGTATTCCTTGGTCTCAGAGAACAGACTCGATCGTTCGGGATCTTCCGCTTTCGGATTGATTTCGATCGTGAATTCGTTGTCCGATTGATAAGCAAGTTGCTCGTATTTGCCCTCAGCAGTAATAACGATGCGCGTGTCCAGATTGGTTCGCAGCGTATCGACTGTCGTAACCGGTGTACCAAAATCGACGACATCCAGACGGCGCATCAACTCTGCCGGCAGGTGAGTGTCTTTGAATACTGCAACGACGCGGCCACCTTCCTGGCGAATGTCGACCGGCGTACCCGGATCACTGAGCGTGATCATTATTCGGCCGCCACCGTCACGTGTGCGGCGGAAGTCGACGGCGTCAATCGAGCGACTGCCTGACCTTGCATAAGAGGGCTGCGCGGCAGACGGTGCGATGCCTGCGAACTGGGTGACCGAACGGTCATCGCTCTCGGCACCGAGCGTTATATAAATGATATTACCGCTACGACGAGTCTCGTAGGGGACCATCGAATCGAGGTTCAGAACAACGCGCGTGCGGCCGTTTGCCTCGGCCGTCAGAATGGTGTCCAGGGGACCGAGGTTTACGTCGCGGCGCCGCGAGGAAAGGCCGAGAGTAGTCTCCGGCAGGTCGAACGCTATGCGCGCCGGATCATCGATCGTGAATGAGAGTGGCTCCGGCGCCGTGCCGCTCAGGATCAACCGCAGCTCCACACGTTGTCCCGGGAGACTCTGAACCTGAATATCCTGCAGGCGATTGTTTTCCTGGGCGTTTGCAGTCAGCCCCAACAGCAGCACAATTGCCGCCTGTGATGCAGCAATCAGCCGCTGCAACGAACGCCGGTTACTTATGCCGATACCCGGCTTGATTTTGAGCGTCATTCCAAATACTCCCAGTTTCATTCACGCATCAGTCCGAAAGGCCGACAGCGGCTTCTCTTTCCAAATATCCGCCGATCCCGTCCGAAATAATTTCTACAAGTTGAATTGCCGAATCATCCACACTCACGATTCGTCCGTCGTTCTGCCCCAGGTAGTTCCCGGGCACAACGCGGTGGATCAGGCCGTCAGAAGTCTGTATAAGTCCGTAGCTCGTTTCGCCCAGCGCCAGCGTGCCAACCATTCGTAGTGTATCGAGCGGAAACTGCTCCAGGAACTCGCGGCTTCTATCACGATCAGGCCGCGTGCCGCCTGCCGCCGACCCTACGCTCGCCTGCGGCGAATCGGGCACGAAGGGTGACCGGAAATTTTCCCGGTCCGCGACGTAGGTAAATATTTCGTAAGGCGTAATTTCAGGCAAGGGTTCGATACGGCCGCCCGGGCGCGACTTGATCTCGTTAATATATTGGTCGAGGTCATCCATATCTCCACCGCAGCCTGCGAGGCCGAATACGGCAAGCAGTGCTAAGAGCGTTAAATGTTTCAAGTTGGAAGCACCCACTTTTACTCTGCCTCCTCGTCGAGATAACGATAGGTCTTTGCGGTCACTTCGAGCGACAGTTTGTCGTACAAGTCTTTGTCATCGGGTGTGATGATGATGTTATGCAACGTCACAATTCGCGGCAGGGAAGCAATTCCACTGACAAAATTGGCAATCTCGTGATAACCGCCCGATAACCGGATCTTAATCGGCTTCTCTGCGTAGAAATCCTTAGGTATTTCCGCCTGCGGCTCGAACAGTTTTTCCTGCAGTCCGGCAGCAAGCCCGGTCTGTGAGATGTCCACGATCAGGCTCGGGATCTCGGTCTTACCCGGCAGCTGCCGCAACATCGTGCCAAAGGACTGCTGCATTTGTGACAGTTGTGCCTTGTATGCATCGTAGTTCGCTGCTTTGCGCTGTTTGTTTTCGAACGTCACACGCAAAGTTTCCTCGTCACCCTGAGCGCGTTTTAGTTGCGGCGCCTTGTTTTCGAAGATGGTCCAAAAAATACCAAAGCCAACCACTACGGCAAAAACGATACCGATCACGCCCATGCGAAACGCAAATGGCCATCGGCCAATGTCATTGACGTCTAGTGCTCTTAGTTCCTCAACAACGTTCATCCGTTGTCCCCCATGTCGTTCACATCCTCGTGGCGAATCTGCTTCATGACGACTTCGAACACTGCTTTGCGGCCCGGTCCCTGTTCGGTCGTCTCGACTTTCACGACATCCGGGTCTGTAAGCCATTTTGATGCATCGATTTGCCGCATCAGTGCCGATACGCGCGTGCTCGACTGAGCCACACCCTGAATTTCAACGGCTGCACCCGTCTGCCTCATGCCCGTCAAGTAAACACCTTCCGGAAGTTGGCGCGTCACCTCATCGAAGAGGTGGACGATCTCGGGTCGGCTTCTCTGTAATTGCTCGATGATCTCCATGCGGGCAAGAAGCCTTTCCTTCTGTCTTTCCAGCCCATCGATTTCGGTGATGCTCTTCTCGAGCTCGACGATCTCGTCCTCGAGACGATCGTTGCGCTCACGCTGGTGACCGATCATCTGTGAGAAAGCCAGATTCGTCAGGGCAATCACGAGCAACCCGGCAATGAACGAACCGGCCATAGCGACCATGAAATCGCGTTGACGCTTTTGTCGCTCCGCTTCACGCCATGGCAGTAGATTAATGCGTGGCATTTTAGTCGAAGCTCCTCAATGCAAGACCGCAGGCCGTGAGAAGCGCGGTCGAGTCCTTGTGTACACCCTGAGATTTGGCCTTCGATGAAATTTTCATTTGCCCGAGCGGATCGCCAACTTCGGTCGGTATTCCGACTCGGCTGGAAATCACGTCGGCAATTCCCGGAATATTTGCGCAGCCACCACAGACGAGGACCATATCCGGTTGCTCTCGACCGCCGCCCGATGCCAGATAGAACTGTAAGGACCGGCTCACCTGTTGCGTCATGTCATCGATAAACGGCTCCAGGACTTCGGGCTGATAGTTGCTCGGCAAGCCGCCCTGCTTCTTCGCGCGGCCCGCGTCTTCCATCGACAACCCGTAAGTACGCATGATTTCCTCGGTCAGCTGCTGGCCACCGAAAGCGAAGTCACGGGTATAAATTACTTTGAGGTCCTGAAGGACACTGAAGGTCGTGCTGCTGGCGCCGATATCGACGATCGAGACCGACTGTCCCATGCCGCCGTCAGGTATCTGATGGCTTAAAAGGGCACAGGCGTTTTCCAGAGCGAAAGCCTCAACATCGACGATGAGTGCATTCAACCCGGCCGCCTCTACCGCCATCTGGCGCTGTTCGACATTGTCAGTTCGGGTCGCGACGAGAAGAACGTCCATGAGTTCCGGATCGTTCTCGTTCGGACCAACGATCTCGTAGTCGAAACTGACCTCTTCCATCGGGAACGGTATGTATTGATCGGCCTGGATTTCCACCTGGCCTTCGAGGTCGCGCTCCGACAAGCTCGCGGGCATCTGAATGACCTTCGTGATTGCGGCGTCGCCACTGATTGCAATGGCCACATCGGTGGCCTTTGCGCCGGATCTCTTGACCGCCCGGCGGATGGCTTCTCCGACGGCCTTGGCGTCGATAATCGCCTTTTCATTTACGGAACTTGGCGGTGTGGGCTCGGCCGAATATGACTCGACCCGATAGCGTTGTCCGCTCTGGCTAAGCTCGATCAACTTGACCGATGAGGTCGTTATGTCTAGGCCCAATAATGGTTGAGTTTTTTTACCAAAAAACACGTATTTTTCCTTCTAAGTCGGTAAGTTGCGAGTCGAATTTCAGCCAGACCCTAGCTATCCAATTTAACTATATATCAATAAAATGTTAAATAAAACGTGACTTTGTTCACGATCCGGCGATCCGTATGTTACTGCCGTAACGGCCCCTCATTCCGTGAACTGGTTGGCGGCTCGAACCGGCGCTCCGTTGATCGGTCGCACCGATCCGGGCGCAGCCCGCAACATTGACGTGCGACCGTTTTTCGAGCATGTTGCCGCCCCTTCGCACATCACCTTATATATGTGCCAGGAATGCAGCCCGGGGCTGTCCCAAGTACTCCGCCACGGCGATATTGATCGGTTCAGCGAGTCGTAAAGTGGTTGCACCCAGAGGGCATCAAACTGCCAGGCACGTCTCACCGGCATTACCCGATCTTTGCCAAGAGGCGGAACACCGCCGGCGACCGCTTCACGACTCGCCCGCAGGGAGTTGAGCGGATGATCCAATACGGCGTTGCAGTCCTTGAAAAGGACACGCCATTTCCTGCAGACTGCGCCTTGTCTTGGATCATCCGGTTAGCTCTGAACCGATCAATATCGCCGTGACGGAGTACTAAATATCAATCTGCACGCACCAGATTGCCACATTTCCGCCCGATCATAGTTAGCTCACGCTGTCTAAACTCTCGCTTTGACTTAAAACGCTCTAATCATGCAGACCTCAGGCACGCACGACCAAGTAACCGCCCCAAGGCGAAAAAGTCGCTATGCGAAGTGGCTCATACTGCTCGCGGGCCTTGGTCTGGCCGGCAGCATGACGGTCACCTCGGCCGTGATCGGAGCGTATTACTTTGTCGCCCCCGGCCTGCCACCAGCCGAGACCATTCGCGAGATTCCTTTGCAGATCCCGTTGCGAATTTTCAGCCGCGATCGCCGCCTGATTGCTGAATTCGGCGAACGCCGCAGAATTATCGTTACTTTCAACGATTTGCCGCCGCACGTGGTCAGCGCATTTATCGCCGCGGAAGACCGGCGGTTTTTCGAGCATCCGGGAATCGACTACCAGGGCATTCTTCGGGCCGGCTTCAAATTGATCCGCACCTTCGAAATATCGGGAGGGGCCAGCACTCTGACGCAGCAGCTCGCACGCGATTATTTCCTGACCCGCGAGCAGAGTTTTACACGCAAGCTGCGTGAGGCATTTCTCGCTTACAAGATCGAGCAGGAATTTACCAAGCAAGAGATCCTGGCGCTGTTCCTGAACAAGATGTTTTTTGGTCAGCGGGCATACGGTGTTGCGGCCGCTACGCGCGTCTACTTCGGCAAAGAACTCAAAGATATTACTGTCGCCGAAGCCGCCACGCTTGCAGGACTGTTACCAGCCCCGTCAAAGTACAACCCGGTTCGCAGTCCGACCAATGCACATGGACGAAGGTCATACGTTCTCGAGCGAATGTACGACCTGGGTTACATCGACAAGAAAGCCTATCAACAGGCACTGCTTTATCCGATGCAGTCCAGGTTGCACGGCACGGCTATCGACTTGTCCGCCCCCTATGTTGCCGAGATGGTTCGACGGGAGATGG
>Ga0209980_10002407_pt1 | contig 10167 bp, 6 predicted proteins | sample CR02metaG_FD_183611 | JGI IMG/M metagenome (GOLD analysis project Ga0209980, IMG submission 183611) | Deep subsurface microbial communities from Mariana Trench to uncover new lineages of life (NeLLi) - CR02 metaG (SPAdes) (version 2) | ecosystem: Environmental > Aquatic > Marine > Ocean trench >... | reverse complement strand
GGCCTCTACTCTTACCACGGTAGCTGTTTTCGTCCCCGTTCTGTTCGTCCAACAAGAGGCCGGGCAGCTCTTTCGGGATATTGCCATTGCCATCTCTGTAGCTGTTTTTCTCTCGCTGATTGTAGCCCTGACTGTCGTCCCCATGTTGTCCGCCCGCATCCTCTCCTTGCAATCACGCGGCCTGTTCCGTTGGATTCAGACCCCTCTTGCTATCCTGGACAGATTCGGTTCGGCCTTTGTCTCAGGGATCGTGGGCCTGCTCAGGTGGCTCAATCAGGGCACTCTTAGGCGGCTGGCCGTGGTGACAGCTGTTGTAGTGGGCTCTCTGGCGCTGGCGTATGAATTCATGCCTCCCCTCGATTATCTTCCACAGGGAAATCGCAACCTTATTTTTGTTGTTGTTAAGACGCCGCCGGGCTTCAGCACTGACCGGAAAGAGGAGATCATCAAGACTCTGGAGTCTCGATTCTCCGTCATCACGGAGATTGACCGGATGTTCGCGGTGGTCCGAATCGACAATCCGATTATGGGAATTGTTGTCAAACGAGAGAACACGGATCTCAAAGGGATGCGAAAGGTCGTGGCGGAGATGAGACGGCGTGCCAGGGGAATTCCGGGCACCAAAGGAATCTTCATCACTCAGACCGCCCTCTTTCGACAACGGGGCAGGTTTTTCGGCGGCAGCAATATTGACCTTGACGTCAAGGGGAGCGACCTTGATGTCGTCCGCCGGATTGCTGAGGGGATCGAGGATAAAATCCGGGGTCTCCAGGCAGTGAACTTCGTCAACTCGTCGTTTGAGTGGGGGAACCCGGAGCTTCAGGTGGTGGTGGACAGGGAACGCGTTGCGGCCCTCGGACTCAGCGTGACGCAGGTGGGAGAGGTGGTGGAGACAATGGTGGAAGGTACGCTTGCAGGGGTCTACCGGGAAGGCGGAAGAGAGTTGGACATCGTGCTCAAGGGGCCTGCTTCAGAGATGGCACGAACTCAAGACTTGGGTCAGCTTATCCTTTCGGACGGCTCGGGACGCTTGGTTCAGCTTTCGGACATCGCTGAGATTCGAGCCGGGATTGGCCCAACGAAAGTTGAACATGTCGATCTGGACCGGGCCATCAGGTTGACGGCCAACTTTCGAGAGGATATTCCCCTGGAGAAGGTTGTTAAGCTGGTAGAAGAGACAGTTGTTGGAAATGCCCGGCAGGGACTCCCTTTGGGGTATTCCATTGACGTCAGTGGTCAGGCCCGGAGTCTCGATGAGGCATGGGAGGCCTTCAGGTGGTCTTTTGTCCTCGCTATTGTGGTTATTTACCTACTTATGTGTTCTCTTTTTGAGTCCTGGACTCTTCCCTTCATCATTATGTTCAGCGTACCGCTGGCGGCTACCGGCGGCATCCTGGGCGTCAGTCTGGCCCACGCCAGCGAGCCAACTATTAAAATGGATACCGTGGCGATGCTTGGCTTTATCATTCTAGCCGGCGTTGTGGTCAACAATGCCATCCTTATAATGCATCAAGCACTGAACTTCATGCGCGAGGGTGAGCCACCCCAGGAGGCGCTTCTCCAGAGCGTAAGGAGCCGGATCCGTCCCATCTTCATAACCAGCACCACCACTGTATTCGCCATGTTACCTCTGGTCCTTTCCCGGGGCGCCGGTTCGGAGCTCTATCGCGGATTGGGCTCTGCCGTACTGGGGGGACTTACGTTCTCTACCCTCTTCACGCTTGTTCTGATTCCTACCCTATATTCTCTCTGGCTGGATATCAGCGTGCCTGCCGTGCATAGGGTGTCACAACCGGTTCCTGCTGTTGGCTCCAAAACCGCTCCCGCTCCTGGGGTCGCAGGGGGGGGGTAAGGTGTCGCTGTTGCGGGATAATCCTTCAACTCACTGGTTTATTCGTCTCCGGTTGTTGTATAAACGGCTTCTAATTAACCCTGGTATATGTCTGGTCATCCGGTTTGGTAATGGGTAATCGATAACGCGGTGGGAGGGGACTTCGCGTGGCAAACGCAGAGATTGTTACCATAGGATCTGAGATTCTTCTGGGCCAGATCGTTGACACCAACTCGGCATGGATGGCCCAGCGGCTATGCACCCTGGGCATCAACCTGTTCTATAAGACGGTGGTTGGGGACAATCCGGGACGCATGAAGGAGGTCCTGGCCCAGGCGTTAGATCGGTCCGATCTGATCATTACCAGCGGGGGACTCGGCCCGACTCAGGACGATCTCACGCGAGAGATCGTAGCCGAGGTTACAGGGCGTAAGCTGGTGCTGAACCATCACCTGATGGAACAGATAGAGGACCGTTTCCACCGCCGTGGTTTGATCATGACCCCCAACAACGAGAGGCAAGCCTATATTCCCGAGGGGGCGATTCCAGTTGAAAACCCCAATGGCACTGCTCCATCCTTCATTGTCGAAGACCCACGTGGAGTTATCTATTCCCTGCCAGGGGTTCCTTTTGAGATGAAGTGGCTCTTTGACAACCAGGTGATGCCTTATTCACGAGGGAAGTTCAACCTCTCTGAGATTATTACCTACAGGGTCCTGAAAGTAGCAAATCTGGGAGAGAGCAGCGTCGACGACCGGATCGGATCTCTTATTGCGAACTCTAGCAACCCCACCGTTGGTGTGCTGGCGCATCCGGGTCAGGTCGATGTCAGAATCACTGCCAAAGCGGCCAATATCGATGAGGCGATGAAACTGATTGAGCCTCTGGAGACGGAGGTACGCAGACTGCTTGGACACCATGTGTTTGCAACCGACGATGAGACAATGGAGGACGCGGTCGGAAATTTGCTGTGCGAGAACGGGATAACTATTGCTGTTTATGAAGACCTCACAGGTGGCCTGGTAGCTGAGCGTCTGCAACTAGCCAGCTCGGAGCGGTTTGTGGAAGGAATGATCAGTACTTCTCCTCCTTCCATCCGGAGACTCCTGGCATTTTCCCGTCGGCCGGCCCAGTTGGATGACCTGTTCAAGGAGCCGGTCACTCTGACCGATGAACTCGCCTGGGCTGTTCGAGCACAGGCCAAATGCAACTTCGGTCTGGCGGTGCACGGGATACCAGACCTCGAGGACAGGGCGGTAAATATGGCCAAGGGTCAGACTTTCATCTCCGTTACAGACGGCAAGAGCTTCAAGAGGCGCACCTACAACATGGCAGGCCGCGGTCGTCCGGATAGGACAAGGATGAGCCTCAATGCCATTGGACTGGTACGCATCGTCCTTCTGGAGGGACTGAGCGAATAGGGTACAGGGTAGAGGGTATGGAAAGAACCGTGTTGAGTGTTAAGAGAATAGCAATCAGCAGGCAGGAAGCAAAGCGCAGAGCGCTATGCGCCGAGCGCTGAGAGCAGGAGGCAGTCGAAAGTTGAGAGTCCAGAGCCAGAATTTCAGGCTCTTAGCTCTAAGCTATAAGCTCTTTTCTGGCTTTTTGCTCTCGATGGTCAGTTGCCCGTGGTCAGCGGCCAGTAATTAGTGGTCAATTTCAAGCATTAAGTGCCGAGTGTTAAGTGTTCAGTCAAAAAGAGGGTGTAGGGAATAGGGGTTTAAGGTTATTAGTTGCCTCGGGTGAAACGGGTAATCTGCCGACGAGACTTTTTGGAAGGTCGTCCTTTTGAGTGTGGTTGACTCAATCTCCAGGCGTTGATCTGCGCAGCCATGGCCTGGCGGTTCTGTCTGCTCTCTTCTGTTTCCTCATATAAGAGAGCTGCCTCACTCGCAGGGCCCCGCTTGCGGGAAAGGCTGCGAACGGCTACCACCCACTCATACTCACCCCGTCTGATGCTCAACTCGTCTCCGCTTCGGAGCTCTCTGGCGGGTTTTGCGCGTTGACTATTGAGATGCACCTTCCCACCTGAAACGGCCTGGGCTGCAAGGGAGCGGGTTTTGAAAAAGCGTGCAGCCCAGAGCCATTTGTCGAGGCGCACTGCCGATTTGTTTTCATTGTCGTTCATTGTTGAGCAGATTATACATTGTTTTTCTTCAGTTTTGGATAAATCTGGAATCCGGCAGAGATGCTGATTCGAAGAAATACCGTTCTCAGGGAGGAGAGGCCGTTGTCTTACTGTATAGCTAATGGGATCAAAATCTATTACGAAGTCTCCGGGGAGGGCCTCCCTTTTGTCATGGTCCACGCCAATCCGTTTGATCACAATCTCTGGATGTACCAGATCAGCCATTTCTCCAGCACCTTCAGGGTCATTGCGATTGACATCCGGGGTTATGGGCGGTCCGACAAACCCACCAGCGAGTTTACCCTCAAGGACATGGGCGATGATGTCCTTTCGGTTTGCCGACAAGAGGGTGTGAGCGAGGCAATCCTTGGTGGTGTCAGCGTCGGTTCCGGCATTGCTATGCTCCTCGGCCTCGACCATCCAGAGATGTTCAAGGCCTTGGTCCTTGTCGGCGGGAGCAGCGGCGGAGGAGAGCGGATTCAGGAGAGGATTCGCGGCTACACGGAGAGATTAGAAACCTATCATAAAAAGCACATCGAGCAGCTCGTAGCCCCCGGCTTTCCTGAGACGAAACTGGGGGGGTATTTGCTCCGGATGTTCCTGGAAAGAAACCCCTGGCTCTCGGGCCGGTCGATCGCCCAGATTTTTCGCGCGCGCGCCGGGACGGACCTCGTCAGCCATCTCCCCTCGATGAGGGTTCCAACCCTTGTCATCAACGGCGAATACGATATGTCGCTAGCTTCAGGGCGGCGGACAGCTAACCTCATTCCCGGGGCGATTCACATTGTCTTGCCGGGGACCGGTCATGCATGTTGTATCGAAGACCCGGCCGGGTTTGACGAACTGGTCATTGATTTCCTTAGGTCGCTCGGCTTCATGCCTGAAGCATCATCGTAAGTACGAAGAGGGGGGGCCATTACGGTGGAAACCCATTATGAGGTTGTTTGGTAGCAGCAGTCCGAGGTCCGCTCTAACTCGTACACGTTTTGTGCTTAGTTAGCGAGATTGCATTTAGGCTATGCGGAGAGGACGGTCCATGTCGGTATTCTGATCGTCTAAATGTGCAAAATCAAAACCTGACCCTAACCCATAGAGGCGTTCTTCGCTCTTGTCAGGGTCCTTTCCTTCACGTAAAATTTCTTCATGATAGCTTCCTTAGTATTACGTTTTTGGTCCCTTTGGGTCTGAGAACCCATTAGCCCTTATCAAAGGGCTATCATTTAAAATGGAAAATCAAAATAAGGAATCAGCAAAGAGGATGAGAGCATGAATCTTGCATAAGCCAATGGACATAATAAGGGAGGGAAGCAGAAATGGAAAATGAAGAAATGATAACTCGGACTGTCAGCTCCTCGTTGGGATGAGGATGGCATCATTCATGTCAGCTACGTCCCCGACGGCGAGCTGAAGGTGTCGTATGTGAAGGATGGGAGATATGTGGGCGATGAAGAAAACAATATGGGTTTTGGTGGTATTATTGGTTGTGGTAATTGGCAGTGGGATTCTGCAATCTTTATCTCTGAGGAAAAAAGGCAATCGGCTAGATAAGCTATTACATCTCTACATACCAATGGAACTGGCGGCGAGAGAGATTGAGGTTAGTATTTGGAAGACTGCCAATGCGATATTTTACTATATGACTGAACCTTCGGCAACGAGCCTGAGAGGATACAGGAAGGAGTTGAAGGATGTTAAGGAGTACATGAACAAATTTAAGGCCCTGGTTAAGACGGAGATGGAGAAAAGGATTATGGCAGAGTTCGAAGAGCTGTGGACTGATGTCGTTGCTAAAGGTGGGGAGCTTCTTAAGCTGCGTGACCAAATGACGAAGCTGCAGGAAAAAACCTGGGGTGCAGTTCACGAGGTGGATAATGTCATTGACTACAAGTTGCAGGCGGCCCTTGTAGAAGGGATCCCGGATCAATTGAAAAAAGAAAAAGCGTTGCGTGAAATCGAGGTGAGCATCTGGGAGGCTTTTAACGCAATCAACTATTATGTCCATCGGCAATTTGATAAGCCAAAGAGAGAGTTCCCGATCCAACTCGAAGATGTCAATGAATATTGGGAGGATTATAAACGCCTGGATCTCGATTCAACTGAAAAACCCCATCTTCAAGAGTTTGCTTCCAATTGGATGGTCGCGTCAGGTCTTATGAAAGAGACCGTCCAACTTGCGGACGAACTGAAGGCGAAATATATTGGTTTCTGGGAGTCTGTTCATGACGCGGGTGATGTCATAGAGTTTAGAATTCAGAGGCATCTACAAAAGGGGCTAGGCCAAATGGAGCCATAACGGGATTTAGAAGAAAGGTCTTTAGTAGTGAAACTCTCTATCAAGGCGAAAGTCATAATTATGTCTGTCCTCTTCGTGCTCGTGTTTGGTCCGTCGACTGCGTTTCTCCTTATGAATCTTACAAGGGTGGTCCGGAGCTTTGAGAAGTCCGTTGGTTTAGGTGAGCACGTGCTCGCTAGGGCTTATCTTCTTAGTAAGCTTATCGTGGATTTGGAAACAGGACAGCGGGGATTTGTCATCACCGGAAGGGAGGAATTTTTAGAGCCTTACATTAGGGCGAATGAAGAGTTTGATTATACCCTGAGGCGATTAAAGCAAGATTTATCTGATTACCCGGGACATTTAGAGAATTTGGAAAAGATAGGACGTCTCCGGTATGTATGGGAAGGAGTAGCCGGGGAGCCTGAGATCAAAGCACGACGCTTAGTTGAAGAGAGCAAAGTCGATTTGAAAGCTATATATGAGACGATTCTCGCAGGGGTGGGTAAGAAAATTCTGGATCGGCTGAGGCTCGCGATGGACGAAATTGCAACCAAGCTTAAAAAAGCCGGGAGAAAAGATGAGCTTATTTTGATCACCATGATAGCGAAAGATGTTGTTGACTCTGAGACGGGAGAGAGAGGATTCCTCCTGGCGGGAGAGGACAGGTTTCTTGAGCCTTATTATGAAGGGCAAGTGAAGTTTAACGCAGATGTTAAAGAGCTTAAAGAGATGTTTGAGGGCGATGAAGAGAATCTGGAAAGGTTATCGGTAGTGAGGGCTCTATACGAAGAGTGGCTGCTGAAAGCAGCACGACCTGAGATTAATCTCAGAGTCAAGTACGAGAACGATCCGCGCTCTATGGACGATGTGGCTGCCTTGCTTGGAGAAGGCACGGGAAAAAAGGTCATCGATGAGCTGAGACGTCTGACGGGTCATTTTATCGATACCCTGGCAAAGGATGTGAAAGCCCATCTCACTCAGGCGAAACGCGAGGCAGCTCATGCTCGTCTCTTAGGTTTGAGTGTCACTGGGGGTGGTATTTTCCTATTAATAACCGTCAGCTTTTTTCTAGGTAGATCCATTGTAAAACCTATCAGCATATTATGTCGAGCGACAGAAAAATTGGGTCAAGGGGACTATTCTCATAGGATAAACGTAAAAAGTTCGGATGAATTTGAAGTCTTAGCGAATTCCTTTAATAGCATGTCGCAAAAGTTGAAGGCATCGCGAGATGATCTGGTGAGAGCCAAAGATTTCTCCGATAACATCATGAAGAGCATGATTGATACCCTCATCGTGGTGGATGGGGATTCCACTGTTCTGTTGATCAATCAGGCAACCCTGAGCCTTTTAGGATATGAACGAGATGAGCTGATTGGAAAGTCGGTCGGAGTAATATTTGCGGAAGACCCCGAAAATACCACTGCGCAAAAGCTCGCCGAGGAGAACGGACCACAAGACGTAGAGGTCCGGTACCAGGCCAAGGATGGGACCGTTATCCCGATGTCGCTAAACAAGTCGGTGATGCGGGAGCCTGAGGGGAAGCTCGCGGGGGCCGTTTATGTTGCCCGCGATATTAGCGAGCTGAGGAGGCTTATCGAAGAGGCAGCGGAAGCAGCAGCAGAAAGGAAGAAAGCAGCTGACCTCAGGCAGGCCTTCGAGAAGCTTGATGCGTCCCACCAGCAACTCATCAAGTACAAGCAAGAACTCGAAAAGGAAATCACCGAGCGCAAGCGGACCGAGCGGGAGCTTCAAGAGAGCGAGGCAGCCGTTCGAAAAAGCCAGGAAGATCTCCGGATACTTGCGGGCAGACTGATTTCCGCCCAGGAAGATGAGCGCCGCCGGTTGGCCCGCGAGCTTCACGACGACTTGACCCAAAGGTTGGCCGTGCTGGCCATCGACGCCGGGATTCTGGAGCAGCATTCTGATTCCTGTCCAGATTTAATCCGCGAGAAGCTCCCGAGAATGAAAGAACAAATTGTGAGGTTGTCGGGAGATATCCACAGGATCTCTCGCCAGCTTCATCCCTCAATCCTCGATGACCTAGGGTTGGTTGATGCGATCAAATCCTTATGCACCGGGGTTTCAAATCGGGAAGGTCTTTCGGTTGAGTTTACGCCTGAGAACCTTCCCGAAGTCCTTCCAAAGGATCTCTCTCTCTGTTTATACCGAATAACACAAGAGAGTCTGAGGAACGTCGCCAAGCATGCCCGGGCGAAGGAGGCTCATGTTACGCTGGCCGGCAATGACGGCGATGTCCTCCTTTCGATTCAAGATAGCGGTGTCGGATTTGATCTTGCGCAGGTGAGGGGGAAGCCAGGTCTGGGCCTGGCCAGTATGGAAGAGCGAGTGCGGCTAATCCAGGGCAGTCTATCCGTACAGTCCCAGCCGACTCAGGGCACTACCATTGAAGTCCGTGCGCCATTGGCCAGGGGGGACGGATGAGACGGCCACGTGTGCTGTTGGCCGACGATCACAAGATCGTTGCCGAAGGGCTACGGAGCATTTTGGAGCCTGAATTCGAGATCGTCGGAACAGTGGAAGACGGTCGGGCCCTGGTGGAGGCCGCTCAGAAGCTTAATCCGGACGTGATTGTGGTTGACATCTCGATGCCCTTGCTGAACGGCATTGAGGCCGCTCGGCAGCTCAAGAAGGGCAGCTCGCAGGCCAAGGTCGTTTTTCTAACCATGCACCCGGACGTGACTTACGCAACCAGGGCTCTTGAAGCGGGCGCATCGGGCTATGTCTTGAAACACGCAGCGCCCTCGGAGCTTATCACGGCGATTCGAGAGGCACTGAAGGGGCGAATCTATCTGACACCGATGATTGCCAAAGATGTTTTGGAGTCCTTCTCGGGCGGCTCTCACAAAGCGCGGAAGTCCGACCTCGAGCTGACGCCCCGGCAGAGGGAGGTGCTGCAGTTGGTGTCCGAAGGACGCTCCGCCAAGGAAATTGCCTCCATTTTGGATATCTCCACCAGAACGGTAGAATTTCATAAGTACCGTTTAATGGAAGCTCTGGGACTTCGTAACAACGCTGAATTGATCCAGTATGCGATCAAGCACGGTATCGTCTCGGTTTAACCAACGGTTGTATTAGTCCCGCCCAGAACTCTGTTTCCTACGAGCAGTCCTCAACCTGAATAGATAGCCCCGAAGAGGCACGCCCCTTAGCTGCTTTCAACGAAGGTATTGGTGCAAGTCGCCCAGGGTTTCCAGCTTCTGGGATCTCGTAGACCCTCGTAATTTTTTCTCTAAAACCTAGTAAATTTACTAGGTACAGGAACGCCTTCCTGCTGTTACACTTCTAAGCACTGGAGGGGACAGATCCGTCTTCTGGTGAGGATACGCCAGAGCCCCGTCCGGATCCGTCTGCTTTGGAAGGACCATGAAAAAAGCCCGTGTGCTCCTGGCTGATAGCCATAAGCTCATGCTCGAAGCGTCGAGATATTTACTGGAGCCCACGTTTGAGATTGTGGGGACGGTAAACGACACGATATCGCTACTTGAGGCTGCTGAGACGCTTAAGCCTGACGTCGCTGTAGTGGATCTCTCGATGCCGGTCTCTAATGGGGTTATTGCCGTGCGCCAACTCAAGAATCGGAACGCTGAGCTAAAGGTGATTGTTCTGAGCGTTCATGACGAACCGGAGGTTGTTAATGAGGTCTTAGCTATAGGGGTTTTAGGTTTTGTGCTCAAACGGTCTGCCGCTTTGGACTTGATCCCGGCGATCTGGAAAGTGCTCCAGGGCCGGACTTACGTTTCACCGGCCGGTCGTTAGAGATAATGGCAGACGAAGAGGCTGAAGCCTGAACTGACTCAAGGACATGCAGCTATGAAAAAAGCCCTCGTTATAGAAGATCATCCGGATGCGTTAGAGGTTCTCACCCGGCAACTGGAGATGTTGGGGTTTGCCGTCATTTCGGCCAACAAC
>Ga0209980_10002406_pt1 | contig 10167 bp, 20 predicted proteins | sample CR02metaG_FD_183611 | JGI IMG/M metagenome (GOLD analysis project Ga0209980, IMG submission 183611) | Deep subsurface microbial communities from Mariana Trench to uncover new lineages of life (NeLLi) - CR02 metaG (SPAdes) (version 2) | ecosystem: Environmental > Aquatic > Marine > Ocean trench... | reverse complement strand
TCGTAGGAACCACGGAAAGGAACACGCGGTTCTACGTCTGATGATCTCCCCTGGGGATGCCCTAGGACTGGCCGAGGTTTTGACTCACACGGCTGATTGGCTCAAAGCGGCTGCTGAAGTAGAGAGACGCAAATTTGATGGCAACTGAGGGCATGAAGTGATCTATGTCTGTGCCAGAACGGGATGTTGGAATCTCACGACTGAAGTGTTTTGTAAAAAGCACCGAGCAGAGGTTGACGCGAGTGATATGAAGATCATTGAGGTCCAGGGCGCGATACTAAGTCCCCCAAAAATCGTGGGGACCATGTTTGTGGAGCCTCCGACCTTTCCGAAGGGCACCGTAACCGTGGTCAAAAATCTCTCGGGTGTCTTGGTCGTGGAGGAAGCTGAATCGAAAAAGGGAGATGTCGATGAGCCTAGAAAATGATGCAAACCAGATCCTCAGTGACTCGGCGGATCATGCCGATTTGATAATGCGTCTGGTCAATCAAGGGCAAGGTGAAAAGGCCAATCGTGCCGAGTTTGAGGCGCATCTACTCAAGACCCTGGCCGTGATTGGTTGGGCACTACTTGAGACGATGCCGAGTCGATTCCAGCCTCCGTACAGACGGTTTCGCTAAGTGGCTCTACTGCACCGAGAAACAACCTGCGAACACGGTCTACTGGACGAGCATGACTGGTACACAAGCAAACCGCTTCAGGGGGAAGGCGACTCTGCTCTTGTGGGCCATTTTCCTGGTCTGTGTCCTGGTGGCACCCGTGAAGAAATAACCATCGACTACGAGGAAGGCGCCAAGGCTCGATACAAGGAGTACGCCAAGAGTGCCGCCCGACATCGAGACAACCGCCCTTGGTCGTGGTACGAGCTACCTCGCATTCCCAAGGCCAAGTTCAGACACGACGCCAGGGTCACAATCAACGCTGCTCTCGGGATCAAGGAAGTCACCGATGAGACCAACTGAATGCCCGAAGTGCGAGCCATATTTCACACCAACCCTGGAAGCCGAAGCACGAATGGAAATAGTCAAGGCAGGCGAGTCGGCGGCTCAAGCGATGGTGGATGAGAAGCTAGAGGACGTTCACGCCGATCACCTTCTGGAGCCCATCGAATGAACCGATCACTCTTTGAGGGCCACCAAATGAACCTCGCAGGGGCACTCAGAATCGTTGCGGCCAGCGCAATCAATGATGCCTGCGACGACTGGATGGAGACCGGATGGGAGATGATGCCCGACATAGGCGAAATGGACTTTGGAAGGGTCGTCGCTCAAATGATCGCCTTTGGTCCGGCCAGACCATCAGCATCAGAACATGAGAGCGCCATGAAGTTTTTGATGGACCGAGTAGACAAATGATGCTCTGGAATCGGTGTCAAGCTACATCGACATCGTTCAGTCGAGTACGCCGCTGTGACTTGCGCAAAGGACATGGCGGCGAGCATCTAAGTGACCAAGGCTTCGACCAGTTCCAATGGACTGAGTGTTGGGAAGCCGATGACCAGATCACGGCGGAGAACGGATGAGAAAACTGACCAGATGGTTGACCGTCAAATACGAGGACGCCAAGATTCTGTTAGGCGAAGCCCTCGTTACACGATGGCGAAGATGGCGACGAGATGGGTAGCTGGGACACCACCGTTGGGCCGACTGTCTCCGACTCCTTACGCAAGCGTGCCCTCAAACGCAAGGTCCATCAGATAGGCAACAGACGATGGGTCTGCTCAGGTGACGCCAAGCTCGGTGACTCCTACGACCAATACATCGTCACCCTCAACCGAGACGGTCGCCTTGAGTGCGAATGCAGCACCCACTACGGCGGTCAGTATCGGAAGTTCTGCTCTCATGCTCTCGCCACTCTCTACTTCCGACAGGCCAATCCTGATGAGGTCTATGATGAACCTTCCTCTCTGCGCGTGGACGAGGGAAGGTTGGATTCAGAAGAACCCCCCACCCCTTCTATTCCCCCCCAGCCTTCCCCGTCCGCACCCACCCCCACTCCCACCGTTCCTGCCCTGGTCCCCTATAAGGCAGTCTCAATAGCTGGGCAAAACCCCCAGGATCTTCCCTCGCCCATCTTGGAACCTGCCATCTCAGATAAGTTCGATTCGTTCCGTGACCACCAATCTCCAGCCATCGAGCAGATCGTGGATCTGTTCAACCAGGGCTACAAGGTGGTCATGTTGGAGGCGCCCACCGGCACCGGCAAGACACTCATCTCTGAATCGGTGCGACGGTTGCTCCAACGAAAAGGCGTCTACACATGCACCACCAAATCGCTTCAGGTTCAAGTGCTGGACGACTTCACCTATGCCAAGGTGCTGAAGGGTCGAGTCAACTACCCCACCTTCGATGACTCCACGGTCATGGCTGATGTCTGTAACAAGGGACCAGCCTTATTGCCAGCGTGCCCCAAATGCCCCGGCTGGGACAAACGCTCATCCGCAAAAGACCAGCCTGACAACTGGGAAGACGAGTCAATATCCGACGACCCTGACGGCATTGCGCTCCATTGTCACTTCTGTCACAGCCCTGGCAACTGCCCATACGAAATTGCGAAGGGGGAGGCATTGCGCGCGCCCCTAGCCATCCTCAACACGGCCTACCTGCTCGCGGAGGCCAACGGTCCTGGCATGTTCTCTCGCCAAGACTATGTGATCTTGGACGAGGCCGACATGCTGGAAGCTCAGTTGATGTCCAACGTCGAGGTCTCTCTTACTCAGCACAAACGGGACAAGCTCTATGTGGGGGAGCCACGCTTTATCACCAAGGAAGAATCATGGGTGGAGTGGATTCAGGAAAAGGTCATCCCGGCTGTGAAGGCTGATCTCAACGATCTACGCGGCCAACTCAAATCCAAGGGTCCAACCCCGACGCTACTCAAGGCAGTCAGATCCAACACCACTCTCGCAGCCAAGTTGTCATGGTTGGTGAGGCCCACCGAAGAAGGCGACATCAATATGAGCGGCTGGGTTCTGAGTAGCTTTAACGGCACTCTCACTTTCAAGCCGGTGCGTGTCACGGACTACGGACAAGATCTTCTCTGGGCACACTCCAAGCGATTCCTATTGATGTCCGCAACGATTGTGTCACCGGAACAGATGGCCGCTGATCTCGGGCTGGAAGAAGGCGAGTGGGCCACTGTAAACGTACCCTCAACCTTCCCCGTCGAGCGCAGGCCGGTGCTATTGCAGACGGTGGGAGCCTTGAACAAAGAGACGAAGGAATGGTCGTACCCCGCGGTAGCCGACAGGATCGCTGAGATCGTGAGCAGGCACCCCGACGAGAGGATCTTGGTTCACACCGTCTCCTACGAACTGAACAAGATCATTCACAAGAGGCTGCGGTTCTCTGCTCGGGTCATCACCTACTACCAAGCCAGTGATCGAGAAACTGCCTTGACAGAGTATCTGGACACACCGAACTCAATCCTGCTGAGCCCATCCTTTGAGCGTGGTGTTGACCTTCCTCACGACGCCTGCCGGATCGTGATAGTTGCCAAGATCCCGTTCCCATATCTAGGCGACAAGCAAATCGCCGCTCGCACATACGGAACCCACGATGGACAGATGTGGTACGCGGTGCAGACCATCCGCACTCTCTGTCAGATGACAGGGCGAGGCATGAGATCCGCCGACGATTGGTGCATCAGCTACATTCTCGACAAGTCATTTCACAGCCTCTACTCCCAGAACAAAAGACTGTTCCCTGATTGGTGGAGCGAGGCCGTGGTCTGGGACGAGAACGATCCAAAGTGGAAAGACTCGATCCATAAGAAAAGGGTGGCCGTTGAGAACTATTAAAGCCACGGTTGCTGGACCTGTCGTGACCCTTCGGATAGACAAGGAATTCTTCCAACTGGATCTGGAGGAAGCCCGTCGTGTTCGCGCCGAGATGAACCGTTCCATCCAACGCATGGTTGAAAAGCGTAAAGGCTTGACTAACCAGTTAGGGTGATCTACGATTCAACCACGTCGAGAGAGCTTCAGGAGGACAACCTAACCAGACCACTAACGGGACATTCCTGTCCTTGGGGGTAGTGCCCCAAACATCTTCGCAGGGGCATTCCTTTCAACGCCGGGATTCTCAAACGAAGCGGCTTAGTAGCTCGCCCTGCCAATCTTCTTGGAGCTTCCTTCGGACCTGTGAGTATGGCTGAAATACCAACCTAGGGGTAGGAGTGCTTGCAGGCCCGAACGAGGCTCCAAGATCTCGCATCTATCAAGGAGAATAAATTGGTCTCATCATGGGACACATCGACCGGCTTGCTTGAAGTCTTCACACTGGAGGTAGCGGAAGCCTGGTTTGGAAAGAACGACAAGTTCCCCAACAACCTCGTATTCAACCTGCGAGGCCCAGCCCTAGTGGATGGGGTAGTCGTTGACCCCGAACACACCGAGTTGTTCACCTGTGGTGAGGCTTGGAAAGATGGTCAAGGTGGGGCTGTTGCAGTCTCGACATCTGGGGAAGAAATGTTCAACGCCAACTCCAAGATCGGCAGACTGATCGACGGCATCAAGGCACTCGGTTCCGAAGCAGCCTTCATGTCCAAGCGTGGTGAGAGCTACGAAGCCGCATCATGGGTCGGCATAAGCCTCGACCTGGAGCGCGTCAAGCTCGGCTCGTTCAAGACCGACGACGGTGAGACGAAAGAGATCAATGCCATGATTCCAGTCGGGATCAAGGAAGTCGCTGAGAAGGCCGGAGATGCTGCTGCTGAGCCAGCAGAAGCCGCCGCAGCCACTCCAGCCTCCAGCGATGGAATGGGAACGGCTGGCAAAGCTCTGCTCACTGTTCTGGCGAAGAAGTCAGATGACAATGACGCCTTCATCGCAGCCGCTCTCGACCCCGATCAGTTCAAGAAAGCAGCCGAACTGGAAGCGGACGAGGAACTGCTGGACTCCGTTATCGACGGCACCTTCTACTCAGAGGCCAACTAGCCCACAGGTCATATTTGGGGGGGAGGCAGAGGTCTCCTTCTTCACCGATAGCGAAGCATGGAAACTGGACTCCATGCTGAGCCTCGCGTCTCCCCCTCAAATACCTGGAAAGGAGATGTCATGGAATCCATTTTGGAGACCTACCCCGACGCTGTGCCCAAGTCTCTGACTGTTGGGGACGACAACTACATCCACTTCGTTGATGGCTTCGGTGAGTCGTGGTGTGCAACAGGCTTCACGACCTACTACCTCGATGACCTGGGAGAAAATCTGGAGCTACATGAGACTGTCGATGACGGCCCATTGACATCCTTCTGTCCCGGCTGCAAAGAAGGAGCGGATGACGAGAAGCAGGAATCGGCAGAGTCGTGAGCAAAATCAATGATCCCGTATTTCACATCGCACCACTGACCAGAGTGACGAGAGAGAAGGTGTCTGCAATGGTGCAGGCCGAGATCGACCGTCAAGACGAACTAGCGAGGGCTGGCAAGTTTCACGGGACTCACATCATGCCTGGCGGTCCCGACCATGACCGAGTATCGGTTCTTGGTGAGGAAGTAGGCGAGGTCAGTAAGGCGCTCAACGAGATCAAGTTCGGGCAGGCCACCCGCGAGCATGATCTGTATGACGAACTGATCCAGGTTGGAGCGGTGGCCGAGGCATGGGCAGCAGCCATCTTGGAGGGGCGAGAATGAGCGACGGGTCTGACCCCTACGCCCCACCGGAAGTTGTCGGAGACGTGGATGCCCTCCCTCCTGTCATGCGCGAGCGTGGCGTCTCGATGTACGACGACGTAATTATCCAGGCCGTTGAGTTGGAGGGCCGATGGGTCAAGGTGGACCCCAAGGGCCGCACTCACCAAGCCTTCCGCAACGCCATCCTCTCTCGGCTGGAACAGTTGGGCCTAGAGATGAGGGTCTCACAGCGAGGCAAGCTGGCCTATGTGAGATACGACGGAGATGTCGAAGACGTGAGCGACATGATCGAGAGGATACGAGACGAATCGAGGGCGCAATATGGCGACTAAGAACACCACCCACCACCTAGCTGGGAAGGGATGGGAAGAAGTGCCCTGGTACGACATCCTTACTGCCCGTGCCCAAGACCTGGCAATGGATAAGGACCACACCTTTGGCTATGACGACCGAGATCGGGTCAGCGTAAACACCAGTCGGAAAGAGATCGTTCACATATACGAGACGGCCTACTCAGAACTGGCCGAGTCGTTTGTCGGGCACCTGGAATACATCTCTGAACTGGAGGGCAACAAGACAAATCTGAACAAGCTCTTGAACGATCATTTGACGATCAACCTAGACCTGGAGGAACGTCTGGGAACAGCCCTGCGCCAAGTCGAGGGATTGTTGCTGCTGATCGAGCAGCCGGTCAAGACACCGCCCAGGCGAATAGATACCTCAGACACCTTCCAGCCCTACCAGCCCATGCAGCCACGATGACTGACGCCACTCTGGAACTCCCCTCGGTCTACGAAGACGGCGACGTAATGGTGGTGCGTGCCTCTGCTCTCGGCAACTGTGTGCGAGCCCTCTCAGCCTATGGACGGTACGAAGAAGTCATCCCCATCAAACGCGAGCAGCTTCTTGAACGCACCGCACAAGAGGGCCATCTACACGAACCCACCGTTATCGAGTATCTGATCGAGCAAGGGCATGACGTGACCGGCTCTCAGGGAATAATCACGCTGCCCGTCGTCCGCAATCGCATCGAGGTCCGAGGGCACATCGACGGCATGATCCTTGGTTGGGGTCCAGTCGAGGTCAAAACCATGTCCAAGAGCCGGTTCGATGATTACCAGCGTCACGGATTAGCCAAGTTCGTCAAATATCAGTGGCAGGTATCGGCGTACATGTACGCAGCAGCCAACGAGTTCAGCATCATCAGTGACGACGTGAAGGCTCTCTACGCGGTCAAGCGGCGAGACGATGGGCTGATTGATGTGAAGGAGATCTCTCACCCTCCAATTTCCTTCCAAGACATTCGTAAGAAGCTCGTCCAGGTCTTGCAGCATCGCAAAGCCAAGACCCTTCCCGGTTGTGACATCAAGGGCAACGAGCAGTTTTGGTGCCCCTTCCCCTACCTCCACGAAGAAGAAGTGGTGGACATGGATCTCCCCGACGAGGCGGTTCTAGCCATAGAGGAACTGGCTAGAGAATACGACATGCTGCGCCTGATCCAGAAGGAGGGGAAGGACGCAGAGGACAAGAAAAAGGCCATCGGCCAAGAGATCCTCAAACTGATGGATGGGCGAGACAAGGCCGAGGTCGCAGGTTTCAAGATCACCAGGGTCAAGCAGGTTCGGGAGACTCTCGATTTAGCCGTACTCAAAGCTGACATGGACCCAGCGGAGCTTGCGAAATATCAAGGGACAAGTCACACCGAGTACGTCCTGGTGAAACCAAGGAAGGGACGAGCATGAGCGAGCTACAAGATCTTGTGGTCAGAGCCGAGTTGAGCAAGACCATCCACAGGAAGGAAGCATCGTTGAGGAAGACGCTGAAAACTGAAGGCATCCTCAAGGCTGAACTCAAAGAGACCCGAGAAAAGCGTGAGGCTCTTGCCGCTGAGATCAATTCATTGGTGAGCCATCTGGAAAGTCTCGGTGGCTCAGTACCGGAAGACAACGACGAAGCCTGACTAGGCACCAAAGAAAGGAAAATGACATGGCAAGGTATCTGATTACAGACGGGGGAACCGTTCTGGATGTGGTGACAGCCAAGTCCATTCGTGAGGCCGTGGAAGGCATGGACATCGAAGGCGAAGGCGAGTTCGTGGTCTACACCGTGACCTCACAACGAACAGCCAAGGTTGAGATGGTGGAGGAAACACGACTGACCATCGGGTCTGAGTCCACACCTGATGAGGACGAGGCCGAGGCTGAGCCCGAGCCCGAGAGTGAGGGCGACGATGCAGCCTGAGCAGCAAGAGCTTTCACCGTCTGAACAGTCCCTCCGTTACACCGTCGCCGGGATACTGTCCACCATTGGATTCGTCCCGGCGCAGTCCCACCCAGCCGAGATGCTGACAGTGAGCGATCTGGTTATTCGCACCGTCAGAATGATGGGTAGCGATCAACCTGGCGCAGTCAGGTCATTGCCAGAGGCCGAGCAGCCTCACTGATGCCACTCCATCCACCACCGGACACGGAACGGGAGCGCATCCTTGTCTATGGGGCACCAGGCGCGGGCAAGTCCTACGCCTGGTTGGGGATCGCTGACCTCGCTCAGAAGACCAAATCGGATGCCCACTTCCACGTCATCGACACCGACCGTGCCACCCTTCGCATGTTGAAAGGCCCGAATGCCGAGTTCGGTCACTTGAAGAACGTCACCGTCTACCAGGCCCGTGACGTTGACCAGGCCGAGGAAGCGATTGAAAAGATCCTCGGGAACCTTGGATCAGAAGATGACTGGATCGTCCCTGACATGCTGTCGAACATCTGGGACAACATGCCGAACTGGTGGATCAAGAATGTGTTTGACGAGTCGCCAGTGGACTACTGGGCCGACACACGCAGACGGATCTTGGAGGCGAAGGCGAAGGGCAAGGGTGACTCCAAGGAGTTCGGTGGGCAGGACTCGGTTGACTGGCAATACATAACCAAGGCGTACCTGTCGTGGGAGTTTCGCGTCACCATAGATGCCCCGTGTCACGTCTTCGCCACCGCTGCCGAGACCGAGATCCAAAAGCGATTCGACCCCGATGGTGAGAAGCGTGCCAGGTATGTGTCCACCAACTTCATGGCTCCCCGAGGACAGAAGTTGACCGAGCATCGCTTCCACACCGTCCTCCGCATTACGTCCCTGACCTCATTCAAGGAGACCGTTCGGGAACTGACCATGCACAAGGATCGGATACCTGAATCCATCTGGGAAGGGTTTGAGGGGCGTGGCCTGACCATGCAGTTGTCGAGTGGCCCGAGGTTTGCGATGGACTATCTGAGGAAGGCGGCGCAATGGTCATTGAGTTGAAAGGCAGCGATGAGAGAAGTCAATAACGCTCTACAACTCCAATACGAAACGGCGGCTAAATGCCTAGCGGAACTGGAGTGGATGAAAGGGGCCGTGAACGAAGTCGAACCACATTACGTCGATGAATCCACCACTCCATTGGGCAAGTCACGTCAAAACATTGGGTTGCTGGCAGACCTAAGCGAAATCATTGCTATGGCTCCAACGTATTGGGTGTCCTCCAATATGTGTCGTCTGGTGGAAGCAGCGGCATCGGATTTTCCATCGAAGTCTTTAGAGACTGTTAATTGGGACAAGGCGGTGTTCGCTGATCGAGGATTCGTGGTTTTCAACTACCCCATAAAGATTGCTGATTACAGCATCAACACCTTGGTCTGGCATCGAGATGCGACTGGTGTTGCGATGGTTCTAGTCAATCTCGGTCCCAAAATGTGGGACGAGGGGGTCAGTGATCCTGAGATGTTTCGGCTTGATTCAGACATGACGGCAGACACCCCTCCCTGGTTGCTGGTGGCTCTAGCTTTCCTCTTGTTGGCTCCCCAAAAAATAGCTCTCAAAATAGCGAGTTCTGGGACACGACAGTTAAAGCGACAAGGACGAAGAAGGGGTCACGATGGACAGGTCACAGTGGTCTCTTTACGGGTGCCGGAAAACCGATTGAGTTCTTCCGACAAGAACCCCATTGATTGGGACCATCGTTGGCCGGTATTGGGACACTGGAGAAACCAGTGGTATGCCTCAATTCAGGATCACAAACTGATCTGGATTGTTCCCTACATCAAGGGACCACCAGACAAGCCGTTGGTAATCAAACATCGAGTGTTCAAGCTCATTCGCTAATGCTGATCTCCCCGACTGAGCCGTCCATCTTTCACGAACTCGGCAAGGTCTCATCCCTGTCTGAGAAGTACGGCAGCGACTTTCTCATCCTCGCCAAGACCGTGCGCATTGGCATACAACGGAAAGTTTTTCCCAACGATCTACTCGCTTCTCTGGCTGACGGAAGGCTCTACGACCAGATCAGAAAGATGGTTGAACTGAGTCACGCCATCCTCATTCTGGAGGGGCACGGCCAGTGGACAGCAGACGGCACCCTCATGCACAACGTCACTTTCAACCGTGACCAATTACACGGCCTGATGATGAGCCTGTCCTTTGAGTTCGGCATCCAGGTCTTCCAGGTGAGGAACACAGACGAGACCATTCAGTTCCTCACCAACCTTGAGAAGTGGGTCCACAAGC
>Ga0209980_10002405_pt1 | contig 10171 bp, 8 predicted proteins | sample CR02metaG_FD_183611 | JGI IMG/M metagenome (GOLD analysis project Ga0209980, IMG submission 183611) | Deep subsurface microbial communities from Mariana Trench to uncover new lineages of life (NeLLi) - CR02 metaG (SPAdes) (version 2) | ecosystem: Environmental > Aquatic > Marine > Ocean trench >... | reverse complement strand
CCAGCGCGATCCTCGGTCAAGACCGCCAAGGCTCAATCCGCGAGCAGAGCGGCGGCAATGACCATCTTCTGGATCTCGCTCGTACCTTCGTAGATCTCGGTAATCCGGGCGTCGCGAAAGTAGCGCTCGACGTTGTACTCCCGGGTATAGCCATAACCGCCATGAATCTGGAGCGCCTTGTTGGTCGCCCGCTGAGCCATCTCGGAGGCGAAGAGCTTGGCCTGAGCGGCCTCGAGGGTGCAGCGCCCCTTGGTGTCCTTGGTCCAGGCGGCCTTCCAGGTCAAGAAGCGAGCCGCGTCGAGTTCGGTGGACATATCGGCGAGATAGAACTGAATCGCCTGGAACCTGGCCAGCGGTTTGCCGAATTGCTCTCTCTCCTGAGCGTAGACCAAGGCCTCTTCGAAGGCTCCACGGGCGATGCCGATCGCCTGAGCTGCGATGCCAATCCTGCCGCCGTCGAGCGCGCGCATCGCGATCTTGAAACCCTCTCCCTCTTCGCCGAGGCGCTGAGCGGCCGGGACTCTCATGTCCTCAAAAACGAGTTCGGTGGTTCCGGAGCCATTGACGCCCAGCTTGTACTCCTTGCCACCGCGGCGGAAGCCTGGGCTATCGCAGGGCACGATGAATGCCGTAATTCCGCGGTGCTTCAACTCCAGGTCTACGGTCGCAAACACCAGCGCCAGGTCGGCATCGGTGCCGTTGGTGATGAAGACCTTGTTGCCATTGAGGATGTACTCGTCGCCATCTCGTCGAGCCATCGTCCGCAGGCTGCCGACGTCGCTGCCGGCGCCGGGTTCGGTCAAGGCGAAACAACCCAGTTTCTTGCCCGATGCCAGCGGCGTCAGGTACTCTCTCTTTTGCTCTTCGGAGCCGAATTCGAGCAGTGGACCGCAGACCAGAGAGTTGTTGACGGAGAGAATGACACCACTGGTTGCGCAGTAACGGCTGATCTCTTCTATCGTGATGCAGTACGACACGGTGTCCATGCCGGATCCTCCGTACTGCTCGGGAATCGCTACCCCCGCCAGACCCAGTTCGGCCGCCTGCGGAAAGAAATCCTTCGGAAACTCACCGGATTCGTCGACCTCCTTGGCGATCGGCGCGACCACCTCCAAGGCAAACTGATGCACCGTTTCCTTCAGCAGTTCCTGCTCTTCGCTCAGTTTGGTCTCCATCACTTCCCTCCGCGGGCATCGTAGCAAGATCAGCCAAGGCCGGACGAACCCTGTCGAAGCTCGCAGCGCCCATGGTTTTTCCATACAATTCTCGATTGTGAGCACCTCGGATCGAAGCGGCGCCCTCTCGTACAGCACGATCGAACTCGAAAGCTACCTCCCACCCGGTTGGAATCTGGAAGCGACCGAAGGCTCATACGAGCCCAAGCGACAACGCTGGCAGATCGCAGTTGAGGACGTCAGCAAGTTGCTTTGGACGCTGGTCGTGGACCGGAAGGAAGCCGACCGACTGGGTCGAATTCCGGCTCTGCAAGCGGCCATAGACCGGCTCGAGCGCAAGCTCTAGCTAGGAAGGCGTGCCGGCCGGACGGCTGCCCGGCTCCGTCAGCGGCTCACCGGCAGCGCACAACTCACAGTCCGCAGGCTCCCAGGCGAGAACCTCGAGTTCGAGCAGCGCAACGAATGGCGCGTCGAAGCGGGCCGAGGCATCCGGGCCGGGCGAGCGATCGATAATCGCGCCATAGGCGACGACTCGCGCTCCGAACTCTCGTGCGACAAGAGCAGCCTCTCGCGCGGAGCCGCCGGTTGTCACGACATCCTCGATCACCGCTACCCTTTCGCTACGGGCCAGCTCGAAACCTCGGCGCAGCGTCATCACACCGTCCTTGCGCTCACTGAATCGAAAGGGCACGCCCAACGCCGCCGCTGTTTCGTGGCCGATGATCAGTCCTCCAAGTGCCGGTGAGAGCACGGAAACAGGGTCGAAGCTCTCGAGTCGGGTAGCCAGTTCGACGCCAACCCTCTTCGCGCGAACGGGATCCTCGAGCAATTTGGCGCACTGGACATAGCGGTTCGAGTGCAAACCCGACGAGAGCCGGAAATGCCCCTGGTGTAGTGCTCCGCTCACTCCCAGCTCGGCCAGTAGGTGTGCCCCGTTATTCCCCATCCTCGCCTCGCTGCGCCCGGCGGATTCCGTACTGCTCCATCTTCTTGTAGAGATTGCTGCGCGGCGTTTCGATCTTCTTGGCGGTCTTGGTCACGTTCCAGCCGCTGGCCTCGAGCTGCCGAAGCAGGAACATCTTCTCGGAGATCTCCCTGAAGTCGCGAAGGGTCTCGGCCTGGGCCAACGTTCCGGCCAAGCCTGGGGTTGAACCGCCGAGGAGCGCGACAACATCCGATTTCAAAACCGGATCTCCGGCGCTCAGGATCAACATCCTTTCGACCGCGTTCTTGAGTTCGCGTACATTGCCGGGCCAAGGCAGGGTAAGGAGATGCTCGATGGCCTCGGCCGAGAACGTCTTGAGTGGATAGTTGCTGGCCTGGGAGAAGCGGCGGACGAAGTACTCGATGAGTTCTTCTATGTCCTCGAGCCGCTCCCGGAGGGGCGGGGTTCGAATTGGAAGGACGTTGAGCCGGTAGAAGAGATCCTCGCGAAAACGCCCGTGTTCGATCTCTTCCTTCAGATCTCGGTTGGTGGCAGCGACCACCCGGACATCTACCTTGTGGACCTTCTGGGAACCTACCGGCTCGACGTCGCCATCCTGGAGCACCCGCAGGACCTTGGCCTGAGTGCGCGAAGACATGTCACCGACCTCGTCCAAGAAGATCGTGCCGCCATCGGCTGCGACGAACTTGCCGATTTGCTTCTTCGAAGCCCCGGTAAACGAGCCTTTCTCGTGCCCGAAGAGTTCCGACTCGATCAGCTCTTCCGGAATCGCCGCGCAGTTCACCTGCACCAAGACTTTGTCGGCCCGAGCACTTCGAGAATGAATGGCCCTGGCTACCAGTTCCTTTCCGGTACCACTCTCGCCGGTAACGAGAACCGTCGCCGGCGTTGGTGCGGCCTTCTCGATCGTCGCTCGCAGTTGCGCCATGACCGCAGACGACCCCACCATTTCGTCCACCTCCGGCCGGCCGGCCTCGCTCTCGCGCTGCAGCCGTGAGGCGTCCACCGCATTGCGCAGGCTTACCAAGACCCGATCGCGCTGCAGCGGCTTTTCGAAAAAGTCAAAGGCGCCCGCCTTGGTGGCTTCGACCGCAGTCGATACGTCCCCGTGGCCCGTGATGATGATCACGGGCAGGTCATATCCTCTCTCTTGCAACCGCCGCAGGACCGCCAGCCCGTCCAGCCCGGGCATCTTGATATCGAGCAAGATCGCCTCGGGAACGTGGCGGCGCACGGACTCGATGGCGGCCTCGCCGTTCTTGGCCTCCTCGACCTGATAGCCCTCGTATTCGAGAATCATCCTGAGGCTCTCGCGAATCGACTCTTCGTCGTCGACCACGAGAATCCGGCCGCGGAAGCTGCTTTCGGTATCGGTCATGACCGGCACTCTATCGCGCTCAAAGAGAGGTCGGCCCTCCTAATGGAGCCGACCCAACCCAGCGAATTCCTCGCCTTCCCAGTTTGCGATCTTGTACTTTAGTTCTTGGGGATTCGAGGGAACGCGAACAGGGGGGTCTGCTCCTGACCGCTGACAAAGCGCCGCAAATAGAGGCGCAGACGCGAACCGGGAGCCGCGTTGCCGACCGCCTCTTCGAACGCATCCACCGAAGCGACCCGGTCGCCGTTGACTTCGGTGATCACCGTAATTACGTTCCGTGTCTGCCTCACGCCCTCGTCGTAGAGCGGGCTTCGCGGCGACACCGAAGTGATCCAGACGCCCTCGAGCCCTTCGGGAAGCCCATGAACGTCCCGCAGGCCAGGGGACAAGTCCTGATAGCGGATTCCGAGCCAGCCGATCCCGCTCTCTCCGGTTTCGGCCTTTTCCTCGGCCTCCTGCCCGATCGGAGTCCTCTCGGCCAGCTTGACCCTCTTGGTGATCCGCTTGCCGTTCCTGAGAAGCTCGAGGTCGACACTGACTCCCGGCGCTTTGGACGACACGTAGTCGATCAACTCGCGCGTGTTTTTGATGGACTTCCCATCGACGCTCAAGACGATGTCTCCGTGGTGGACTCCGGCTCTGGCCGCAGGCTGCTCCGGCTTGACCTCGGTGACAATGACCCCGTCGGTAGATGACAGGCCAAAGGCCTCGGCGGCATCGCGATCCAGATCATCGACCGCCACGCCCAGAAAACCTCGCCGAACTTTGCCCTCCTCGCGGAGCGCCGGGAGAATCTGCTTCAGCGTATTGACCGGAACGGCAAACCCGATGTTCTCCGCTCGGTAATTGATCGCCGTGTTGATGCCGACAACTTGTCCGCGCAGGTTGATCAGAGGCCCTCCCGAGTTGCCGAAATTGATGGCGGCGTCGGTTTGGATGAAGTTCTCGAACGAACTCTCGGGATTGATGAAGATGCGGCGCCCCTTGGCACTGACCACTCCCACGGTAACCGTGTCGGCGAGGCCCGCCGGCGACCCGACCGCCATCACCCATTCTCCGACGCGCAGTTCCTCGCTGTCGCCCAAGGGCAAGAACTCCAAGTCCACCTCCGTCTCCACTTGCAGCAGGGCCAGGTCGGTCTCGGGATCTCGTCCCTTCACCACGGCGTCGAAGGTGCGGTCTCCGAGGTGGACCTTGACTTCGTCGGCACCCTCGATCACGTGATTATTGGTAATGATCAAACCGTCCGCTGAGACCACGAAGCCCGATCCGCCGGAATCCTGTCGGAACTCGCGCACGCTGCCGTCATCTTCGGGCTCCTGGTTTCGGCGCCCACGAGGCCCGAAAAAGAACTCGAACGGATCCACTCCTCTTGGTCCGCCTCGACGCGGCGAGCTTCGCTCGAAGGTGTGAACCTCGATCGAAACCACGGACGGTGACACCCGCTCGGCCAAGTCCGCAAAATCCGGGAAACCGCCACTCATCGCTAGGACCGGCTCGGTGACCGGCAACGATCCGGTGTTCGACGTCGAAGAGCCAACGCTGCGAGACGTAAAATCCAGGCCACCGGCCAGAACCATTCCGAAGATCACGGCTCCGAAGATCAAGAGAGCCGTTAGGACTCCACGTTGCGCGCGATGGTTCATTGCAATGCCCTACCCTTGTAAATGCGTGGTTCGTGTTGGTAATCGTGTCCCTCGTCCTCCAAGGATATCGTAGCAAGCCTCTTGCCAGCACCCGAGTTGCCGCTCCTCAACGACGCTCCGGCATCGCCGTCGTCCCGGCGCCTGCCATCTGGCCCCCAATTTCAGAGCAGGGGTCTGGAACGCGGCCGTCTCGATTTCTACCATGGGCTGCTAGGAGCTTGCTGAACACCCCCGAGGCCACGCCAATTTGGCAGCGCCTCTCGATGGAGGCGGCCGGCGGCGCCGGACGCGGTCCGCCTCGACAGACGCGCGGTAAAGAAGACGCCGCCACCGTGCTGGAAAGTCGGTCGCAAGGTTGAAAGATTCACTCCGCTTTCCGTATACTATTGGTTGGTCAGGTCGTCCCTCGCCGAGGAAGTGGGCCATAGGCCCGCTTTTTTTTCCGGGCTCCTTGACCGCCTAGGGTGAAGCTCGTCATGCCGGTAAGCAAGGAAGTCCAAAAAGAACTCGAGGCAATCGCCGGGCGCTGTGGTTGTGAGCTACTCGATGCCGCCTATCAGGGCGGCGTGCTCAAGCTGGTCGTGGACCGGGAGGGCGGCGTCACGGTTACCGAGTGCTCGAAAGTATCGCGCGAGGCTTCGGCCTTTCTCGATATCGTCGATTTCGGTCGCGGGCACTACACTCTCGAAGTGACCTCTCCGGGTCTAGACCGTGAGTTCTACTCGGAAAGCGACTACCAGCGATTCAGTGGTGAGCGGGTGCGGATTTCGTGGATGGACGAAAACAAGAAAAGAACCGACACTGCCCGGCTGAAAAGCTACGTAACGAACCCCGGAGCCAAACCGGAGATCGAACTCGAATTCGCCGAAGGTGTCAGAACAATTCAACTCGACCGGGTCATCAAGACCCGGCTCGAGCCCAACTTCTAGCCAACCTTCAGGCCAACCATTAGGAAAATACGTCATGGCGCAAGCAAAGCCACAGGAAGTCAATCTCGGAGAGATCCTCGATCAGGTATCGCGAGAGAAGGAGATTGATGTAGACCGCTGGATCTCGGCGCTCGAGGACGCGATGGCGTCCGCGGCCAAGAAGCAACACAGGATCAAAGCGCCGGTGCGCTCGCAGCTCGACAAGAGCACCGGCAAGTTCGCGGCTTTCATTGTCAAGTTGGTCGTCGACGAAGTCGAGGACCCGCAGGCCGAGTGGACGGTGGAGGAAGCCCGCGAAGAGAAGCCCGACGCCGAAGTCGGCGATGAAATCCACATCCCGATTTCGACCGAAGGGCTCGGACGGATCGCGGCGCAGTCGGCAAAGCAAGTTCTGTATCAACGTGTTCGAGAGGCCGAGCGCGAGAAGATTTACGACGAGTTCATCGATCGAATTGGGGAACTCGTAAATGGCACGGTCAAGCGCTTCGAGCGCGGCGACATCATCGTCGATCTCGGTCGCACCGAGGCGGTCGTGCCGCGTGGCGAGCAGGCTCGCCACGAACGATACAGTCAGGGCGAGCGCATCCGGGCCGTGATCGTAGAGGTCCACCAGCAGCCCAAGGGACCTCAAGTAGTGCTCTCACGCACGGATCCCCGCCTCCTGGTCAAGCTTTTCGAAATGGAAGTGCCGGAGATTTACGACGGCACCGTCCGAATCAAGTCGGCCGTTCGAGCCCCCGGAGAGCGCGCCAAGGTCGCGGTCTTCAGCCGCGCGCGCGACGTCGATCCGGTCGGCGCGTGCGTCGGCATGAAGGGCTCCAGGGTTCAGGCAATCATTCGCGAACTGCGCGGAGAGAAGATCGATATTATCGAGTACAGTGAAGATCTCGTGACCTTTGCCCAGAGCGCGCTGGCACCGGCGAGAATCAACCGCGTCTCGGTCACCCACTCAGGAGAGGTTCCTCACCTGGATGTCATCGTCGAAGACGAGCAGCTCTCGCTGGCCATCGGCAAGCGCGGACAGAACGTGCGTCTGGCAGCCGAGCTGCTGAACGCCAAGATCGACATCAAGAGCGAGACCGACGTCAAGGGCGAGGTCGCCGACGCCCTCGCGAAGATGCTCGAGACCGCAATGGCCGAAGAAGTCGAATCGGCTCCCGAGCGAATCTTCGATCTGACCAAGGCTCCGGGCGTAGGCACCGTCACGGCCGAGAACCTTGAAGCCGCCGGCTACGGCGAACTCGAGCAACTCCTGTCCGCGGCACCCGAAGACCTGGCCGAGGTCGACGGTATCGGGCTCAAGACCGCGACCGCCCTCAAGGATTGGGCTGCCGCTTTCTCCCTGCAATCTCCGACCTCTGCCGTCGGCGCCGAAGACGCGAGCGCCGAACCCGGCGAGACCGGTGCACCAGCCGAGGAAGATGACTTCATGGCCGCGCTCAGCCGAGCGCTTCAGGAGACCGAAGCGAAAGGCGACGCCGGCGCCGACGACGAGAACGAAGACGCGGACGATGCCTCGGTCGCAGCGCAAGCCGATAAAGACCCCGATTCCGAGCCCGCCGGATCGCAAGACGCGGCCGAAGCCCGCTCGCAAGCCGGTGAAAACGGCAACCGCCAGAAAGACGTATAGGCAGTCTCTAGAACTGCTCTAGGAGTTTTCGACATGGGAAAGATTTCGGTCCAGGATCTCGCCAAGAAGATGGGCGTCGAGAACCAGGACCTTATTTTCAAGCTCAAATCCATCGGTGTACAGCTTGACGACAAGAATCCTCAGGTGGATTCCGAGATCATCGCGGCTGTGCTCCAGGGTAAGAGCCTGCAGCAACCTCGCGAGGTGATTCTGCGCGACGCGGAGTCCACCGCCACGGTCCCCGTGGTCCGCAAAAAACCGCCGCAAAGGCGGATGCCGACCGGCCTCAAGCCGCGCGGCCGCCGCATGATCCAGAGAGTGCAACCCCGTATTCGCACCATTCCGACGACGCAGAAACCGCAACCGGCGTCGCCGGCGCCCGCGGCGGCCGCGGCGACCGGAAGCGAAGCGGCCGCTTCCCCCGAAGCCAGCGTCAGCGTCGCATCGGAGGCGCCGCTGCCGAGTGCCCCCCCGATGCCTCCGGCGGCGCCCCCTGCCGGAGACCCCTCGGAGGTCGATTCCTCGGCACGCAGACAGCGCCGGAGCGCTCGTCGCGAGCAGGCTGCGGGCGCCAAGTCGATCGACTTCAAGCACGGCGCACCTGAGGGCCCGATCACGATCTCGGAGGCGATGACGGTTCGAGAGTTCGCGGAAAAACTGGGCGTCAAGTCCAAAGACCTGATCAGGTACTTTCTGGATCGCGGCATGATGGCGACGATCAATCACGTCGTCGAGCCCGATCTCGCCGTCGAGATCGCCGGACAAATCGGCGTCGAGGCCATGGCGGTCTCTTTCGAAGAAGAAGTCCAGCTCCAGCAGGCATCGGACGGAGGCACCACTCCGAGGGCGCCGGTGGTCACCATCATGGGACATGTCGACCATGGCAAGACCACTCTGCTCGACGCGATCCGATCCTCGAGAATAACGGAGAGTGAATTCGGAGGGATCACCCAGCACATCGGTGCCTACCAGGTCGACGTGCTAGGGAGAAAGGTCGTTTTTATCGATACTCCCGGACACGAGGCTTTTACCTTGATGCGGTCCCGGGGCGCCAAGGCAACCGACATCGTGGTTCTGGTCGTGGCCGCGGACGACGGTGTCATGCCGCAAACAGTCGAAGCGATCGATCATGCCAAGGCTGCCAACGTCCCGATCATCGTTGCAATAAACAAGATCGACAAGTCGAATGCCAACGTCGAACGAGTCAAGAAAGAACTTGCGGATCACGGCGTCGCGGTCGAGGAATGGGGCGGCGACACCGTCGCGCTGCCGATCTCCGCCCTCAAGAAGGAGGGCGTCTCGGAGCTTCTCGAGATGCTGCTCCTGACCGCCGACATTCTCGAACTCAAGGCCGATCCTGCGCGCCCCGCTCAGGGCGTCGTACTGGAGGCCAAGAAGGAAGCCGGACGAGGTATTCTGGCAACGGTCCTGATTCAGAATGGCACCCTGAAGCGGGGCGACGTCTTCGTTGCGGGCGCGACGTTCGGCAAGGTTCGTTCCATGCTCGGCGATCTCGGCAAAAAGATGGACGAGGCCGAGCCTGCGACACCGATCGAGGTCATGGGCTTTGACGACGTCCCCGAAGCGGGCGATCCTTTCCAGGTCGTCGAAGACGAGAGCAAGGCCCGTTCCGTGGCCGAGTTTCGCAAGCAAGAAGTCCGCCGTAAGGAACTCGCTCCGGTGTCCGGCAAGGCATCCCTGGAAGAACTCTTCGAGCGCATACAGCGGGGGGAATCCAAGGAATTGGCGGTGGTGTTGAAGGCCGACGTACAGGGATCGGTCGAAGTCATCAGCGCTACATTGCGCAAACAGGGTACGGACCAGGTTCGCATCGAGATCATCCGGGCCGGTGTCGGCGCCATTTCGAACAACGACATTCTCTTGGCAGCGGCATCCCATGCGATTGTGGTCGGTTTCAACGTCCGTCCTGAACCAAAAGCAGCGGACCTCGCGGTCCAGGAGCAGGTCGATATTCGCCTGCATACGGTCATTTACGAACTCACGGACGAGATCCGAAAGGCCATGACGGGTCTACTCGAACCCACCTTCAGGGAAGTGGTGCGCGGACGGGCGGAAGTCCGGGAGATCTTTTCGATCCCGAAGCAGGGTGTCATCGCCGGGTGCCACGTTATCGAGGGCACGATACCGAGAAATTGTCAGGCCCGCCTACTGCGAGACAACGTCGTCATTCACGACGGAACGATCGGCTCCTTGCGACGATTCAAAGATGACGCGTCCGAGGTGCGTACCGGCTTTGATTGCGGCATTCGGCTCGAGCGCTACCAGGACATCAAGCCGGGTGACCTGATCGAGGCGTACGCCCAGGAAGAGGTCGCGGCTACGCTCTAACCTGGACTATTCACCAGGATTCGTAGCGAGGAGGTGTAAGTTGTTGAAGATACAAGGCGTCGCGACCGAGGCCTCCGCTGGCGTAGCCATAGCTACGGCGAGGAGGCCGACCGAGCGC
>Ga0209980_10002404_pt1 | contig 10174 bp, 8 predicted proteins | sample CR02metaG_FD_183611 | JGI IMG/M metagenome (GOLD analysis project Ga0209980, IMG submission 183611) | Deep subsurface microbial communities from Mariana Trench to uncover new lineages of life (NeLLi) - CR02 metaG (SPAdes) (version 2) | ecosystem: Environmental > Aquatic > Marine > Ocean trench >... | reverse complement strand
GTCGAACAGCACCTGCCGTGCGATCGTATCGGCGAAATTGCCGTTTGGCTGCTCGACGAGCAAAAAGTTTTTGAATTCGTGCTCATCCCGCAGAAACGCAAAATCGTCCTCACCGCGACCATTCCCTTCCAGTTCGCCGGCGTAGGAATAAAACATTCGCGCCTGACCGAGATAGTCGAGCGCAATATTCGCGTTCGCAAGTTCTTCTTCCAGTTCCGGGCCATTGGCGACAATTTCTATCAAGCGCTGCCCGAGCACAAGGGCATTGTCACCAAGCCGGAGGAGATATGAAATGAGGGCTTCTTCCTTGTTCATTCGAAATTGCTCAATGCCTGGGGCTCAACACATCTAGAGGTTTTCCACGCCATCGGGGATTTCATAGAACGTCGGGTGCCGATAGATTTTGTCCGCCGCCGGTTCAAACAATGCCGACGATTCTGCCGGGTCGGACGCGATGATTTCGCTCGATTTGACAACCCAAATGCTCACGCCTTCATTGCGCCGCGTATAGACATCTCGCGCGTGGTCTATCGCCATCTGGTCGTCTGCCGCGTGTACGCTGCCCGCGTGCTTGTGGCTCAAGCCGGAGCGCGAGCGTATGAATACTTCGTAAAGTGGCCAGTTCTGATCAGCCATCGTGTTACCCTCTTCCTTCTCTAGGCGGCCTTATCAGCAGCATGCTTGGCCGCATAAGCCCTTGCTGCTTCGCGTACCCAGGCCCCGTCATCATGAGCTTTTTGGCGGTTGGCCATCCTCTGCGTGTTGCACGGGCCGTTCCCCGCCAACACGTCGTAAAATTCCTGCCAGTTGATTTCGCCGAAGTTGTAGTGGCCCGTTTCTTGGTCAAATTCGAGATCGTCATCGGGCACCCTTAATCCCAGGAACTCGGCCTGCGGCACCGTCACGTCGATAAATTTCTGCCTCAACTCATCGTTGGAAAATCGTTTGATCTTCCAGGCCATTGACTGTGCCGAATGTTTGGAATCCGTATCGCTGGGCCCGAACATCATGAGCGACGGCCACCACCAGCGGTTCAACGCGTCCTGCGCCATTTCTTTTTGTGCATCGTTGCCCCGCGACAAGGTCAACATGATTTCGAAACCCTGACGCTGATGAAAGCTTTCTTCTTTGCAGATGCGGACCATCGCCCGCGCGTACGGGCCGTATGAACAACGGCAAAGCGGAATTTGATTCATGATCGCGGCGCTGTCGACCAGCCAGCCGATCGCGCCTATGTCGGCCCAGGTAATCGCTGGATAGTTGAAGATGCTCGAATACTTCGCTTTGCCGCTTAGCAAATCAGCAACCATTTGATCGCGGGACGTGCCGAGCGTTTCGCCGGCGCCGTACAGGTAAAGGCCGTGTCCCGCCTCGTCCTGAACCTTGGCCAGCAGGATAACCTTGCGACGCAAAGTCGGCGCACGCGTCAGCCAGTTGCCCTCCGGCTGCATACCGATGATCTCGGAATGCGCATGCTGGGAGATCTGGCGCACCAGCGTCTTGCGGTACGCTTCCGGCATCCAGTCTTTCGCTTCTATTTTTTCTTCGTCGTCGATGCGCGCCTGAAATGCTGCCAGCCGCTCCGCTGACTCGACCGGCTCCGGCCCCTCTGTCTTATTTCCTTGTTGATCAAGACCTTGCGTGTACATGTCGCCTGCCTCAGATCGAATGCCGTTGGCAATCGTCTAATGTGTCACGCTTTTTTAGAATTTTCAAGTTATTCTGTATCATAAATGGGCTCATCACCGGACACGAGAGATTGCCTCGTCGCCACCGAACGGCCTTTGAAAACGGCAACCTCCTCACCGTTCTGATTGGTGACCGTCACCTCGTAGATGCCCGACCGACCGCCTCGGTAACGCTCCGTGGCGACGGCAAGCAGCTGATCACCTGCTTTCGCCGGGCGCAGGAAATCGATCGATGCACTTCCAGCGTAGGTCACTTTGTCATAAGTATTACAGGCATACGCGAAAGCCGTGTCGGCGAGCGAAAAAATAAAGCCGCCATGACAGACATCGAAACCGTTGGTCATGCTGGGGGACACTTTGACGCGTGCTTCCGCTTGCCCAGCGCCGGTCACTTCGACGCTGATACCAAGTCCCCTCGATGCAGTGTCCGCGTCATACATCGCAGCGGCGCATTTCTTAGCGAGATCAAGCTGATTCATTCTGTTCGCTACCTCCTGTCAACCGTCCGTCAGGACAGGCCCCAACGATACGACAGCGTAGCACTCATCGATGCGGCTATCTGAGACCGCCAAACCGGTCGAAAAACTCCGGCGACGGCGATGGTAACGGCCCATCTGCCGTTTCCATCGTCTCCGTCATGAATTGGTCGGCAGGATCAAATATACGCCGGTAAAGATCGCGGCAAAGCTGATACGCCTCTTTGCCATGCCAGCCCTGCGGCAGCATTTCCGCCGGCAACAACGGATCTCGCAACAATATTTTTCTGTACTCCTGAATGAGCAGCGTACGAATCTGAAACGCGTTTTTCGGAGACAGGTTCTTGTATTTGCGAACCGCCGAACTGACCGGGCGAAAGTGCTCGACGAAATGTTCGTATCGATTATCGATCTCCTCGAGATTCCAGCTGCGATGCACGAGGTCCCGCATCGCGTTGTCCTGACTTTCGTCCAGCGTACGACCGTTCATGACAACCACATCGATCTGCACGCCCAGGCGTATCAGCAACGCTTGCAGGTCCTCCAGGTCCGGTGCAGGATGTGCCATGAGACTTGTTGAAATCGTGCCGAAACCCAGCCACGACAGCTCCTTGCGTACGGATTCCCTTTGCAGCGCAAGGAGTCCCGACAGCAGTACGAGACACCAGTCTCCGGACCAGTCAAGGACAGGCTCGCCGTATATCCGGTGCGTCGCCTGTGCGAATTTCTGGGCACCCTCTTCGGTCAGACCGTAATAACTACGCCGTCCGACCTGGTTTACATCGAGCCAACCATCGCGTGACAGACGAAAAACGGAAGTCCGGACAAGTCTTTCGCCGATGCCAAACCCGCTCAAGATCCTGATCAGACTGCCGATCCAGATCGTGCCGCCGCGAGGCGCGATCGAATCCCCAAGAACTGTCACGATCAGAGACCCGGCGCGCAGTGTCGGCCGCGAGCGAAACTCATCGACGAGTAATTTTGTAATAGTGCTGATCGACATTAGAGTGAGGTACGCGTTGATTCTTTTCCAGGTTTCCCGGGCACGCTTGCTTTAGCGTCGGCCGACCGTACAATGTGATACCGAAAAATTCAAATTTTTTGAGTTTTTGTATCCCCAAAGTTCTTCGCCGTTTCTCTTAATCACAACGTTCAGCCGGAAAGGCTGCAGAGGATAACTTGATGAAACTGCAAAACTACGCAGTAAATGAGTGGATTACAGGCAGCGATGACGGGCGCGAACTGACGAGTGCCGTAGACGGACGACCGATCGCTGCTATTTCCAGCCAGGGATTAGACTTTGCCGCGATGCTCGATTACGCGCGCAATGTTGGTGGCACTAATCTTCGTAAGTTCACATTTCACGAACGTGCTCTCATGCTTAAAGAACTTGCGAAGCATTTGACCGAGCACAAGAAAGAGTTCTACGAGCTATCGACCGAGACCGGCGCGACCAGGAACGACAGCTGGATAGATATCGACGGTGGCATATCAACCCTGTTTGTTTTTTCGAGCAAAGGGCGGCGGGAAATGCCGAATGATCATGTTTACCTGGACGGACCGCCGGAATTTCTTTCCAAGAACGGCACGTTTGTTGGACAACACATATTCACACCGCGTCTTGGTGCCGCCGTGCACATCAACGCTTTCAATTTTCCTTGCTGGGGCATGCTGGAAAAACTTGCCCCTGCGCTGCTCGCCGGCGTGCCTGCCATTGTGAAACCGGCCTCGAGCACAGCCTATCTGACAGAGCTCGTCGTACGCCGGATGGTCGAGTCCGGCATTTTGCCGGAAGGCTCGGTGCAGCTGATCTGCGGCGGTGTCGGCGATCTGTTCGATCATTTGAACTGTCAGGACACAATTGCCTTTACCGGCTCCAAAGGAACGGCCGAACGCTTGCAACAGCACCCACGCGTGATTTCCGAGTCTGTTCGTTTCACTGCCGAGACCGATTCACTCAACGCGTCCGTTCTCGGAGCGGACGCGACGCCGGACACACCTGAGTTCGATCTGTTCATCAAGGAAGTTACGCGAGAAATGACGAGTAAGGCAGGTCAGAAGTGCACAGCGATCCGGCGCATCATTGCACCTGCATCGATTACCGCTGAGCTGGTCAAATCACTCTCCACCGCTCTCAGCGATATCCGTGTCGGAAACCCCGCCCGCAAAGACGTGGATATGGGAGCCCTGGCCAGTTTGGATCAGCGAGATGAAGTGCGCGAGAGGGTGGTGGAATTGTCGAACCAGGCAACGGTGGTATTCGGTAACGAGGACGATTTTCACGTCGTAGATGCCAACGTTCAAAATGGCGCGTTTTTCATGCCAACGCTGTTGCATTGCGAACGACCGCTGTCATCGGCCTTGGTTCATTCCGTGGAGGCTTTCGGTCCGGTCAGCACGGTGTTGCCGTACGAGAATCTCGACGAAGCAATCGAGCTCATGCGTCTTGGCGAAGGCAGCCTCGTCGGTTCCATTTTTACGAATGACGATGCCGTTGCGCGCGAACTCGTCTTGGGTAGCGCAGCTTACCACGGTCGACTGCTCGTCATTAACCGGCACTGCGCCGGCGAATCGACCGGCCATGGATCTCCGTTGCCGCATCTCGTCCATGGCGGCCCCGGCCGCGCCGGCGGCGGTGAAGAGCTCGGCGGTATCAGAGGTGTGTTGCACTACATGCAGCGAACTGCTCTTCAAGGCTCGCCGGCGACACTGGCTCGAATTGGCAACCGTTGGATCCGTGGCGGTACTGAAAACGATCCGGGCGTGCATCCGTTTCGAAAGACATTCGAGCAACTCGAGATCGGCGACACATTGCATACAGACGCACGCGAAGTCACTCTGGATGACATCGATCATTTCGCCGAATTTACGGGCGACAAATTCTATGCGCACACGGACGAGGAAGCGGCCAGAAAGAACCCGTTTTTCGATGGCCGTGTCGCGCACGGTTACCTGATCGTCTCGTTCGCCGCAGGACTATTCGTTGACCCCGATTTCGGCCCGGTGCTTGCGAACTACGGCGTCGATGAACTTCGTTTCGCACAGCCGGTTAATTACGGTGATTCCCTAAAAGTACGACTGACGTGCAAGCAAAAGACGCTGCGTGAGGGATCGGGCTACGGTGAAGTGCGTTGGGACACAGAGGTAAGCAATCAGAATGACGAAATTGTCGCCGCGTACGATGTGCTGACGATGGTCGCTACCGACGAACAATGGGCGTCGGTTAATTCTTGATCGTCAGATAATCGCCCATCTTCTCTGATAGCTAATCAGGGAAGACTGCCAACATACAAGGAGCCCGTCCTGACGGGCGATTAAAGAGCAGGCGGACGCACGTGACCGTCCGCGTAAGCGGACGCCGACGAATCACATTACGCCAATCGCGGAGCTTTTTTGTTTTGAGCATGCGATGATGCACGGATGCTAGCCAGCAAACCAAAAGAAGAAATAACTTACGAATTTCCGGAGAGACCTGAAACCGGTGGCGTGATGCAGGTAGCACCCGGTGTTCTATGGCTGCGCATGCCCCTCCCTTTTGCGCTTGCCCATATCAATCTTTGGCTGCTTGAGGACGATGACGGCTGGGCGATCGTCGATACGGGCGTCTTCACAGACGAATCTCAGGAGATCTGGGAACAAACCTTTTCCAATGCGATGGAAAAGCAACCGGTAACGCGCGTATTTGTGACCCATTTGCATCCCGACCATGCCGGCTGCGCGGGCTGGCTCACGAAAAAACTCGCCGTCGAGCTTTTGATGTCCCGCGAAGAGTATTTGCTGTGTCGGATTCTCGTGGCCGATACCGGGAGACCGGCGCCTGATACCGGTATTCGCTTTTATCAATCGGCCGGATATTCGCCGAAAGCCCTTGAAATCTATAAGAAAATGTTCGGCTCGTTCGGCCAGTATGTCTCACCATTGCCTGAGTCTTACCGGCGCCTCAAGGACGGTGATCTCGTATCTATTGGCGCGAATGACTGGGAAATTATTATCGGCCGCGGACATTCTCCGGAACACGCCTGCCTGTATTGCGCCGATCTCAAACTGTTCATATCCGGAGACCAGTTGCTGCCGACCATTTCTTCAAATGTCAGTGTGCATCCGACAGAACCGGCAGCCGACCCGTTGGCAGACTGGATGGCTTCACTCCGAGAGCTCAAAGACAGGATTCCGGAAGACGTTCTCGTTTTGCCTGCGCACGGCAAAGCATTCAGAGGCGCACATGCGCGCCTCGATCAGCTCATTGACGAGCATGGCACAGCCCTAGCTGCACTGCAGGAGTTATGCAAGGAACCGAAGCGCGCGATCGACGTTTTTCCCGCATTGTTCAAGAGCAAGATTACCGGCACGAATCTGTTTTTTGCGATCGGAGAATCAATCGCACATCTGAATTACCTGCTCAACACGGATCGCATGACGGTTGAGACTGACAGGAGCGGCGTGCACTGGTATCAATCCACACGGTAGGAATTTTCAACATGCCTGTTCGTAATATCTCATCCATCTTGCTGGTGTCGGCCTGCCTGATGATCGCCGCGTGTTCCCCCGCGACGGATCAGGCGCTGTCGCCGCATGCAGCACAGCCCACAGTTCAGGAAGCCGGCAGCACGGCTGCAGTCGCGATGCCGGACAAGTACGGGGCACAGGTAAGCAAAGATACTTTGCGCGCCGGTGGTAATGCGGTGGACGCTGCGATCGCGGCCGGTTTTGCCCTGGCCGTCACCTACCCGGAGGCCGGCAATATCGGCGGTGGCGGTTTCATGCTGATACACATTGACGGCCAAGCCACGTTCCTGGATTACCGCGAAACGGCCCCGCTTGCCGCTCACCGCGATATGTATCTGGATGAGCAGGGAGCCGTCATTGCCAAGACAAGCCTGATCGGTATCAAAGCTGCCGGAGTTCCCGGCACGGTCGCCGGCTTATGGGCGGCCCACCAGCACTACGGCACATTAGCGTGGCAAGACCTGCTGATGCCGGCAATTGATCTCGCTGCCAACGGGTTTCTCGTGACCAAAGATCTTGCAGACATACAGCTTGAATATAGCGCCAGGTTTGCGGGCGCAACAAACTTCGACCAGCATTTCGGCAATTTGACCGATGGCGCAATCTTCAAACAACCCGAACTTGCCAGGACGCTGCTTCGCATCGCGGATTCCGGCGCTGAAGACTTTTATGCCGGCGAGACAGCGAAGTTAATCGTTGCGGAGATGGAACGCGGCGAGGGACTCATCACCGCGGAAGACCTGGTCAGGTACAGAGCGGTCTGGCGCGAACCGCTAAGAGCGGCCTGGCGCGAGTACGAAGTGTTGTCGGCCCCGCCGCCGAGTTCAGGCGGTTTTGCCGTTATCCAGCTACTCAAAATAAAGGATTACATCGATCATCATTTTCAGGGCCTGGAACACAATTCTCCCCAATATATTCATCTCGTTGCCGAAATCGAAAAGCGGGTGTTCGCCGACCGGGCCGAGTATCTTGGCGATCCCGACTATGTTGATGTGCCAATCGCAGCACTGCTCGATGAGGACTACATCGCATCACGCGCACAGCAGATCGATCCGCAGAATATTTCGGCGGTCGACGGCGTACCGCCCGGACTCGAGTCACATAACACGACTCACTTTTCCATTGTTGATCGTTGGGGCAACGCGGTCTCGAATTCTTATACGATCAATGACTGGTTCGGTAACGGTGTGGTTATCGAGGGAGCCGGTTTCCTTTTGAATGGTGAAATGGACGACTTCAGTGTTAAACCGGGCGTCCCCAACTTGTATGGGGTCGTCGGCAATACGGCGAACGAGATTCAGCCGGGCAAGCGCATGTTGTCTTCAATGTCGCCGACCATTTTGCTGAAGGATGGAGACGTCGTAATGGTCCTCGGCACACGGGGTGGCTCGACCATTTTCACGTCCGTATTCCAGACGATCGTAAACATCCTCGACTTCGGCATGACGCCCGGGGATGCCGTGGCTGCGACCAGATTTCACCACCAGCTGCTGCCGCCGGACCTTGTGACATACAGCCCCAAAAGGCCACTGCCACGCGAAACGATTTCGGCGTTGGGCGACCGCGGATATCGGGCGGAGCCACATTTCTTCTTATTCGGAGACCTTCAGGTGATTCTGCGGGATGGAGATGAATTACAAGCAGTATCGGACCCACGCAACCGGGGGAAATCGATAATCGTGCAACATTAGGAAATTGAATATCGACCCTTGTCTTCGGGAGGCAGTGGCCGGAAGTTCAAAATTTCTCACTCTGACGAAAAAAACAAAAGCTTGAGCTTGTGTTAGTGCCGGACGCTATCTCCTGTTTCTTCACCAGGGCGTGCGGGGGGTGCCAGCAGTCATTTGTAACCCGAATTGCCGCTCGTCCGGAATGCCACGCGCCTTCAACAACCCGCGGTACGTGGCCCGAAGTCCCTGACTTCGAATATACCGCCTGATCGGCCGGAAGTACGTCGGCGGATCGTATAGTAAGCTGCACCTCGCACACCGGTCGATCGACCATAAAAATCAGGGGCCTCGCATTGAGTACCGAGACAATTATCTTCATTGGCGTTGGCCTGTATCTGGCCGTCATGCTGATAATCGGCATTTACGCTTCCCGAAAGTCCAGCAGCACCGAGAACTTCATTGTGGCCGGCCGCCGATTGCCGGTCTGGATTGGCAGCGCAACAATTATTGCGACCTGGTTCGGAGGCGGAACGATGATGGGCGGTGCCGGGGCTTCATATGAGCGCGGACTGCTGGGAGTCATTGCCGATCCATTCGGTGGCGCACTTTGCCTTTTCATTGTTGGCTTTTTTTTCGCGCGTCTGTTTCGACGCTTGCGTCTGCTGACATTCATCGATTTCTTTGATAATCGCTACGGAAAAACAGCCGCCACCATCGCGGCTATAGGATCTATTTCCTCGAACATCGGGTGGACCGGTGCGCTGCTGGTTGCCTTCGGCTACGTTTTTGAGACCTTGACAGGCGTACCGATGCAAATGGGTATTCTCGGTGGGGCTATTGTCGTCTTCATCTATACCGTGGCTGGCGGCATGTGGGCGGTCGCGCTCACTGACTTCGTCCAGATTGTGGTTATCGCAATCGGACTCGTGATGCTCCTGATCGTAGTCCTCATTGATGTCGGAGGCTGGAGCAATATCGCGCAGCAATTGCCGGAGGACACATTTCGTATGATTCCGGCGGAGCATACCGCAGCGGTCTGGCTCACTTACGTCCGTGCCTGGCTAATCTTTGGTTTGGCGGATGTCACGGCCCAGACGCTAATGCAGCGTGCCTTTTCGGCGAGGAACGAACAGGTGGCTCAGAATTCCTTCTACCTGGCAGGGTTCGGTCACCTGTCGCTGGGGCTGATTCCAGTAACGCTGGGAATTATTGCCAGTGTCACGATGCCAGGACTCGCGGACCCTGAAACTGTCATTCCGGAACTTGCCATGGCGCATTTACACCCGGTGGCCATCGCAATATTCGTAGGTGCGCTTCTGGCGGCGATTATGAGTAGTGCTGATAGTGCGCTGCTGGCAGCCGCCAGCGTATTTAGCGTCAATATTTTGCCCTTTTTCAAGCCGCAGGCTTCTGATCGGTTCCGACTTCTGGCAACACGTATTGCGATCCCGGTTTTTGGCAGTATTGCCGTCTATGTGGCGCTCGAGGTGCAGGTCGTCTATAACCTGATCCTCGACTCCAATTCCGTCATTTTGGTGTGCGTAACGGCACCGTTCATCGTCGGGGTCTGGTGGAAACGGGCTAACCGAATCGGTGCCCTGGCCTCCATGGCGATGGGCTTTCTGACCTGGATCATAGCCATTCTGATTGCACCCGATTTTCCGGGCGACCTGCTGGGGCTGCTGGTCGGCCTGCTAACGATTCTCGTTGTGACACCATTTACGCAAAAGATCGATCCGCCGACGACGCTAAGGAACAGCGACGGTGAGGAAGTCGAATTCAAGGATCGGTTGGGTACACTGCCGCTGTTCGCGCGTAGCGAGTAAGTGACAAC
>Ga0209980_10002403_pt1 | contig 10179 bp, 21 predicted proteins | sample CR02metaG_FD_183611 | JGI IMG/M metagenome (GOLD analysis project Ga0209980, IMG submission 183611) | Deep subsurface microbial communities from Mariana Trench to uncover new lineages of life (NeLLi) - CR02 metaG (SPAdes) (version 2) | ecosystem: Environmental > Aquatic > Marine > Ocean trench... | reverse complement strand
GTTGATTGCACCGATCGCCATGGAAGAGGGTCTGCGCTTTGCCATCCGTGAGGGTGGCCGGACCGTCGGCGCCGGCGTCGTCGCCAAGATCATCGAGTAAACAGACAAACGAGAGACAGACATGGCAAGTAATCAGAATATCCGTATCCGGCTCAAATCGTTCGATCACAGGCTGATCGATACCTCGGCCAGGGAAATTGTGGAAACGGCGAAGCGGACTGGCGCCCACGTGAAAGGCCCGGTGCCTTTGCCGACCAAGATGGAGCGCTTTACGGTGCTGATTTCGCCCCATGTCAACAAGGACGCCAGAGACCAGTACGAGCTGCGTACCCACAAGCGGCTGATGGACATCGTGGACCCGACGGACAAGACCGTGGATGCCTTGATGAAGCTTGAATTGCCAGCGGGTGTGGACGTCCAGATTAAATTGAACTAGCAGGGTTTCCTGCTATAATATCGGGCTCTTTTGGCCCGGCGTGGTAAATCTGCGCCGGGCCAGCTATTTGACGGTCGCCTGGCGGGTTTTCCCGCCTGGAGCGGGCGCTTTTTGTTGTAGTCAGTGCCGGCCAATCGAAGTCGGTACGGTGTAGAGGAACAGGACAATGGCACTTGGTCTGGTTGGCCGCAAATGCGGCATGACTCGCGTCTTTACGGACGCCGGAGAATCGATTCCGGTTACCGTCATCGAGGCGTTGCCGAATCGGGTCACCCAGGTAAAGACCGTGGAGAACGATGGCTATCGGGCGCTCCAGGTCACTACCGGTACACGCAAGCTCTCGCATGTCAGTAAAGCCATCGCCGGACATTTTGCCAAGGCCGGGCAGGAGCTGGGCCGCGGTCTGTGGGAGTTCCGCCTGCAAGGCGAGGAAGGAGCCGATTTTTCAGCCGGTTCCGAAATCAAGGTCGATTTTTTCGAAAATGGCCAGAAAGTCGATGTCGAGGGCACTTCCATCGGTAAAGGATACGCTGGCGTGATCAAGCGGCATCATTTCCAAATGCAGGACGCGACCCACGGTAACTCTCTGGCCCACCGGGCCCCGGGTTCCATCGGTCAGAACCAGACCCCGGGCCGCGTGTTCAAGGGCAAGAAAATGGCCGGGCACATGGGCAACGTGCGGCGCACCTCGCAGAACCTGGAAGTGGTTCGCGTGGATGTGGAGCGCAACCTGCTGCTGGTCAAGGGAGCCGTCCCGGGCAATGCCGGCGGCGATGTGATCATTCGTCCTGCGGTCAAGGGCGGGAAGTAGGGCATGGCTATGAAACTGAAATTGCACAAGGCTGCAGGCGGTTCCGATATCCAGGTGTCCGAAACGGCTTTTGGCAGCAAATTTAATGAAGCGCTGATCCACCAGGTCGTTACGGCCTACATGGCCGGTGCGCGCAGCGGCACCAAGGGACAGAAAAACCGGTCTACCGCGCGCGGCGGCGGCGCCAAGCCCTGGCGTCAGAAAGGCACGGGCCGGGCCCGCGCGGGCACGATCCGCAGCCCGATCTGGGTCGGCGGTGGCCGCACGTTCGCCGCCAAGACACGTGACCACAGCCAGAAGGTCAACCGCAAGATGTATCGCAGCGCGATCCGTTCGATGCTGTCCGAGCTGGTTCGTCAGGATCGGCTGGTCGTTATCGACTCGCTGGAGCTTGCAGCGCCGAAAACGAAACTGCTGGTGCAGAAGCTGAAGGAGTTTGGCCTGGACAATGTCCTGATCGTCATTGAAGCCTTCGATGAAAAGGTGTTCCTGGCCGCGCGTAACCTTCACAACGTCGATGTGCTGGATGCAACGGCACTGGATCCGGTCAGCCTCGTGCGTTTCGAAAAGGTGCTGATCACCGTTCCGGCGGTCAAGATGATCGAGGAGCGACTGCGATGAGCCAGGAAAGACTGATGACAATCCTGCTCGGGCCGCATGTTTCCGAAAAGACCACCCGGGTGGCGGAAAAGCATAACCAGGTCGCGTTTCGGGTGCGCACCGACGCCGACAAGGCGGAAATTCGCAAGGCGGTCGAACTGCTGTTCGAAGTCAAGGTCGAGAAGGTCACCGTGGTAAATGTCAAGGGCAAGGCCAAGCGGTTTGGCCAGACCCCGGGGCGCCGGTCGGACTGGAAGAAGGCCTACGTAAAGCTGGCCGAAGGCCACGATATCGATTTTCTGAATCCGGAATAAAGATGGGTTCAGGCAAAAGGTTAACGATACAGAGCTAAAGTTATGGCATTGCAAAAAGCAAAACCAACATCAGCCGGACGTCGCTTCGTTGTTCGCGTAAAGAACACCGGGCTGCACAAGGGCGAGCCTCACGGCCCGTTGCTGGCGCCCAAGAGCAAGACGGGCGGGCGCAACAACCAGGGGCGGATTACGGTTCGCCATCAGGGGGGTGGCCACAAGCAGCGCTATCGCATTATCGATTTCAAGCGCGACAAGGATGGTGTGCCCGGCAAGGTCGAGAGGATCGAATACGATCCGAACCGCAGTGCGCACATCGCACTGGTGCTGTACGCCGATGGCGAGCGGCGCTACATCATTGCGGCGAAAGGCATGCAACAAGGCGATCAGATCATGGCTGGCCGCGATGCGCCGATCAAAACGGGCAACGCCCTGCCGTTGCGCTTCATACCGGTCGGCTCGCTGGTGCATTGCGTGGAGCTCAAACTGGGCAAGGGCGCCCAGCTTGCCCGCAGTGCCGGCTCATCGGCACAGTTGGTCGCCCGCGAAGGCGCCCACGCGACACTGCGCCTGCGCTCTGGGGAAATGCGCAAGGTGCTGGCCAATTGCCGGGCGACGATCGGCGAAGTCGGCCATTACGAACACAACCTGCGCAAGCTGGGCAAGGCGGGAGCCAGCCGCTGGCGCGGCGTACGCCCGACCGTCCGCGGTGTGGCGATGAACCCGGTCGATCACCCACACGGTGGCGGCGAAGGTCGTACTGCCGGTGGCCGCCACCCGGTCTCGCCATGGGGCGTGCCGACCAAGGGTTACAAGACACGCAGTAACAAACGTACGGACAGCATGATCGTCCGTCGCCGCAAGAAAAAGTAAGCAGCTTAATTAGAGGAAGTCACTGTGCCACGCTCAGTCAAAAAAGGTCCGTTTGTGGATGCGCACCTCGCCAAAAAGGTTGAGGCAGCAGTAGCCAGCAACAGCCGTCGGCCGATCAAGACCTGGTCGCGTCGCTCCATGGTGTTGCCTGACATGGTGGGCCTGACGATTGCCGTTCATAACGGCCGTCAACACGTGCCGGTGCTGATTTCCGAAAACATGGTCGGCCACAAGCTTGGCGAATTCGCGATGACCCGGACTTTCAGGGGTCACTCGGGCGACAAGAAGACTTGATCGAGGAGTCGGGAGAATGCAGGTAGTAGCAAAATTACGGCATGCGCGGATCTCACCGCAGAAATGCCGCCTGGTAGCCGATGCTGTACGAGGCCAACCGGTTGCAACAGCGCTGCAGACCTTGGCTTTTATGCCGAAGAAGGCCGCGCGGATCCTGAAAAAGGTGCTGGAATCGGCGATCGCCAATGCCGAACACAATCACGGCGCCGACATCGATGAATTGCGGATTTCGGGCGTGATGGTAGATGAGGCTCCGACCCTCAAGCGTTTCCGGGCGCGGGCAAAGGGCCGTGGCGCGAGAATCATCAAACGCAACAGTCACATCACCGTCCAGGTTGCGGACGAGTAGAGAGAGAAGCCGTAATGGGACAAAAAGTACATCCGATCGGGATTCGACTTGGCATTACCAAGGACTGGTCGTCCACATGGTATGCCGACAGCGCGCATTTCGCGGAGCAGGTCGGCGCCGATCATACGGTCAGGGAATATCTGAAGAAACGTCTGTCGGAAGCATCGGTCAGTCGGATTCAGATCGAACGCCCGGCTAACAAGGTAACGCACATAACCATTCACACCGCTCGTCCCGGCATTGTGATTGGCAAGAAAGGCGAAGACATTGAGAAGCTGCGCAACGGTATCGCCAGGTTGCTCGGCCAGAAGATTCAGGATGTAAAAATCAAGATTGCCGAGATTCGCAAGCCGGAGCTGGACGCGAAGCTGGTCGCCGAAGGTATCGCACAGCAGCTCGTGCGCCGCGTGATGTTCCGCCGTGCGATGAAGCGCGCGGTGACCAATACGATGCGGCTGGGCGCCCTGGGCATCAAGGTGAAAGTAGCCGGCCGCCTCAACGGCGCGGAAATCGCTCGCAGCGAGTGGTACCGGGAAGGCCGGGTGCCGCTGCACACGCTGCGTGCCGATATCGATTATGGCCTGGCCGAAGCCAAAACGACCTACGGAATTATCGGCGTAAAGGTCTGGATTTTCAAAGGCGAGATTTTCGATACCGCTGAATCCGGTAGCGAAGCCGACGACAACGCCGCTTGATGGCGTCGCTGGTTTGAGGAGCAGCTGAGAAATGTTACAGCCGAAGCGGACCAAATTCCGCAAACAGATGAAAGGCAAGAACCGGGGTCTGGCTCAGCGCGGCAACACGGTCGCTTTTGGTGTGTATGGCCTGAAAGCTATTGGACGAGGCCGGTTGACTGCGCGGCAAATCGAGGCGGCGAGGCGGGCGATGACCCGCCACGTGAAACGCAGCGGCAAGATCTGGATCCGGGTTTTCCCGGATAAGCCGATTACCAAGAAACCGCTGGAGGTTCGCCAGGGCAAGGGCAAGGGTAACGTCGAATACTGGGTAGCCCAGATTCAACCGGGCCGGGTTTTGTACGAGATGGAAGGTGTGGCTGAAAATGTGGCGCGCGAGGCGTTTCGCCTGGCGGCGGCCAAGCTGCCAATTGCCACAACTTTCGTCAGCAGGCAGGTGATGTAATGAAGGCAGGCGAATTCCGCAGCAAGAGCGCTGACGAGTTACAGGAAGAACTGATCAAACTGCGGCGCGAGCAGTTCAATCTGCGTATGCAGCGAGCGTCCGGGCAACTGGCGAAGCCTGATCAGTTCCGCAAGGTTCGCAAGGATATCGCGCGGCTGAAAACCGTGATGGGCGAGCAGCGTCGAGTACCGAGCCAGTCAAAGGATGATTCGTGATGAGTGGGAACAACACAGAAAAAAGGGGGAAAGTTCAGCGCACGCTAACCGGCAAGGTGGTCAGCGGGGCGATGAACAAGTCAATTACCGTTTCGGTGGAACGGCTGGTCAAGCACCCGATGTATGGCAAGTACATCCGGCGCACGTCCAAGCTGATGGCGCACGATGAAAACAATGAGTGCCATACCGGCGACGTAGTGATTATTGCGGAGTGCCGGCCCTTGTCGAAGAACAAGAGCTGGAGGCTGGAAAGCATCGTGGAGCGGGCCCCCAGCCGTTGAGCGGGGAACCCGGGTTTAACAGGAAAAACTGGAAGCGTAACGATGATACAAATGCAGACAGTACTGACTGCGGCAGACAACAGTGGGGCGCGCCGCGTGCAGTGCATCAAAGTGCTCGGTGGATCGAAGCGCCGCTATGCCGGCGTGGGTGACATTATCAAGGTTAGCGTCAAGGACGCTATTCCACGCGGCAAGGTCAAAAAGGGCGAGATCTACAACGCGGTGGTCGTGCGTACCCGTAAGGGCGTGCGGCGCCCGGACGGGTCGGTGATACGATTCGACGGCAACGCGGCGGTGCTGCTGAATGCACGCATGGAACCGATTGGCACGCGTATTTTTGGCCCGGTGACCCGTGAATTGCGTACCAGCCGGTTCATGAAAATTATTTCGCTGGCACCTGAAGTGCTTTGAGCGGGTGCGGAGCAAAGAGTTATGAGAAAGATCAAAACAGGCGATGACATCATCGTGATCACCGGCAAGGACAAGGGCCGCCGGGGTACCGTATTGCGTGTCTATGATGACGAGCGAGTGCTGGTCGAAGGCATCAACATGGTGAAGAAACACCAGAAGCCCAATCCGCAGGCCGGCGTCCAGGGCGGCATTATCGATAAGGAAATGCCGATAGAACAAAGCAACCTGATGCTTTACAACCCGCAAACCAAGAAAGGCGACCGGGTAGGAATCCGCTTTTTGGAAGATGGCCGCAAGGTGCGGTACTTCAAGTCAAACAACGAAGTTGTGGACGTGTAAGAGAGCAATGACGATGTCCAGATTACAGGAACATTACAAGAAGACAGTTGCCCCGGCGCTGATGAAAAAGCTGAACCTGAAAAACCCGATGGAGGTTCCGAAGATCAGCAAGATAACCGTCAACATGGGTGTTGGAGAGGCCGTCGCCGACCGTAAGGTGATGGAAAAGGCGACTGCGGACCTGGCCCGTTTATCCGGTCAGAAAGCGTTGGTTACGCGTGCCCGCAAGTCCGTGGCCAGCTTCAAGATTCGTGATGGCTACCCGATTGGTGCGAAAGTCACGTTGCGGCGCGAGCGCATGTACGAGTTTCTGGACCGCCTGGTGAATATCGCGATCCCGCGTATCCGCGATTTCCGCGGCCTCAGCGCAAAGTCGTTTGATGGCCGGGGCAACTTCAGCATGGGCGTGCAGGAGCAAATCATATTTCCGGAAATCGAATACGACCACATCGATTCGGTTCGCGGCATGGATATCACGATTACGACGACGGCAAAGAATGACGAACAGGGAAGGGCGCTTCTGGAAGCGTTCGACTTTCCGTTCAAGAAATAAAAAGGACGATTGGAATGGCTAAAAAATCCATGATTGCAAGAGACGTCAAGCGAGCCCGCTGCGTGCAGCGCTACGCGGCGAAACGCGCGGTTCTCAAAGAGATCATCGGCAACGTCAACAACAGCCTCGAAGAGCGGATGTTGGCGATGAGGAAAATACAGGCTATGCCGCGCAATTCCAGCCCGACGCGGATGCGCAATCGTTGCGCGATTACCGGTCGTCCCAAGGGTTTTTATCGCAAGTTCGGTCTCGGCCGGAACAAGCTTCGCGAAGCCACGATGAATGGCGAGATACCGGGCCTGCGCAAGGCCAGCTGGTAAACGGAATAATTAGACAGGATTACAGCTAATGAGCATGAGCGATCCAATTGCCGATATGTTGACACGCATCCGTAATGGCCAAAAGGCCGGCATGGTTCGCGTCAGCATGCCCGGTTCGAAAATGAAACAGGCGATTGCCAAAGTTCTAAAGGATGAAGGCTATGTCGTCGATTTTCAGACCGAGGTCAATGGCGTCCACAGCACGTTGCACGTGGAGTTGAAATATTTTGAAGGCAAGCCCGTGATCGAGTCTCTGCAGCGCGCAAGTCGGCCGGGGCTGCGCAGTTACAAAGGCAAAGATGAGTTGCCAAAAGTTTTGGGTGGCCTCGGCGTGGCGATTGTATCTACGTCCCGTGGTGTGATGACTGATCGCGAAGCTCGCAAGCAGGGCCATGGCGGTGAGATTTTGTGTTTGGTGTCTTAAGGCGCCTTGAAGAATAAACTATAGCGAGTTTGACGATGTCTAGAGTCGCCAAAAAACCAGTTGAGGTGCCGGGTGGCGTGGAAGTGAAGCTGAGCGGCAGCCAGGTGAGCATCAAGGGCAGCATGGGAAACCTGACCCTCGACCTGCATGCGGATATTCAGGTAGAGCAGGAGGACGGGACACTGAGGGTCAAAGTTCGTCGTGAAGAGCAGTCGGTCATTGCGATCGCCGGAACGACCCGCGCCTTGCTGGCCAACATGATCGAGGGCGTGACCGCCGGTTTCGAGCGCAAGCTGGAACTGCGAGGCGTCGGCTACCGCGCGGCAATTCAGGGCAATATGCTGAAACTGACGCTGGGCTTCTCGCACCCGGTCAATTACCAGGTGCCCGAAGGGGTCACCGTTGAAACGCCGAGCCAGACGGAAGTTGTGGTCAAGGGAGTCGATAAGCAGAAAGTCGGCCAGGTCGCCGCCGAGATACGCGCTTATCGTCCGCCGGAGCCCTATAAGGGTAAGGGTGTTCGCTATTTCGATGAGCGAGTCAGGATCAAGGAAGCGAAGAAGAAGTAGGTGAGAAATGGATAGCAAGAAAACGCGTTTGCGCCGGGCGCGCAAGACCCGCGCCAGAATTATGGAACTGGGTGAGTTCCGTCTGACCGTGCATCGCACGCCGCGGCACATCTATGCCCAGGTTATCGATCAGACCGGCGGCAAGGTCGTTGCCGCGGCTTCGACGGTGCAGAAAGATGTGCAGGCGTCGGTCAAGAAGACCGGCAATGTCGAAGCGGCAAAGGTGGTCGGCAAGGCGATTGCCGAGAAGGCAAAAAAAGCGGGCGTAAAGCGCGTCGCCTTCGATCGTTCAGGCTTTCGTTTTCATGGCCGCGTCAAGGCGTTGGCCGATGCCGCCCGCGAGGGCGGTCTGGAGTTCTGATCCCGTTTGGGGTCGGGCAGGGTTTTAGCAGGAAGAGTTTTTGCATATGGCTAAGTTTGATAGAGGTCCAAGCGACGACCTGGTTGAAAAGCTGGTAACGGTTAACCGCGTCGCCAAGGTTGTCAAAGGTGGCCGTCAGTTCGGGTTCACCGCGTTGACCGTGGTCGGCGATGGCAAGGGTCGGGTCGGTTTTGGTTATGGCAAGGCGCGCGAAGTGCCGATCGCCATTCAAAAGTCCATGCAGGCCGCGCGCAAAAACCTTCAGACCGTGGCGTTGAAGGACGACACCTTGCAGTATGCCCTTAACGGTCGTCATGGGGCGACCCGGGTTTACATGCAACCGGCGTCCGAGGGTACCGGTGTGATTGCCGGTGGCGCGATGCGTGCCGTACTCGAGTGTGCCGGCGTGCGCAACGTGCTGGCCAAGAGTTACGGTTCGCGGAACCCGATCAACGTTGTTCGCGCGACCATTAACGGTCTGATGGGGATGCATTCGCCGGAGACCATTGCCGCAAAGCGTGGCAAGTCTGTGGAAGAGATTCTGGGTTAAAACCATGGCAGAAAAGAAACAGTTGAAAGTCACCCTGGTGAAGAGTCGTTTTGGGCGCTTGCCGAAGCACCGCGATTGTGTGCGTGGCCTGGGGCTGCGGCGCATTCATCACAGCGTGACGGTTCTGGATACGCCGGAAAACCGCGGGATGATTAACAAGGTTTCATACCTGCTCAAGGTCGAGGAAGTCTGAGATGAGACTCAACGATTTAAAGCCCGCCGAGGGCAGCAAGAAAGCCGGCAAGCGAGTGGGACGCGGGCATTCCGCCGGTCAGGGCAAGACCTGTGGCCGTGGCCACAAGGGTCAGCACGCACGGTCCGGCGGTTATCACAAGGTCGGATTCGAAGGCGGCCAGATGCCTTTGCAGCGGCGTCTGCCCAAAGTCGGTTTCGCCTCGCGCAAGGCCCGCTTTGCGGCCGAGGTCAGGTTGCATGAACTCGTCATCGCTTGTGAAAAAGGGGCCTCTGAAAACGTGGTCGATGATCTCGCATTGAGAAAAGCGGGACTGGTGCCTGCGCGCGCGGACCGGATCAAGGTCATTGCTTCGGGCAAGATCGATAAAGCGGTTACCGTCAAGGGGCTGCTGGTGACCAAGGGCGCTCGGGCAGCCATAGAGGCCGCTGGCGGAAAAGTCGAGTAACAGGCACAGCGGACGAGAAGTATATCGTGGCAAAGGGAATCAGAAATCCAGCAGCTGCTCTTGGTGAAGCCTCGCGTTTCTCCGAGTTGCGCACGCGCCTGATATTTCTGGTCGGCGCACTGATCGTCTATCGCGTGGGTACGTTTATCCCGGTGCCAGGCGTCGATCCGGTGGCGATGGCTGCCTTGTTCGACCAACAAAGCGGAACCTTGCTCGACGTTTTCAATATGTTTTCCGGTGGCGCGCTGGAGCGCATGAGTATTTTCGCGCTGGGCATCATGCCCTATATTTCCGCGTCCATCATCATGCAAATGATGAGCCACGTCGTCCCTACGTTGCAGCAGATGCGCAAGGAAGGCGAGGCCGGACGCCGCAAGATTACGCAGTACACGCGCTTTGCCACGGTTGGACTGGCGGGCTTTCAATCAATTGCCGCCGCTACCGCCCTGCAAAGCCAGGCCGTGGTGGTCACTCCTGGCACCGCCTTTGTTTTCACGGCGGCGGTCAGCCTGGTCACCGGAACCATGTTCCTGATGTGGCTGGGCGAGCAGGTCACCGAGCGCGGTATCGGCAACGGTATTTCGATGATCATCCTGGCCAGTATCATTTCCGGGCTGCCATCGGCGATCGGCGGTACCTTCGAGCTGGTGCGCACCGGCCAGATGCTGCCGGCGCTGGCGCTGATCCTCTTTGTCCTGGTG
>Ga0209980_10002400_pt1 | contig 10185 bp, 8 predicted proteins | sample CR02metaG_FD_183611 | JGI IMG/M metagenome (GOLD analysis project Ga0209980, IMG submission 183611) | Deep subsurface microbial communities from Mariana Trench to uncover new lineages of life (NeLLi) - CR02 metaG (SPAdes) (version 2) | ecosystem: Environmental > Aquatic > Marine > Ocean trench >... | reverse complement strand
GAGACCGCAGCGTATGAAACTATATGGATACTATCGAAGCAGCGCTTCCTATCGCCTGCGAATTATCTTGAATTTCAAGGGCCTTGACTGGGAGTACCGAACCGTCAACCTGCTTGAAGGCGAACATAAGGCCGAGGAATACCGGGCGATGAATCCTTTGGGGTTGGTTCCGGCACTCGATACCGGCGAAACCGTGCTGGCACAGTCTCCGGCGATCGCAGAATTTCTCGAAGAACAGCATCCTGAGCCTGCGCTTCTGCCACGCGACCCGCTGGGCCGGGCACGGGTGCGGGAGATGATGCACACGATCGGCTGCGAGATTCATCCGCTGCAAAACCTCGGTGTTCTGCTGCATATCAAAGAAACCTATTCGCTCGACGACGCTGCCGTACAGGCATGGGGCCGGAAATGGATCGACCGGGGATTTTCCGCTTTCGAGACAATGGCGCAAGCACGATCTTCTGACGGGCGATTCTCCTATGGAGACAGTTTCACGCTTGCTGACGTCTGGCTCATACCACAGCTATACAATGCCCACCGATTCGAATTGGATCTGACACCCTATCCGACGATAGTCGCCATCGATAAACAATGCCAAACCATGGACGTAGTGGCGGCGGCACATCCGTCCAGACAGCCGGATGCTCCTTCGGAACAGGTCCAAAGCTGACATTGAAAGTACCCCACCGATCCGCAAAATCTGGCACCGACAAGCGTAAAACTGAGGCCATCTGCAAATCATCAGGATAAAATCAGACGACCCTCAGGTTTCGAGCGTGCGATCGCACGATCCTTCACAGTAGTTCACAAAGCTACAAAAGGATCGGCGTTATGAACGACAAGACAGGGCGGACACGCATAAACAATTTCATGCTGACGGGGCTACTGCTGGCTATGGCGGCATGCGGCGATGGAGGCGGCGCCCCTGATCCTAATTGCCGGCTAAGCGAGGACGGGTCAACAGTCAGCCAATGTAATGTTGAGATCACAGTAACTCCGATTACATTACCTGGCGGAATCTGGAGAGGCATCGATTCCGGCGGACGGGACGTCTTTGCATTCGTTACCGAGTTTGGAAGATTCCAATTTGTAGACGGATTCGGAAATCAAGGCTCAGGGAATCTGGACGTGAAAAATGGAGACACCGTTGCCAGCATTTTTCAACTTGTAACACAACTGGGGGCCACGTTCGCCGATGGAACAACGCTCGCAGATTGTACGTTTTCGGGCACTATCATCGCGCGCCAGGCGTTAACAATGACCGAGAGCTGTATGACGACCGCCGGTCTTCAGTTTGCAGAAACGCTGCTACTGACTTTCGATGCGCTGTACAACCGCGATGCATCATTAGCAACAATCGCCGGCATGTACGAAACGCCGGTCGGAAGTATCCTGAGCATTGCATCGGACGGCGTGATATTTGTGCAAGACGCGGTATCGAGTTGTGTAACTAACGGACGAATGAGCCTAACTTTTACAACCAACGCCAATCTTTATAATGTTCAGTATCAGATTGACAACTGCATTGGACCAGACGCAATTTGGAACGGATCGAGCTTTGTTGGGCTCACTGTACTTGATAACACATTTTCACCGGAGTCACTGACGATTGCTGTGATCGGAGACGTTGGGGGTGTTGCAATATCATTGGTCGTAGAAAATGAGCGACTCTGATTGAAATCAGAAATTCGTTGTCCTGAGACTGAGTAGCTGTAATAAACCAGCTTTCGTTCGCGGCTAGCGTCCGCTTCTGAGCCCGTCAGGGCCGAACCCTTCTGATCGATTGAATGACTGAGCTGTCTACTGCGGCAATCTGATCGAACAGCGCCTGTACGGTCGGATCCAGGTCACCACCCCTATTGCTTTGCAGCAGCCTGCATGTTTTTTTCGGTCTGACGTTGCGCCCGTCTGGCTACAAGATACGCCAAGGTTACTCCCACACTGACGAATAGGATGATCAGCGTCGCCAGCGCGTTGATGTCCGGCGTCACGCCCAGTTTGACTTTGGAGAAAATCACCATCGGCAGTGTGCTGCCGCCGGGACCGGAGACAAAGCTGGCAATAACAAGATCGTCCAGCGACAACGTGAATGCAAGCAGCCAGCCGGCGATCATGGCCGGCGCAATAAGCGGCAACGTGATATCGAAGACGACGCGAAACGGCCGACCACCGAGATCCATCGCCGCTTCTTCGAGAGATTGGTCCATTCCGGACAGCCTCGACTGAATGATGACCGTAACATAGGCCATCGCAAACGTCGTGTGAGCGATCGTGATGGTCATGAATCCACGCTGCGCCGGCCAGCCGATGAACTGCTGAAGGCTGACGAACAGAAGTAGCAACGACAGGCCGGTGATGACTTCAGGCATAACCAACGGCGCAGTGATCATTCCCGAAAACAATGTACGACCGCGAAAGCGGCCGAATCGTGACAGGGCCATACCAGCCATGGTTCCAAAAATAGTCGCGAGCGTCGCGGTAATTACGGCAATACGCAGACTGAGCAATGCCGCGTCCAGGATCTGCTCATTTCTGAAGAGTTCACCGTACCAACGCGTCGAGAAGCCGCCCCAGACCGTCGCCAGTCGGGAATCATTAAACGAATAAACCATGACGGAGACGAGCGGGATGTATAGAAATGCATAGCCGAAAGCCAACATCGACGTCAGGAATCGAGAGCGCCCGTGGTTCATCATGCCCCCTCCGCGCTTTTCGCCTGGCTTCGTTGCAATAACACGATCGGAACGACGAGTATCATCAGTAAGACGATGGCCACCGACGAGGCAAGCGGCCAGTCGCGATTGACAAAAAATTCGTCGAACAAAACGCGACCGATCAGCAGTGAATCAGGGCCACCCAGCAGGTAGGGAATGACGTATTCACCCATCGCGGGAATGAAAACGAGCAGACAGCCGGCGATAACGCCCGGGCGCGCGAGCGGCCAGGTGACATCCCGGAAGGCCTGACTGGGTCTCGCACCAAGGTCCAGGGCCGCATCGACCAGGTCGATATCCATGCGTTCGAGCGTCGCATACAGCGGCAGGATCATGAACGGCAGGTAGGAGTAAACAAGGCCGATGTAGATTGCCGCGTCTGTATACATGATCGGAATTGGCTGGTCGATGACACCGAGCCACATCAAAAAATTATTAATTACGCCGTAGTTATTGAGCAATCCCATCCACGCATAAACGCGCAGCAAGAAAGAAATCCAAAACGGTAGTATGACGAGGAGCAGCAGGATGCTACGTGCTGCAGAACTGGAACGTGCAATACCGTATGCCATTGGAAATCCCAGCAACAGGCAGAGAATCGTCGCCGACGCCGCCATGATCACCGACCTCAGATACGTGATGCCGTAGAGCTTGTCGGTAAGCAGAAATTTGAAACTGTCCAGTGTGGCGAGAAGCGCCCCGTCGCCATCGAATACCGGTGTAAACGGCGGTTGCCCGATGATCGGGTCGGCCGTACTGATTTTCAGGATGATCGCGAACGGCGCGAGGAAAAAAATAAGGAGCCAGATGTAAGGTATCGCAACTGTAATCCGTTGCCACAGCGTGTCGCGCCCACTTTCGGTGCCGGCGATCACTTCGCTACTCCGTCAGAACAACCGCGCTTTGGGGCCGCCAGGAGATAAACACCTCATCGTCCCACTCGAGATGTCGCTCGGCGGAGCGATGCCGATTCTGCGCGCTTACCTGTACGATCTTGCCCGATTTCAGGCGAATGCGGTACAGAGACAAATTGCCGAAGTAGCCCAGGTCGTGGACGACGCCAGACAATCGCGTGTCGTCGTCATTTTCGGGCTCGTGGTCACTGATATATATTTTTTCGGGACGCACAGCGATGCAAACCTCATCGCCTTCCTGCATCACCCTGTCGGTGAGGCCCGTCAGTGGCGTATCCACTTCATTCGCGTTGACGGAAATGCCACCAGCGATGACATTGCCAACCGTGCCTTCGAACATGTTGATCGTGCCGATGAAATCGGCGACAAATCGATTGCAGGGATACTCATAAACTTCCTTGGGCGGTCCGACCTGTTCGAATCTGCCCTTGTTCATCACCGCGATCCGGCTGGACAGGATCATCGCTTCCTCCTGGTCGTGAGTGACGACGACGAACGTGATTCCCAGCTCGTCCTGTATGTTCATCAGTTCGAACTGTGTGTGTTCTCTGAGTTTCCTATCCAGCGCCGCAAGGGGTTCATCGAGTAACAGCACTTTCGGGCGCTTGACGAGGGCACGGGCCAGCGCGACACGTTGTCGCTCACCACCCGAGAGCTGGTTCGGTTTGCGTTTCGAGAGTTCGGAAAGCTTCACGAGTCTCAGGATTTCGGCGACGCGTGTCTTTACCTCACGCTTTGCGATTCTATCTTTCTCCAAGCCGTACGCGACATTCTTCTCCACCGTCATGTGCGGAAAAATCGCGTACGACTGGAACATCATGTTGACGGGCCGGTGATAGGGCGGCTGATCCGTGACATCGACACCGTCGATCAGTATGCGTCCGGTTGTTGGCGTCTCGAAGCCCGCCATCATCCTGAGCAGCGTCGATTTTCCACAGCCAGAACCGCCGAGTATGCAAAATAACTCGCCGCGACCGATTTCGAGATTGATCGAATCAACCGCGACGAAGTCACCGAAATGTTTGCTGACATCCTTTATCTGGATGAACGGATCGGTATTGCTATTGTTGTTTCCTGACATATTTTTTTTCTTGCAGGATTGATTGTTTTCAGATGCCGCTCTTGATCCTTGCAAATGAACGTGTTCGCGGTCGTTCCCTTTTCGGGTCCGCCGTCAGAATCGGGTAGGTTATCTTGAATGTCTCCTCATCCGGATAGATGGCCGGATTGTTGAGCATCTCCGCACTCATGAACTCGCGAGATGCCTTGTTGGAGTTCGCATAGCCGACTTCTATCGCAATATCCGCGGCGATTTCCGGGCGCATCATGAAATTCAGGAACAGATAAGCGTTGTCCTTGTGCGGCGCGTCCGATGGCATATATAAGCCATCGACCCAGAGACCGGATCCTTCCTTTGGAATCGTGTAGCGCAGATCCATGTCCAGGCCGGCCTCTGTCGCCCGTCGTTGTGCCGTAATGTAGTCTCCCGACCAGCTCATCGCCACGCAGACTTCCTTGTTCGACAGATCGGTAGCCATTTTCTGATTACTGAAGTAACGAATGTATGGGCGCACCAGTTTCAACTGGGCTTCGGCTGCAGCCAGATTCTCGTCGTCCAGCGCATTCGGATCCCTTCCAAGGTATGCGAGCACCATCGGAATCAAGTCCGTTGGCCCGTCGAGCAGGCTCACGCCACAATCGGCAAGCTTCGATACGACTTCCGGATCGAAGAGTACGTCACCGCTGTCCATCGGATGATCAGGCAGTCGTTCCCGAACCAGCTTTTCGTTATAGGCGTATCCGGTCGTGCCCCAGTGATAAGGTATAGTGTAACCTCTTGTCTTCTCATAGACGTCTATCTTTGCGATGAGCTCCTGATCCAGATGTCGGATGTTGTCGAGGCGCGAATAATCCAGTTTTTGGAAGATACCGATCGGTGTGAGTCTCGACGAAAACTGGCTGCTATGAACAATGACATCGTATCCACTGCTGCCGGCCAGTAGTTTGACGTCGACGACTTCGGCCGAATCATAGAGATCGTAGTTGACCTTAATGCCGTATTCCGCCTCGAATTTCTCGAGCGTATCCGGCGCGATGTAGTCCGCCCAGTTGTAGACGTTGACGACTTTTGCGCCACTCGCTGTTGCCGCGGTTCGGTCGGTCGTACACGAACTCAGCGGCGCAACAAGAGTTACCGCCCAGAGAACGGCAAAAGCAACCTCTCTTATTGTTATCCGCTTATCCATGACTCCGCCATTTCAACATCTGGCGATGCCAAGTTCCAGTACTTAGAACCTGTCTCGATAACCCGCATGGCCGCGATTCTGACGCACTGGTTCGGAGAGGCGGCCACGTATATTTTCGAGACAGGTTCTACATGTCATCCAATCCGCGTTTCAACAGGCTGCGGGCAATGATTAAGCGCTGTATTTCGCTGGTACCTTCCCAGATGCGGTCGACCCGAAGCTCGCGATAGAAGCGTTCCGCGACATTTTCGCGCATATATCCGCGGCCACCGAAAATCTGCACCGCCCGATCTGCGACCCGATTCGCCATCTCCGACACGTAAAGTTTCACCATGGAGCATCGATTGTGCAGTTGCTTCAGGTCTTCGCCCCTGTCGTGTGCTTCGGCCGCTTCGAAGGTCATCAGGCGAGCCGCCCACAGTTCCGTCGCACTGTCGGCAATCATGAACTGTATGGCCTGCTTTTCGCTGAGCGGCATGCCGTCGACCGTCCGACCTTGCGCAAACTCCGATGCGTCTTCTATGAGCCGCGCCGCCGCACCACAGCTGCGAGCACCGATCATCAGTCGTTCATGCCGAAACCAGCTTTTAGTGAATGCCATCCGGTCGCCGCAACTGCCAACGCGTCGACCAGCCGGCACTTTGACGTCGGTAAATCGATACGTAGGATGATGGGCCGCGTAGCTGTGACTGAACAAGGGTGACGCGGTCATTTCTATCCCTTCAGTGCCCTTGTCAACGAGAAATAGAGCGTCATCATTCTCGTCGGGTAATTTCGCCTGGAACCAGAAAAAATCCGCAAGATTGGCGCTCGTAACGAACCACTTCTCGCCATTTAACAAGTATTCGTCGCCAGACGTCGTGGCTGTAGCCGTGAGCGCTGAAATGTCGGATCCCGATTCTGCCTCCGTTATCGCGTAACAGTCCTTTTTCTCGCCGCGCATCATCGGCAGTATGTAATCGTCGATCTGCTCCTCGGTGCATGCTTCGAACATCCACTTCTGCGGCTCCGAAAAACACCAGGACAAGGCATTCGTGATCCGGCCCAATTGCTCCCAGATGGCGACTTGTTCGACCATTGACAATTCCAGCCCGCCGTACGCCTTAGGCACGTCGATCGCGCTGAACCCTAATTCGATCGCACGCTTCTTCTGCCTGGCAACGATTTCCGCTGGCAGTACGCCACCGTTCAACTCGGCTTCAACCTCGTAGGGCAGCAGATACTCGTCTGCGTACTCCCGCGCTTTGTTTTGCCAGGCTATTGCACTCTTGCTCAATTCGATTTGCATGATCGGTCCTCGATTGTTCTTCCAGTGATCCAACAAGGCACTATTGATGGACCACTAAAAATGTCTGGGAAAAACTGACACCAGATAACTTTTGACCGACTCGAGCGCGGCATGCCGGTCCCAATTTTTTGTGCTTATCAGGCAGGATAACCAGAACCCGTTGGTCAGCGACGCCAGTGCCTCGGCAACATGCTTCGCACTGACTTTCTCATAATTTCCCTCGGCAATTATTTCTGTACAAAGTCTTTTGAGGGCCTGGTCATAGCCGCGATCATACTCATTACACATCTTGCGATAGGTCGGCATTGCCTTGACTTCACCCCAGAACCCGAACCAGACAGCGAGTTTTTTCTGATCGCACACAGACGGCTTCAGGTCCAGCTCCATCAATGCGAGCAACTTATCTGCGGCGCCCGGGCCCGCCTTGTCCAGCGTTTTTTCGAATAAGGATTTGTACTCTTCCGCCAGGTAGCGAAGGGTCTCGTTGAACAGATTGTCTTTGCTCTTGAAATGCAGATTGACGATACCCTGAGAAAGGCCGGCTTCTTTCGCGACATCGCCCAGTGTGGTGCTGCCGATGCCGCGTTTCGAAATGCATTTGATCGTGGCTTCGATTAGTTGCTGACGGCGCGCCTCTCTCGAGGCAGTACGTCCGGGTTTCACTGCAGCAACTGCCATCGCTCGATCGTCCTGTGCAAAAGTCACATTCTGCCATAAAATGAATGACTATTCATTCATTTTTCTGGACTTCAGACCCCGCTTCGTGAGACCCTATACCGGTATCAAATAGTATGGAGGCGCTATGAGGAGCCTGGAAAAATCCAACAGACACTTTCAAAAAGCCCTGACACGCCTGCCCCTGGGTGTCTCTTCGAACTATCGTTACTGGGGAGAGGACAAGACCATATACGTCAAGCGCGCCAAGGGCGGGCGATTCTGGGACATCGATGACAACGAGTACATCGATTACCGCCTGGGATTCGGCCCCGCCATATTGGGCTATGCCGATCCGCGTGTAGACGAAGCTGCCAGGGCCGGCATGGAGATCGGCGGCGTGTTCGGGCTGGCAACCGAACTCGAATACGAGGTTGCGCAGAAGATCAGCAGAATGGTGCCGGCAGCGGAGCTTGTCAGGTTCTCGAACTCGGGCACCGAAGCGGTTATGGCCGCACTGCGAGTTGCGCGCGCATTCTCAGGCAAAGACGGTCACATCATCCTGGAAGGCGGATATCACGGTGTATTCAATGAAGTGCTTTGGTATTCGAACGTTGAAGAATGGAAACCAGGGGACGGCACTCCCGAGGTTCTTCCTTTGGGAGAAGGCGTACCGGAGATCATCAAGCCGCTGTTTCACACAGTGCCGCTCAATGATGCAAATGCGCTCGAAGACGTCCTGAAAAAACACGGCGATGGTATTGGCGCATTCCTTGTCGAACCAATCATGGGTAACTGTTGCGGTTTGACGGCCACCGATCAGTATATGCAGGACGTAAGGTCCCTTTGCGACAGGCACGATGTCCTGCTGATTATCGATGAAGTGAAAACCGGTTTTCGCGTAGCGAAAGGTGGTGTTCAGGAGTTATTGGGCCTGAAAGCCGACCTATGCACTTTTGCCAAGGCGATGGGCAACGGCTACCCCATATCAGTTGTTGCCGGCCGCGAAGACATCATGCGGAAAATCGGCGATGGAGTGCTTCACGGCGGCACGTTCACGTGTCACTCAGTGTCGCTTTCGGCCGCGAATAAGACGCTGGAAATCCTGGAGGAGACGGACGCGCTTGCAACTATTGAAAACTATGGTCTCAGTTTGCAGAAAGGATTTGGCGAAATACTGACTGCACGGGATATCCCACATTGCTTCATCGGCCATCCTTCGATGATGGGCCTGTTTTTCGATGACACAGCACCACGAAATTATCGTGACTGGGCAAACACTGACTACGAATTTTATGACGCTGCTGCACCCGAGTTGCACGAACTCGGGATCCTCGTTGAGCCCGATTCGAGAGAGCCGTGGTTCATGTGTGAGGCTCACGATGTGAAATGCCTCGAGGAAACGCTTGATAAATTCGAGAAGGCCGTGGACATTACACTGAACAAGCTGCCGTCTGAACGCCACCGTGCCGTGACTGCCTACAAGTAGGCCAGCAACAAGAAGTGGAAATCACATGCCTGTGAAAACCTATGACGCCATCGTTATTGGCGCGGGCCACAACGGTCTGACGAATGCCGCCTACCTGGCCAAGGCTGGTCTCGATGTACTCTGTGTGGAGAAGAACGAGTATATCGGCGGCGCAACCGTAAGCCGGAATCTCTACAAGGACTGGATATATTCGAACTGTTCCTATGTATGCAGCCTGCTGCGCCCCGAAATATTCCGCTCGTTGGAGCTATCGAAACACGGGCTTCAGGTTACACCATACGGCGGCGGCACGGTATTCATGCAGAACGGCGACTACCTTGGCAGCTACTCTGACGACGATGTACATCACCGAGAGTATGCGCGCTTCTCCAAGAAAGATGCCGACGCTTACGAGCGCTACTCTGCCGACACGATGCGACAATGCCGTTTCATTCGTGATTTTTTATTGCGCACGCCTGCGGACCCGACCTCATTCAAGCCCAAAGACCTCAAGGCCCTGGCTCATCTCGGCAGCAAGTTCTACGAGATGGGCGAGGAACGAATGTACGACACGATTCGCTTCTGGACCATGAGTGTTGCCGAATACCTTGACGAGTATTTTGAAACGGACGTCATCAAAGCCGCGCTGTCCGGCAGCGGCATCATCGGCACGGCTTTAGGGATCCACTCCCCCGGCACCGCATACGTACTCCTGCACCATTACATGGGCGAGGTTGACGGCAACATGGGCGCCTGGGGTTTTGCCCGGGGCGGTATGGGCGCGGTGGCGAAAGCGATCGCCGGCGCTTTTCAGGGCTACGGCGGCGAGCTGCGCAGGGACGCGGGTGTCGAACAAATCCTGGTCAAGAATGGCAAGGTCAAAGGCGTTGCGTTGACGAAT
>Ga0209980_10002399_pt1 | contig 10187 bp, 13 predicted proteins | sample CR02metaG_FD_183611 | JGI IMG/M metagenome (GOLD analysis project Ga0209980, IMG submission 183611) | Deep subsurface microbial communities from Mariana Trench to uncover new lineages of life (NeLLi) - CR02 metaG (SPAdes) (version 2) | ecosystem: Environmental > Aquatic > Marine > Ocean trench... | reverse complement strand
ATATACCGAGTGGGGTTAAAAGAATAAAAGTTTTGGAAGTCAAATACCAGGCAATCCCAATGGAATTATTCGAGATGACTGATCAACGGTAGCAGACCCTTGGTGGGCAAAGATGATATCTATGTGGTTTTTATATTTATTGTGATTGGAACAACTAATGAAATGTATTACCTCTCGCGAGAATCCTATTTTCAAACGGCTCATCAAGCTGGAAGAATCAGCAAAAAAACGCAGAGCATGTGGGCTGACGATACTTGATGGAGTGCATCTAGTAAATTCTTATCATGCCAAATTAGGGGTACCAAAGTGCTTGATTTCTAATGAATCAGGATGCGAAAGCGCAGAAATAAAACAATTATTGACATTGAAAAAAAAGGATGCGGTAGATGTATTTGTATTAAGTGATACTTTGTTCCGCGAAATTTCTCCAGTCAAAACACCTACCGGGATTATTGCGTTAGTGGCCATTCCTGCACCCGGAGACATCCCTGTTCGTAAAAGTGAGCGCTTTTGTATTTTACTTGAATCCATACAAGACCCTGGTAATCTTGGTTCCATTCTCCGTTCTGCCGCAGTTGCTGGTGTGTGCGATGCATATCTGTCTCAGGGTTGTGCCGACGCTTGGTCACCCAAAACACTTCGTGCTGCCATGGGTGCACATTTTCTGTTGCGCATTTATGAACAGTCTAATTTGGTGAAAGTCGCACAGGAATTCAAAGGTAAAGTTATTGCGACTACATTGAAAACAAATAAAAGCTTGTATAAAACGCACTTAACAGGGCCGATCGCATTCGCGTTTGGTAATGAGGGAATAGGTTTGTCAAACGAAGTGCGTCAAGCTGCTAGCGAGCAAGTTACTATCCCTATGGTGGATGGAACAAAATCATTAAACGTCGCAGCAGCAGCAGCTATTTGTTTTTTTGAAAGGGTAAGACAAACCCAATGAGTGATATTTCACTGGTATAAATAATGTTGATAGATACCAGAGTATGGCATTAAACTAATTTGAAAAATTTGATCATGAGCGATTGTGATTTTATGTGTGTGGCACTTGATCTTGCACAACAAGCGAGAAAGGAGGGTGAAGTGCCAGTGGGCGCTGTGGTGGCGAAAGGTCATACTATTATTGGGCGCGGTTATAACCGTCCAATCTCAGCAGCAGATCCTACTGCCCATGCGGAGGTAGAAGCTCTACGAGATGCTGCACGTCACCTTGGTAACTACCGCTTGCTAGACTGCACTCTTTATGTAACTTTAGAGCCATGTGTAATGTGCGCTGGGGCAATTTTCCATGCTCGCATTGCGCGTCTAGTTTATGGTGCAAAAGATCTTAAAACCGGGGCATGTGGCAGCGTGATTGATTTGCCAGCAGAAGAACAGTTTAATCACCATACTTCAGTAATAGGAGGTGTCTTGGAAGATGAAACGAAAGCGTTACTCAAAGAATTTTTTGCTGAACGACGCACGATAATTAAAGAAGAAGATTTATGAGGATTGAGATTAAGATCAAGTTACAGCATCTTGATGTCATGGATAATAATCAGGTTAAGATCAAATCTTATCGAATTTCTTCTGCAATAAATGGAGTAGGGCAAAAAAGGGGTAGTTTCTGTACTCCACTTGGCAAGCATATTATTCGCGCTAAAATTGGATCTGGCCAGCCGATCAACACAGTGTTTCTAAAGCGCCGGCCGACTGGTGAAATTTACACACCAGATCTAGGTGCAAGCTATCCGGGGCGCGACTGGATTTTAACTCGCATTCTATGGCTTTCCGGATGCGAGCTTGGTTTCAATCGCCTAGGGCTAGTAGATACGATGCGTCGTTATATCTATATTCATGGCAGCCCAGACTGTATCAATATGGATAAACCCGGCTCTATCGGCTGCATTCGTATGTTCAACACAGATCTGTTAGAACTATTTGATTTAGTGGATGTTGGAACAGAAGTTAGTATTAAACAAGATTAAAGCTGTTATAACAAATCTATGGTAAGCAGTTCTTATTGCAATAGAAAAAAGCATGCCTTATCGTTAGCATACTCTTCGGAAAGTTTGAGCTCCAGCAATATTTCTGTGAAACAAAAAGCGCAACGCCATCCTGTCAAATTTGTTCCCTCATACCTTTTGAGTTATCATAACAGCCCATGACCAAGTATGTATTTGTGACTGGCGGCGTGGTGTCTTCCCTTGGAAAGGGTATTGCCGCCGCCTCCCTAGCAGCTATCCTCGAATCCCGTGGTATCAAAGTAACCATGCTTAAATTGGATCCCTATATCAACGTGGATCCCGGCACCATGAATCCTTTTCAACATGGAGAAGTGTTCGTTACCGAAGATGGCGCAGAAACTGATCTTGATCTAGGACATTATGAGCGCTTTATCAGCGCCAAAATGGGCAAGCTAAATAACTTTACTACCGGGCAGATTTACGAAAGCGTGATAAAGAAAGAGCGGCGAGGTGACTATCACGGCGGTACAGTGCAAGTGATTCCACATATTACCGATGAAATCAAGCTGCATATAAAGTCTGGCGCAAGTGATTCGCAAGTAGCCATTGTTGAGATTGGTGGTACGGCCGGTGACATTGAGTCCTTACCATTTCTGGAGGCGATCCGGCAGATGGCAATCCAGCACCCCCCCGAAGATACCTGCTTCATTCACCTTACGTTATTGCCCTATATTGCCTCTGCGGGAGAATTAAAAACTAAACCAACCCAGCATTCAGTGAAAGAAATGCGAGAAATTGGCATCCAGCCTGATGTATTATTATGTCGTGCTGACCGCGAATTACCAACAGAAGAGCGCCGGAAAATTGCGTTGTTCACCAATGTGCGGGAAGAAGCGGTAATTTCTGCAGTCGACGTAGACAGCATTTACAAAATTCCCGTATTGCTGCATGAACAAATGTTGGATGAAATCGTGTGTCATAAGCTGAATATTCTCGCTAAACCGGCAGATTTAAGTATGTGGAAGAAACTAGTAAGTGCACTGGAACACCCCCAGCACACGGTGAAAGTTGCACTTGTAGGAAAGTATGTAGACTTAACTGAATCCTACAAGTCCCTGTCGGAAGCGCTGATTCATGCAGGAATTCACACTCACAGCAAAATCAATATCTGTTACGTGGATTCAGAATACATTGAAAAACAAGGGACTAATTGCCTTACGGACACAGATGCTATTTTGGTCCCAGGCGGATTTGGTAAACGAGGCGTAGAAGGTAAGATCATGGCCATTCGCTATGCACGCGAAAACCGTATTCCCTACCTTGGCATCTGCCTTGGTATGCAGCTGGCGGTTATCGAGTTTGCCCGCAATAAAGCTGCTATGAAAGATGCACATAGTACCGAGTTCAACCCTGGAACACCTTATCCTGTCATTGGGCTAATAACTGAATGGCGTACCCACGATGGGCAGATAAAAACCCGTAACGCACAATCGGATCTTGGTGGTAGCATGCGTTTGGGCGGACAAAAGTGTTTGCTGAAGGAAAATTCACTGGTTCGGAAAATTTATGGTTCAGACGAAATTACTGAGCGCCATCGTCATCGTTATGAAGTTAACGACAAATACCTTTCCAAATTAGAAAAGGCAGGACTTCATGCGAGCGGCCTATCGGCAGTGGACTCACTATGTGAAATGATTGAGCTGTCGGAAACTGAGCATCCGTGGTTCGTTGCATGCCAGTTTCATCCTGAGTTTACTTCCACACCTAGGGCAGGGCACCCGCTGTTTAGTGCGTTTATCGAAGCTACCATTGATGCGATGGGCAAGCGTGCTGCATCGGAAACAGCAAGTTCCGACAAACTAAAGAATATTACTTTAGTGCCTACCATATGATGAGATTCTGCCATCTTACAAGCAGTTAAGATCACTCGATTACTGAGCAACAAGGATAAATAGCATGAGTGCAATTGTTGATACTTTTGCTCGAGAAATTTTAGATTCACGCGGGAATCCTACCGTAGAAGCTGAAGTATTACTTGAATCTGGAATACAGGGACGAGCAGCAGTGCCTGCTGGCGCATCTGTCGGCACTAAAGAAGCTGTTGAGTTACGTGATAATGATGCTCAGCGTTATTTTGGCAAGGGCGTTCTTAAAGCAGTAGAAAACGTAAATAGCGAAATTTCTGAGGCCATCATGGGCCTAGATGTAATGGAACAACATTTTATCGATCAAACGCTGATTGATCTCGACGGTAGTGGCAATAAATCAAGACTTGGCGCCAATGCAATTCTGGCAGTTTCGCTAGCTGTGGCAAAAGCAGCAGCGGAGGAATCTGGTCTACCTTTATATCGTTATTTAGGAGGCTCAGGGCCAATGTCTATGCCAGTGCCAATGATGAATGTCATCAATGGCGGGGTACATGCTAACAATAATATTGATTTACAAGAGTTCATGATTGTTCCACTCGGCGCACAAAGTTTTCGTGAGGCCTTGCGCTATGGGGCTGAGATATTTCATACTCTAAAAAAAATGCTTCATGAAAAGAATATGGCTACCACAGTGGGTGACGAGGGTGGATATGCCCCTAATCTAGATAATAATGAGGCAGCGCTACAACTAATTGTGCAGGCTATCGAGCAAGCTGGATACTTACCGGGAGCAGACGTTTCCATTGCACTGGACTGTGCTAGCTCGGAATTTTTTAGAAAGGGAAAATATCATCTAGCTTCTGATGGCTTAAGCTTGAATTCAGAACAGTTCACAGATTATATAGCTGCTTGGGTAGACAAGTATCCCATCATTAGCATAGAGGACGGTATGAGCGAACATGACTGGGACGGCTGGAAATTACTTACCAACAAACTTGGAAAATCGGTACAGCTAGTAGGTGATGATGTGTTTGTGACGAATTCAAATATTTTTAAAGAAGGCATTGCACAAAATATTGCCAATTCCATACTCATTAAGATTAACCAGATTGGTACTCTCACTGAAACCTTTTCAGCCATTGAAATCGCAAAGCGCGCTGGCTATACCTCTGTAATTTCACACCGTTCCGGGGAAACTGAAGATACCACTATTGCCGACATTGCCGTAGCTTCTAATGCATTGCAAATCAAAACTGGCTCGCTTTCTCGCTCTGATCGTATAGCTAAGTACAACCAGTTGCTTCGTATTGAGGAAGACCTCGGTGACTCTGCAAACTATGCCGGACGGGGAGCCTACTACCAGTTAAAATAATGAAAGTGCTAGGCCTCATACTATTTGCCCTAATTGTCCTATTGCAATACCCGTTATGGTTAGGCAAAGGTAGCTGGCACAAAGTGTGGAAAGTTGATCAGCAAGTTATCACGCAAAATGAAATAAATCAGAAACTCCGCATCCGTAATGCCGCACTGGATGCAGAGGTACAGGATCTCAAGCATGGTTTCGATGCCATCGAGGAACGCGCACGCAGTGAATTAGGTATGATTAAGCAAGATGAAATTTTTTTCCAGGTAGAAATTAATGAGAAAAATACTACTCTACCAGATAAGACTAAGTAAAGAGTACCATCAGGTAACAAATAAAACAAAATGTAGCATTAGGAATACATGGACTTTCATCCCTGTGAAGCCACTTATAGCTGACTTCTTCTTAAGAAACTTAATTGTTCCCCGTTTTCAGTTGTCACAACTCATCAACGTCCAAAATCAGTTTCAACTGTATGAGAGTATAGAATACTGACGGAATTACTAGTTTTGTCCGGAATATAATCGCATGAAACAGGAGTTGGGATGAGTGACTACAAGTTTGAGCTATCGCAGATTGTTTTTGTTATCCCAGTCAAGATGCGAGGTGTTATTGAAAATTGTAATAAGCCATCTATTGGCGAAAATACATATGAAGTTGGGGTTATGTATCAAAGTAGGGTTTGGAAGACAACATTTTATGAATCCGAGCTAACGACCATTGAAGAAAACCCATCATGTACTTGAGATTTTCAGAGACTTGTAGCTAGTTTGCAACGTTTGAGAATTTTAAGTAGATCATATTCTTTCTTCACTCCCATCATAATAAGGGATGATCTAGCAAAACACCTCTTCTCTCGTTAAAGTCTCTTTAGATTTGTAATTAATTGCAAGAAGAAATGGCCACGCAAGAACAAACTCATGACCTTGCGTCAGCGCATATATGAGAGCGCACCATAGCCAGCTTTTTTAGATCTGCTTTAAATATTACTCAAAATGAAGGGAAAGAAAATGAATTTTATACCGCTAACACAACAAAACGACGCCGAAGTACAAGTAAATATGGACAATGTTACTAGCTTTATCCCTGCCAAAAGTGGAACAATTCTGCGTTTTAATGGAGGGAACCCTCCTGCCGTACAGGTAACAGAAGAGCTAAAGGAAGTATTGAAGCAAATGGCCAAGATCGCGGGACAACGGTAATCTGTATGAAATTAAGCAATCTTATTTAATACTCTTTACCCGCTCACAGGCTGAATTACTCAACTATCTCCACGCATAGCAATGTTGTTTGCTATGCACCTCATACCAGAAGACCTTCTTCCAAATCCCTCTCAAATTCATCAAGAGAAAATCGGCTCTATTGAGTAAATGTAGTTACAAAATGGTTACATTTCATGGAAATAAGAAAGCGTAAATATGGTCCATTTCCGGTAAAAGTTTATGGATGTTGGCTTCCCGAGTAGGGCTCGAACCTACGACCTGCGGATTAACATCCGAAAGCTCTAGTCTTTTATATAATTAACTGGCCTTAACCTGCTTTCTAGCACTAGCACATAAAGCTGACTTGCTCTAATGTTCAAAATTGGTATGAGGTATATCATTGATTCTAGGTCGTGCATAAAAAACAAGAACTTTGGTACCTAAAATAGCTAGCAAAAACTTATAAGTGAAAACATTAATTATTCTACCGTTTGGATTACTTATAACAAACAACGTTTACGCTAGTGAAGTTTATGGAAATTTCTTTGACAGTTTAGACTTATTGACTCCACAAGGTCAGTTTAAGCGAGAGCGAAAAGAAGAAACGCGTAGAATCGATGAAGAGAAAGAACAACGTTTTAAATGTCGATCAGAGAAACGGAAGCGCGATGAACAGGATGAAGAAGAAATGAAAAAACTTCTCAGATAAGACAAGTTACCATGTATAGAGCTATTTCGATGATGCTACTAGCTGTTGTAAGTAGTAGTGCAATGGCGGAGTGGGTTTATGTTACCGAGACTGAAAAAAAAACAGAAGTAGAAGCCTTTACCGCCTACGCTGACCCTACCACAATTCGAAAAACAAGTAACAGGGTGAAAATGTGGAGTCTGTATGACTACAAAACGGTTCAGGAACGCGGTATCATTTCAGCAAAGCAAAAAAATGAATATAATTGCAAAAAAAAGCAGAGTCGACAGCTTTTTCTATCTGCCTACTCTGGGCACATGACCAATGGTGAAACAGTCTTGATCTACAATGAACCGGACGACCACTGGAAACGAGCTCCGCTAGGTAGCGTGCTTGAGGCTGTTTTGGAATTTGCGTGTGGTTGGCACCCTAAACTGCCACCACGAAACTTCCCCAATATGACTGTGGCAATGGTAATGCAATGAGCTGATGGAGACACAACTACTCTTCTTTCGCTTGATGCGCTAATAGAGTGCTGGCATCCTCTCCCAACGCTTCTTCCGTAGACACACTCCTTTCACCTATATTGTGTGATCGCCATAGCGTTGTTGGCCTCTTCTTTGCGCATACCAAGTCGCAGCTCTCCGCTTTGAATTTCTGCTTTGGGTCGAAAGCAGTCATTCACCAGCTTTCCTGCCGAAAAACTTTTTCGCCAAAATTGAGGGAAGGAAAGAGGGGTAAATACTTCATTGATAAGGGAGTGGGTCAGTTTCAGACTAGAAGTACCACCTCACTAGCCTTGTACGGAGTTTTTCATCAAAAATGGAAATAATGCAAGCCTTACAAGGAAAAGCAGATGGATCAAACAAGCAGGAGTTAAGAGCTAAGAAATAGGTTTACCAATACTTATGAAGAACTCTGGAGTCGAGCCTATGAATATTTGGTACATATGTAATATATGCTTACTTAATTGCTAGATGCAAGGGACTCATTATAATGAAGAAAGCAATGTTTTTTTTGCCTATGATAGTTTTATTAAGTAGCTGTGCCACAGGCAACGTAGTTCAGGTAAGAGAAACTCAAATACCAGGGTCAAAAGTTATAGCTCTTGATGCTCCTAGGGCACCGTGGGTGATCGAAATTAAAAACCATCTTAAAACTAAGGGATTCAAGGTTCTTCGTTGGAGTACAAGAACTCATGTAACAGAACAAATAGCAAGTACCCGTATTGAGCAGTTTAATGAGTCTGAAGTAAAATATGTTCTAGTAATAGAAGGTTTCGCACCTTATGACTGGGAAAAAAGGTGGGCAAAGAGATGTATTGAGGGTTGCTACAACTTCGACCATATCAGTGCAGACTTAGTTGATACCGCAACAAACAAAACTATTCTCAACATAAGTGGTTCCGGTTATTCTGAGAAATGCCACCCCATGAGTGGAACAATATTTTCTGATATTGCAAATGCGGTTGATGATGCTTGGAACTGACTCCATTTAACAAGTTGCTCAAGACCAATGTCGAACTTGGATTGAATGGTCATTCGAAAATTTTCCTTCTCGAAATTTTTTTCACCAAAATTGGGAAAAGGAAAGAAAAGTAGGGAGTACATTGAAGGAGGATGAGGCAGTCCCATACTAGGGATATCCACACATTTCACAGATTCCACATACCCCCAGCTCCGTAGCAAAAGCTGGTCGCTACGGTGATGGAAATGGATTATATCTGATTGTTGATCCGTCTGGTGCTAAACGCTGGGTGTTGCGTACCGTAGTTATGGGTAAACGCAGGGATATAGGGCTTGGAGGTTTGTCTCTGGTATCTTTAGCCGAAGCACGCGAAGAAGCGACGCGGCTACGCAAGATCGCTAGGCAACAGGGTGACCCGCTTGCAGAAAGACGCAAGGAGCAGCGCGTAGTCCCAACCTTTGCTCAAGCCGCCCGCGAAGTTCATAAAGCCCACTCAGCATCATGGAAGAACGTCAAACATACGCAGCAATGGATTAACACGCTGAAAGACTATGTTTTCCCTGTATTTGGCAGCTTGCGTGTCGATCAGGTTCATACTCCAGAAGTTCTAAAAGCACTCTCCCCTATCTGGCTAAAAAAACCTGAAACTGCCCGACGTGTGCGTCAACGAATCAAAACTGTTTTTGATTGGGCAAAAGCTGCTGGTTTTCGTTCTGGCGATAACCCCGTTGACGGTATTTCCAAAGTGTTGCCGAAACAATCTAACACACAGGCGCATCACGCCGCGTTGCCGTACGCAGAGATTCCCACATTCATCAAGGCACTGCGTAAAACAGATGCAAGCAAAACCGCACAGCTTGCCTTCGAGTTTCTAATCCTGACAGCAACCCGTACCAACGAAGTAATAAATGCAACCTGGAGCGAAATCGATTTAAAGGGTGAAACGTGGACAATACCTAGGAGCAGAATGAAAACTAAGCGTGATCATCGTATCCCGCTATCACGTCGTTGTATTGAAATATTAAAAGAGGCACACAAGCTCTCAATTGACAACCTATCTGTTTTCCCAAATCCTCTTACCGGCAAGCCGCTTTCAAACATGGTGTTTCTAATGTTGCTACGACGGATGAAACAGGATGTTACGGCACATGGTTTTAGATCTTCATTTAGAGATTGGGCATCAGAACGTACAAACATTCCACATGATGTATGTGAAGCTGCTCTAGCTCATAATCTCAAGGATAAAACCGAAGCTGCTTATAAACGCACCGATCTATTCGACAAGCGTCGAGAGTTAATGGAATCATGGGCGGCATTCGTAACAAGAACGCAAGCAGACGTAATACCATTAATTACGCGCTGGCAAGAAATCGACTTGAGCTAAGCATGTCGAACTCTACTCTAATAAAAACAAAGCTTCTCAACATATAAGTAAACAGATGGCGAACAAGGGAGTACACCTAGTATTGGATTGGGAAGGGGATGTATATAAAGATACTACATACTCCTACATCGACTTTAATTTTTGGCACAAAACAGACATTCAGCCGAGTGAACCTATCAGCTTTAAGTTAAGGGACTCCTAACTGCTTTCTACCCCCTTTTTAGTGGGTAGATATAGGCCAATGAAAGCACCTTTTAGTGGTTAGA
>Ga0209980_10002397_pt1 | contig 10188 bp, 9 predicted proteins | sample CR02metaG_FD_183611 | JGI IMG/M metagenome (GOLD analysis project Ga0209980, IMG submission 183611) | Deep subsurface microbial communities from Mariana Trench to uncover new lineages of life (NeLLi) - CR02 metaG (SPAdes) (version 2) | ecosystem: Environmental > Aquatic > Marine > Ocean trench >... | reverse complement strand
GAGGGCAGCCTGGCCGACGCCCATTTGCTGTATTTCTTTAGTGCCAGGGAAGGATACCTGCCGGCAATGATGAAGCTGGGTGAGCTGGCAGATCCTGTATTATTTCGTGCCGAAGATAGTCTGCTCGATCGTGCCGATGTGATCCAGGCGTACAAATGGTATCAAAAAGCTGCGGCACAGGGACATCAGCCTGCAGTCGATCGGGTTCGAAACCTGCGGAGCTGGGCAACTGCAGAATCAAAGGTCGGTAACGCCGATGCACGCCAGTTACTGCTAAATTTCGAGTAACAACAGGGAGTCTTGAACTAGATTGAAAACTACTTTGGCATCAGTAATACGAACCCTGGGTTTCGCGCTGGTAGTTGTTGTCACCGCTAGTCTTCAGGCGGGCACAGACAAACCGCTGGTGATGGAAGGTAAAAAAACCCTGTATCAACGGGTACTCAGCGTACCCGATGCAAGACTCTATGAATCGCCTGATCGCGCAAGCGAGTCGAGCGAAATGACACCCTTTAGTGTTTTGTACGTATACCAAAAACGTGATAGCTGGATCAAGGTTGGTCACGGTAGTTTTGGTAAGACCGCGGGCTGGATGCAGAGTCAAGAGACTATAGTCTGGAATCAGGCGCTGACAGTTTCGTTCAGGGATCCTCAGGATATTCAGCGGGTCATGCTATTTAATACCAAGCAGTCGATCCAGCAACTGATCGACGATTACGATACGGAGACCTATCAGCGCTTATACCATGCGGTAGTTAACGATGAGTCGAGCGAAGACTCCCCGGTGATCGCGATCCAACCCGCAGCACATGTGGATATTCGCGAAAATTTCTACCTGGTTCCAATCAAGCAGTATGAGGATATTTACCTCGGCAACGAACAGGCGAGACTGCTGCAAATCGCGACTGTGCCGTTGGAGGAGAATAATTTAAGCGATTCCAGTCTAGTAGAGCGCAGTGCTAACACGCGCAGTTACCGTAGCGGTATTCATTTTGTAATTGATTCGACTGTGTCTATGGGTCCTTATATTAATCGCACCCGGGAAGCAGTGGCAAAGGTCTATTCTGCTATCGAGAAACAGGGGCTCACCAACCAGGTGAGTTTCGGCCTGACAGCGTACCGAGATAACCTCGACCAGGTACCTGAACTCGAATATTTAACCCGGCGTTACGTCAGCCTGGAACAGGGTGCCGACGTCGAGCAGTTCTTCAATCGTGTCAACGAACTCAGCGCTTCCGCGGTGTCCAGTCGTGATTTTCGGGAAGATGCCTACGCCGGTATTAAATCAGCCCTCGAAGATACCAACTGGTCGAATTACGACGCCCGCTATATTATCTTGATTACCGATGCCGGGCCGCGTGAAAGCCACGATTCACTCGGCGCAACGGGGCTGAACGCAAAGGCGCTACGTCAGTTGGCTTATGACCAGGGCGTATCGATCTGGGTTTTGCACCTGCGTACACCCTCGGCTGCTGCCGATCATCAAAAAGCGGAGGAGTTGTATAAACAGGTGTCTTATTACCCTGGTATCGGAGACTTCTATTATGGCGTGAGCCTTGGACAGGTTGATGAGTTTGGTAGCGTCCTGGAGATACTGGCAAATCAGATCACGCAACAGGTATTGGCTACCACGAATGGCGTACCACCGATCCCATTGGCGCAAAACAATGACAGCAAAACGCAGTTGACCAATTTACAGGATCGTGTTGCCAAGCTCGGTAATGCGCTGCGCATGCGTTATATCCAGAAAGAGTCGGGCAAGCCACTGCCCAGGGTATTTAATGCCTGGATGGTTGACCGCGATTTTATGCATCCTGAGCGATCGGCGGTCGATGTGCGCGTGTTACTGACTCGCGATCAGCTAAGCGATCTGAAAAGTGTGATGCAGCAGGTGCTGGAACTGGCTGAAGAAGGTGTGTTAAGCCCACAAAACTTTATCGACGACCTGAAAAGTCTGGCGGCAACAATAAGCCGCGATCCATCGTCGGTGGCAGGCAGCACTTCCGGATCGGGAGCCAATTTGGCAGAGATGGGTTATATGCGCGAGTATATCGAAGATTTGCCCTACACCGGTGAAGTCATGAACCTGACGCTCGAAAGTTGGGAAGAATGGTCGGCCAAGGTCCAGATCGAATTCATGAACCGACTCGAAAGCAAGATTAACTACTACCAGGCATTGCACGACCATACAGACCTTTGGGTTACTCCGGGTGGCGGTGCAGTTTCCGGTAACTCGGTATTTCCAGTTGCCCTCGACCTGTTGCCCTGAGGGAGGTATGCCTGAATAATTTCCTGTTATACGCTGGCGATATGCTATTAGCGGGGTGCTGAGATATGGGCGATATTGTTTATTCGCTCAAAAATGTCGTCAAACACCGAATTATTGAAAATGCAGGTTTTAGACTTTGCATACCCAGCATAGAAATTCAGGCCGGGGAAAATATCGCATTAGTCGGCCATAGCGGTTGTGGCAAGAGCACCCTGATGGATATGTTCGCGTTGATCTTGCGCCCTGATGAGACTGATCAGTTTGAGATTAGTCCGGTCGGTGACAAGTCGCACAAGGTAGATAAACTGTGGCAACGAAATAAACTGGATAGCCTGGCACAGGTCCGCAGGCATCACATTGGGTATGTGTTGCAGTCCGGCGGCCTGTTGCCTTATCTAACCGTCCGCGAAAATATTGAGCTACCACGCAAGCTGCTCAAGTTAGCGGACGATGACTCTATTATTTCTATATCACGCGTACTCGGTATACACCGCCAGCTCGACAAGCTCCCGGGCCTGTTGTCCGCCGGGGAAAGACAGCGAGCTGCTTTTGCCCGAGCCCTGTCACATAGACCATCGATATTGCTCGCCGATGAACCGACGGCAGCATTGGATCCGATTTCCGCGCGTAAAATCATGGCGGTAGTGATGGAATTAATCAAGGGCTTAAAAATTACCCTGATCACGGCCAGTCATGACTGGGCGCATGTTTACAGGATGGAATTGCGTACCCTGGACCAGAAGGCTGGCCCTGTCGAGGGGGGTCGTATTTATCAATCCACATTTCGAGACTAATACGCTCCGCCCAATCCTAATTAATGGAAACGGACTGATATGAGCCAGGTGGGAAATATTTTACGACTGAGTTTTCGTGACTATATCCACGAATGGCGTATGTCTGGATGTTTTGTATTTGCGCTCGCTGCAGTACTGGCGCCGATGATGATTTTGTTCGGATTGAAATTTGGTATCGTCAGTTCGATGATCTATGAACTGGTGGAAAACCCGGTCAATCGGGAAATCAGGCCTATAGGCAGCGGTCGGTATGATCAGCAATGGATTGATGGTTATCGCGACCGTGACGATGTCGAGTTTATCATTCCTAAGACACGCACCCTCGCTGCCAGTATCCAGCTTAGAAGCGATACAGCAAAAAGAATTATATCGACCGAGCTGATGGCGACGGCAGAGGGGGACCCCTTGCTCAGGAATTTATCGAATACACCGCAAAATTTATTTCAGATTATTCTGAGCCAGGGTGCCGCTAAAAAATTGAACCTGGTCAGAGGTAATCAGGTTGATGCAAGCCTGGCCCGGCAATTTCGGGGCAAACGCGAACGTGTGCATCTGAGCCTAAAGGTAATCGATATTGCCGATGCGTCAGTAAGCAGTCGTAGTATCGCCTTTGTTCATCTCGATTTATTGCTCGCTACTGAATCTTTTAAAGATGGCAGATCGGTACCAGGGCTAGGCTGGAGTGGGAATTCGGTCAACGAGGTATCGCGAAAGTATCCTTCGTTTCGCATGTATGCACGTTCAATTTACGACGTCGAAAACCTGGTACAGAGCCTGGAAGACCAGGGTGTACGGGTTAAAGCAAAAGCAGCAGAGATCGCGACTGTGCAGTCGATTGAACGCAACCTGACGATTATATTCTGGATTGTTGCTTGCGTAGGCGCCACTGGATTTGCGTTCTCACTGGGAGCCAGTTTGTGGGCCAATGTTGATCGTAAGAAAAAAGAACTCAGTATTTTACGCCTGTTAGGCTTCAACACTAGCAGAATTGTATTGTTTCCGGTTATGCAATCACTCTACACCGCGGCTCTCGGCTGGCTGTTGGCTGTTTTGGTCTATCTCTCATTTGAACAGATAATCAATCGTTTTCTCGCGCCGCGTTTGAATCTGAATCAAACCCTTTGTTATTTGATTTCAGATCATTTTTTCTGGGCTTTCGGGCTAACCGTGGTTACCGCTATCTTCGCTGCTATCATAGGGGGTATGCGGGCCGCTGAGATCGAACCGTCCGATGGCTTGCGAGATATATAACCCATCTTTAAAAACAGACCATGATAGTGTGTTTCACTGTGTAGGAAAATACCCACAAACAATATTGTCATTGAATTACATGAACTATGTATAGTGCCTGATTGGCAACCGTGAATCCTGGTATATTGCTGCGCTGCAGTTACTCCTCGCATTGGGTAAAAATATCTGGTCAAAAAGACATTTCCACAGTAGATTTAGTTAAAATCGACAGACTCCTGGTTCAGAATGCAATCTCTCAGCTTAGATCAAAACTCTGCATCGCTTTACCTGCTTTGCGGTGAAGAACCTTTGTTGCTGCGTGACTGGTTGGACAGTGCGCGTGAATCGCTAAAACAGGCGGGATTCGAAGATATTCAGAGCCACACTACCGATACGGGTTTCGACTGGGAAGATTTGCTTAATGAGATCAGCGCGCCCTCACTGTTCGCTAATAAAAAATGTCGCATCATTCGCATACCGAATGGCAAACCGGGGTCGAAGGGTAGTAAGGTTATCCAGGCTTTATGCGAAAACTCCCCAGACGATACGATCTTTATTTTTGTGGTCCCGAAACTGGATCGCCCGACGAAAAATTCCAGCTGGGCCAAGTGCCTGCAACGGACGGGGGAAATTGTCGAGTTGAAGCCGGTTTATCCCGATCAACTGGCGGATTGGATATTTCAGAGAGCCAGGCAGAAATCTCTTTCGATCAGTTTAGAATCGGCATCATTTCTTGCCGAGCGTACCGAGGGCAATTTACTCGCAGCCGATCAGGAACTTGAAAAATTGTCGATTCGTTTTTCTGGTGAAAAAGAACCTGCTTTTGATGTAATAGAGGAGTCGGTGGCACAAAGTGCACGTTACAATAATTTCGTACTGGTAGACGCCTGCCTGGCGGGTAATGCTCCCAGGGCGATGAAGGTGCTGAACAGTTTGATTGCTGAAGGCTATGTTACGACACAGTTGCTATGGGCCTTGCAATCAAGCTTGCAGCAAATGAGCTGCTTAAAGCAGGCGCAACTAGGCGGTCGGATCAATCAAAGACTTTGGCAGGACTTGAGGATCTGGAGTTCGAAACAAAGATTGTTTGAAACTGCCCTGGCAAGATTAGGGCTCGAACAGATTGAGCGTTTATTACAAAGCTGTGCTACATTAGACCGAATCGGCAAGGGTCAGCAAGATGCTGAATTTCCGCAGGCAGAATGGCTACAAATGAAGTCCCTGGTGGGCCAGTATTGTGGGATCACGCCGACAGAAATTTTGATACAGGACTAGTCAATGCGTGTTGCAGTAAACAACGAAATTAGCTCGGACGGTGGCGATATTGAGCAATATATGGCGCAGTTGGGCCGGCAGGCTCGAGCGGCTGCTGAGATTTTGGCCCAGACCGACCCAGAAGCTAAAAACGACGCATTGCTGAAAATTGCCGAGGCCATAAACCAGCAACGCGAACTGATCAAAGCCGAGAATCAGAAGGATATGCGTGACGCTGAATTAAATGGTCTCGATGCGGCTTTACTCGATCGACTATTATTATCCGATGCGCGTATTGATGCGATGATCGAAGGATTGCGACAAATAGTATCCTTGCCCGATCCAGTTGGTGAAATTAGCGAACTGGAGTATCGTCCATCCGGAATTCAGGTAGGTAAAATGCGTGTTCCGCTGGGTGTGATCGGTATTATTTATGAATCTCGACCCAATGTCACGATCGATGCAGCGGCGCTCTGCCTGAAATCTGGTAATGCCAGTATCCTGCGTGGTGGCAAAGAAGCAATAAACTCAAACCAGGCTATTTATCAGTGCATCAAGCAGGGACTTAAGCTAGCGGGTCTGCCACAGACTTGCGTTCAGGTGATCAATACCATAGATCGAAGTGCTGTAGGGTTGATGCTGAATATGCAGGAATCAATCGATGTGATAATTCCACGCGGCGGCAAGTCGTTGATCGAACGAGTTTCTTCAGAGGCGAGTATTCCTGTGATTAAGCATCTGGATGGACTTTGTCATGTCTATATCGATGACGGTGCGAATCTTTCAAAAGCCTTCGATATAGCGCTAAATGCGAAAACACGTCGTTATGGAGTCTGTAATGCGATGGAGACACTACTGGTGGCTGAATCAGTCGCCAAAGATTTTTTGCCCGACATGATTAGCGGGTTGATTGAAAAGGGAGTCGAGCTTAGAGGTAGTGCCAGTACCCGGCAGTATAATCCTGACGCGATTGGGGTTGCCAGCGATGAAGACTGGGAAACCGAATACCTGGCGCCTATTTTGTCGATCAAAATTGTAGACGGCCTGGAGCAGGCTATAACCCATATCAATCATCATGGCTCGCATCATACCGATGCCATCGTCACGGAAGATTATTCCCGCGCCCGGCAGTTTTTGCGGCGAGTAGATTCAAGTTCGGTCATGGTTAACGCATCAACTACATTTTCCGATGGCTTTGAATACGGGCTTGGCGCTGAAATAGGCATTAGCACTGATAAATTGCATGCGCGCGGACCGGTAGGTCTGAAGGGATTGACTTCACAAAAATATATCGTCTATGGAGATGGGCATATCCGGCATTGAACATGATCGGCGTTCTCGGTGGTACCTTTGACCCGATACACCTGGGTCACATGCAAATTGCTGAACAGGTACAGTTACGACTATCGCTTGATGAAGTGCATTTTTTACCCTGTGCAATTCCAGTCCATCGGGATCTTCCCCAGATCAGTGACACAAACAGAACCCAGATGATCGAGCTGGCAATTGCCGGCAACAGTAGCTTCAGGCTCAATACCCTGGAACTGGATCGGGGCGGCAAATCCTATATGGTCGATACCCTGCGTGAACTGAGACTTGCGAAGCAATCCGACACCATTAACCTGATTTTGGGCGCAGACGCATTCAATCGGTTTCTGGACTGGCGATGCCCCGATGTAATTTTACAGTTAGCACATCTCGTGGTTTGCAGGAGACCGGGAGTTGAGCTGGACAAATCTATCTATGCCGACCACTGGGTAAATTCGACACAAGTATTAGAAAGCCAGGCAGAAGCCTGTATCCTGCCACTGGAAATAGACGAAAATCACTGTTCTTCGACACAGGTTCGACAACTCCTGTTAGAGCAAAATTGTGCAGCGAGTTGTCTTCCACCGGCTGTATTTAAATATATTTTGAGTAATCATCTGTATGAGCAAAGTCAGTAAATCATCGCCGACACCGATGAAACCCGAGGCTATTAAAAAACTCGCACTGCAGGCACTCGATGCATTGAAGGCAGAGGATATAATTGTCATCGATGTACGTGATCACGCCAACTTCACCGATTTCATGATAATTGCCAGTGGCAGGTCCACCCGACACGTAAAATCAATTGCCAGCGAAGTGATCGAGACCGCAAAAACGGGCAACCTGCCTCCACTTGGAGTCGAAGGAGAAGATGTCGGCGAATGGATATTGGTTGATCTCGGCGATGTCATTGTTCATGTCATGTTACCGGATACGCGTCAGTTTTATGAACTCGAAAAGTTGTGGGGTGAAGAACTGGTCGGCCTGAAAGGGATCTTACACTAATGTTGGATCGGTGCGATTGAAATTCAGATAATAGCAGTCGGCCAAAAAATGCCGACCTGGGTCGAAACTGCCTGCGCAGATTACCTTAAACGCATACCACGCGAGTTGAAAATCAGTGTCACCGGTATCGCGTTGGCGCAGCGCAAGGGTGGTGGATCGGTGGATCAGCTCAAACAACTGGAGGCATCGCGAATTATGAAAAAGATACCTCGCGGTAGTTTCAGTATTTCACTCGATGAACGCGGAACACAATGGTCGAGCAAAGACTGGTCCCGGCAACTCGAATTCTGGATGCGGGAGCATTCGCGCGTCAACCTGATCATCGGCGGTCCCGATGGTCTCGCTGACGAGTGTCTTGATGCCTGCCAACAGACGGTGGCACTGGGTGCTATGACCATGCCGCACGCACTGGTACGGGTAGTGGTTATCGAACAAATATATCGCGCCTGGACCCTGCTTAACCGCCACCCCTATCATCGCGGTTAATCCAGGGAACCTCAGACTTGATCAGAGATTCCCTGGCTATTTCCTGCTGTTGACGAAACTCTTCGCATTCAGGTGCAATTCAGCCTATCGGGTTATCATTGAAGGAGTACTAGCTGCCGCGGATACTATTAATCCTATTGATGGTAAACTTCAAGCAGTTGGAAGCAGATAAAATCGAAGCATGCTGTGCCAACGAAGAGCGTTAGGACGGGGCAGATACTGAAACGATACAGGTGGATGTAACATTTTTTATCGATCACCCGGAGGGTAGTTATTCATCTGTGATGGTTCTACCCTTTTTTGACACTGCCGAAATCCTGAAACAGGTCGGCATAGCAATATTATAATTATGACGATCAGTGAAGAAATCCTCGTTAATATCACTCCCCAGGAGACCCGTGTCGCCATTGTCGAGAATGGTGCGCTACAGGAAGTTTGTATTGAAAGACAGGGTAGTCGCGGTATCGTCGGTAATATCTATAAAGGCAAAGTTAATCGCGTACTACCCGGAATGGAAGCCGCCTTTATCGATATTGGTCTCGTAAAAGCGGGGTTTCTGCATGTCTCGGATATAGATACCGGCCATGCAAATGGAGATGCCGACCCGAACAAGCAACGTCCGGTAATCAAGGAATTGTTACACGAAGGGCAGATATTGTTAGTGCAGGTGGTAAAAGATCCGATAGGTACCAAGGGTGCCCGGCTGACGACCAGTATCTCGGTACCATCGCGTTACCTGGTCTACCTGCCCAATTCAGCGATGATCGGAATTTCGGTGAAGATAGAGGATGAAGACGAGCGCGAGAGATTACGTAGTTCGCTCGCCGAGCGCCTGATCAAGAAACGCAATGGAGGATGTATTGTCCGAACAGCAGCCGAGGGTGTAGAAGAAGAAGAGCTGCACCGCGATATTAATTTTTTATGTATCCTGTGGGATTCTCTGGTCGAAATAGCGCAAGACATGGAGCCGGGTAGCATGGTTCACGAAGACTTACCGCTGTCGATACGTACTCTTCGGGATATGGTGGGTAAGGAGACCAGACTGGTCAGGGTTGATTCGAGAGAAACCTACCAAAAAATGATCGAGTTTGCCCACCGTTATATTCCTGACCTGCCTGCACAAATAGAACATTACCCTGGAGAACGCCCGCTGTTTGATCTGCATAACATCGACGATGAAATTCAACGCGCCCTGGCACGACAGGTGAGCCTGAAATCGGGTGGATACCTGATCATCGATCAAACCGAGGCAATGACTACCATCGACATTAATACCGGTGCATTTGTCGGGCATCAGAATCTCGAAGATACGATCTTCAAGACCAACATGGAAGCCTCGCTAGCAATAGCACGCCAACTGCGACTGCGTAATCTGGGCGGGATTATTATAATTGACTACATCGACATGGAGCATCAGCAGCACAAACGGCAGGTATTGAAAGCGCTGGAAAAATACCTCGACAAAGACCCTGCTAAAACCCAGGTTTGCGAGGTCTCACCCCTGGGTTTGGTCGAAATGACCCGAAAACGTACGCGTGAAAGCCTTGAACACGTGTTATGCGAAACCTGTCTCACTTGCCATGGACGCGGGTCACACAAAACTACCGAAACGGTTTGTTGCGAAATATTTCGTGAAATACTAAGCGAGGCGCGGATATATGACGAGGCACAGTTATTACTCGTAATGGCAAATCAGGATGTGATTGATCGATTGCTCGACGAAGAAGCTGCCAGCCTCGCCGAGTTGGAAACCTTTATCAAAATCCCGGTCAAACTACAGGTGGAAGCCCATTTTTCGCAAGAATCCTATGATGTGGTGCCTGTTTAGCGCATAACGCTGTT
>Ga0209980_10002396_pt1 | contig 10189 bp, 9 predicted proteins | sample CR02metaG_FD_183611 | JGI IMG/M metagenome (GOLD analysis project Ga0209980, IMG submission 183611) | Deep subsurface microbial communities from Mariana Trench to uncover new lineages of life (NeLLi) - CR02 metaG (SPAdes) (version 2) | ecosystem: Environmental > Aquatic > Marine > Ocean trench >... | reverse complement strand
GGCTTGCCGCGGGCACAAAACCGATGGGGTTTCCCCCATGGAGTCGCGGTCCATTACTCCACGGGGGGGGAGAAGCGGTAGCTCTTCCCTTTGGTCGACCACGGGATTCAAACCCCGTGGTCGATATAACATTGAGAGAAAGCAGAAAGGTCATGGGTAAAATTCGCCATCTGGCAATCAGGACGGAGGATACGGGAAAGCTAGCATCCTTTTATATGGAGGTCTTCGATCTCACGGTTCTCCACAAGGGGAGAGAAAAAGGAGGGGCCGTTTTTCTTACAGACGGCTACTTTAATCTTGCTATCCTGCCCAACGACTCTCAGAATTCTCCGAATGGCCTTTACCATTTCGGATTTGAGGTCGATGATGCGGACAAGGTGATAGAGAAATTAAAGAAATTGAATATCTCTAAACTTCCCAAGCCCCGGGACAAGGCACCCTTCGCGGAGACCCGGGCCTCAGACCCAGACGGTAACTACTTTGATATATCAGAGCACGGGTTTCTAGATTTGAAACCACCGGAGGAAAAAGAGGGCAGTTAGCCCCGATCCGAAATTTTCAATCACGTGAATTGCACCTATCTACCCCTGCCCTTTTTTTCGGATCGGGGTAGACCCGCGTGTTGCTCCAGCGCCAACAGGAAAAGGGTGAGAACCCTGACCGGAGGACAGGTTTGTGACGGTCGATAGCCTGAGTATCCGCTATTTGGCAACTCCCATCATTCGTCTGTCACGTCGATCCAGTTGCCATCGGGGTCCGCCAGTTGGTATTTTCCCAAGGCGTTCCTTTCAAAGTACTTCCGCCTTACCTCGGATTCCGGGCTGCCGCCCAGGGGAATCGAGGCCAAGAACGGGTTCTTGCCGCTGAGCCTGATGACGTCCTGCTTGAAGGCCTCCAGGTTTTCTACCTTTATGCCGATGTGATCGGGTCCCGGACGCTTGATCGACATGTCGACGAAGCCATCGATTTTCCAGGGCATGATGGTAAGGATCACCCGGCCATCGGAGAGGTGTATGTTGGGATTGTCCGCTTTCACTTTTACCGGCTCTAGCTCGAGGACGTCTGCGTAAAAATCGGCTACCTGTTCGGCATTGGGCGTCCGGATCGCAAACCGATTGAAGGTTCGGTCCTGGGTCCATCCCTTCTCGGCCTGTTCGGCATAGACATCCTTACGGTTGATCCCACCCTTTTGGGCGAGATCAAACACGTTCCCGTCGGGATCGTGACCACTGTAGGCGGCGAACGGGCGTGATGACGGCCGTTTAACGATGTTGGCCTTGGGATGATTCTTTTTCATTTTTTCAAGGACCAGGTCGATGTCGTCCACCACCACCCCGAAATGGTCCAGTCCTCCCACATAGCCATCCCGGCGAGGTATAATGTTAAGCCCAACATAGCCGTCGCCAACGACGCTCGCCGACTCGGGGGGTTCCTTACGGTCCGATAACCTAAATCCGAACAGTACCTGATAGTATTTTTCCAGTATCGCGTACTGATTACTAATCATCGCCATGTGATTGATTTGGGCAAACATATCATCCCTCCTTTGTGTTCCGTTATCACCAATATTCCCTCATACCGACCTTTTCCTTCCTATGTCAAGGGCCTTCAGGCTCTTTTGCGAATAGCGTGGGGTCGTAGAAAGCCGAGAGGACCTGCTCCTCAGCGGGGGACAATGGGCTTCTGTTTGTCTGCTTTCAACTACTCATCCTAATCCTGTTCTCTCTATGAGAAGGTTCAGTATCGGATGTCCCCCTTTTTCGGAGCAGACCCCCTCGGCCACAAATACTTCTCCGAGGGAGCGAGACTGAAGGCTGCGGGCACCTGAACGTAGAGGTTCCGTGAGGCCCAGACCTGAGGAGTAAGTAACCTGGGGCAGGATAGGGTGGGGCCTTCAAGGCACAGTCCATTGCCCGTGGGCGAAAGGCTCGTTCCCCGAGGAGAGGCAAGGCCGAGGGGGCGTACCCATCAGCGTGAGACAGCACGAAAGATGATCCGTGATGTCGAGTGCATAAGTGCCTGGATGCTGATCGACACGTTGCATGAGAGCCCGTTATCGGATAGTCTCCCTTTAAAATATACGGGCGCGCTAGCGCCGGGGGGCAAGATGATTCGGGCGCGGAAACTTGGCCATCTGGTGTTGAAGGTTCGTGATGCTGAAGCCTCGAAGCAGTTTTATCTGCGAACGCTCGGGCTCCAGGTTGCATCTGAGGACAAGTCAAAAGGGATGGTGTTCCTCAGTTTTGGCAAAGAGCATCACGACTTAGCGCTCTTCCAGATGGCAACGGGCGACCCGCCCGACGCCACGCAGCCGGGCCTGTACCATATGGCATGGCAACTTGGGAGCTTTGAGGAGTTGCAGGCAGCCCATAAGGAATTGCAGGGGCTCGGGATACTAGTTGAGGCGACCATCCAGCACAACGTAACGAAGAGTGTTTATTTCCGGGATCCCGACGGCAACCTCGTGGAACTCTATTGTGACAGGTGGGACAAGGGCTTCGAGGCCATGCAGACCATGGGGCCCAAGAGCGACCGCCTGGACATGGAGACAGGTAAGTTAGTCGATGCAGACTAACTCAAGGCTCACTCTTAGCGCTGCTTCTACGGTTGTTGAAGAAGCGTTGGCGAAGAGACGAGACGCGGGGCTTTTCCCGTCGCCAGCAGCGGTATTGGACTGTGGCGGGAATATTATAGCGCTGGACCCTGAAGAGCGAATATTTTGAAGTCTTCTGTTAAAAACATTGCAGAGCCTCTGGTCTTCTTTGCGGTGCTGCTGCTGCTCTGGGAGTTCCTCGTGCGGATGACCGACGTTCCGGACTTTATTCTTCCGCCGCCAAGGGATCTTTATACGGCCTTTATCGAAAATTTGTATGTCATCGCCATCCATTCTGTGGTCACATTCGCCGAGGCGGTGGGCGGATTCGCGCTCTCCTTTATTTTAGGCGTTGGCTTTGCCATCAGCGTGGTCTACTCGCGCCACTTACAGAACACCATCTATCCGCTAATCGTCATCCTGTACGCCATGCCAAAGAGCGCCCTTGCTCCTCTGATGGTCATATGGATAGGCTACGGAATGTTCTCCAAGATGTCCATTGCATTTCTTGTAGCCTTCTTTCCCATCGTTGTAAATACCGTGGTGGGTTTGAAGGAGGTCGAGCCGGAACTGTTGGATTTGGCACGTATCAACAGGGCATCACAATTTGATATCTTTACCAAGATACGGCTGCCCAATTCGCTGCCTTATCTTTTCGCCGGAGTTAAGGTTGCTCTCATTCTCTCCGTAACCGGGGCTATTGTTGCCGAGTTCGTCGCCGCCAACCAAGGACTCGGGTACCTCATCATGCAGGCCCTCTACAGCCTGGATACAGCCTTGACGCTGGTGATATTGTTTATCCTTGCCCTCCTGTCGCTCGGGCTTTTTATGACGGTCCAAGTTCTTCAGAGGAAGATAGCCCCCTGGAGCTCCGAAGTCCGTCAGGTCGAAGGTTCCTTTTAAACTCAGAGGATTTAAAAAAACTCATAAGGAGGAGAAAAAATTAAGAGATCTCTGAATCACCCTGGTGTAGCTGTTCTCTTTGCAGCCCTTCTGCTGTGGGGAAGCGGTGCATTCTACGCTTCCTCAGCAGAGGCTGCTGAAAAATCCAAATTGGTCGTCCGATTGGACTTCATCGTCGGGGGGAAACATGCCCCCTGGTTCATCGATCGGGATAAAGGCTTCTACTCGAAGCGCGGGCTATCCGTAGACTTACAGGCCGGCAAGGGTTCAGCGGACACGGTCCGGGCGATAGGTGCAGGACTTGCCGACGTCGGGTTCGCTGATATGGCCACGACAATCGTTGCCAGGTCGCGAGGAATTCCCGTCCTAGCGGTCGCGCAGCTCGGCTATGTTCCGGTCACCATTGTCTGGCGCGAAGAGACGCCCATCAAGAGTTTGAAGGACCTGGAAGGAAAGTCCTGGGCCATCAGCCCCGGACAGGCACAATGGTATCTGATGCCTGCCTTTTGCAAGATCAATAATATCAACTTCAAGGCGATCAAGGTCCAAAACACCGCGCCTCCCCTTCAGCCTGCGGCTCTCGTTGCGAAGAAGGTTGATTTTATCACGATGTTCCGTGCATCGAACGACGAGGTGGCCCAAAGGGCGGCAACCAAGCGGGGGATCAAGTTGAAGCGGATATATATGAGGGATAATGGGCTGAACATTTACGGAAGCTCCTTGATCGTCAGGGAGGAGCTTGTCAAGAAGCGTCCCGATGCAATTCGAGCCTACGTGGAGGCGACCATGGAGGGGCTGCGCTATGCCCGTGACCATCAGGAAGAGGCGCTCCAAATACTGGTAAAACACAAGCCCGAGCTAAAAAAAGATCTGGCTCGAGTTCAGCTGAAACACGCAGTAGAGGAGGTCTTCATTCTCCCAGAATCGTTAAAGTCCGGATTTGGTTTTATGCAGCCGGACCTCCTGGAAAAGACGGTCAGAATTACAAATAAATACTTTACGGTGGGGAGAAAGGTCTCCTCGGGAGAAGTTTACACTAACCAGTTCATCAAAAAGTAGAAGACAGACTTCCCGAGGACCTGGAGTGGCTTCTCTCATCACTGTGAAAGATGTTCTGAAGGTCTTTAGGAGCGGCGAAAAGACCATTCATGCCCTGGACCAGATCTCTTTTGAGGTCGATGAGGGTAGCTTTGTATCCATTGTAGGGCCAAGCGGGTGCGGGAAGAGCACGCTTCTCAAGATCATTTCGGGCTTGCTTGCAAGCAATTCCGGGACCATCCGTGTCAACAACCATCAAGTTGACCGGCCTCTGGAAAATGTCGGAATGGTTTTTCAGTCCCCGGTGCTTCTCAAGTGGAGGAGTGTGCTCGGTAACATCATGCTCCCTGTGGAGTTTGCCAAGCTGGATAGGGACCGCCACCGGGAAACGGCTCGGTCCCTGATTCAGCTTGTTGGCTTGCAGGGATTCGAGGAGATGTATCCCTTTGAGTTGTCCGGTGGAATGCAGCAAAGGGTTTCACTCTGCCGATCGCTGGTGACCGATCCGCAGATACTGCTGATGGATGAACCCTTTGGCGCCCTGGATGCCATGACGCGTGACGAACTAGATCTTGAGCTGCTGAGAATATGGGAGGAGAGAAAGAAGACCGTTCTGTTTGTGACCCACAACATACAAGAGGCGGTCTTTCTCTCTGATTATGTCGTGGTCATGTCAGCCCGTCCTGGCAGGTTGCTTAAAAAACTAAGAATAGACCTCGTGAGACCTAGAACATTAGAGATGTTGAGTTCAAGTCAATTTGGTGAATACACCCTTCAGATCAGGGGGATGCTGACTTCAGCTAGTAAAATTCCTGACGCAGCGATAGGGTCCACGACCTAAATACGGTACCCGCTCTTGGTAGGGCCTCTCGGAGCCTATAGAATCTGGTGGGGGGCTCCTCGACTCTGCAAATTCCAGTCAATTATCTGGTACCCGTGGCCTTGCGAGCCACGACCTGTGACGCGCCCTTTTTCGCCCAATAATCATCTGCTGCCTTGGTCTTCTCGTGGGCCTGTGGTGTCTCGGAACCCGGCCTCATGGAGGCCGAAGTGCCCGCCAGTATCTGGTGGTGATCTATGTTGAGGGTGCGAAGCCAGCGCTGCTGTCCCATGGTGATTGCGACAAAGAAGCCGATCTCGACGATCTCCGGCTCCGTGAAATGTTTGGTCAGCCGGTCCCAGAGGGCATCGTCTGTTTCCAGGTCCCATGTGATGGCCTCAGTATAGGCGAGCGCGGCCTTCTGTCGGTCATCGTAGAGCTGGGAATTTTCGAAATTCAAAAGATCCTTGTAGTGCTCTTCGATCAAGCCTTTCTGAGCCGACTGGATGGAGCGCTGATTACCGCAATACTCGCACTTGACTGAATGGGACACATAGACGCGGCAGAGCTCCTTGATGGAGTGATCCGCCACGCCGTTGTGAAAACAATCCTGCCAGGTGTTGGCGAAGGCCCAGAAGACGGCCGGTACGTGTGCCCGGATCGCCTGACTTTCCGGGCGTGGCGTTCCCTGGGTCCGGCAGCGCTCGAATTCCGCAAGCATACTGTCATCCGTTATCGTTGCCGGATCCACATAGCTGATCCTTTGCTTGTCCATGGGTCTTCCTCCTGAAAGGAATATTATGCAAGGGGAACGGCTTTCGCAAGAGGAGTAAGGCGGCCTGCTTGTTAAAAAGGTTCTTGGAGCGACGGGGCTGTCAGACGGAGTGGTACGTTGGAGGGGTTGATATTGTCATCGCTATGCTGCGGTGAATAGCGCCCATATTCTCCGCATGAGGTGCGGTGAATATGTTTGAAGGATGCGGTGATTATATGCTATATTCTCCGCATGAGATGCGGTGAATGAGTCGTTATATCCATGAATTGCCGGACTGGCCGGATTTCCAGTGGGACCAGAAAAAGCTGGCCGGCCAGCTGGTGACGTTACGCCACCGGCAGGGGCGCCTGATCGGCCGGTTAGAGACTCTGGGCTTCCCCTTGCGGGCGGAAGCAAACCTGCAGACCCTGACTCTGGACGTTCTTAAATCTTCCGAAATCGAAGGCGAGATTCTGGATCGCGATCAGGTGCGCTCTTCTATTGCGCGGCGGTTAGGAATGGAGACTGGTGCGCTAGCGCCTGTCGACCGTAACGTCGAGGGCGTGGTCGAAATGATGCTGGATGCCACGCAGAATTATAGTGCGCCGCTGACCGCCGAACGATTGTTCGGCTGGCATGCCTCACTTTTCCCGACGGGCTACAGCGGTATGAGGAAGATCGAGGTGGGTCGGTGGCGCGATGATTCCAGGGGACCGATGCAGGTCGCTTCTGGCGCGTTCGGGCGGGAGCGTGTGCACTTTGAGGCACCGGCAGCAAAGCGTCTTAAGAAAGAGATGACACTGTTTGTCAAATGGTTCAATGGCACAGATGATACAGATCCTGTCCTGCGGGCAGGGCTTGCTCATTTGTGGTTTGTCACCATTCACCCCTTCGAGGATGGAAACGGGCGCATTGCGCGCGCGATTGCTGATATGGTGCTGGCTCGTTCCGAACAGAGTTCGCAGCGTTTTTACAGCATGTCGGCGCAGATCAGGATCGAACGAAAGACCTATTACGACACGCTGGAGAAAACGCAAAAAGGCAGACTTGATATTACACCCTGGTTGGAATGGTTTCTCGGTTGTCTCGACCGTGCCTTTGACGGTACGGAAGCAACGCTTGGTAGCGTTCTGCACAAAGCCCGTTTTTGGGAGACGCATGCGAACACATCGTTCAACGACCGCCAGCGTTTGATGTTGAACAAGCTGCTGGACAGGTTTGAAGGCAAGCTGACTTCATCCAAATGGGCGAAAATTACCAAATGCTCACCGGATACGGCATTACGTGATATCCTCGGCCTCGTTGAACATGGCATTCTTGCCAAAGACGCTGGCGGCGGGCGCAGCACCAGTTATTCTTTGGCGCAGGCGAACGAGCCCCAGTAATTCAATTTTCTAAGGGACACTGGCGGGACACTGAAGAGCACACCGACTTCTGATCCATCAGTGGCATTGGGTTTAATGGCTCCGGGGAGATATGCAGTGCTCCTGGGTCATGCGGTGGGTTACGTGGAAAGACTCCCGACCCCGTTAAATTTCTTAGAGAAGGGCGTCCGCCCAAAAGGTCAAAACGGTCCTCCTGACCCCCTGTACTTTCCAATCGTCGGACCGGACCGAAATCGACAAACAATTTGACCCGTTCCTTCAAGAGCCAAGAGCGGACTTGATATTGCCGACAATCAAACATCAAGTTCCGAATCGTCAGGCAGCGGAAAGTTCTCACTTGGCCTGACGGGGAGCCATTTAAGAGCGGCGAGATTACGGACCGCCAAGGCTGTTGCCGGCTCGTCTAGCGAAGGTCGCCTTCGTTGCTTCCATTTCATAACTTCATCGAAAACGTCACGTTCCGATGGCTTATCGTGACCTGCCGTCTGCAAGGATTTAGCTGCAAAGATAATTGTCGCAACGATTTCCGCTTGCTTAGTGTCAAGGCGCATAAACAAATCTACACACTTATCGATGATGGATTCCCACTTCCGGAGATCGCCCGAGTACGCCTTTTGGGCATCATCGAAGGTCGGACCGGACTTGACCGCAAACATTCGGCCAAGTCTCTGTTCATGAATTAAACCGTTGTTAGTCAACTTCGTAATCAGGCCCTTCAGTTCCGGAGCAAAAGGACCGTAACTTCCCCGATGAAATTTCAACCCTGTAGGTAAACCCTCCTCAGTGGCGATATAAACAATCTTCTGAAAGGTTGTCCGACCCACGGGCGGATGGTAGGGCTGCTGTTCCAGCCGCTTCAATATTTCAACCAGGCCCACCCAACCCGGCTTTATCCACTCGGGCTCCGGCATCAAGTGCCCGTCTGTCTTGGGATCTTTACCCGAAGCAAGAAAATCCAGCTGCAGTTCGTCATGGGGTGTCCCGTAGGGAGCATAAAGCTCCACCGGTATGTCCATCCGGCTCAAGTGTCGATAAAGCGTCGGTCCGACCACTCGCCATTCAAGTTGCCCCTGACCGCAACCGAGTGGCGGCACCGCCAATGATGTAATTCCCCATTCATGGTAATGTCGAAGGAGATATTTGAGGCCCTCGACAATCGCCTCTAAGTTTGCAACAGACCGCCAGTGATCTTTGGTGGGAAAATTCAGAATCGATAGAGGCACCAGCGCCTTATAGAGGTAAGGGCGTCCGAGCTTGACCTCGCCTCGCTTGCAGCGCTGCTCATAATCCTGGAACATCTCCGGAAAATGCTTTTTAAATTCCAAAGCAACACCTTTCCCCATAACCCCAACACAGTTTACGGTATTGACCAAGATCCGGGCCTTAGAACTAAAGAGATCGCCAATTAAAACTTTGACCATTAGCAGTCTTTATCCCCTAAAGAATAGGTGCGAGTCAACGATAATCGGTGAGCTAAAGCCCTGACTCAATGTCGCCTCAACCTCTGGAGACGAGACATAAGCCCCGAAAAGGAGGTCGGGTTTTACGCGATCGGGCACCAGAACCTCGGCGCATTTCACTCTCGTGTTGTGCAGTCTTACAATCGGATCGGGGTCTGTCCAAAACTCTGCAAAGACTGTTTCTTTATCTATCTTAGCCAACCCTGAAGGAGATGACCAGAAGGCAGTGTAATCGCTGGCAGCATTTCCATCGGCAATAACGACGTTTGGAAGATTAAGTACATTTGTACTGAGTCGAAGAACACATATCTCTAGATGCTTAGAGCGACGTCGATACATCATGGGATTTCGAGCGCAAATATAGAGGTTGACATATTCGTGAAGCGGTTTGCCTCCTGGAAGTACCTTTGGAGCCCTTCTCTCTTGAATCTCCTCTGCCGCTACAGATACTTCCTTAACTTTCCGACGTCTGATTTCTCTATTGGACAGAATCCCTAACGCTATTATGGATTCTACGTTGGCAATCGGAGTAATGTAGTGAAGTTCCTCTAAATCTGACAGATTCAAAACAGAACTCCGACATCCTGTTGGCGGATGTCCAGGCGGTGGCTAAACACATACCACTGTCACATCTGATGATCAAATGCGGACATAAAAACGGCCCTTTGGCTATCACTCAATCCCCGCAGGCTCCCATTGACTATGGCTATCTGCTCTGACCAGCAATTTAAAAACCAAGCATGGAATTATGAGGATATCATAATTGAGGTGGTCGGACTCCGCACAGTTAGCTATTCAAGCCTACCCCATTGACTGACGCCATTGACTCAAAACCAGTTCAGCGTACCCCTTCTCAGCAGGGCTGAATCGAAGTCAACAAAAGATTTGCCCTGCTCCTTAAATTTCCTGCAAAGTGTAGTGGAGAAGTTGAGCAAAGCGCTCAGAGAAGGGCAACTGTTCAAAACGTCAATAAGGTTTGCCTGACCCCCGTCCCTTCCCTAACAGACACTGCTGGGTGAGTATCAGCGGCTTGGCGGCGGCTCCTGATCAGTGGGGATTCCGGCTATATGGCGGTAAACCGCTACAGCGCGGTTGACGAACGAGGCCTTGAAGCTTCTGGCCAGGAGGTTGGACCGGCCCGCGGTCCGCATCAGGCTGTAATAGCGAAACACCCCGTCGGACTCGCGCTCGAAGAAATAGAGAAACTGGTATTCGCCGCTATCGAACAAGGGCAGA
>Ga0209980_10002395_pt1 | contig 10190 bp, 13 predicted proteins | sample CR02metaG_FD_183611 | JGI IMG/M metagenome (GOLD analysis project Ga0209980, IMG submission 183611) | Deep subsurface microbial communities from Mariana Trench to uncover new lineages of life (NeLLi) - CR02 metaG (SPAdes) (version 2) | ecosystem: Environmental > Aquatic > Marine > Ocean trench... | reverse complement strand
TTTATGGTGCCTGACCGTCGCTAAAGCTTCTTTCATTGTTTCAGTATTTGTACCTGGCGTCAAACAAACCTTATTGAATTCTTCATGTGCCTTATCAGGGCCTAACGCATTTACCACGTCAGCAAGCTCGGTAGAACGCGCATACTTACGGATCCACATATCAATATCATTAACCAGCTGGGCAAATTCCTTAATCTTAACAAATTTCCGGTAACGTCGGGTAGCTAAGAAGCTGTGGGGCACATCAAACTCTTTGAGCAGGGTGTCAAATGCTATCTTGGCTGTGCACCGCGCACCTTCCTTAACATAGAATCCTTTATAGTTCTTAGTATACTGTTCCTGACGATCATAGTTAGTCTGGTGGTGATCAAAATAAATTGTTTTAGGAGCCAAAATTTCTCCCAAGTTTTTGTTTCCTTCTTCAATATTCAAACCTGTATCACACAAATAAATCAGATCGTTGTCATGGGCAACACTTCGTACCCAAGTGGCGTCTGCAAACCTTTCATTCAATACAGTTCTTTCCGGAAACCATACCTTAATCTTGGGCCTCAGTTGAGGAAACAAATATTTAGACTGATAGTACCAGCGGATAATGGTAGCTGCTCCTGTACCATCAACGTCGGTATCTCCTATAATTAATACTGTCGACATTATAACTCCTGGTGACCGTTCTGGCAAAATCCAGAAACGGCCGATTACCCTACGACAGCAGCCCTAACTGATCGGCTACCCTTTGATTCTGGGTGAAACGGGTGTACTGCTTCCCATTTTCTGTTCGCCAGCTAAGCAGGGGTCTAGAAAAAGCGTACCTTCGCTGAAAGCGAATCGCTTCCTCGCTTCGTCCGAGGAAACAGGCAAGGAACTGGGTGGTAAAACGGTTCTTAGGAGCAACCAGAACAGCAGCGATGTCAACATCAGACCAAGCGCTTCTGTTATTTACCTTAGCGAATTTAATCAAACGGCTATTCCCGTATTGAACCTTTCTAGATTCCTTGCGTGCTCTTTCAGTATTGTAAATATAAAATCCAGCTACTCCCCTTATCAATCGGCGAGTGCGTGGATTCTTTGATGCGGCAACCTTGCGGAATTCACGAAGGGCCGCATCATAATCCCCAGCTTGAAGGAATCCAATTCCTTGTCGGAGGGTGTGAACTCCGCGAGCCAATCGCGGGGTATTACGATTAAGTCCAAATCTCGGCATCTTAAGTCTCCTTAGGTTTATTAGCAAATTCCGGTCTCATGTCCGTATATTTTGCATTAGCTCTCTTGAGCTTTATCATGTGTTGAAAGTGTTCATCTATCACCGACGATAAGTTTTCTATCTTACAAAAACATAGCGCTGGATGATTTGCATCAAATATAACATAAAAATCATTGCAAGTAAAGTGGCCGTCATTTTCGTTAGAGTATCCCTCCAACTCCGAAGAACAAACATACGACATAGGAATGACTGCCGCCCTAGTCATGTCCGCGTTCACCTTGACAAACAAAGACATGGGGTGTCTCTCATAAAACTTCTTTTTGCGAGCCGGAACGCTGAACTTTCTCCAGTTTACCGGCCACGGGGCCTCTTTTGGCCACTTTGTACCTTGAGTACTCTCTACCTCAATAGCAAATTCTTCAAAACCTGGGGCAGTCGCTTCTATATCAACCCCGTACCTGTCAGTATGATGTAACACTAACTTATATTTGGCAAGCTTACGGCTTCGTTTGAACAAGCCTATAAGTTGTTCTTCAATCTTTATCGCATTGCGTTGATCTACCATCAAGCTGTTCCTTCTGGTTGACAGGATGGGCAGAAATGAGTTGATCTTCCTCCGAGCTTTATTCTTTCGATAACACGGCTGCAGTCTCCACATTTCTGACCAGTCTTCCCATAAACACGATGGTAATTCTGAAAGGAACCTTTGCTACCATCCGTGGTTGTATAATCGGAAGTTGAAGATCCTCTATACTTGATCCCTTGTTTCAACACCGATTTTATAGTAAACCAAAGAGTAGAAATTTGGTTTGAAGTTAGGGAAGACCCCTGTGTAGCAGGATGAATATGTGCTGAGAATAAAGCTTCATCAGCATATATGTTGCCCACCCCTGCTATCTTTTTTTGATCTAACAAAATTGTTTTTATAGATCGCTTGCTACTCACTGACTCTTCGAATTTCTTCAAAGAAATTCCTAAAGCATCTGGCCCTAGTTCCCGAAGGCCTGGAACATCTAAGTTTTCAATGTCTTTAGCATTTTCCACCAACCAAATGTTCCCAAACAATCGGACGTCATTAAAATGAAGTTCTAAATCTGGAAGATCATTCCCAGATTGGTCCATGAACTCCATCAAGAAGTGGGTGTGTTTATCTATTGAATTCTCAGAAAATCTCTCATCAAATGTGATGTCTGGTGTCTCAGATAGCAATAAATACCCAGTCATGCCCATGTGTAGGACAATCACATTATCGTTCGACAAAGGTAGAATGATATACTTGCCCTTCCGTAGCACAGTGGCGACAGTTTGCCCAATGGTTTGCTCATAAAAATGCTGAGGGGTAGTCTGGAGCATGTGTAATTGGGCTTTAGGGCGAATTATCATCCCGCTAATAATACGTCCCATAATATTGGGCCTCAACCCACGTACAATGGTTTCAACTTCAGGCAGTTCTGGCATTCTCTGTTCCTTGTTCAAACTCAGGCTCCTTGTGGGCCAAATAAACAGTCGGAAACTCTCCGGACAGCTCCTTAGAATAGCCTCGATAAATAAATGCGGCTGCTCCAATACATTGGTTGCCCCCCAAAGCTTCACAAACCCTATTTACAGCTTGGTAGCTAGTGATAACATCATCTACAACAAGAAATCGTTGCCCCTGAAACTCAGGTCCCCGCACCAGTCCTGCCTTATCAATCTTTACTCGGGGCTTGTTTAGGGCAAACGCTACCAAAAAAGCTATCTCGATTCCTCCTAAAGCAGGCGAAGCAATAAAGTCTATTCGCTCTACTATCTCTTTAGGTATCTTGTCTACTAACAATTTGGCATAGCTAGCAGTCTCTTTGGTGCTTAGCAAGTCAAAATCGTAGAAGACTGTGGACTTCCGACCGGACGAGAGGGTGAATTGTCCCTCCAGACGACACTCGTTGAACATCTTTTCCTCCTAGTAGTCAGTAGTAAGAGTGTAATGATGCGTTACGTGATTGTCTACAAACACGCCTTCAGGAGCTTCGTCTATCTTTCGACCGGTGCTCCATAATAAGAAGTCGGTGTGCAAAATATTTACAGGTTCTTCTGTCTGATTATACTTGTTTAAGGCCTCTGTAAGAACATCAGCACCAATAATGGTGGCTGCCCTTATCTCTAATTCTTTCCTACTTCCACTTGAAATAAACTCACGTCTGTGCAACCAACTTTTCAAAGTGGCCGAAGGCTCAATAATGCCCATTCGAATCAGGGTCTCAGGCACCCGATAATCAGCAAACACAGTAAGGTCTGCCAAACTATATTTTGCTATAGGTAGGTCTTCTAAGTCTTGAAACTTCCCATATACCATGCCAACAAAGAGTTGCGCCCGTTTACAGAAGGGGTCTCTCCATGTAGGCAGGTAGTTAGGGATAACTTGCGAAATATAATATGCATTTTCCTTGTACTTCTGGAATAATTTCCTAAAAGTAAAATCCTGGTTCTCATTCAGGAACCGTCCAACCTCTCGCAAAGCTTCTGTTCTTTCTTTCACTAACGAGATAGGTCCTTCCGCTCGAAACAATTCTCCAAGAAGATGGGTCTCATCGACATTAGCCAAAAAAGTAGGATCTCTAATCTCTTTCCACGCCTCGGTCAGGCGAGTGCAAACAAGACTAGACCCCCTAAGCTCTCCATCCTCAAACCGCTTTCTATCTTGATCAAAATAACAATAGTTGATGGCATTAAAAACAAGATAGAAATGACACATCTCTTCAAAGTCATCTGTTTGAGGATACAGTGGAGGAAAATCCCAACGAGGCACCTCCATCTGAACATCTTGAAGAAGCTTTGCTACCGTCTCTACTCGCTCTTGGTTTACTTTAACATACCTAGGTGAGGAAAGTATCGTCTCTGCTAGTTTCCGGACCCGTGACATACTCGGTAACTCCTTTAAAAGTTCGTCGGTGAAGAGGAGTAAGACCATATACCATTATGGCCTCTCTGTGCTCTGCAGTCCCATATCCCTTATTCTTGTTCCAACCATACATAGGGTGAAGAAGATGCACATCTTTCATCCAAGCATCTCGAGACACTTTTGCAATAATGGAGGCGGCACCAATGGCTTTGTGGATATTGTCACCGCCTATGATTGCTTCTTGTGGTATTTCAAGGCCAGGAATTCTATGGTTCCCGTCCACTAGTACCAGGTCTGGCGTTACTGATAAGGACCTTACTGCCTTCTCCATCGTCCACAGGGTGGCCTGTAAAATATTCATATCATCAACCACATAGGCCGGGGCGTCGCTAATAGAATAAACACACTCCTGAATGATATACTCAGCCAGCAACTGTCGCTTCTTAGGGGAGAGCTTCTTACTATCTCGTATCTGATCTATCCAAGGACGATGCTCGGTAGGGAGAATGACCGCCGCGCAGACTACGGGTCCTGCTAAACAACCCCTCCCTACTTCATCAACTCCCGCTACTATCCGACTCATCTTTTTCCTCAGACTCCGGAACCCCAGGAACTTCAGATGCAGGGTTTAGGATAGTAGTAATTCCTTGGTCTTCTGGGCCCGCTTCTCCAGGGACATGCTCGGGCTTCACGCTCAAAACACCAGCGGTGGCGGTACTTCGAGGCATGGGGATTTCTTTATACTGTGGATCACTTTCTGGGGAGTGGGCCACCGGAACAATTCCCATCTTAATCATCTTGCGGAGTAGCCTTCGGGTACTACCATCTACATAAGGGATATACATGGCTTCGGGGGAAGTCCTATTCGTATACTCTCCCTTGAAACCATAAACCGCACAGGTGCGTCTTTTTCTTGGGGCCACTTTAATGTTTTTCTTGGCACAATGAGTTCCTGACAGGTAATTACAGTCAACACACCTTACCCTGTTTCTTTCCCCGGTAAACTCACTCATTCGTTATCCTCAATAGAGATAGTCTTGTTAGCTTTTGTTTCTTTGTCTCTAGTCCCAGTTTTAATTCCTGGCCCCAGACCATCAACAATTCGAGGGGTGGGCTTGTAACGTTTCACTAGCTTTTCTTGCATCTCTGGAGTAGTCCCCTCTCCCGGCAAAGAGGCTAACGACTCCTCATATCGTTCCTTGGCTGTTTTAGATGCCTCGGCAGTCTTCTTAGAACCCTTCGGACGACCTCTCTTACGCTTGGGCTTGGCGGTGTCCGTCGTAGAAGATCCCTCCTCTTCACTCAGAAGCTCTTCGAGGGTCTCAATCTTAGTGTCAATACGAGAAATGGAGTCTTCTAGCTCCTCTCTCTCATCCCTAAGTATCGCAATCTTATCCTTCAATCCCTGTGTAAAACTATTCATCGTTGCTCCTAAAACTCTTTGCGTGGATGCCATCAATAATACCGTATGCTTTGGCCTCCACGGGGTTCATATATACTTCCCGTTCAAAATCAGACTGGATCGTTTTCAATTCCTGCCCCGTGTGCTGAGCAAGCAAAGTAAAAAGCTCCGTTTCCAAATAGTTAACTTCATCATGCTGGATTTTGATATCCGGGGAAGAACCTCTAAATCCTGCTTGAACAGAATGCATCATGATGCGCGCGTGAGGCAGGGCAAATCGTTTCCCCGCCGTTCCTGCGGCCAAAAGAAAGCACCCCATGCTCATGGCATGACTGGTACAAACAGTGTTGATGTCTGGCTTTACATACTGCATAGCGTCATAAATGCCTATACCAGAGCTAACGTCCCCGCCCGGTGAGTTGATATACATAAAGATATCCTTCTCTGGCTCTTGACTTTCCAGAAAAAGTAGTTGGGCAGTGACGGCATTTGCTACCTCGTCATTTATTGGGGTGCCTAGAAAAATTATTCTGTCTTTCATCAAGCGAGAATACAGATCATAAGCCCGCTCAGTGTCTCCGTCCTTCTCGATAACGGAGGGAATATGATACACCGAATTATGCATGGAAGTTCCTTAATTGTCTAAGGGCGCTTCATCATGAAGCACCAGGAAACCTTTACCATTACAACGGTCACAAGGCTGTTCCTTTCCGACCAACGGATTAGGATCGTAAGCGTTGTGTACGATTATCTTGCCAACATGGCATTTAGGATCCGGGCAAGGAATAGTTGTTATTGATATCTGCATAAGTGAATACTCCTTAATGACGTATAAATAATAAGGGGAATATAATAGAAAATCAAGTACCACTATTCATGATATGTTTTAACTTCGCCAATGTAGTTCTTCTTCATGTAGTCTCTGTGTGCTTTAAACGCAGCCTTGGCGGCCTCGTCTATTTCTTTGGCAGAAGCCGTCTTTAGTCTACCATCGGCAAGCATGTGGTGTCTTCTACAAAGAGGTATCCAGTTCATGCCATCTAGAGGATTATTTTCATGGTCTCCGTCTAGGTGATGACAATCTACTGCTTTAATGTTCTCTCCTTCGACCTTATCACAACCCGGGAAGAAACAACGAAGAGGATCTCCGAAAATCTTCTTGAGCCTGTGCTTACCTTTACCAAAGTATAGGTGTCGAGAAACACCACCCTTCCAGGCGTTACCTTTCTCTGCAGACTGAGACTCAGAAATTCTTTTTCGTCTCTCGTCTGTAAATAGGACTGCACTTAACTTCTCCCGAGTCAGATCGCTCACCTCATGCCCTAGCAATCCGAGGCTAATCGCCGTCTTATGGCTTTCAGCCAAGGTCGAACCAAGGCGTGCTTGTCGGATCTTTTCCCGAGCTTCAGGGGTATGGGTGCGTCCCAAGTTAGCAAGAGAAATCTTCAAACCCTTCTCAGTTTGAGGCTTGATCTGCCCTCTCTGCTTGAGGATATACTTCAAGCGAGCCAACTGCATCCGCCTTCTAGTCAGCGGAGAGACGGTTAGAGCATTATTAAACTCTTGCTTATACTTTTTGGAAGTGTATCTATGCTTTTTGAGGTGACCTGCTAGCGACTTAAAACGATCAAAGCAGACCTCACATTTTACGGTGGGAGTTAATTTCTTGGCCACTCATTGGACCTACCTTTTCCTCCCCGATATTTTTCCCCTTATTCACATCCACTGAATCCACAGTCCTGGCACTGGAGGCATCCGCTCTCCATCACCAGGCTGTTGGATCCGCAGGATCTACAGGTCGATACTTCCAAAAACTCCTCATCAGTTATGTACTTCTTTAACACCCGCATCATTGCTTTGCTAAACGCAGTAACTTCCCCATCGCACTTCGAAAGCTGGGAAACCAAGGCATTAAGCGGGCTACCGTGACGAAGATTAGCGGAAAGTAATCGTGTAATCATCCTGTGCTCATCGTTGAGCAACAGGGTAGCTACGTTCTTGTAGACAAATCTGTTATCTCCTTCTCCAAGTATGAGATTGTATCTGCCTTGTCCGGTTCTTTCTAAGAATCCCTCTGTCCGACTGGCCGGAATCTCAACTTGTTCTTCAGGAAAACAGAAAGTCTCATAGGGGCGACCGTGCATTAGACCAACCAACACCTTCCAACGTTCACCGGCCACGCTTACTGTATGGATATCACAAGTTAACAGGTCAGGACGTTTAGGAGCGTTGGTAGTAATAAGAGTTTGAGGCCTGGCTTCTGTACTTTTGTGGTAGGTCCTGAAAGTTTCCAGAACCTGAGACTTAGAACCGTCCCGATAGACAGCTGTGGACTTGATATTAAGGTCATAAGCCTCGATGTAGGCCCCCATGATATCGTCTACAGTAGCGTCTGCCGGGAGATTAATGGTTTTGGATACAGATGAATCAACTTGCTCTGCAAAAACAGCCTGCATAGCAAGGTGGTCTTCCCAAGCAATATCTTGGGCTTCTTCAAAATATTTTGGCACTCTCTTGTGTCGACGTAGTTCTTTGAGATCATAGTTGTAATCAGCGTAATCGATATCTTTTCCTTCTAACCATTCTCGGAAAGAGGGGCAACCATCCATATAACTACCAACATTAGAATTACGTATATAGGCCATTGAAAAGTAAGGCTCACAGCCAGAAGAGTACCCTGTAATAGTTCCCGTGGTCCCCGTGGGGGCTTGTGTGAGTATCGTTACGTTAGCAATACCATGTTCCTTGAGTTTTTCCTCTAGATCTGGTCTTTCCTTCAGCAGCTGTTGTATGAACTTGCTCTGAATAAACTCTTCGAATTTAAACGCAGGAAAGGGCCCAATCTCTTTAGCTAAATCAATGGAGGCTTCGTAGGCCGTGTGCTTAATAAACTTCAAAATCTTTTTAGTTAACGCTCGCCCCTCTTCAGAACTATATAGATAGGGAGTATCTGTGCGCTCCGAAATCCGAATCAATAGCTCATGAATTCCTATGGTGCCAAGTCCAATCCTACGTTCTATTTGGGCTGTCTGGTCTATCTGTTCTATACCAGTTTCATTAAGCAGGGTGATGTGATTTAACGCACGAACCAGTAAACAGACAGCTGTCTTTAGCTCGTCCCAGTCTATCTCTCCATTCTCCTGTACAAACTCTGGCAAAACTACACTGGACAAACAACAGACAGACCAACGAGGTAGAATCTGTTCCGCACAAGGGTTGGTAGCTTCTAGGGGACTAAAATATTCTCCATTATGGTAGGTACGAGCTTTATCTATAAAGAAAATGCCAGGGCAACCGTCCTCCCAAGCGTTAGTACAGATTCGCCGGAACCAGTCATAGGCAGACAGGTCATAAGGGCCATTAACTAGTTCTATCCCAGTGTCGTTCCTGAAAGGCATCTCATTTAAGGCTTCATGCACCGCTATATCTTCATCTGGAGCACAAACTGTTATTGATACTTGTTCTTCGACCCACTCTCCATTTGGAAGATGGTCACGAAGAGTTGCTGTGTAATCCCACAAATGCCATACTTCATCATCCCATTTCAATTCCCACGGCTTCTTCATTTCTCTCTTGACTTGCCGCATAAATTCGTCGGAAAGCGCTACCGAGACATTAAAAGTCTGCCAATCATAGGGATTCATCCACTGCCATTGTTTGAATTTATTTTCATTGATAATAATCGAAAACTTACGAATGTTCTCCCAATTCCCTCGGGACTTTTTAGTAATAAACTTCAGTAATCCGGGATGCCAGTCTTCGAGAATCCCCATGTTGGCACCACTTCGATTTCCTCCCTGAGAGATATTAGCAGAGAGGTACCCCATAGCAGTAATAAAACCCTCAGGCCCACTAGAACGGGCATTAGATCCTTTGCACCAAGCCCCGCTCGGACGAAGCTTTGAAAAATTGACACCTGTCCCACCCCCGTGAGCTTGAATATGAAAGTGAACTCGTTGACATTCTGATATCTCTTCTCTACTGTCTCCAATACCCAAGACAAAACAGTTGAACATGTTCTTGATGCCTGTTCCCGCCTGAGCTAACGGCCGACCAGCGTACATAATCTTCTTCTCTTCGCACAATCTTTGTGCTAATTTTTTATTCGCCGCCGTATCATTTCTAAAAATATAGCCATTTACCCTCTTAAAAGTTGCAAAGATATTCTTTTCCTTGGCCAAACCCCGATCGTTTTTCAAATAGTATCTAGACTTTGCAATCTCTTCATGGGCGGGATTTAAAAAGTAGGTTTTAGGCGTATACTTGACCACTTACTCTCCTCTTCTTGGGGCACGTACAGACTATAGATTAATGGTATCGCCGACGTGAATGTTATTATCTACAAAAAAACCAACTGTTACTTCTAGCGCGTAACGAGCATGTTTGCTGGCGCCCTGAAAGAAACCATTCACAGGATCGAGTGTCTTGATCTCTTGAATAACTCCATCTTCAGAAATAAACGCTACCTCTACAGGAATAACAAGTCCCTTGGGAGTCATATTTGGGTAAAACTCTCTTACTCCAAAATCAAAAAGCATACCATCATAGGGCTCTAAATTAGTGACTCCTTTTAAACCAGTTGTGAGTTCCTGCCAAGTTTCTGCCAAAGAAAAATTGAATTCCTTATCTCCAATAGTAACCGCCTTACCTTCTGGCAACTCGAGCATCGATATGTCTCCTTCTTTGTATATATTTCATGAGGTCAA
>Ga0209980_10002394_pt1 | contig 10196 bp, 7 predicted proteins | sample CR02metaG_FD_183611 | JGI IMG/M metagenome (GOLD analysis project Ga0209980, IMG submission 183611) | Deep subsurface microbial communities from Mariana Trench to uncover new lineages of life (NeLLi) - CR02 metaG (SPAdes) (version 2) | ecosystem: Environmental > Aquatic > Marine > Ocean trench >... | reverse complement strand
TTGACCGCAAGGTTATTTGAGGTGCCATAGCAAAGGAGGAACGATGTCGGATAAGCTTGGGCACCCTCTTGAAGAGCTCCTTAAATGAGAGCTTCAAGGCTTATGACTGCCTGCTGAAGGTTGCCAAGGTTGCGAATAGCCAGTTGCAGGGCGGGTTAGAAGAATTAGAAAGTGCGCGCGAAGACGTGCGGAATAGAAGGCAGGAGGCTGGTGAACAATCCGAGTCCGCTGAGGAGAAGGCCAACCAACTCATGAACATGCTCTCCAGTGTTCTGAGGACCATGGCTCAGATGAGGCAACTCGGCGTCGCTTGGTATTACCTATAGCACTCCCAACCTGAACACAGACCCCGTTTCAGCGAGGTCTGTGCTTTGCTCTCAATAGACACGGATACGGTGTGCCTAGGCGGGGAATTGCGGGGGGAAGAGCGGGGGCACTTCTATTTCAATTAGCGGCGGGCCGAATGCGCTACTTATGTCTGAGACAGAATGACATTGATTTGGTCACGCAAATCTGATAACTCAGAAATGGAGATGGGTGCCAGTAGTACCCCTCCCTCGGTAGAAATCCAATACATCGGCTCATCGTATTCGGCGTCGGCGTCACCTACATGCTCCCGCCACCAATCATCTATAGGTCTGATTTTCACTGTGACCTGCCTTTCTCCAATCATACTCGGCGACGGGCCGCGCTGGATCAGCGTCGGCTCGAGCTAAGTGAGTGAGAGCAACCTCACTGACTGCAGAGGGTCCATTGTTGTGTGAAGAAACTAACCCTACGGTCGCGGTGGCGCACCAATCCAACTTATCATCGCAGCCAGCCCGACTTCGCGAGAGGTTGGGTTGTTTTATTCGAGAGGGCAAGCGGTTGACTGATAACACTGAACGTGCACAGGTTGGATGGGGCTTTTTATTTATTGCTAGTCCACACCTTTAAACTAAACTGGCCGATTGTGTACATCCTCATACCGGCGGGCGCTCCCTCATGCTGGCGCCAGCGGTCATTTCTGCCATCAATAATCCTCCTCACGGTTTTGAATTAAGTCCTCAGGGTCACTCCGGCGGCATTATTTTGGGCTTTGATCCCCTTCCTGCCTCCCCGCATGACAGGTGAGATTAATCCGTATTTTTAACGATGACACGGAGCGTTTAGGGGATTATTATCTTTCAGGTGGATGGCGCATCCAATGAGAACGGCCGCTTCTTGCAAATGATTCCCGCGGGCGAGCAGTCAGCCTCAGGCCCGGGAATTTTCCACTGACGACGGACATACGTGACAATCGACGCGCGCCGCTGCGGAAGCGTGAGCTGCGTATTGAGAAAGTGCGGCAAGCACACAAGGGATGAGCTGGGGGCGCTACTGATTGGGAGTCAAGCCGCAGTAGTCGCCTTCGGACTTATTCACTTTCCTCATGTTCGCGAAATAATCGGTATGACTCTCGCCAATATCAGTTCCGCAAGCAATTCTATGGATGGCGACACCCATGCGAAGTATGGAGTGCTCGATTGGAAGGCGCCAGATGGCTGGCAGGTCGAGATCATGCGGGTCGAATATGACATTGCGGCTGAGCGGTCCGAGCTCGAATTGCGTAAACCTCTCTAGTGGGAAAGCTTGGGCCAGATACTGTAGGGCGAGCGGGTCACGGGATGAACCGCCCGTTCCTGTTTCCGCGCTTTGTCCGCGCACCCCACAGTCAGTCCGCAGCTTTGTGATTAAGACGATTGGAAGTCCAGATTCACACGGACGCCACCCTTGACTAAGGTACTCAACGCGCCGAGCGGAGCACATTCGATAAAGCGAATACTCGTAATCTGGACCATTCAAACATCAGCCTTGATCATCACGGCCGTGCTCTTTCGCGGCGTAAATATTGCTGACCTGGGAACCGCGATCCTGGCCGCGGCCGCTATCGGACTGTTGAACGCACTGCTGTGGCCGCTACTCAGCTTCATTATCGTGCCCTTCGCAGTTCTGACGCTCGGCATCGGATCGCTGCTGATCAACGGAATCGTGGTCTGGATCGCCACTACCCTGGTCAACGGTTTTGAGGTGACCGGCTTTTGGGCCGCCTTCTGGCTGGCTCTCGGCATGTCCGTCATTAATATCATTTTAAGCACCTTGCTCACCATCGATGACGACGGATCTTGGTATCGCAATCAAGTCCGCCGGAGGATGAAGCGAGTGGCCGATCCAAAGCAAACGGACGTTGCGGGAGTGCTCTTTCTGGAGATCGATGGCCTGGCGAAACCCGTTCTCGAGATGGCCGTCGCCAATGGCCACATGCCCACGTTGCGGCGATGGTTGGAGAGTGGTAGCCACGAGGTGAGCGGATGGGAGCCGGATACCTCCTCGCAGACATCGGCTGCCCAGGCCGGAATCTTGCACGGCGACAACTCCAATATTCCAGCCTTTCGCTGGTATGACAAGGCCCGAGGGCAGATCGTTGCCTCGAGTGACGCAAAGATTCTTCCGGACATCGAGAGGGAGCGTTCGAACGGCAAGGGGTTGCTAAGCAACGATGGCGCAAGCCGCGGGAATCTTTTTTCGGGCGATGCGCCCTATGTGACGGCTACCGCAAGTGTGATACGCGACACGAGTAGGTTTCACACGTCAGAGTTTCAGGCCTATTTCGTCAACCCCTATAACGCAGCTCGGACGGTCATTCTGCTCGTCTGGGACATGATCCTTGAGTGGCGCCAATATCGCAACGCCCGCAAGAACAACGCGCAGCCCATCTTGGGCAAGCATCATCGGGGCGGGATCTACCCTGTTCTGCGTGGTTTCATGACGGTGGTGATGCGCGAGCTAAACATCTACACGATTCTCGGAGATATCTTCGCCGGACGGTCCGCCGTATATGCAACGTTCGTTGGGTATGATGAGATCGCTCACCATTCAGGCGTGCTAGATCCTGGCGCATTCGACATCCTGTTTAAACTCGATCAGCAGTTTGCGCGGCTGGAGAGCGCCGTTGCGGAAGCACCGCGACCGTACCATTTTGTGATTCTCTCCGACCATGGCCAGACCGGCGGCGCCACGTTCAAGCAGCGGTATGGTCTGACTCTTCACGATCATGTCCAACAGCTTATGGCCGACGGAGCGGAGGTTGTCGGCGGCATAAGCCGGGGCGAACATTGGGGAAACCTCAATGTGTTCCTTACTGACACTCTTGAAAATGAGAGCTCGGGTGCTTCCAAAGTCGTCGGTCGGGCGCTTAAGGGACGGATGGCCGATGGGGACGTGGCTCTCGGGCCGCCGGGCGAGGATTTGGCTCGTGCGGAACTTTCGGCGGAGGATGCCCGGGCAGCCGTGGTCGTGTTGGCCTCGGGCAATCTTGGGCTGATTTCGTTCACCGAGTGGCCCGACCGCATGACCATGGAGCAGATCGATCAAGCGTTTCCGGCGGTGATTCCTGGGCTTGCGGAGCACGAAGGAGTGGGATTAGTCATGGTCCACTCCGAGCAGTACGGACCGATGGCCATCGGCGCAAAAGGCAGATACTTCCTGGGTGAAGACCGGTATGAAGGTAAAAACCCGCTCGCCGATTTTGGACCAAATGCCGCCAAGCACCTTCGCCGTACCGACAGCTTCAGCAATTGCCCGGACATCTTGGTAAACAGCTTCTATGATCCTGCGAACAATGAAGGCTGCGCCTTTGAGGAGCTCATCGGATTTCATGGGGGTCTGGGGGGTACCCAAACCCAACCGTTCATCCTGCACCCGGCGGAGCTTAAGGTCGAAGGGGAAATGGTCGGAACTGAGAATGTCTACCGAGTGTGCAAGGGATGGCTACGAGAACTGCACGGCGAGAAGACGAGCCTCAGCTCTGAACCAGAGTAGGGCCATCTCCTAGCTGCGGATCTTCATGCCGCCTCAATCGCGGCCCTACGCCTATTCTTCAAATGATGTGCCACCTATTGTCCCAAATTTTTGTGATCTCCGAATATCTGGGGTAGATAACGGAACGCCTTGCGTGACCTGCTGAACCATATACATGGTCAAGATCGCTTGGCATCCGATGCTGGCAGTCACGTCCCGATATCCTTTGATGCCCCCTCAAGGCTCACAGGCTCGTAACCTCTGGGTCGCCAGCCCCAATCCCGATTAGGGCAAAAAGCCGGAGCCGGATGTTTGAGCTCCGCTAGCGTCTGCAATTGCTTGCGATCTTAACCAGCGGTTGCAGCCCCGTCTCCCATTGTGACCCCAACTTCGCCCAACCTCGAGTCAGTGCAACGCTTTATGAAACATTGGCCCCTTAGAGGGCTGATCTTTCCGTATTAATGCGTATTCTGCCCGGACCCGCTGTTTGCTAAGATTTGACGTTTGGCCATGATCCGTACCGCGGATCAAGAAGGAGGGAAAACAGTGAATAAGAAACAGATGATCCGAATGGGGATCGGAATGCTTGTGATCCCAGTGTTGGCGGCCTGCTCCTCGTCGGAAGATCAGGAGAGCGCGGTTGCGACCAGCGTGGCCGCCACGATGGAGGTTTCCGCTCCTACAGCCGCCCCGCCGCCCACTCAAGCCCCAGCACCTACGGCGGCTCCCACTCAGGTACCAACCCCAACCGCGATTCCAGGCAATCCGGCGGATGCGTTGGGTGATCCCAACGGTAAGGACCCCTTTGACAACGCCAACAATTGGACACTGTTCAACAACAATTGCTTCGCAACCACCATCATTGGCGGCAAGTTTGTAATGGAAGCAAAGGGCGCCCTCGAGCTTTCCTGCTGGGAGGTCAGCTGGCCGCTGATCAAGGACTATTACTATCAGAGTGAGGTTGTCATGCCGGTGGCGTGCAACGCTAACGATCGCTTCGGGTTGTTCTTCCGAGCGCCCGATAACGACCGCGGCTTCCTTTTCGGAATCCAGTGTGACGGGAAATACTCACTGTCGAGCTGGGACGGGGAAAATACAAACATCATCGTCGCCCCGATTGACAACACGATTATCAGCACCTCACCGGAGTCGATCAATGTGATCGGCGTTGTGGCCGATGGCTCAACGATGAGCCTGTATGCCAACGGGCAGTTCTTGGCTCAGGCGCAAAATGTAGGGTTCGCAGACAATGGAAAGATTGGCTACTTCGTGCGGGCCGCGGTGAAGGACGAAGGTTTTGTCGTTCAATACGACAATCTCGCAATCTGGTTGCTGGATCAGTAGCATCAATACATATGGAGAGTCAAAGAGGCCGCCCCGAAACTGCGGCCTCTTTCATGAGGTCAAGAAACCGGAGCCGGGTATTTAGGCTGTTCCAGCCGCTGCGATTACTTGCGATATTATCCAGCGATTACAGGCCGGTTCCCTACTCTGAAAAGCTCAACCAACCATAGAGCCCCCGGTGGTCTGTGCCGCGGCCCCCGTCCAATCGCATAGTTCCTTCAGCTTCTCCAAGCGTCAGGATGGTCCCTTTCAGAAAGTTGCTTACGACGTGGTCCAGGGTTCGTACAAAGAATGGGTAGCGAATCGTGGGATACGGAGGCTCTCGCTCCGTGGGGCCGCTGTGATAATAGAAGGCATAGGTCTCAGGCGGCCCTACCTGGGTGTTCCAATACTCCGTGCTGACGTCGTCCCCGAGCCAGGGATCCAGGTTCAGATCCCCCAGGATCAGCACCTTTTGCTCTTGAACGATATCCCCTTCAAAGATCTGGCGGATCGAATCTAGGCGGCAGTCCGCGCTACGGTTCTCGGGATGGGGATTGACGATGTCAAAGACTCTTCCCCGGACCTGAACGGTGGTGGCATAGACTGTGAGGTGCGTTCGGCAACCGGGAGCAAGGGTTGCCATCCGGTCTGAGGTGCACAGCGAACCCAGCTCACAACCCAGGATTTCGCCCACATCGGTCCGCACGCCGATACACTCTATCCGGTTGCGCGACTCACAGCTGATCGTGTAATCGGGGCCAAGCAGCCTCCGCACCTGCGGTTGTGAGTATTCTCCTGCGCATACGTTTCCGGGATCCACCAGCCGCGCCCCTTCGCAAAGGGGATCGGGCAGCGTTTCTTGCAGCGCCACAACTTCCGGTTGAAGCTCGGCCAAACTCGCCGTCAGCCGAGCCTCCACATCGCTCCGGCACAGCTTGAGCCTTTGAAAGACGCAGCGCGGATCGCCATTGCCGACGTTGGCGGTCAGCACCGTGAACCCCGGCTCGTCCTTCGGCTGCCTTTCAGGGGGGCTGAATGTGTGAGGCTTTTGGGCTGCGGCCCAAATCAGGATCAGCAAAGCCACAAGGCCGCCCAGGATCAGCAGCGGCGAGCGAATCGCTCGAAGAGAGAAAGTCACTCGCCGCCTGATAGCTCGATTCTGTTGCCTGAGAGAGACAAGACGTGGAGTTCGACTGAATCGTCCACGGCCACCATAAGCTGATCCTGGATTTCGGTCAGATCCTGCTCGGAAAGCGGCCGTACGCTGGTGACGATTACGGTCGCTTCCACCAGGAAGCCGTTCACTGCTTTGCTGGCTTGTACATCGATGACCTCCCAGTCTGCCGAGACGGCAGCCTCCGCAAAAATCTGCTCCAGGCTTCGCAACGGTTGCAATCCTCCGAGCGCAGTCTGTACTCGCTCTGCGTCCAGAAACGTCGCGTCCAGCGTGACCGGTCCTCCGACTGCCTCCGTGATGTCATCCTCAAGCTTTCCCAAATCCTCCGCGCTGAGCTGATTTCCCCTGTATGAAATGATCGTGGCCGTCAGAATGAATCCGTTCCCCTTACGTTCGATCACCAGATCTTCCACCCGCCCGACCTGAGCCACGACCTGCTGCTCAAACAGCTCGACCACTGCATCCTCGCGGTCCTGCTGCTCTACCGTCCGGATGGTCACGATGGCCAGAATCACAAACACCGCTGCCAGAGAGACCGCAGCTAGCCTCAAGCCGCGCGCCAGCTCACCTTTCTCTCCACGCTCTGGCTGGAAACCGAGAGCAAGGAAGGTGATGCCAGCAGCGAGCACGATCGCGATCAGATTGGTCGTGAAGAGCAGAAGCGCGCCGGCTGAAATGGAGAGGTCAGAGACCCCAAGCCCATAGCCGACTACACAGAGCGGGGGTACCAGCGCGGCCGATATCGCCACGCCCGGCATCGCGGCCGCGACCTCAGAGCGGCTTATGGCGTACCCCGCCGCCGCACCGGACGCCAAAGCAACCATCAGGTCCAGGATGTTGGGCTGCGTACGGGCGAGGATCTCGGCGGTCGGATCGGTGATAGGAGAGATAATCACAATGACCAAACCCACCAGGATCGCCAGTGCTATGCCTTTGATGGTGGCCTCCACCCCAAGCACAAATACGCGCGTTTCCGCCTGTACCATGCTCATCCCCATGGCCAGGATGGGAGCCATCAGCGGTGCAACCAACATGGCGCCGATGATGACCGCCCCGCTGTTTTGCAGCAGACCCAATGTAGCAATGCTGGCAGCCAGGGTGATCAACACATAGAAATCGATCGTTGGAACTGCAGCCTCACGCATCGATTGTGCAACCGCCGCATGCTGACGAGCGGATAGCTTCGGCAATGGGTCCGAGATCGCCCCCCAGATGCGTTGAATTCTTAGCGTACTCTGCGATTCTCGGGCACGGGTAATGATCGTGGGAATTGAGGTCGCGCGCGCAATCTGAGTGGGGATACCTCCAAATCGGGATCGTTCGAGAATCCCTTCTCTTGTGGTGCCGATCAGTAGCACTTCTACATCATCCAGTTCAGCCAGAATCCCATCCTGAACGGATTCGGCCGGCACCACATTGACCTCAACCTCGCCGAGATCAGACACGGCTTCTCGGGTGGCCTGAATTTTGGCCTCCGCTTCCGATCTTGCTTCCGGGGTGAGCTCACCCGTTAGGATGTTAATGATCCGTATTCCACCATCGCTTTGTGCCGTGAGCTCCTGTGCCAGCCTCAATGCGACAGGCGCATGCGGCCCGCCAGCGGTTGGAACCACTACGCTGCTCGGAGCGTTTGGGACCTCACCATGTACAATCGCAACCTCGGATGGCGCGCTTCGAAGGATTCTGTCCAACTCCTCGATCTGGTCTGGATCCTCCGAACCCCGCCACTCCATTAGCAGTAGATCTACTCCTTCCTCTCTGACCGCCTCCAGGATACCTTCGGCATGATTGGGCGCGAGTCGTACGAGCGGCCGGACCGTAATTTCTCCGATTGCCACCTCACCCAGTTGCGAATCCAATTGATCCCATTCCTGCCTTGCCCGCTGTTGCTTCAAATAAGGTGGAATCTGATCGTCCAATTGCAGGGTGCTGATGATCAAGAGATCGCCGCCTCGCTTCCTTGCCAGAGCCGCCCCTGTTTCGATCAAAGCTTGGGCATGTCCGGCGTGTGACATGTCGGCCATCACTCGATATCCTGGCTTTGCCGCGCTCTCCGCAGAGACTTCACCTATTACAATCTGCTTCCGGCGAACCTCAAGGCCGCGCTTGCGACCGTAGAGAAGGTAAAAAAGGCCGCCCAGTGCCAGCCAAGCTGCCCCAGCAAATACGGTCAGGAGTCCAAGCGCAAGCGGTAACAAGACCGTCGTCGCCGCAGTGAGCCCCGGAAATATTGGATGAAAAGGCAATGTGGTCATTGGGAGATTTGGCCGGGAGCGGAATAAGTCTGGCATATGCACGATCGCCACCGCCCACATGAAAGTCATCGCGGCCAGGCCGACGAGCGCCTCTACGGGGACAAAGAGCACAAGAACGACGCTTGAGGCTGGAAAGACTAATGAGGTCCAAGTCTGGAGCCCACTCATGGTCGAGGAGCTACGAATTCGTTCTGGCATAAAGCCGTCCCTCGACATAGCGTAGAGCAGGTTTCGCGCGTTCAGCAACGCTCGATTGAGGGCGATCAATGTGATGCTGATGGCAAACACGGAGTAGAGTGTGCGCGCAATGGCTTCAGGCAATAGGCGAGAGTCGGCTGCCAGATCAATTAGTGGTGTTAGGCTGGGCGTCGCTAGGCTCGGTCCGAGAGCGAGAGCCGCAGCAACCCCGAAAGCAACGCCAACCAGCACCGTAAGCCCGAGGGCGGGTAGTAAGGTTTTGGTGGGTCGACGGACTTGGTCTCTGACGCTGAGGACGTAGTCCAAGCCCCAAAGAGCACTCGCCATGAAAGCTGTGACGGTGAACAATTCGAATGTGCGAGGAACAGCTTCCGTGATCGCTTGGCTGAGAGATACTGCCACCAGATTTCGGACTGAAAACATTGCCAGGAACGCCAGCGATGCGTAGACAAACGCAGCTCTTGTTCGCCAGGCCGAGCGCATTCCCTGCAGACCGACGATTGCAACCAGTCCAAGGATCGCGGACGCAATCCAGAGAACATTTACGTCCAGGTCGAAATACGCAATGAGCAATAAATCAACGCCGAGGGCCATCCCCCAGCTGAGCAGTGCTGCGAGCACCGCATATCCGCCCAACATGAGCCAACCGCCGAAATAACCTACCCAGAGTGTTCCGCTGTTCCTTGCCAGGCGATACAGACCACCGCTCCCGGGCACAACCGCCGCTCGCTCTGCCAGCGTAAGAACGATCGGGATTGCTACCACGCCCAGTAGAACGTAAGGCCCGATGACCTGTCCGCTGCCGAGGTTCTGTACGGATACGGTCAGCAGCGTATAAACACCCAGTCCGACTGTGACACTCGCCCCGAGCGCGACCAGCCACGGAACACCCAACACTCGGCTGAAGCGCACGGAAGGTTTCGACGAGCTCACCGGGTCATTCGCCATTTATCATCGAGCTCCGAAGAGCATCCTTACAGGTAACAGAGGGAACTCCTGCTTGGAGTTCCCTCTGTTCAGGTTTGATTTTGACTTGCCCCGGGCGTATGGTTTTGCCTCAGCTGGAAAGAAACGTGGATTCTGGTGGCTCGAGTTTGACCGTCTGAACGACTCCAATCTAGGAGGTGATGCCCAACACGGCGATCACCAGATAGAAAATCAGCCACAGGAATGAGTCTTGAATGGCCCAGCCTACTGTGTTTGTGCCGACATCTTCGATGTCAACCGCTGTCCTCAAGGTCCTTTTTCATCGCCTTAAATTCAACTCTGGGAACTTCTCCGCTCGCATATCGCTTGTTTAATATCTCTAAAGGCGTTTCAGTCTTTCTGGTTTCGCCGGTACCCCCGGCCTTTATCAGCCAGAAAACGCCCGATACAGCCAAGACGATAAGAACAATCGGAATCAAGATCGTGAACATCAT
>Ga0209980_10002393_pt1 | contig 10197 bp, 11 predicted proteins | sample CR02metaG_FD_183611 | JGI IMG/M metagenome (GOLD analysis project Ga0209980, IMG submission 183611) | Deep subsurface microbial communities from Mariana Trench to uncover new lineages of life (NeLLi) - CR02 metaG (SPAdes) (version 2) | ecosystem: Environmental > Aquatic > Marine > Ocean trench... | reverse complement strand
TCATCAGGAGTAGCTTGCAGGTAAATTTGATTATCATTATCATATACATAACTAAACTCTTGATCAGGATCAGGATTAGTATCTAACCACTCATTTACATAAGCAATAAATTTTCTAGTATCTAGTCTATCCTTCAATATATGTTTTTTTATCCTGATATGATATTTCTTTTTTATTTCTTCAAGTGTAGACCTTAATTCATTATGCAAAGCGTCTTTTTTCCTGTCTTCATCAGATTTTATTATAGCTCGAGCTTCAATAAAAATATTTTCATTTCCTAGCTTTAAACAAAAATCAGGAATTTCACCTTCAAAATTGGGTTCAATTTCTACTTCGCCTATTTCCTTTAACCATCCATAAAGCATTATTTCAAACCACGCACCTAGATGCTGATTATTACGTTTTGAAATAAAATCACCTTTCCATTTTTTTTGAATTTTTTCATCAACTGATTCAATTAGGCTTTCTAAATACTTCCTTTCTGAACAAAGCCACGGATAGCTATCTAATTTGATTAGCTCTGGCACAAAAAATCTAGACATTCCAGAATACTTTGTTCTTAGTTTATCAATTCTTGCAGAGTCGAAAAGCACAGTTTTATAATCCAAATATATTTATGATACTAAACGAGATAAAATACATTCCTAATGATGTAAACAAAATAATTTATTCCCCCACAACCTGAACTATCACTTTTCTGTTTCTTGGTCTGTTATCAAAATCAACAAACACTATTTGCTGCCAGGTGCCAAGAAGCAGTCTGTTTGAACTGAACGGGACTGAAAGGGATGGACCGAGTAAAGCTGCTCTTACGTGTGAAAAACCATTGCCATCTCCCCATCTTGCGTCATGATCATAATGAATATCCGTTGGTGCTAACCTTTGTATAGCCGCTCTAAAATCGCTTATAGCACCGCTTTCATATTCTATTGTGGTAATCCCGGCTGTTGATCCCGGTACAAATACGCTAACAATTCCAGACTCTATTTCTGACTCCATAATTTTTTCTTCTACAAATCCCGTGATATCAACCACATCACACTGCCCCCTGGTATTTAAATCAAAAGTTAATGTTTCTACTGCCATATCTCTCCTAAATTAATCTTAATTGCTCAGGGTCCTGAAAAGCCTTTGCATTGAAACCCTTTTTCTTTAAATCCGAAGAAAACTCAACATTAGTACTTCCTGTCACAAAAACTTCTTTTGGTCTTACAAGCTCCACAAATTTAATCATCTCATCATATCCTGCCCTTATGCTAAAAGGAAAGGCATAGTCCACTCCTAAAGACGATTTTACTATTTCTGGATCAATAGCCAGCTCCGAAATCCCGGCAAAAACAGCATTATCAATTTTCGAATACTTGCTCTTATTCCTTAGTTCAGGGGGTATCATCAAAACCCTTGAATCATAATCTCCATCCTTTTTTAACCTTTTGCAATTAGAAAATGATACCCCGAACTCTTCATACACTTTAATGTTTTTATAAATTGAGTCATGAACATACATTCTATAACCTTCATCTCCAAGAAGCTTGGCCAGTTCCTGTGAATTTCCCAATGATTCTATCAGTAAAACAGGAACCAGGTCTTTTTCAAAACAATTATCTATAAAATCAATAATAGCTTTAATAGCAATTTCCGGGCTTGGGAAAAAATAGTGTTTTTTGCCGTATGTAGATTTCAAAATCAGCGTATCACACTGAGTGATTTCAACAGGCTCAGACGTTGCAAGAACATCAAGATTAAAATCACTTGTATACAATATTTTTTTGTTGTTTGAATAAATTAAAATCTGAGATGATCCGTTAATAAAACCGGAAGGCATAAATTCAACCTCTATGTCACCAAGATTAAACAGATGATTGTAAGGGCATGGGAGCACATTGATGTTAGTTAGTTTTCTCTCAAGCAATTTATAGGTTTGAGGAGTAGTAATTACTTTATTGTGCTTAACAAAACTTGTGGAGAGTGGATTGGATAAAAAAGATAGCCTCTTTTTCTTTGTGGCATCTAACCAGATAGGCGTATCTTTCAGATGTACTCCGTCATTAAACTCAATCATATTTTTATAGTGAATGATTCTTCAACAATTTTAAAGAATATTAATAAAAGAATCTGTATCCAAAAGGTCTTTAAATAAAAAATCTGGATTATGGGATTCTAGCTGCCCGTAGTTATAAGTTCCGGTACAAACTCCAACTGTAATAGCTTCTGCTGCCCTGCCAGCAATGATATCCAGCGGCGTATCTCCAATTACAAATATCTTATCTAAATGCCGATCGGCAACCCTTCTGCCTCTTTCAATAGCAACTCTTATCAGCTGCTCTCTGTTCTCCGAATCAGATCCAAACCCGCCAAATGAAAAGAAATGATCAAGACCACTGTATTTTAATTTAACCCGTGCACCTTGTTCTATATTACCCGTTGCAAGACCAAGTATAACATCCTGTTTATCTAGGAGTTCGTTAAGAAGTTCTAAAATTCCGGGTAGTACTGTAATTTTATTCCCATTTTGCAACTTTAAATCTAATATTTTTAAGTATTCTCCGAATACTATTTCTGCCTCATTCATTGTGAAGTCTCTGTTTAGACCCGTTTTAAACATCTCTTTTAAAATAAGAGGATCAGTTTTACCATCTGTTATTATTTTATTCATTACATTTTTCACATTATAAATCTTTTCAAATGCCAGTTCGGCAGCCTTTATTGCAGCCCCGCCAGATTTAATTAATGTTCCATCAATATCAAAAAGTAATAAATTCATGACTTTTTATATGTTATTAACAATTTCTGTATAAAAACTCTTTTCCAGGTTATAAATAGTAATTAATCTTTGTGAAGACTTAGTTAAATAACTACCTGGTTTATCCTGCTCGCTTATTTTTTTTAATAAATTTGATAGTTCATGCCACTGTTTGCCTATAACATCCATTTTTTTAGCAAGCTTGTCTGTAAATTCAAAATTAAAGTGATCTTTTGCCTCATTTAAAAAATCCCTGTACATCCATCTAAAACCCGCTCCGCAGGTTCCTCTTTTTTGTATAACCTGATATGAATATCTAAAACACCATTTCCAATCCTCCAGGTGCTTCCAGTTTAATATATCTTCAGACAGTTCGGATATGCTTTGTACACTGGAAATTCCCCTTGCTGATTTTACTCCGTTTAACATATTTAACGCATTATCTTTTAAAGATCTGGGAATTAATTCCTGATAATCAATTTCTGCAAGTTCTGGTCCAACTTCAAACCAGTTGTTATTTAGAGGATAGGGTTTTATCTTTGAACTTCTGGACTTTTTAAAACTTTCATAACAAACCGTTTGCAGGTCTTCAAATCCCGTATCTGATAAATAAATTTCTTCTTTTTGCTCGTCATAACCACATACAACTACAATATGTCCTGGGAAATGTGTTTTGGAATTATAATAATCAAGGTAATAAATATCAGTTTGTACTAAAACGGGAATATCCTGGTCCAAATAATCAATAACAACCTGCAAAGCTTTTTCACTGTCCTGTTCAAATTTCCATTTTTTATTATCTGCAAGAAGAGTGAAAAAGTTAGGCTCCATATCCGGCCCTCTGACATGGATATTTCTTGTAGGGCTAATATCACTATCGATTGTGTAAAAAAATCCGAGCCCGCTTCCAAGCCCAAAACACATAGGTTCACTTAAAGTTAGTCCGTAAAAAGAAGCAATATCTCTTATTGCTACCGATCCGCAGTGAAGACCTGGGAAATGATTCCAACCCTTGATAACTTTTTTCAAAGCTATTTATTTACTATACTTTTTGAATTTTCAAGAAATGTAAAGTGTTAATAGTTAGTTTACATAAAAAACTTACTGATTCATCATATTCAGGAATTCTTTATTTGATTTAGTATTCTTCATTTTATCAAGCAAAAATTCCATGGCTTCTACGGTATTCATTGGACTCAGTACTTTTCTCAGCAGCCAAACCCTTTTAAGTACATCTTCTTTGAGCAGTAGTTCTTCTTTCCTGGTTCCAGACCTTTGAAGATCAATAGCAGGGAATATTCTTTTATCAGCAAGTTTTCTATCCAGATACACTTCCATGTTTCCTGTACCCTTAAACTCTTCAAAAATAACTTCATCCATCCTGCTGCCCGTATCTATCAAGGCCGTAGCAATTATTGTTAAGCTACCGCCTTCTTCGGTATTTCTGGCTGCACCAAAAAACCTTTTGGGTCTTTGAAGGGCATTTGCTTCGATACCACCCGAAAGAACCCTGCCGCTAGCCGGTGTAACAGTATTGCTTGCTCGTGCTAACCTTGTAAGACTATCAAGAAGAATCACGACATCTCTTCCATGTTCTACAAGCCTTTTGGCTTTTTCCAGAGCCATGTCGGAAACCTGAATATGCCTTTGCGCCGGTTCGTCAAAGGTAGAGCTTATAACTTCGCCACTTACCGATCTTTGCATATCGGTTACTTCTTCGGGTCTTTCATCAATCAGAAGAACTATAAGTACAACTTCTGGATTATTCTTAGTAATACCGTTAGCAATTCTTTGCAGTAATATTGTTTTACCAGTTCTGGGTTGAGCAACAATTAGTGCCCTTTGCCCTTTTCCAACGGGAACAAACAGCTCCATTACCCTTGTACAAAAATCATTTCTGTCGTATTCAAGATTGAATTTTTCTTGTGGGTGTAGTGGAACCCTGTTTTCAAACGCTATCCGTTCTCTGCAAACCTCAGGAGATTCGTAGTTAACTGTCTCGATTTTCAATAATGCTAAATTCTTCTCTCCATCCCTTGGAAGACGAACCTGCCCGCCAATTGTGTCACCGGTTCTTAAACTGAATGAACGAATCTGTGATTTTGATACATAAATATCATCAGGGCCAGGAAGATAGCTGTACTTAGGAGACCTTAGAAAACCATAGCCCTCCGAGAGTATTTCCAGCACTCCTTCAGCTATTATTAACCCTTCATTAGCGCTTTGAGCTCTTAGAACCGCATAGATAAGGTCCTGCTTAGACATCCTGGGAACTTCATCGATATCCAGCTTCTTGGCTATTGTCATTAGCTCTTTGGACTGTCTATTTCTAAGCTCGTTTAAATTCAGTAAAGCACCACCACTAGGTAGTGATCCGTTAGGTGTACGTTCTGCTTTGGATACTCTTGCCATAGATTTAAAGATTTAATATAGAAAAATAGTTTTTTTAAAAAACGTGGAAATTAAATTCGGTTAACAGTTAATTATTACTAAATAAAATACAATCAATTGGTTCTAGTTAATATAATTATGCCCTCTACACACCTAGTTTGTCAAGAGTGTTTAATATATTTATAATTAAGAGCGAAAACTTTATCAAATATTATTTATAAAAATTTAGTAACTGTCAAGAAAAGTAAACCTTGATATAGTACAGTAATTACTATAAAATATAATTGATTTTCAAATATAGTTCCCTTAAAGATTAAATTTATTTTAAGAGGTGAATTAATATGTCGGGTCATTCCAAATGGTCTAATATAAAACATAAAAAAGCAGCTGTAGATGCCAAGAGAGGTAAAGTTTTCACTAAACTCATAAGAGAGCTGACTGTAGCTGCAAAACACGGTGGCGGAGACACTGAAGCCAACCCCCGCCTGAGATCAGCAATACTAGCTGCCAAAGGTCAAAACATGCCAAACGACACGATAGACAGGGCAATCAAAAGGGGAAGCGGTGAGGCTGGAGCCGATGAATTGCACGAACTGTCTTACGAAGGATATGGGCCAGGCGGAACTGCGGTACTTGTAAACGCGCTCACAGACAACAAAAACAGAACAGTTTCCGAAGTAAGAAAAATATTCAACAAACACGGCGGCAATCTCGGGGAAGCCGGTTGTGTTGCATGGATGTTTGAACAAAAAGGCAGAATTGCTTTTAACAAATCGGATGTTAATGAAGAGAAATTAATGGAATTAGCGCTTGATGCCGGTGCGGATGATGTAATTGATGAGGATTTTGAATATGCAGTAATTACACAACCCAGTGTCTTTGAAAAAGTGAGATCCGCTCTTGAGCAGTCAGGCATTAAACAGGAATCGGCCGAAATCACCATGATTCCACAAAACGTAGTAAAAGTTGATGGCAAAGAAGCCGGCCAGCTTCTTCGGCTTATGGAATCTCTTGAGGACAGCGATGATATACAGAATGTGTATTCAAACTTCGATATACCAGATGAATTGATGGAAGCCATAGGGCAATAATTTATGATAGTGATAGGTGTAGATCCTGGAACTATTGTAAGCGGTTACGGAATTGTAGAAATTAAAGATAATAATTTTTATTGTATAAGCTCAGGATTCATTAGTCAGCCTAAAAATCTTTCACTGCCAAATAGATTAAAAAATATATACGAAAAGTTGGCCGCTTTGATAGAACAATTCTCACCAGATGAAATGTCAATCGAAGACGTCTTTTTTTCAAAAAATGTACAGAGCACTTTAAAACTCGGTGAGGCAAGAGGAGTATCAATACTTGCTGCCGCATCGGCGGATATCCCGGTTTATGGATACTCTCCCACTGAGGTTAAATCTGCCATAACAGGAAATGGAAGAGCGAGCAAATTAGAGGTACAAAAAATGATATATACTATGCTAAATATAAATGGGCTTGAAAAAACTGATACCTCAGACGCCCTTGCAATAGCTATTTGTCACTTGAACAGCATCGCAATAACTAAAAAATATGGATTTAGCATAAGAAAAAAATACAGACGTAAAAAAAGATTCAGCCTAAATGATATCCCTTCTTAACGGAATTGTTGCAAAGAAAACCCCAGAAGAAGTAGTAGTAGATGTTGGCGGAGTTGGATATGGAGTATTTGTCCCTTCTTCCACTTACTACCAGCTTCCCGAATTTGGCAATAGTATTCAGCTGCATATATATACTTATATGAAAGAAAACTCTTTAGAACTCTTTGGGTTTATTTCATATGAAGAAAAAGAGGTTTTCAAAATGCTACTGAGCGTATCTGGTATTGGGCCAAGAGCATCTATAAATATCTTATCCCATATTTCACCGGGCGATTTAATTGCAAACATCTCCTCTGGCGACCTCCTCAAAAAAAAGATCCCGGGGATCGGGCCAAAGCTTGCCACGCGAATCACAACAGAATTAAAAGACAAGGTTAAGCTGCTAAAAATAGCAAAAGCTTCTAAGACTGATAACAATCTGGATGATGTAATATCGGCCCTCAGCAATCTTGGCTATAAACAAATTGAGATCGACGAAAATTTGCAAAGTATTAAAGAAGTATTAAACGCTAACGCTAATATTGAAGATGCTCTTAAAGAATCCTTAAAAATTATGAGACAGACTTAATATGGAACAAAGAACAGTAGCCCCCGAAGAAAACTCTGAAGATAAAATTTTTGATAACAACCTAAGGCCCAGGTTTCTAAATGATTATTTAGGCCAGAAAAACGCTAAAGAAAAAATCTTAATCTGCATTCAGGCGGCGACAAAGAGAAAAGAAGTTTTGGACCATCTGCTCCTATACGGCCCCCCCGGGCTTGGAAAAACAACTCTTGCCCACATAGTAGCAAATGAGCTTGGAGTAAAAATACACGCTACATCTGGCCCTGTAGTAGAAAGGGTCGGCGACCTTGCATCCATCCTTACTAATCTTAGTGAAGGCGATGTGCTTTTTATAGACGAGATTCATAGGCTTAACAGAATCGTAGAGGAGTATTTATACTCTGCAATGGAAGATTTTAAAATCGATCTTATGATAGGAGAAGGCCCATCAGCAAGATCAATGAAGATAAACGTAAACAGGTTCACGCTTATAGGTGCCACAACCAGAACAGGTCTTATTACCTCGCCTTTGAGATCAAGGTTTGGTCTTGATCTGAGGCTTGATTATTATGACCCATTAGAACTTGAAGATATTATAAGAAGATCAGCAAACATTCTTGAAATTACGATCAATACTGACGGGGTAAAAGAAATAGCCTGCCGGGCACGGGGCACGCCTCGTATAACAAACAGGCTGCTTAAAAGAGTAAGGGACTACGCCGATGTAAAGGCAAACGGGCAGATTGATTTAGGCGTTGCAAAAAAAGCCCTGGAAATGTTTGAAGTCGATTCGATCGGGCTTGATAAGATAGACAGGACAATACTGATATCCATAATCGAAAAGTTCGGCGGCGGCCCAGTCGGGATAGATACTATAGCAGCTGCTGTGAGTGAGGATAAAGATACGATCGAAGAGGTTTATGAGCCCTATCTAATTAGACAGGGGCTTTTGCAAAAAACCCCCAGGGGAAGAACTGTTACTCTAAATGCCTACGAGCATCTGGATATACCCAAGCCTACCAGACAATCCGATCTGTTCTAACCCCCTCCCCAGTGCATTGCGAGGAGTGAAACGACGCATATTTTGCCTTGATTTATTGCTCTATAAAATATCAGCTAATAACCTTTGATCATGACCGGCCGAATTTTTTCTATTCAAAAAAATCCGTTCTCTTAAGCCTACAGCACAGGGGATCTGAATTTTCTTGTTTAGCTATTGTACTATTGGGCTACAGTCAATAATTATCTCGTTACCCAGGGGTGAAGATTTTGTAGTTCCAGCAATAAAAATATCATCTTCCACTGTTATATTATCAACTAATCTATCTTCACACTGAAATGAATCGCAATCAATTAGCATGCAGTCCATAAATTTGAGCTCAATAGGTGTAGGCCCCACATTACAAACAAACGTATTACAGACATTCAGTAAACTATTGGCCAAACACTCAGAGCTTTGCAGATCGGCTACCTGAACATCCTCGCAATCTTGTACTGAGGTTTTACTATTATCACCGCTGCATGCTAAGTGTATAGATATAAACATAATAAACAGGATATTAATCAATAAAGAATTATTATTCATATACACTTAATAATAACTAAAGTTTAAATTGATGATAAATCAAGAATAACATACCTTCTCCTTTTCCCTGCTCTTATACTAACTTTACTGTGTACAATCCTGCTCTGTCTCATACGCCTCCCGAGAACCCGGTCGCGTTCTTTATTAGAAGAATAAGGGGACCTAACCCTTCTATTTCTATGGATAAGAGGATATTACCCTTTCCCCCTTTTTTTATAGAAGTTTCACTTACACAAATTCGACTTTTCTGATATTATAAGACTTATACATGCTCAAAAGCATGCATCAGCATAAAAATATATGTTGGGCAACAAAGCTAAGTAGACTTTATGGCATCTTTTGACAATCTGCTTATTACATTGACGTTTCTCGCATCGGTTGCTGTGATGAGGGCGTTTGCTCGCCTACCTTAAGCCGAAGGAATTGCCGCTTAACATACAGTTAGGCGGTCTATACAAATAAAAGGGGATGTTATGTTTAGAAGATCGAATTCACTAATAGTTCTGCTTATTCTTATGTGGGGCAATTGTAGTTATGCTCAAAGCGAATTGATATTTCATGTACCCGATTTCCCACCCTATACATTTGAAAAAGATAATAAGATTCAAGGAATAGGCATCGAACTTGTTGATAGGATATTGAAAGAAGCGGGATTTCAATATTCCTTGAAACTAGTTCCTAATTATGGGATAGCTGTTCAGGATGTAAAGACAGGATCTTCTGATGGATTCTTTTTGGCTTCACAAAATGCCGAGAGAGATAAGATTGCGGTTTTTTCAAATCTGGGAGTAATCAACAGATGGTGTTGGTTTCTTCCAGCGATCAGCACACTTAATCCCAAAGATGCAATATTTAAAACCAAAGCTAGAGTTGGGACATTTCTTAATACACACACACATAAATGGCTCATGGAAAATGGATATAGTGTGACCGGTTCACCGAAAATTGATTCTTTGTTAGAGATGCTGAGGATCAGTCGTATAAATGTTATATTTCTAGACGAAGCTGTGTTTTTAGAGTCGATTAGCAAAGCAGGTGAAAAACCAGAAAGTTATAAAAAAGTAGTTCAGTCTGAAACACATTTCGGAATATATATATCGAAAGATTATTTATCAAAAAACCCTGGCGTAATGGAAAAGATCAGCGCCGCCATAAAAAAGACAGCACCACATGAAAATTAAATTAATAATTCTTTTATGATTATTGACCTATATTCTAAATAATCATTAAACACAAACAAAATCATGCATCAGCATAAAAATATATGTTAGTTACTAGTTAATCTTTAACTGGA
>Ga0209980_10002391_pt1 | contig 10198 bp, 9 predicted proteins | sample CR02metaG_FD_183611 | JGI IMG/M metagenome (GOLD analysis project Ga0209980, IMG submission 183611) | Deep subsurface microbial communities from Mariana Trench to uncover new lineages of life (NeLLi) - CR02 metaG (SPAdes) (version 2) | ecosystem: Environmental > Aquatic > Marine > Ocean trench >... | reverse complement strand
TTGCCACGTACTTCAATGTGGGTCGTAGCAGGTAACCCAATGAAGGAATAACGCCCAAAACGCTCGCCACCCTGTACCGATTCCAGCAGATACGAATAAGGTTGATTGGCTAACTTGAGATAAACAGACAGGGGCGTATCAAGATCAGCGAAAGTTTCCAACACCACTGGAATTCGGTTGTAGCCTTGCGTCGCAAGCTTGATAAATTCAGTTTCAATCATGATAAAACTTCAAAAAACGAAAGGAAGAGAATACGACTATATAAGTTCTAGGCGCGCCAACTAAGACAAGATATAAGGCTCGGAAAGCACTGTGCATTGATGTTGCATTCTTTAGTTTCAGTGTTCTCGCAGGTCATGACGATCTCTTGATTAGTTTCACTGCATCGTAAATGGACGGGATAATGGCATCACAATCGAGTTCGAGAACATCCCGTCCTTCATTGTAGCCATAGGGTACGCAAAAAATATGGCAACCTGCTGCACGTGCCGCGACAGCATCGTTGAGCGAATCACCGATCAGCAACATTTCATGGGGCAGAATCCCAAAATGCTTACAAGCATGCCGCAAAGGCATTGGATCTGGTTTCTTTTTCGGCAGACTATCGCCAGAGAGGACAACATCGAAATAATCTAGCAGGGTGGTGGCACGCAACAGAGGCAAAGTAAAGACTGCGGGCTTGTTAGTGATGCAGGCTAATTGGAAGCTCGCTTCCTTCATAGTAGTTAGCCCATCTACTACCCCTGGATAGGGGTGTGTTTTGATACACAGGTTTTTCGCGTATTCGTGCTCGTAAATCGTCATCGCTCGAGAAAATAGCTCGGCGTCTGGCTCACCGTCAAGACTGCTGGCAAGTGAATCCTTCACCAGTTTCTGTATGCCATTGCCAATGTAAGACTGAATAGTCGCAAGTGGCAGCTCTGCTCTACCCAATTCTCGTAACATCATGTTAGCGGCGGTAGCAAGATCGCCCGCCGTGTCGAGTAGTGTACCGTCCAAATCAATCATTACGGCCTTGACTACCAAGGGAAATTCCATTTGAGCTGGAAAAGAGTTAGAACTAGGGGAGATGTTTTTATTCATACTACGTTATTCCAAATCAAACATGAATCGTTATTCTCTCTCCCACAGATCTGAAAGAAGAATAGTTTTTAGGTTCTTCCACTAAACAACTACAGCTAAACCTTAGCCAGTTCTGCTCTTAATGCGGCCACTACCGTATCATAGCGGTGCGGGTCACTGTCTCTACCCGCACTATAAATAGCGGAACCAGCAACAAAGGTGTCAGCTCCAGAGCGGGCAATCTCGGCAATATTATCCACCTTCACCCCACCATCAACTTCCAGCAAAATCTTCTTGCTACCAGCATCAATACGCTTGCGTACCGCTTTTAACTTATTCAGTGCTTCAAGAATAAATTTCTGTCCGCCAAAACCAGGATTCACTGACATAATCAGTACAAGGTCAAGCTTGTCCAGCACATGATCGAGATAATATAAAGGTGTTGCGGGATTGAATACTAGGCCTGCCTTGCAACCCTGTTCTTTTATGAGCCCGATGGTGCGATCGATATGCCTAGATGCTTCCGGATGAAAGGAAATAATGTTTGCTCCTGCCTTTGCAAAATCGGGAACGATACGATCTACCGGTTCCACCATCAAGTGTACGTCGATAATTGCATTGGTGAGCGGACGAATTGCCTCACACACCAAAGGACCGATCGTTAGATTAGGAACATAGTGATTATCCATCACATCGAAATGGATAATGTCTGCACCTGAATCGATAACGTTGGCGATTTCCTCGCCTAGTTTGGCAAAGTTTGCAGAAAGAATGCTCGGGGCAATATGGTAGTTGGCCATGAATAAATTCCTCAAAATCAGGAACGCCATTTTAACCGTAAAAGGTTCCCTAACGCTATTAACTTTATATCTACTGCTATCATTCATCCCACTTTTCTCATGCAGAAGCAAGTTTTGCATACTCTATCCTTGCCATAACCCAAAAAATAGTGTGAAATACCAATATGGTTGAAGATAAAAAATATGAGATTAATGTAATGGTTCGCACCGCCTATCTTCCTGAACAGTCGGACGAAGCCATAAACCGCTACGTGTTTGCCTATACCATCACCATCGCTAACACTGGCATGCTCGCTGCTCAGCTCATCAGTCGCCACTGGATTATTGCGGATGGGGGAAACAATATTCAGGAGGTACGAGGATTGGGAGTAGTAGGTGAGCAGCCACTACTAAAACCTGGTGACAGCTTCGAATACACTAGCGGCACTGCCATCTCATCCCCTGTTGGATCAATGAAGGGCAGTTACCAAATGGTAGCTGAAGATGGCCTCCATTTTGACGCGTCCATTCCTGAATTCACTCTGAGTGTGCCAAGAGTACTGCATTAAAAAGTCATCCTGTCTTTCCAATCAGGAGAAAATGGTGACCGCAGCCAACAATGTGGAACAACATATAGAAAAGAGTCTAAAGAGGCTTCTAATTTCCAGTTAATCTGCTATTAACCGTATTTCTTTCTGCCATACCGACGGCGGCGGTGAAGGCGTTTTTCTTCAGCTTCGCTGAGAGGCGCAGGTTTCTTGTCAGCATAGGGGTTGCGACTCATTTTGAACTCAACCCGCAATGGTGTACCCTCGAGTTGGAATGTTGTACGAAAAGTACTCTCTAGGTAGCGCTGATATGTTTTCGGCACATGATTAAGAGCGCTGCCATGGATCACTATCAATGGTGGGTTGGAGCCACCTTGATGAGCGTATCGTAACTTGGGACGGAACATGCCAGCACGCGGTGGTGGCTGTTTTTCTACCGCTGTTAAAAGTACGCGTGTAAGTTTTGGGGTAGACAGTTTTGCCATCGCGGCGGCATATGCAGCATCAATTGACGGAAATAACCTCGTCATACCACTACCTCGCAGTGCCGAAATATAGTGTAGTCTGGCAAATCTCAGGAGAAATGTAAGTTTCCTGGAAATCTCGCGCTTGATAGATTCACGCTGATAATCGTCCAATCCATCCCACTTATTCACAACTAATACCAGCGCACGCCCCGTCTCTAGTATAAATCCGGCTATATGTGCGTCCTGTTCAGAAATTTCGTTTCTCCCATCCAGTACGAGCACCGCCACATTGGCGCCTTCCACGGCTTGCAAGGTTTTGACTATTGAGAACTTCTCAATAGTCTCCAGTACCCTACCACGACGACGCAAGCCAGCAGTATCGATCAAGGTGTAGTGACGATTGTTACGCTCAAAATCAATATTGATACTATCGCGAGTAGTTCCGGGTTGATCAAACGTAATCACACGCTCCTCCCCCAGCAACGTATTCACCAACGTAGATTTTCCGACGTTGGGTCGCCCCACAATGGCAATCTTCGGGTGCTTGTCTTTTTCTCCATCCGCTGGTTGTTCGGGAAAATCTACCAGTGCCAAATCTACTAACTCACTTACATTATCCCCATGAGCGGCAGAAATGGCACAGGGTCCACCCAGACCCAGCTCGTGAAATTCAGCGGTAATAACAGATGTTGCCATTCCTTCAGTCTTGTTTACTACCAGAATAATTCTTCGTCCTATTTTCCGAAGTTGTTCGGAGATTATTTTGTCTTTTGATACTAGTCCTTGTCTTGCATCGACGATGAACAACACCACATCAGCTTCATCCACCGCTTGCAGTGTCTGCATCGCCATTTCATGAAGAATACCTTCCTTCACCACAGGCTCGAAACCACCGGTGTCCACTACCAAATATGATTTATCGCCTAGTTTGCCGTGACCATAATGACGATCACGCGTCAACCCTGGGATATTTGCAACGATCGCATCACGGCTGCAGGTTAACCGATTAAAAAGAGTTGACTTGCCAACATTGGGCCGTCCGATTAGTACGAGAATGGGTTTCATGGTTTCAAGTTATTGCCACAGAGAACACCAATCTCTCTCCTCCTACTGAAGAAAAAATGTTGTTTTCTACAATGAATCAATTTTTCCGAATTGTGTCTACTGCATGCTGAACGCGTAAAGTCCACCATTAATAGTTTGTACCACCAAACCATTGGGCACATGTTCAGGACGAGTGAGGATGGCACCTCCATCAGTCTCAGATTGAGAGACGATAGAACCATCATGATTTTTAAGGACCGTTACATAGCCCTGAGAATCTCCTACCACTACCTGGGCACCATAAACAAAAGGTGCAGACAACTTATTGCTAATAACTTCCTCACCGTCGCCACCTGCACTAACCATGAAATTTCCAAACCAACCACCGCCTTCGTCTCGTATGTCGGGCCTATCACTCTGCTCCCAATCTTCTTCCTCATTATAATTGTCAGACGTCCAATCACTTCCCTTCAAGAAATCCCAGAAATTAGAATCCTTTTCGGAACCCTCAATCGGTACTGTCCCACCACGATCTCCGCTTGGATCAACAAAAGTGAGGTTGGCAAACATTTTAACTTCTTTTTTAGGTATATCTTTCTTCCATAGGATGGTCCCGTGATCTTTATCGTAAGCCACTACTGAGCCGTTATCCTCACTCACATAAACATTTCTATTATCCATGGCTAGGCCGGCGCTACTGGAAATATCTCGCGTCCAAATCTGGGTTCCACTAGAAATTTCAAAGCAGGTAACGCGCCCCTTATAGGCTACAGCACATATCTGTCGTTCATCTGCTACCGGCAAGCTGGTGATATCCGTGATACGCTCCAGCTCTGTCACACCACGTGGTTTCGATACGGCAACTTCCCAGCCTACCTTGCCATCGGACAAACTTAGCGCTACGAGCTTTCCACCAGCAAACCCGGCAAACACCCCGCCCCCCTTGAGCAACACTCCGGCAAAACTTCGCACAGTCAGCGAAGGGGTAGAACCTTGATACACCCATTTACGCTTGCCACTGGTTGCGTCCAAGCCAAAAATTCTGCTCTCTCCAGTGCGAACTACCACCACACCATTATCTACTTGTGGTGGACTTAGTATTTCGCTGGTTACCTGTGATTCCCACAGGAGGTTACCCTTAACATCAAATGCTAGAACTTTACCTTTGAAAGTTCCTACCAGAAGCATTTCCTCATTCCCACCCACACCGCCAGACAGCCGATGCTGAGTATCAATGCCCCACACTACGTCGCCTGTAACAGGATCAAAACGTGTAAGCTCCCCACCCGAAGAAGCCGCGTATATAGCATCATTATAAAATACGGGTGCCAGCGCCGTTGTATCTTTCTTTCCCATTGGGTAGGAAAGTCTGATTAAATCATCAATTGTATCCTGTGCAGAAAATGCTTCATCTCTAGTATCGTCACCAACGTAGCTCTCCCACAATGGGGATATTCTAGCAATCGTATTTGATTCTGAAGCCTCATCCTTCTTGGTATCCATATCTTTGCTTCTAGATTGGGCATCTTGCTCCAAGTCAGCCGTGAAGCCCTCGCTGCCGGGTTGGGTAACCAGCTCTGAGTCAGCCTTAATATCGTTGCTAAACAAATCACTAACGCTCGCACATCCGACAGACATAAGCAGCAAGGGCACCAAGAAAATGTGCTGCGGAATAACACATACAACATTCAATACAAGTTTGTTTATAAGCATTACTTCGTTTCTATCAAAGCATCAAGTTTCATTTGAACAATTTTATAGTGAGTACCTTTTCCATTAATCTTGTCCATCGCCATTTTAAAGGCAGCGCGTGCCTCGGGAATACTTCCCTTAGCAACAAGAACGTCACCTTTTAGATCTTCATAGAGACCAGCAAAAGATTCACTGCGTTTGCTGTCTAGTAACTTCAGAGCTTCGTCGTGTTTTTTCTCGTCCAGCAACAAGCCCGCTAACCTCAGTCGTGCTAGATCCTTTAATTCATCTTCTTCAGTATTGACCAGCAGCCACTGCAACTGGTTCTTGGCATTTTGCACATCATTTGCATCTACACTCGCCCGCGCAGAAATTAGCGCGGCACGCGATGCAAAGCCGCTGCTGGGAAAACTCTCCATTAGTAAATGAGCAGCATCTCCAATTTTCTTGGGATCCCCGCCTGCCTCAATTTCTTGCAAAGAAACAAATAACTCTGCTGCTTGATCAGTCTGTTGTTTCTGGTAGTACTTCCATGCCTGAGTACCAAATATACCAGCGATGAAAGTTGCCACAATTATGATTGCCAGTGTGCCATATACTTCCCACCAGGATTTCAGCCCATCTATTTTTTCCTGTTCTTCCAGATCATATGTTGCCATCTTGTTTCCTAACTAGATTGAAAAACCTTTCTGTCTCAAATACCTTTAAGTAATCCCACCGCTTCTGCCAATCCCAATTTAACTTGCTTTGCCTCTTCACGCAGAGGCTTAATGCTTATTACTCCAGCTTTTGCCTCATCATCCCCAATAATGACAGCGAAACGTGCGCCGCTGGCATCTGCTTTTCTCATCTGCACCTTAAAACCGCCACCACCACAATGTAGGATGGCGTTGATTCCCTGATCACGTAAGTGACCTACGGTTTTCCAGGTGAGCCCGTCTGTAGCCTCACCCTGATGTATCACGTAGACATCCGGAACAGGATTTGGTATTTCCTTACCACATTCTACTATCAGTGCTAATAGACGTTCTACACCCATTGCAAAACCACAGGCTGGTGTTGGCTTACCACCAATTTGCTCTACCAATCCATCATAACGACCACCAGCGCATACCGTGCCTTGCGCCCCGAGCTTGTCGGTGACCCACTCAAATACGGTTCGGTTATAGTAATCCAAACCCCTTACCAACCGCGGATTAATTTCAAAACTAACTCCCTGATCAAGCAGCATATGCTGCAATTTTTCAAAATGTCTAAGTGAGCCCTCGTCCAAGTTCTCCAGCAATCCAGGAGCATTTCCAATAATTTGCTGCATTTCAGGATTTTTGCTGTCGAGTACCCGTAACGGGTTACTGTAGAGTCGCCTGCGGGCATCTTCGTCGAGCTTACCCAAGTGTTTCTCTAAATATTCGATCAATCTAGACCTGTGTAAAGTACGCGATTCGACACTGCCAAGTGTACTAATTTCTAGGCGCAAATTAGAAATACCCAACTTTTTCCATAATCCTGCGCACATGATAATTAGTTCGACGTCAATATCTGGCCCGGCATACCCTAACGCCTCAACACCTACCTGATGAAATTGACGATATCGCCCTTTCTGTGGACGCTCATGTCGGAACATCGGACCCGAATAGTATAGTCTTTGCGGTCCTGCATACAGCAAGTTATGTTCTAGCACTGCACGCACACAGGAAGCGGTACCTTCAGGCCGTAGCGTTAAGCTCTCTCCATTGAGGTGATCGAGAAAGGTATACATCTCTTTCTCAACAATATCAGTCACTGCACCGATGGAGCGAACGAACAAGTCGGTATGTTCAACAATCGGCATGCGAATGTTCCGATAACCGTAGGCTACCATCCACTCACGTATGGTCTGCTCAAAAAAATGCCAAATATGCTCTTGGTCAGGCAGGACATCATTCATCCCACGAACAGCCTGAATAATTCTAGCCATTAGCTACTTTCTTTGGATACTTTGTCTGCACATACTCATCAACAATCTCACGGAACTCGCCAGCAATATTGTCGCCTTTTAGAGTAACGGACTTCTGACCATCCACATAAACCGGTGCCACCGGCTTTTCTCCTGAACCTGGCAAACTAATACCAATATTAGCGTGTTTGCTCTCACCAGGACCGTTAACCACACAGCCCATCACTGCCAGCGTCATGTCTTCCACACCATCGTATTGCTCGCGCCACACTATCATCTGATTACGCACATAACTCTGAATATTCTCTGCAAGTTCTTGGAAATAGGTGCTGGTAGTTCGTCCACAACCAGGGCACGCTGCCACCAGCGGTGCAAATGCACGTAATCCCATGGTCTGCAGAATTTCCTGAGCTACCACTACTTCGCGAGCGCGGTCACCGCCTGGTTCTGGTGTAAGTGATATACGAATAGTGTCACCAATACCTTCCTGCAATAGCACTGACAACGCTGCGGTAGAAGCAACGATTCCCTTCGAACCCATACCTGCTTCAGTCAAACCCAAGTGCAACGCATAATTGCAGCATGCCGCTAGGTCTCGATAAACCGTAATCAGATCCTGCACACCACTTACCTTACAAGATAAAATGATCCGGTCGCGACCCAATCCTATTTCTTCTGCCTTGGCAGCGCTTTCTAGAGCTGAGGTGATCAAGGCCTCACGCATAACATGCCCTGCATCTTTCGGATCTGTGGATTCTGCATTTTTATCCATTATGCGCGCCAGCAGTTCAGGATCCAGACTACCCCAGTTGACACCGATCCGCACTGGTTTGTCGTACTTACAGGCCATTTCGATCATGATAGCAAACTGTTCATCACGCTTCTTACCATGTCCTACATTTCCAGGATTGATACGGTATTTAGCCAACGCCTGTGCACAATCCGGGTATTCAGTCAAAAGTTTATGGCCATTGAAATGAAAATCGCCTACCAGCGGTACATGACAGTCCATGTTATCAAGGCGCGTGCGGATGGCCGATACGACTTTTGCTGCTGCGGCAGTATTGACTGTTATACGCACTAACTCTGAGCCTGCGCGTGCGAGCTGGGCCACCTGTAATGCGGTTGCAGATTCGTTTTCTGTATCGGTGTTGGTCATCGACTGCACCACTACTGGCGCACCACCACCGACACTGACTTGGCCGATCCGGACGCCGACACTGCTACGTTGTTTCTTAATATTAATTTGTGATGTAGTCATGATAAGTACAAAAATTTATATGTGTGAAAATTCTATTTGAGTGATAAATGTGCCACACCACCATATCTAGTAGTGTACGGCGTCAAGTTCACTAGCTTACTATTGTAAACTAGCCTGACGTTAGCGGCGTTTCCGATCGTTATAGAAAACGGTGGTTTGCCATATATCGTTTTCTCCGAATTGCTGGGACTAGTCTGTGAAAAAATCCTCTTACCTCCTGCTTCTTTGACTTCAACCCACGACTTCTCAATAAATACAAAGCGGATAACACCCTCACCACTTTTCACTGGCTCATGAGTAACTGCTGTTTCTGTCGTTACTTGCTGCGCTAGAAGAGGGACATCATTTTTCTGTTGGGCCATCCCTGCCTCTTCAGCGAGCTGAACTGCATCGGGATCGTTAGATTTGCTTGCGAGTTGCGATTGAGGTTGGATCTCCCCTTCTGCCTGTTCAGCTTCAGTTTCAGATTTAGTTGCAGTCTCAGCTATGGTTCCGATTTCAATATTCGCATCAGTTTGATGGCCCTCTCCTCCACCGCGATAAACTTCATAAATCAACAGCAGCGACGCCAGAACTGCCCCCCACATAATAATCGAGTTACTTCGTGTTTGTTTATGGCCAGATGCGAATGAGGTTCCTTCTATCGGGTACGAAATAGCATGGGAAGAAACAGGCGGAAGAGATTGCTGCATCAATTGCAAAAATGACACCGTATCCAACCGCATGAGTTTTGCATAATTTCGGATAAAACCGTGCAAAAAAGTACGACTTGGAAATTTACTGTGATCATCCTCCTCAATTGCTGTGATCTGCCGCGCTGATAACCGTAATTGTCTCGCTACATCCTCGATACTCATGCCATGAACCAACCGTGCTGCTTGCAGTGCTTGACCAACGCTTTGCACTTTTTCAGCATCTTCTGTTTCGTTCATGCCGTTATTGTTATTATCGGTAACGTTCATTACTAGAATTCGCCATTACGAAGAGCTATTGCCTCTTTAGAATTCGGGAAATGTTTGTTCAACTTTAAAGCATAACTGGCGGCAGCTTGGCGATTCCCAGTCTTGCGTTCAATCTTCATTCCCAGCCACAGACCCTCCGCCGTAGGTGTGGAAGTCCGCATATAGCGTGAGAGATTCAACTTGGCCGCTACCAGATTTCCGCTTATTAAATTTATCTTAGTCAATCCTATCAAAGCCGGTAAATATTCTCGTTTTAACGCTAGCGCTTTATGATAAAATTCCTCCGCGCTCTTATAATTACCACGGCTTAGTTCGCAAACCCCAGCATTCGCATAGCACATTTCTGGTGTTGAATAAAGAGGATCTTTGAGAGCTGCCATGAAATGCTTCATGGCTTGATCCATTTGTTCGGGCTTACGCTGACACAAGAACCAGCCTAAATTGTTA
>Ga0209980_10002390_pt1 | contig 10203 bp, 6 predicted proteins | sample CR02metaG_FD_183611 | JGI IMG/M metagenome (GOLD analysis project Ga0209980, IMG submission 183611) | Deep subsurface microbial communities from Mariana Trench to uncover new lineages of life (NeLLi) - CR02 metaG (SPAdes) (version 2) | ecosystem: Environmental > Aquatic > Marine > Ocean trench >... | reverse complement strand
GTCGATTCGTTGGTCGGGTGCTTTCGGGACGACCCGGGCATAGGCGCCGTCTGAGAGCAGTACCCTCGCCTTGACATTGTCGGCCAAATGCAGAAATAGGACGTCATCACGCAGCAGGTCGCGTAGCCGGCGATCCTCGACAGGTACCAGAATTTCGACTCTGCCGTCCAGGTTCCTCGGCATCAGGTCCGCGCTGCCGATGTAGAGTTCTTCCTCGCCGCCGTTGTTGAAATAGTAGATTCGCGAGTGCTCGAGGAAGCGTCCGACGATCGAAGTAACCGTGATGGTGTCGCTCAGCCCTGCTACGCCGGGGCGCAAGCAACAGATACCGCGCACTTGAAGGTCGATACGCACGCCCTCGCCCGAGGCGCCGTAGAGCGCTTTGATGAGTTCCTTGTCGACCAGCGAGTTCATCTTGAAGGCCAGGTGTCCGTTGCCTGCGTCTTTGTGCCGGTCGATCTCGCGCTGTATCTTCTGGATCATCTGCTTACGCATGCTGTGGGGCGAAACCAGCAGCTTGCGATAGTCGGATTTGAGGGAGTAGCCGGTGAGGGCGTTGAAGAGGTCGGAAACATCCGACACGATCTCGGGATCATCGGTAAAGAGAGCCAGATCCGTGTACTCGCGAGTGGTGACCGCGTTGTAGTTCCCGGTGCCCAAATGGGCGTAGCGCCGGATCCCTTCGGGCTCCTTGCGAACCACCAAGCACATCTTGGCGTGGACCTTCAGATCCTGTACGCCGTAGACGACGTGCACGCCGACTCGCTCGAGCGCCCGCGCCCAGGTGATGTTCTTTTCTTCGTCGAATCGCGCCCGTAGCTCGACGATAACCGAGACTTGTTTACCGTTCTCACGAGCCTCCATCAGGGCGTCTACGATCGGCGAGTTGACGCCGACCCGGTAGAGGGTTTGCTTGATCGCTACGACGTCCGGGTCGTTGGCCGCCTGCGAAACGAAGTCGACTACCGGGCGGAAACTGTCGTAGGGATGGTAGAGCAGGACGTCGCGGGAGCGAATCACGTGAAACAGATCGACTTCGCCCGCCATGTCGGCCGGGAAAGCCGGCAGAAACGGAGCGTCTTTCAACTCCGGCCGGTCGAGGGTAGACAGCTCGAGCAAATCGGAAAGCGCCATCGGGCCCTCGACGTCGAAGACCTGGTAGGGTGCGAGCCTGAGATTCTTGATCAGGATCGCCCGAATGTTCTCGGGCATCTTGCTGTCGACCTCCAAGCGGATAACCGAGCCGAAGTGCCGCTGGTCAACGAACTCCTGCATCGCGGTCATCAGATCTCCGGCTTCGTCTTCCTCGATCTCTTGATCGGCGTCGCGGGTGACCCTGAAGGGGTGGGCTGCGACGATTTCGAGGCCCGGGAACAGCCGATCGAGATTCGCCGACATGATCTGTTCCAACCAGACAAAGTGCGCCTCGCGATCGTTCTCCAGGCCGAGCCTTCTCGGGTCGTCGGCGCGCTCTTCACTGGGAATCCGGCGCAGACGGGTCATCAGATGGGGCACTTTCACGCGCGCGAAACGCTCGCCGAGCTCCGGATCCCGAATTACGACAGCGAGATTGATGCTGCGATTCGAGATGTGCGGAAACGGATGACTCAGGTCCACCGCCAGCGGCGTTAGGATCGGGAAGATTTCCTTCTTGAACTCATGTCGCAACAGTTTGCGCTGTTTCTTTTTCAAATCTTTAAAGTCGTGGACGTGGATTCCAGCCGCGGCGAGCGCCGGTTGCAAGTCAGCCGTCCATGCCTGGGTTCGGCGTCGAAGTTCCGGTACCAGCCGCTCGCGAATGGCCGCCAGCTGCTCTGACGGCGTCATGCCGTCGGGTGGCGCCGAGAGGGTTCCCGACTCCAGCTGGCGACGAAGTCCCGAAACCCGAACCATAAAGAACTCGTCGAGGTTCGACGAGAAGATGGAGAGGAACTTGGCCCGCTCGAGCAACGGTCTGTCATGGTCCAAGGCCTCGTCCAGGACCCGAGAGTTGAAATCCAGCCAGCTCAATTCACGATTAAAGTAGATTTCCGTCGAGTCGAAATCCACTGACCGGATGATGGCTTCGAGTGTGGTCATGGGCTCGAAATCGTAACCCCCAAGCCAACTTGAGGCAAGTCCCATGGAATGAAAGGATTGGAACGATGCTGCACCTCTACTTGCTGCGCCATGGAAAATCGGATTGGGAGGCCCCGTCCGGATCGGACCACGATCGGCCGCTTGCGCCCCGCGGACGGCGCGCCGCTCGCCGCGTCGGCAGGTTTCTGAGGGAGCTCGGCCAGGAGCCGACTTCGGTGGTGACCTCGACAGCGGTGCGGGCCCGAACGACGGCCGATTTCGCGGCGGCGGCGGGTTCGTGGAATTGCTCGATCCGATCGAGCGGTGATCTCTACCTGTCGGCTTCGGCGGCGCTGCTGGCCGAGGCTCGGTCCGAAGCCGGCGGAGTAGGGCGGCTCATGCTGGTCGGACACGAACCCACCTGGTCCCAGGCTGTTGGACTTTTCTCCGGTGGCGGCCGTGTAAGAATGGTGACGGCAGCTCTGGCCCGCCTTGACTTTCCGGGGAACGATTGGTCTCGGATCGACTTTGGGCTGGCGACCCTCGCCTGGCTGATCACGCCGAAGTTGCTCGGCGTCGACGAAGACTGAAACCCCCGAATCTGTAGGAGATCGTCAATGAGAAGTAGCCGCCGAGCCTTGTTGATGTTTTTGGTTGGCTTGACGGCTGCGGCCGGAATGAGTTGGGCCGAGCGAGGAGATGACGCCAACCGGAAGAGCAAGAATGGAGAGCTTCGGGAGCTGGTCGATGGTGTTGCTGTCACTCTCGAGTACGGTCGGCCCAAAGTCAAGGACCGCAAGATCTGGGGCGGGCTGGTGCCCTGGGACCGGGTGTGGCGAACCGGCGCCGATGAAGCCACGACCATCAGCTTTGATCGCGACGTCAGGATTCAAGGCGAGATGCTGTCGGCAGGTCACTACGCTTTCTTCACCGTTCCAGGAATGGATTCGTGGACGCTGGTTTTCAACAAAACGCCGGACCAGTGGGGGGCGTTCAGCTACGACGACAACGAAGATGCCTTGCGCGTTGTCGTGATTCCCGTGGCTGCGGATCATGTCGAGGAGTTGACGTTTGGGGTCGAAGGGAATCGAGTCGTTCTGCGCTGGGAGAAGCTCGCGGTGTCCTTCCGCGTCGAGGCCGACGGATAGTCCATGCTCGGACGATTCCCCCGATGAGACCGCCACAGCGCAAAGCCCCTCGGGGCCAGCGCGACATGAGCCGATCGGTGCACGAGTGGCGCTTCGAGGTTGGCCTGCCCGATCACGGCTGCCGGCTCGATTCGTTCCTCAGCGCTCGGCTCGCTTGGCGCTCGCGGGAGCAGATCAAGCAAGCCATCGAGAGCGAGCGGATCGGGATTGATCCGTTCAAGGACAAGCGGAGAGCTTCGATGGGTCGAGTACGTCCGAGTTCGCGGCTCCGGCTTGGACAAGAGGTGATTGTTCGCCTGCCTGCGCCGCAAGCCGAAGTCGAAGGCCGAGGCGCCGCGGCGGAGCCCGCCACGGTGGTTTACGAAGACGACCACCTGCTGGCCGTGAACAAGCCGCCTCATCGCAACGTCTATCCGAGTCGCCGGCACCGGGCGAACTCCCTCATCGAGTGGGTTCATCTGCGTCATCGGGGAGAGCACGGTTCTGCCGGGTACTTCCCCACGCCCTGCCACCGATTGGATCGCGAGACCAGCGGCCTGATCCTTTTTGCCAAGAGTCGAGAGGTCCGGGCGGAGCTCAGCCGGCTTTTTGAAGACCGCGCTCTGCGCAAGCTCTATCTGGCCTTGGTCGAGGGTTGTCCGGCCGGAGGTCGAGGCGTTATCGAGGGTGCGCTCGGTTCGGATGTGTCCTCGAGGGTGGCGATGAAAGTGAGGGTGTGCTCGGACGGACGGCCCGCGAGCACCCACTGGAGGGTGATGCGTACTCTGGGCCGATTCTCTCTGCTCGAGCTCGAACCCCAGAGCGGACGCCGGCACCAACTGCGAGTCCACCTTGCTTCACTAGGGCACCCGATCGTCGGCGACAAACTCTACGGTGGTGGCGACGCCCTTTTCTTGCGCTCGCTGGCCGGCCAGTTGACCGTTGAGGATCACGAGAAACTGGGGCTTGGCCGGCAGGCGCTCCATGCATGGCATCTCGAATTTTGTCTGGACTCTATGGGGTCCAGTTTTCGCTTCGAGGCGCCCCTAGCTGAGGATCTTACTCGCTGGATCGACAACCTCGAACCCTCGGAGGTGCAATGCTCGAAGCTCGCGGCCGGCGGCTGATCGCTGCCGCGCTGGGCTTCGTGGTCGTGGCTCCCTGGTCGGTGCCGCCGGTAAGGGCCCAGCTCGAGGCGCTGCGCGAGACGATCGAAGTTCGGGTGGTGAATGTCGATGTCGTGGCCACCGACAGAGCCGGCCATTGGCTCTCGGGTCTCGAGCGCGAGGATTTCAGACTTCTTGTCGACGGTAGCGAGGTTGCGATCGAATACTTCTCGGCCTTCCAGAGTACGGGAGCCACAGGGGCCAGTGGGGCGGGCGAGGTCGCCGGTGCTCCCGGAGCGCAAGCTTCGGAAACCGGGAGCCTTCCGCTTCTGATCGTCAACTACGATGCCCGGTTCTCGAGACCCGGGACGGCGCGCCGGGCCCTGGTGACGTTGCGCGAGCAGCTTGGAGAGCTACTCGAGTCGACGCGAGCGATCATGGTGGCTCGCCAGGGCATGAGCCTGGTGATCGAGCAGCCGTTCACCCGTGATCTCGACCTGTTGGATGCCGCGCTCGAGCGCCTGGTCGAACTGAAGGTGCCGAGTCTCGGCTCGGCGGATCGTGACCTCTTGATCAGCCGTCTCGAGCGAGCGGTCGACCCTGAGCTGGCGGGTCTTTCCGAAGAAGACGAGGGAGTGCTCGACACCGCCCTGGACCTTCTCCGTCAGGTTCGCACTCAGGCCGAGGTCGAGCGCCAGGCACAGCGCACGGCCATTGCTCAACTGGAATCGCTGGTCGCGTCCCTCGCCGGGCTTCCGGGGCGGAAGGCGATTCTTTACCTCGGACCCGGGATCCAGCCCCAGCCCGCCGAATCGCTCTACCGGATCTGGTGGTCGAAGTATCGATCGATCTCCAGCGGGCTTGGAATCGTCTCGATCGAATCCGAAATGGGGCTGGACATCGCGGTGGCGCGGCTGACCAGGCTGCTTGGCAAAGCGAACGAGGCCCAAGTTGCCTTCTATGCCCACGACCCGCGTGGAGTCCGAAGCCAGAATACGGTCGAGTTCGAGAGCATTGCGGCGTCGGAGTTCACGGAGTCGGACACCAAGAGTGCGCAGCAATGGATCCTGTCGTTGGCTCGGTCGACCGGTGGCGTCGGCCGAGTGAACAGCGCTGATCTCGCTGGGCTGGTCACCGAGATGATGGAAGGGTTTCGCAACTACTACTCGCTCGGATTCAGTCCCGGAGAGGCTTTTCCGGAATCCGGCAAGGTTCGCGTCGAGCTGGTCAACAACGAAGGCAGAGTCCGCCATTTCGATCGCTACGTCACTCGAACCGGAAGGAGAGGACTCGAAGAGCTGACGGTAGCGGCTTTGCTGACCGAGATGGAGATCAATCCTCTGGAGATCCAGGTCGAGATGGATGAGCCGGAGCGTCAGCCCGACGGCACCTATCTCGTGTCGCTGCTGGTCAAGATTCCGATTGCCTCGCTGACTCTGGTGCCGCAGGGCGCTCGGCACGTGGGGCGCCTTTCCGTCGTCGTGCAAGCGCAGGGTGCGGGGGGCGATCTTTCCAAGCCCGCGATAGGTGTCGTTGCGGTAGAACTCGAAAACGAGCAGCTTCTGACTTCGCTGAATGGTATGGCCGGCTATCGGCTGAAAATGCGGGTCTCGAAGGGCGAACAGAGAATCGCCATCGGTGTGCGCGACGAGATCGCGCAACGCGACTCGGCACTGCGAATGGTCATCAAGGCAGGTCACGATTCCTAGCCTGCATCATGAATGATGCGGGCTAGTCCTTTCGCCCGAACTCGTCTCGGCTTGGCCGTGAGCTTGGGCGTTGTCGCTTGCCTTGGCGCCGGCTTTGGCGCCGGTGCGGGTCTGGGCGCCGAGTCTGCCGTCGTCGTGGAGCAGTTGAGGTCGCAGGGTTTGCCCGGTCTGCGGGCCGACGTGGCGACCCTGATCATGCAGGGCGCTTCCGGTGGGGCGATTGACATGGCGGTGGCGGCGAACCTCGAGCGAGAAACTCGGATCGAAGGCAAACGGCGAATGTCTTTGGTGGTCGAAGTCTCGGGAGCTTCACTGCTCGCGGCGGTCGAGAGCGCCGCCGTCCAGGACACCCTGGTCGTCGAGTTCTATGCCTACGTTGTGGACACCGAGGGGCTGGTGACGGCTCATCTCGCTCGACAGGTCGTGATCCACCTCAACGACTGGGGTGAGCGAATTTCGTCCGGGGGGATACGTTTTGTCGAGGAGCTGGAGGTGCCGGACGGCAAGCTGTCGATTCGTTCTCTGGTTCTGATTCCAGATGCCGGGCGCTTTGGAATGACCGTTTCCGAGGTCGGGCATGACGGGTCTGAATCGGGTGGTGCTCCCGGCCGCCCCAGGTTCGAGGACTCCTGCGCCGATTGGGTTCCGGTTGTAACGTCTGGTTCGACCGCGGAGGTCCGGTGGAGTGCATTGCCGCTGTGGCGAGCAGGGGAGCAGGTGACCGTGTCGGTTGCCCTCGGAGGCGGGTCGGAGAGCAGCGCCCCGGTTTTCGGTGTGCTCGAATCCTCGAGCGGCGAGGTCGCTCGGATCGAGGCTGCGGTCGAAGGTTCCGGTCTGCCACTCGGTGGCGCCGAGTCGACGCTGTCTTTCCAGGTCCCGAATGTCGAGGTGGGCGTCTACTCGTTCACGGTCGCCCGTCCGGGGGAACTCAGGAAGCCCGGGGAGCGAGCGGAAAGCGAGGTCGAGTCGGCGGCCTCTGAGGTTTGGATCGTGCCCGCGCCCGGTGAAGCGGCCGTCGGCGCTCGACCCGCGTGCGCGTGGCCGGAGGTGATGCAGGAGGCGAGGCAATTGTCCGCCGACATCGCGCCGATCACACTCCACGGCGCAGGCTGGGGATCGCGACGCCGAAAGTTCGGCAAGCCCTATGTCGATCTCCTCCGTGGGTTCGGAGACGGGCAGGATCTGGGGGGCGCCGTCGACGCCCTGGTCGCGTGGGAAGTGGCCGCGGTGGGCGATGATGTTCAGAAGAACCTGGCAACGATTCTGGCGGTGCAGGTGGAGGTTTCGGAGAGTCTGGCAAGGATCGACCCGGAGAGTCTGCTGCCACAGTTCTCACTCCACCAGGCTGCCTACCAGGAGCACTTCAAGAGACGCAATTTCGGTCTGGCGGGCCACAGCCGTCGCATGGCGGCAGCCATTGCCGAGATCTGGCTCGCAAGGCCCGATCGCGGCGAGGAGGCCGGCTGGGTCGCGGACGCCCTGGTAAGTCTTGGCGAGACCGCGGATGTTCACCTCATGTATGCGGCCAGTCAAGGCTTTTTGGAGCGAGCCCTCGAAGTCGACCCGAAGAATCGCGCGGGACGCCTGCTCTTGTCGATGCTTTACGAGAAGCTGGGTGAGTACGAAGCCGCAGCGGATCATCTCGAGCAACTGGTCGCGAATGCGCCGGCGGATGCCGAGGGGTGGCTCCGTCTGGCGACGATCCAGCGGCGTCTCGGCCGTACCAAAGCCAGCCGCGACTCCTTGCGCCGGGTCATCGGCCAGCGGCCGCGACCCTGGATTCTCTCGCTGGCCTATCAGACGCTGGTGAAGGAACTCTACGCCGAAGAACGTTTCGAAGACGGGTTGCGCGCCCTGGTGGAGGCGGAGTTTGTTCTGCCCAGCGATTCCAGGCTCGGCCTGGCGAGAGCCTACGGCCTGGACCGGCTCGGCCGCGGCCGGGAGGCGGTCGAAGTGCTCGAACGGCTGCCCCACGGATCGGATGAGGGTACGTCGTTTCGCCTGTTCTATGCCCAAGCTGATCGGGAATTGGCACGAAGCGTCGCGGGCCGTTTGCAGCGCAACGTCCTAATTCGCCAATCTCGCTTGAGTCGGGCACTAACGAGAGTCTTTGCGGAGGCCGAATGAGATCGATGGGGCCGACGACATGGCGACGCGTTCTTGTGCCGGTATCGGTAGCGGCAGCGGTCATCATGCTCTCTGTACGCGCCGTGCTCGCGCTTCCCGCGCCGCAGCCCCTGACCGCTCGAGAGGATCCGCTGGAAGCTTTGGACGGGAATTCGATGGTTTTTTTCCTCGCGCCCCGACCCGATGAAACCGTCTATGGCGAGGTCGAGGTCGAAGTCGAAGCGCTCTACGAGGGTGTGCTCGAAGTCAGGCTGTTCGTGGACGCCGAGGAGAAAGGCCGGTCCCGGAATCCACCCCATCGCTTCACTGTTTTTCTAGGCGAGGACTATGGTCCGCACAGTTTTGAGGCGGTGGCCTACGGCGCCGAAGGTGAGTTGGGGCGTTCGGTTCGCCATACTCCGGGCATTGCCGTCGATGACGTTCTCGACATCGAGCTTCAGCAGCTCTACGTTACCGTTTCTTCGAAGAACGGCAGTAGCAGGGGCTTGACGCCCGCCGACTTCGAGATTCGTGACTTGGGTGACAAGCAGGAGATCGTGACCTTCGAGGGCGGACACGCCGCGCTGACGGTCGCGGTGCTGATAGACGCCAGTGCGAGCATGGCCGGGGGGCGCCTCGCCGCGGCCCTCGCCGGCGCGGAGGCTTTCTTCAGGGGAATGCGCGAGCTCGACGAGGCGGCGGTTTTTCTATTCTCCGATGTCTTGCGGTGGAGGACGCCGTTCTCTGAGAACCCGCTGGAACTCAGCGAGAGCCTGAGATCGGTGACCTCCAAGGGTGGCACGGCCATGAACGACGCGCTCTACCGGGCGATGCGCGAGCTCGAAGGCCGGCAGGGCAAGAGGGTCATAATTCTGCTCTCCGACGGCATTGACATTCACAGTCTGCTCGATGTCGAAGACGTGATCTGGGTGGCACAGCGCGGCCGATCGGTGGTGTATTGGATCGAACTGCGGGAGGGAGATCGTAAAGGGGTAGTGACGTCCCATTGGCGCGACCGCGAGGGACACGACGCGGAGATTGACGGCTTGCGCCGCCTGGTCGATGACAGTGGCGGGCGGATCGTTCCGATCACCCATCCGGATCGTGCTGTGGAGGCCTTCGGCTCGATTCTCGCCGAGCTTCGAGAGCAGTACGTACTGGGCTACTACCCGAGTCTCAACCTTGACGACGGCCGCTGGCACAGGGTCAAGGTCAAGGTGAATCGACCCGGCATGAAGGTGCGAACGAGAGGCGGCTACATCGACTATTAGCAAGGAATCGTTGCACCATTCGCCGTGGTAGCCTCGAGCTAGTCGTGCAGCCCTCACGTCTCGATATCGGATTGGCAGGTCGAGGGACGTTCCGCTGGGTCGCCGCCGACCTCACGCTGGCTCTCGAGGAAGCGCGCCGTCGGTTGGACCTGTCTCCGCTGGCTTCCGTGGCCCTCGGTCGAGCGCTGGTCGGTGCGGTTCTGCTTCAGCGCCTGTCGCTCAAGGTCCCCGCTCGGCTCATCCTGGAGGTTCGAGGTGATGGTCCGCTCGGCTCGGTTCGTGCGGAGGCCGAACATACCGGGCGGGTCCGGGGTACGGTCGCGAACCCTCGAGTCGAAGGGACCGACGGTCCGTACCGAGTCTCTCGCGCGCTGGGTGCGGGCTCTCTGTTTGTGACTCGAGAAATCACAGGGAGCGGCTCTGGGCGCTACACCAGCCAGGTGGCTCTGGTGTCGGGCGAATTGGGTGATGATCTCACGCACTACCTCGAGCAGAGCGAGCAGATTCGGTCAGCGGTTCTGCTCGGCGTTCTCCCGACCTCGACCGGAATCGGTGCCGCCGGCGGCTTGATCGTGGAGGCCCTGCCCGGGACCGAAGAAAGCGACCTCTTGCGGCTCGAACGCAACATCCACTCTCTCGAGGGCGTGAGTAGCTATTTGAGCACCGGAGGCGTGCCCCGCTTGCTGGCCGCCACGTTCGAGGGGCTCGAACTCGAGACTCTCGATCATCAGGCACTCGAGTACGGCTGCCGGTGCGACCGCTCGCGGCTGCTCGGATACCTCCAGGCGCTAGGGACCGAAGAACTCGAGGATTTGGCCGAAGAGGA
>Ga0209980_10002389_pt1 | contig 10205 bp, 10 predicted proteins | sample CR02metaG_FD_183611 | JGI IMG/M metagenome (GOLD analysis project Ga0209980, IMG submission 183611) | Deep subsurface microbial communities from Mariana Trench to uncover new lineages of life (NeLLi) - CR02 metaG (SPAdes) (version 2) | ecosystem: Environmental > Aquatic > Marine > Ocean trench... | reverse complement strand
ACATGACCGGGGCTGGCGGAATTATCGCAGCAAACTATCTGTTTAACAAAACAAAGCCCGATGGGCTAACGATCGGCAACTGGATCGGGAGTCTGGTCTTTCAGCAGATCTTCGGCAAAAAAAGTATCGAGTTCGACGCAAGGAGGTTTGAGTGGGTAGGAGTTCCCGCTGTGGACCATCCAGTGTGTGCTTTAACCGAAGCAAGTGGCGTCACCAAATTAGATAAATGGCTTTCCTCCAAGAAGTCGATAAAGATAGGTGGAATTGGGCCGGGTGGGACAGCCTCGGACGTTCCGAGAATCCTGAAAGCGGCCCTGGGTCTACCCATCAAGGTCATAGACGGCTACAAAGGTCCCGCCAAGATTGGACTGGCGGCCAAGGCCGGTGAGATCGCCGGCGGATGCTGGGGCTGGAGATCGATCAAGGTGACCTGGCGCAAAGGCATAGAGTCGGGGAAGGTGCACCCGGTTTTACAGGTAAATCCGAAAAGGCATCCGGACCTCCAGAAAGTGCCCAACGCAATAGAACTGGCCAAGACCGACCAGGCGCGGCAACTCATCAAGGTGGGTATTCACGATCAAGCGGCACTTACCCGTCTCTACTCATTACCACCAGGCACACCCAAGGAACGGGTGAAGATCCTGCAGAAGGCCTTTGTGGATACCATGAGCGATCCTGAGTTTCTGGCCGAGACAAAGAATTTCAATCTGGAAATCAAACCCAAGAGCGGCGAGGAGGTGAAGGAGATCGTAGACGGATTCTTTAAGATGGATACCGCCGTGCTGTCCAGGCTAAAAGAGATCATCGTATACAAAAGGTAATGCAGAAGACGAGAGACTGAATCTATAGCCGAACCCTGATACGCCCCCGTATTCCTAGAGCTTACCCTGAGGTTCAGATCCTCGGTGCAATCAGGACGAAACCTCTTCGTCGCCCGAACTTGCTTGACTGGCCCCTCGAATCAAACGCGAAATGTTGTACTCCATGACAATCTCCCCCCGCTGGTTTCTGACCTGCTGACGGTACCGGACAATCCCTCCTCCCCGGTTTTTGACCTTTTTGGAATCGAGCACCTCAATTTCCACCTGGATCGTGTCACCAATCTTGACCGGCTGAAAAAGACGCATCTGTTCGATGCCCACGAAGGCCATACCGGTCCCATGGATAATACCGGTCTGTACCGTCAGTCCCTCCGCCATGGCAAAGGTTAGACTTCCAGGCGCAATCCGCTCGCCGAAAAGGCTCTCGTCACGAATATACTCGGCGTCTATGAAAAGCGGTTCGAACAGACCTGCGAGATAGACAAACTGCATGATGTCGGTTTCCGTTACTGTACGCCGACCCGTCTGGTAACGATCGCCTGACCGAAACTTCTCAAAAGTAAGGCCTGTCTGCATTTCTTCCCTCTTCTTCCCTGGATGGGGGTATTCCCTCTCAGCGAGCTGGATCGGCCTTCCTGTTACACCTTGTGATCGGTCCCTTCAGGACCGCTGAATGATCCGATGACCCCTGCGCTTTTCAAGTTGGCTACGGCGTTTTCGTCCATGCCAAGCCAGGCCTGCAATACCTCCTCGCTGTGCTGGCCGAGAAGCGGGGGCGCAAGCCGGATAGAGGCCGGCGTGACTGAGAGCTTAACCGGCAGCCCGGCCATGGGAAGCGTGCCCGCCGTGGGATGCTGAACCTGAACCAGCATCTCCCTGTGGTGGACCTGAGGAGAGCCAAAGACCTGGTCGATGGTTTGCACCGGGGCACAAGGAATTCCCGCATCGCCAAGCAGGGTTATCCAGGTGGAGGTGTCGCGTTCAAGAAAGAGGTCTGTAAGAACACTGATCAGCTCTGCCCTGTGCTCCACACGCTTTGGGTTTTTTGCAAAACGGGCATCATCGGCCAACTCAGGCCTCTCGATGACATGGCAGAAACGGCGCCAGATCCCTTCACTGGCCACACCCACGACCAAAAAACTGTCCCTGGTCTTAAAGCTCTGATAGGGAACAATGCTCGGATGGGCATTCCCCCACCGACCAGGAACTTCTCCTCCGAGCAGGTAGTTGCTCCCGGCATTGATCAGGCAGGCCACTTCAGCTTCGAGAAGGGATGTCTCGATCTTCTGGCCAATCCCGTGTCGCTCACGGGCAAAGAGGGCCGCAACAATGGTCTTCCCAAGCATCAAGCCTGCCACAATGTCGATGATCGCCACACCCACCTTTGTGGGCTCACCGTCCGGCGCTCCAGTTATGCTCATCAGACCACCCCATGCCTGTACGATAAGATCATAGCCAGGCCAATCCCTCATCGGCCCATCCGCACCGAAACCCGAAAGCGAGGCGTAGATCAACCGAGGGTTGGCCTTGCGGAGATCCTTCTCGCCCAGTCCAAAACGATCCATCGTCCCGGGTCGAAAGTTCTCAACCAGCACATCTGCACTCTCTGCCAAGCGATGTAGCAACTCGGTACCTCGATCAGATTTGAGATCAAGCGAGAGGCTTCTCTTGTTGCGGTTAATGCAGAGAAAGTAGGCGCTCTCACCCCCCACAAACGGGGGACCCCAACTGCGCGTGTCGTCGCCGACTCCGGGCTGCTCTATCTTGACTACCTCGGCGCCCAAGTCGCCAAGAAACATCGTGCAATAAGGCCCTGCCAATACCCGGGTCAGATCCAGGACCCGGATTCCCTGGAGCGGTCCGGGAAGCGGTCCATTCATTTGAATTCTATCCCTCTCTCCTTAAGGATCTCCTGAAGCGTTTCCACCCCTAACCACAACCCGGGCATCCCTCCGGGGATTGCCGCTACCTCCATCGCCTCGAGGACCTCCCTGGGTGTCACGCCGAGTGTCAGAGCCCTCTGGGTGTGGAGCCTGACGCCCCTGGAACGGTTAAGCGCGCAGGTTATCCCCACCATGATCAGCTCCTTCGTCCTTCGCGGCAGTGCACCCTCACGACCAAAGGTGGCATCGACGTAAATCCCCTTGAGGTACTCCGAGTACTCTGGATCCAATTTGGTGATGGCTTCATACGCCTTGTTCTCGGCTCCCAGCGAGGCCTCTTTGAATTTTTCATAGACATTTGACCCCATTGTATTACCTCCTTAAAATTACCATTGCTCAGATTCTTCTCAGATCATCCAGGCGTAATTGCCTCCCACCCTTGAGCGCGAACGTAGCGGATAAAGGGGGGGAGGGTCAACCCCAACTCCCCAGGTGTGATGGCTTGCGGCACAGGACTTCGGGGGTGAGGAGGATTACGAGGATGGGGGCAAATCAAGTTATATCGGACACGGGGTTTGAATCCCCGTGTCCGACCAAAGGGGAGAGCTGCCGCTTCTCCCCTTTGGAAACCCCATCGGCTTTGTGTCCGCCCCAAGAGGCGGGGTTTGAATTGAATCAAGTTGGAAAAGAGCATTGAGAAATGAGATCTTGGAGAAGGACTTACCCTTCAGGCAGAGGATCTATCATTTTCAAACGAACCCGTGGGGCGCACTGAAGAGAACCGGGAAGACAATCTCGCCTCAAATCGTCACGTAGCAAAATCCTGTCCGGTGATCCCAGTGGCGTCGGCCAGGCGATCATTGAAGTTGTACAGGCAGATAACGTAAATGATGTCCAGGATGTCCCGATCATCAAAGCCGTGTCTCCTCAACTCTTCCATATCCTCCTGGCCTATAGATGAGGGGGTAACCGTGAGCTTGACGGCATAGTCAAGCATTGCCCGCTCCGCCGGTGTGATTTCCAGGCGTGTGTAATCCTCCTTCATCCCTTCCACCAGTTTATCGTCGCTGGTAAGCTTACGGAGAGCCTCTCCGTGTGCGACCGTTCAATAACTGCACTTATTGGTTGCGGAGACTGTAGTGGCGATCATCTCCCGCTGACGGCGCGTGAGCCTCGATTCATCTCGCATGACGCCGACGTCCAGATTCCGCCAGGCGGCAAGGACTTCCACATTAAGACTCTGCACCTGACGTATCGCCGATACCCGGCCTCGCTCGGCAGATGGCCCTGCTTTATCCTGGTAAATTTCTTTAAGGCGTCCTGTCGCCTCACCTGGCGGGATCGTACGGATATAGGGCATAACTTCTCCTCGAAATCCAAATCTCTCGGCTCAGCGATTAATCGCATAAAAGTCTGTTCGAGGCAAGGAGGATTGAACAGGGGGAAAAATTAAAGACCAAGCCCATTGACCTCACAAGGAATCGGTTATATTTATACTGTTTGCCAGGAGACACAGAGGGTTTTGTGGCCGCGACGCGCAGAATAACAATAAACATCAATGGTGTCAGCACTAGCCATGAGGTCGAGCCGCGCCTTCTGCTCGTTCACTACATCCGGGACATGGTGGGACTGACAGGAACGCACGTTGGTTGTGAGACGAGCGTTTGTGGTGCCTGCACCGTGATGCTGAACGGTGCGGCCATAAAGTCCTGCACAGTCTTGGCGGTTCAAGCCGATGGTGAGGAAGTTCTTACCATAGAGGGGCTTGCCCAAGGAGAACAGCTCCATCCACTGCAGGAAGCTTTCTGGGAATGTCACGGGCTGCAGTGCGGTTACTGTACACCCGGAATGATCCTCTCTGCCTATCAACTCCTCCTGCGCCTTCCGAGGCCGACGGAGAAGGAGATCCGTCACGGTATCGAGGGAAATCTCTGTCGCTGCACCGGCTATCAGCACATCGTGGATGCAGTGCAACAGGCAGCAGGACAGATGCGCGCAAGGAGATAGATCATGCCTCTTAGCAGACTGGTTGGAGCAAGGGTCAAACGGCGGGAGGACCCGAGGCTTGTGCGCGGGCTTGCCCACTACGTCGATGATGTCCGGTTGCCCGATACCCTCCATGTCGCGATTCTGAGGAGCCCGCATGCCCATGCGCGGATCAGGTCCATCCGCGTTGAAGAGGCGTCGAAGGCCCCAGGTGTGGTTTCGGTGGTCACGGGAATTGACATCCGCGACTCAATCGGTCCGGTACCGGTGGTCGCTCAAAACCCTACCCTCAGGGTCCCCCTGCACACTGTCTTGGCAGTGGACAAGGTCTGTTATGTCGGCGATGGGGTTGCGGCTGTGGTGGCACAGGACAGTTACGCAGCTCAGGATGCCCTGGATCTTATCCAGGTAGACTATGAACCCCTACCGGTTGTCTCGGATCCGGAGAAGGCCCTGGCTCCTGGCTCTCCCGTTATCCATTCCGAGTGGCCGGATAACGTTGCCTTTCGCTGGACACTCAAGCAGGGAAACCTGGCCAAGGCCTTTAGGGATGCGTACAGGATTGTAAAACAGCACCTGGTCCACCAACGCCTTGCCCCTATTGCCATAGAGGGGCGTGGTGTCCTGGCCCGTTATCTTCCTGGTGAAAAGGAGTTGACGGTCTGGTCCTCCACGCAGATTCCCCATCTTCTCAAGACCCAGCTCTCGATTATGCTCAGGCAGCCGGAAAATCTTGTGCGCGTCATCGCCCCGGAAGTGGGCGGGGCCTTTGGCAGCAAGCTAAACGTCTATGCTGAAGAGGCTCTGGTTGCCTATCTCTCGCGGACGCTCAACCGCCCGGTTAAGTGGATCGAAGAACGAAGAGAGAATTTTCAGGCGACAATCCATGGCAGGGGACAGGTCGGCGATGTTGAAATAGCGGTGAAAAAAGATGGGACCATTTTAGGACTACAATACCGAGCCATCGCAGACATCGGAGCCTACCACCAGCTTCTCACCCCCGGGATTCCGCCGCTCACGGGCCTCATGCTTTCCGGTGCCTACAAGATCCCGTGCATTTCCATGGAGGTCACTGGAGTCTTCACGAACAAGATGTCCACTGACGCCTATCGCGGGGCGGGCAGACCAGAGGCGACGTACGTGGTGGAGCGGATCATAGATCGTGTAGCACAGGAACTCGGTATCGATCCGGTCAAGATCCGTCAAAAGAACTTTCCCCAGCGTAGAGATTTTCCCTTCAAGACGGCGACCGGACTGATCTACGACAGCGGAAACTATCGAGCGGCTCTCAGTAAGGCCCTCAAGCTTGCCGGCTACGAGAAGCTGAGAAAGGAGCAGAAGAGACTCAGAAATCAGGGGAGATACCTGGGAATTGGCCTCTCTACTTATGTGGAGATATCTGGCATGGGGCCATCTGCGGCCATGCCTGCCGGGGGATGGGAAAGCGGGACGGTAAGGGTCGAGCCAACCGGCAAGGTGACGGTCCTTACCGGCACTTCACCGCACGGGCAGGGACAGGAGACCTCTTTTGCCCAGATCGTAGCCGATGAGCTTGGCGTGGATCTCGACGACATTACGGTGGTTCATGGAGACACAGCCGTGGTAACGAGCGGGATTGGCACCTTTGGCAGCAGGGCGACTGCGGTTGGGGGAACAGCGGTCCTTCAGGCCGCCACAAAAGTCAAGGAGAAGGCACGAAAGATTGCCGCTAATATCCTCGAGGCAAACCCCGTGGATCTGGTCTTCTCAGGCGGAAAGTTCGCCGTCAAAGGAGTGCCCAAAAAAGGGATTACCATTCAGCAGATTGCCTTGGAGGCCCATCTGGCCACGAACTTGCCTAAGAGGATGGAACCCGGTCTCTCGGCCACCTCTGTCTTTGAACCCTCCAACTTCACCTTCCCCTTCGGGACCCACATCTGCGTGGTAGAGGTCGACCCTAAGAGCGGTGAGGTCACAGTAAAGAAATACATTGCGGTGGACGATTGCGGCAAGGTCATCAATCCCCTCCTTGTCGACGGTCAGATCCATGGGGGGATTGCTCAGGGTATAGGGCAGGCCCTGTGGGAAGGGGTGGTATATGACGAGAACGGTCAACTCCTGACGGGGAGCCTGATGGACTACGCCCTGCCGAAGGCCAAAGATCTCCCCCGTCTGGAGCTGGCGCGCACAGAGACTCCCACGCCGGTCAACCCGCTGGGAGCCAAGGGAGTGGGTGAATCGGGGACCATCGGCTCCACGCCTGCCGTTGTGAATGCAGTCGTTGATGCCCTGGCGCCTTTCGGCGTCGTCCATATCGACATGCCGCTGATGCCCGAGAAGATCTGGCGTCTGTGCCGAAGCAAAGATGCCGCCGACCGTAGAGGGTGACAATGATTCCGGCATCCTTTGACTATCTTACCCCCACAACTTTAGGCGAGGCGGTGGAGGCCCTGGTCTCGCACGGAGAGGATGCAAGAGTTATCGCAGGCGGCCACAGCCTTCTTCCCATGATGAAGCTCAGGTTGGCTCGACCAGGGGTCCTCGTCGACCTAAGCAAAATCCCCGACTTGAGCGGGATCCAACAAGAGAATGGTCATATCACCATTGGTGCCCTCACCACCCACTACGAAATCGAGAGTTCAGACCTGCTGAAGGATAAGTGCCCCCTCCTTCCCCAGACCGCCAGGGTAATCGGCGATGCCCAGGTGCGCAATCGCGGCACAATCGGTGGCAGTCTGGCTCACGCCGATCCTGCCGCGGACATACCGGCTTCCATCCTTGCCCTCGGGGGAGAGCTAAGAGTCAGAGGCCCTGATAGTGATCGGTGGATTCAGGCAGAAGATTTTTTTCTCGGCCTTATGACCACTGCGCTCAAGCCCGACGAGATCCTGACAAAGATCCGCATTCCAGTCCTTTCGGATAGGGTCGGGACCTCTTATCAAAAGGTGGCGCAAAAGGCCTCCGGCTTTGCCATTGTTGGCGTGGCGGTCCATCTCGGAATGGATGGAGGGCTGTGCGCGGAGATTGGTGTGGGTGTGACAGGTCTGGGATCAAAGCCTTATCGGGCCCGAGGAGTGGAGGAGGGCCTGAGGAATAGGAGGCTGGAACCATCCGTCATCGAAGCTGCCTCCTCTCAAGTCGCGCAGGACGTTGATCCGCTGGAAGACATCCACGCCTCTGCCGAGTTTCGCGCCCACCTCGCCCGTCTCTATACCGCCAGGGCAATAGCAGAAGCAGCCAAGATGGCCGGACGGTAGAAAACGCAAAACTCCTGTCATTTTCCTTTTCTTGAATCGATATTACTAAATTGCTAGTTTGGTAAGCCAGTTATATCGACCACGGAGTTCAAACTCCGTGGTCGACCAAAGGGAAGAGCTACCGCTTCTCCCCCAATGTGGAGTAATGGACCACGACTCCACGGGGGAAACCCCATCGGTTTTGTGCCCGCCTCAAGAGGCGGGGTTTACATTGAATCAAAAGGGTTCGGCCCACCGATTTAATGCTGGTAAACCCCGTACCACGGACTTACGTCCGTGGCTTTGGGGCGCTGCCCTTACAGGGAGGTCGGAACATTCATTCCCGCGCTTACGCACGGGGCGTTCTGTGGTACGGGGTAAAGAAAATCTCGTTGACTCCGTGAGTCATTGCCTCGTACAATCCACATTGGGTCATGAGCGGGCCAAGCGCTTTGAATAGGAGGATTTATATAGGAATGGGTAGACGGATGCTTTTTTTCGCGGCCTTCCTCTTTTTTTTCCTTCAGGCGTCGGGAATTTCCTCAGGGCAGATGAGCAATGAAGTGCTGCGAGAAGCTGCCCGACTAGAAAAGCTGGCAACTTATGTGTGGGAGGGACTGCTGGAGGAGAGCAGATTTGGTTCTTCTGTGGACCAGAGGACGAAGCTGGCCCTTTTTAATTTTGTCAACGGAACACGCGCCTTGAAACTCAAGACGGAGAGTAGACGGGCGCGTGATGATGATCTGGCCGATTTCGCGGAGCTCCTCCAGCTTCAGTCTAGGGCCGTGGACAGCTCGCTAAGAAGTGTCAGGATTGCCAGAATAGTCATGCGGGATTGGGATGATGCCAAAGCGAGCCTCGACTTCCTGACCCGCCTGGTAACCCGGACCAAGAGGCCCTCCCTGAGAGATGAAGATGCTGCTCGTAGTCGGGGCAACGTCAACAACCTTGGAATAGAGATCAGCGAGATCCGACCTGTAGGGAACTTCTTCAAGAACGATTATCGCATCCGGGGGGTGATCTCGGGCCGCAATATCGTCTCTGCCGGGATCTACTCCGAGGGGCGGTTACTTAAACCCATCTCTGTTCGTCTGCACGACAGGAGTCTCAGCGAGACCGCTTTCTCGGTCCGCCTGGATCCTCCTGAGGGAGAGGTCAAAATCCGCGTCATCGACAGCCAGGGATTTGTCCTGGAGAAACCCGTCGAACTCCCCGAGCGCGGACTTCTCCCGGGCCTCAGATAAACGCACCTCTCTCCTGATCGCAGGGCATGATCACAGATCAACTAGGAACGGGGATCGTTTACGCCCTGACCGCGGGTATCCTCTGGGGTATCGGTCCGATCTTGCTCAAGAAGGGGATGGCCCTCTCCAACGTGAGCACGGCGACCTTGACCATGCAGGTTATCTCGGTGTTAACCCTTTCCACTGTTTTGAGGTTCCGTGGAGGATTCGTTTTTTCAGATCTCTCTTTCGAGGCAATCTGGCCTTTCGTCGCGGCTGGGGCCGTAGGGGCGAGTTTTGGAAAAATATTCTACTACAAGGGCATCGACACCGTCGGCGCGTCAAAGTCCGTTTCGATCAAAAACAGTTCGCCGATCCTAACCACACTTTTGAGCGTCGTCATCCTCGGCGAGCGAGTTACCCTTCCCATAGCAGCAGGCGTCGTTCTGATCGTTACGGGTATCTTCCTGCTTAGCCGTGTGCAGGGAGTGGTTGAGGGGAGACCGGATCGGGTTGCTTATTTCTTATATCCACTCCTGGCAGCGTTCTGTTTCGGTATCAATCCGATCTTGAAGAAGATAGGGATAAGCGCAATCGGCATGCCTACCTTTGGAGCGTTCATCACGCAGAGCACGGCTCTCATCGTGATGCTAACGGCCGGTCGCCTCCTCAAGATCAAACTGAAATGGGAGAGGGTTCCGATGAGGAGCCTCGTTTTCTTTATCCTGGCGGGCGTGACCGAGGCCCTGGGCTCCCTTCTTACCTTTCATGCGTTGGTCTATGCGCCTGCGGTGCTGGTCTCCCCCATCTGGCGCATTTCTCCGCTTGTGACTTTCCTCCTTGCCCGCTTTACGTTAAGGGGAGTGGAGGTGGTCACGCTCAGGGATGGGGTGGCGGCTAGTGTGATTGTAGGTGGAATCTTGGTCCTGAGCCAGGGCTAATCTCGATCCACTAAGGGTGTTATAACGGGGTCGACACTTTAGATTCTTACCGATAAAATGTTCAACAGAACGACTTCAACAAAGTTTTTCGCGCCAAGACGCCAAGACCGCAAAGAAAAATATTTTCCTATTTCTC
>Ga0209980_10002387_pt1 | contig 10216 bp, 7 predicted proteins | sample CR02metaG_FD_183611 | JGI IMG/M metagenome (GOLD analysis project Ga0209980, IMG submission 183611) | Deep subsurface microbial communities from Mariana Trench to uncover new lineages of life (NeLLi) - CR02 metaG (SPAdes) (version 2) | ecosystem: Environmental > Aquatic > Marine > Ocean trench >... | reverse complement strand
CATGTCCCGGCCGGGAACGGGCGATGGCGATGGAGAGCACCACCACCGGGACGACCCCGACCAGCACGATCGCCAGCGCCGCGCTCGAGGCGTCGGCCAAGCGTTCATCGGACGCCAACTGATAGGTCCGAACCGCCAGTGTATCAAAATTGAAGGGACGAAGGAAAAGGGTCGCGGGCAGTTCCTTCATGACATCGACGAAAACGAGGATTCCAGCGGTCAGCAGGCTACCGTAGATCATCGGTAAATGGACGCTCAAGAGCGTGTTGCCGGGCTTTCGTCCGAGCGTGCGCGAGGCGTCGTCCATGCTGGTGGTGACCTTATCCAGGCTGGCTTCCACCGTATTCAGCGAGATCGCCAGGAAGCGCACCAGATAGGCGAAGATCACGGCGAATATGGTGCCGCTGAAAACGAGACCCGGCGAGACGTCGAAGACCGCCTGCAGCCAGTCGTTGAGGACGGTGTCGAACCATGCGAAGGGCAGCAGGACGCCGACCGCGATGACGGCGCCGGGGACGGCGTAGCCCATGCTCGCGACCCTGGCCGCGAACACCATCACCTTGTTCTGTTGGCTCAGACGCAGCCCGTAGACCATCGCCAGCGCGATCGCCACGGCGAGCAGCGAGGCGATAGCGGCGAGCGAGAAGCTGTTGGCGGCATAGGTGAAAAAGCGCGCGTCGATCATCCGATCGGCGGTCTCCACCGTCCAGTCGAGGAGCACCGCGCCCGGCAACAGGAAGCCCAGGAATATGGGCAGGAAACAGGCGGTGGTCGCGGCGGCCGACTTGGCGCCGGTAAGTTGGTAGCTCGGCAGAGCCCGGTAACGGCTGGTGGTGTGCCGGACCCGGCCCCGGCCGCGCGACAGGCGTTCGATCAGGACCAGGGCGATAATGAAGATCATCAAGGTCGCCGCCAACTGCGTCGCCGCCTCCGGTTCGCCCATGCCGAACCAGGTGCGGAAAATGCCGGTGGTGAAATTGTCGACGGCGAAGTACTGAACCGTGCCGAAATCATTGAGCGTCTCCATCAGCGCCAAGGCCACCCCGGCGGCGATTCCCGGCCGCGCCAGCGGCAGGGCGACGGAAAAAAAGCTCCGCCAGGGGTTACAGCCAAGCGTGCGGCTGACCTCGAGGACGGAGACCGATTGCTCGAGGAAGGCGATCCGCGACAGCAGATAGACATAGGGGTAGAGCACCAGCGTCATCATGGCGATGGCGCCGCCGATGCTGCGAATCTCGGGAAACCAGTAATCGCCTTTGGCCAGGGCGAAGGAGTCCCGGAGGTATCCCTGGACCGGTCCGGCGAACTCGAACAGGCCGGTATAGGTGTAGGCGATGACGTAGGCCGGCACCGCCATGGGCAAGAGCAGGGCCCACTCGAAGGTCGGCCGCCCCCGAAACCGGCACATGGTGACGAGCCAGGCGGTGGCGACACCGATGACGAGGGTGCCGGTGCCGACCCCGATCATCAGCCACAGCGAATTGACTATGTAGCGGGTGAGCACCGTCTCCGCGAGGTGTCGCCAGACATCGCCCGCGGGGATGAAGAAATGGGAGAGCACCACCAGGATCGGCACCGAAACCAGCGCCGCGACGCCGATGGTGAAGACCGACCATCCGTCGAGCCAACGCAACCCGGCGCCACGCCCAGACCATTTCCGTGAAACCAATGTATCGGCGCTCAACGCCCTTCCCTTTCGGGTCCGCGCTCGCCCAGCGAGCCAACTGGGGCCATCACCGCCATCCCGCCCGGTCCATAAGCCGGACCGCCTCGGCGTTATGCTTGCTGAGCACGGCGACATTGAGGCTGTCGGCCTTGAACGGCCCCCACGAACCGACAATGGCGGAGCGGCCGGCTTTGGGGTTGACCGGGTATTCGAAGTTGGCTTCGGCGAACACCTTTTGCGCTTGCGGGCCGACCAGGAATTCCAGAAGCTTTATGGCGCCCGCCTTGTTTCTGGCATATTTCGTGACACCGGCGCCGCTGACGTTGACGTGCATCCCGCGGCCTTTCTGGTTGGGAAAGAAAACGCCGATCTTGGCCGCCAGCTCCCGGTCCTTGGCCGAGTGGGATGCCAGCAGCCGGCCGAGATAGTAGGTGTTGGCGATGGCGATATCGCCCTCGCCGGCGCCGACGGCGCGGATCTGATCCCTGTCGCCGCCCCTTGGCCGGCGGGCCATGTTGGCGACGAGGCGTCTGGCCCAGGCCTCGGTTTTGTCGAAACCATTGGCGGCGATCAGCGAGGCCACCAGGGACTGGTTGTAGATGTTGTTGGAGGAGCGGACGAGGATCCGTCCCTTCCATTTGGTGTCGGCAAGGGCCTCGTAGGTCGACAGTTCGGAGGGCTTGACGCGGTCCTTGTGGTACATGATCACCCGCGCCCGCATGGTCAGGCCGAACCAATGTCCGCCGCTTTCGCGGAAACGGGCCGGTATCGCCGCCTCCAACACCTTCGATCTCACCGCCTGGAACAGCCCCGCCGCTTGCGCCCGGCCGAGGTTCCCGGCGTCGACGGTGATCAGGAGATCCGCCGGGCTGTACTTACCTTCACGCTTCAGCCGTTCGACGAGTGCATTGGACTTGCCCTGCAAGAGGTTGATCTTAATTCCGGTCTCGGCGGTGAAGAGGGCGTAAAGCTGCCTGTCGGCGTCGTAATGGCGCGACGAATAGATATTGACTTCCCCCGCCCCTGCGCTTGGCGTGAAAGCTCCCCCCGCGCCGGTCATGACCGCCACGAGCGCCAACAGTGCCGATGGAGTTCTCGCCCTGACCGTAGCGGGTTTCGCATACTTCTGCATGAATTTTCCCTTAGTTTTCCGTAACTTCTAAAAGTTGTTGCGAATGATAATCATTCGCAACAACGGCCTCGATATCTTCTAAGCTCGATCAGGCCGCAATGTCAACATTCTAATGTTATGAAAACACTCTGAAATGTCGAGTTGCTATGGCTCTGGACTCGAGCCGAAGCCTCGATCAGCGATCAAGGGGCCTGGATCTTCCGACGAGCGGGGCCAGATGCCCTTTCCCGCCGTCACCAGCAGGCCGCGCCCGGTGGGTACCCTGTCAGGCATGGGACAATGCCAAGATCATCGGATGGTCGAAGGACCGGCGGGGCCGCCTCCGTTTCTTCCGCGACCGGTGGGCATGGCCGATCGTTCATGGGGGAAAACAGCCTTTGCCGCTAGCTAAAACGGCGATCGGCTCGTCGGGGCGTTGGGCGTGGCTGGTCCGCCCGGCGGGCGCGGTTCGCCGCCGGAGACGGGCTTCTTGGTCCGATCACTCCGGCCCCGATCACTCCGCATGCGGGTGATCGGCGGGAGCTTCGCCGGCCCTGCCCGGCGCTTCGTGCATTTGCGCCTGCGCTTCGCCCCCTTGGGCCTGCGCTTCGCCCCCTTGGGCCTGCGCTTCGGTCCCTTGGGTAGGTGTATTCTCCTCCGCGTCCGGCGCATCGTCGTCGGCTTCGGGGGGATGATCGTCGCCCGATTTTGCCTCCAGGCGCCCGGCGATATCGATCGCCGGACGCTTATCGAGCAGGCCCGCGGCCTTGAGCTCGTCTATTCCCGGCAGATCCTCGAGGCTATCGAGACCAAAATCATGGAGGAAGCTCGCCGCCGTGCCCCAGGTCACCGGCCGTCCGGGCGAACGCCGCCGGCCCTTCGGCCCGATCCAGCCCGCCTCGAAGAGGATGTCGAGGGTGCTCTTGCTCAGGCCGACACCGCGGATCTCCTCGATCTCGGCCCGGGTGACCGGCTGGTGATAGGCGATGATGGCAAGGGTCTCGATCGCCGCGCGCGACAGCTTGCGGGGCACCGATGTGTGCACCCTGAGTTGCGCCGCGAGATCGGGCGCCGTGTGGAACGCCCAGTGCCCTCCGGACCGGATCAGGTTGACGCCGCGGTTTTCATAGAGCCGGGCGAGCTTGGCGAGCAGAGCGGTGACATCGGCCCCGTCGGGAAGGCGGATGGCGATGGTCATCTCGTCAAGGGGCTCGGAGGCGGCGAACAGCACCGCCTCGAGCAGTCGTAAATGTTGGCTATTGACCTCGTTCATTTCTTCTCTCGCGCTTTACGTAGATATAACGGTCCGAACGGCACCGTCTGGCGCAACTCCGCTTGGCCTTCGCGCACCGCCTCGAGCAAGGCGGCGAAAGTGGTGGCAACGGCCGAGCGCATGAGGGGACCCTTCTTCAGACCCTGGGGCAGGAACTTGCTCAGCAGTTCCCAATCGGGGGTTTCACCGAGGAGATCCTGGAGGCGCTCGAGGGCCTGCTCGACGGAATAGTAATCGAGCGGAGCGATGTAGAGGGTGCTGTCGGCGAGGCGTGCCCGCAGATCCCCATAACCCTTGAGCAACCCATAAAGATTGGCGGCGAAGATGTTTTCGGTGATGATTTCGGCTTCTTCCGGCCGGCCCCGGCGGAACACGTCGCGCCCGACCAACGGACGCGCCATGAGCCGCGTGCCGGCTTCCTGAATCGCCTCGAGCCGGCGCAGCTGGAAGGCCAGGGCCTCGGCCATCTGCTGACCGCTCGGCTGTTCGTCGTCCTCCGCCTCGGGCAGCAGAAGGCGCGATTTGAGATAGGCAAGCCATGCCGCCATCACCAGATAGTCGGCCGCCAGTTCCAGGCGCACCCGCCGGGCGCGGGTGATGAAGGCGAGATACTGATCGGCGAGCTCGAGGATGGAGATCTGGGTGATATCGACCTTCTGATCCCGCGCCAGGGCGAGGAGGACGTCGATCGGGCCTTCGAAGCCATCGAGGTCCAGGAGCAGCTGGCTTTCCGGTGCCCGAGGGGCGGCGCCTGTATCGAATTGTTCTTGTTCTGTCATCGGTCTAATACCAAGGACCTTTGGTATAGCTCAACCATGTCCGGTCAAGGTGGCGATCACCCGGATCAAATAATTCACCGGCGTGCCGATCAGCCAGTGGAAGATCTCGAGGTCGAACCCCAAACGGCCGCCGACGTAGGGCAATATGAAAAACGCCCCAATGATAATGAACAGTCCCCACCGTTCAAGTCTCGCCAGCCGAAAAGCGAGTATATCGGGCAGCAGGCCGACGGCGACCCGGCCGCCGTCGAGCGGCGGCAGCGGCAGCATATTGAAGACCGCCAGCACCACATTGATGAGGACGGAATTACGCAGGTTCTCGCCGATCCATCCGGCCGCGGGCGGCGGCAAGAGGACAATCACGTGCAGGAGCAACGCCGATGCCGTGGCGAGGATTAAGTTCGTCGCCGGGCCGGCCGCCGCCACCCAAATCATGTCCCGCCGCGGATTGTTGAGGCGGGAAAAGTTGACCGGCACCGGCTTGGCGTAACCAAAAAGAAAGGGGCTCTTCACCAGCAACAAAAGGGCGGGAAGGAGGATGGTGCCGAAACGGTCGATATGTTTGAGCGGATTGAAGGTGACGCGCCCGGCGCTCAAGGCGGTGTCGTCACCGAGCTTGAGGGCGACATAGCCGTGCGCCGCCTCGTGCAGGGTGATGGCGAGGAGCACCGGGATCACCCAGATGGAAGCGGTATAGAGGGCGGACTCGAGCCCGTTCATGCGTCACCCTTGTGCCCGCCGCCGAACAGGGTATCGATGCGTCTCTCGACTATGGCCCGATCCACCGGTTGGGGCATTCGCCGCATCCCCAGGCCCCGCGCGAGGCGCGCCAAGGCCGCCTCGCTCATGGCGCCGCAGGCCGCCGCCACCGCTTCCATCTCATCGAGCTTACCGCTGCAATGGAGCGCCACGTCGCAGCCGCCGGCAAGCATGGCCTCTGCCCTTTCCGGTAGGCTTCCCTCAAGCGCCTCCATGGAGAGATCGTCCGACAGCAAGACTCCCTCGAAACCGAGCTCGCCGCGGATGACGCCGTCGGTCACGGCGCGGGAGACCGTCGCCGGGGCTTTCGCGTCTATGGCTTCGTAGACGACATGGGCGGCCATGGCGAAAGGCTGCGCGCCAAGCGCCTTGAAGGGATGGAAGTCCCGTAACCTCAGCTCCTCCAGCGGCGCGTTCACCACCGGCAGTTCGTGGTGGCTGTCCGTCATCGCCCGCCCATGGCCGGGAATGTGTTTGAGCACCGGCATGATTCCGCCCTCTAACAATCCGTGGCAAAAAGCCTCGCCCAGCGCCGCCACCGTTTCGGGCGAGGCCGAGAAGGCCCGGTCGCCGATGACGTCATGGGCTCCCGGCACCGGTACGTCCAGCACCGGGGCGCAATCGACGTCGATGCCGATATCGTCGAGATCGGCGGCGATCAGACGGGCATTCAGCCGCGCCGCCTCGAGCGCCCCTTCCCTGTCCCGTTCGAACAGCGTGCCGAAGGCCGCCGCCGCCGGGGCGGCACGCCAATGGGGAGGCTTGAGCCTGGCCACCCTGCCCCCTTCCTGATCGATCAGTACCAGGGCATCGGCGCGCCCGACCGAGGACCTGAGCGCCGCGGTCAGGGCGCGAATCTGGTCCGGCGATTCACAGTTGTTGGCAAAGAGGATGAAACCGAGTGGATTGGCGGTCTGAAAAAAGTCGCGTTCCGCCTCGCCGAGCGTCAATCCAGCGCAACCGAAGATTACCGCCTTTGGCGTCGTTGCCGCCTCCTCCGGTGAAGCAGAGACTCGAGACCGGGGCGTCTCAGGGCTTGACAACCAGACACCCTACCTTCCGCGCCGCCAGTTTGGCGCAAAGCCGTTCGGCCGCCGCCCTGTCAGGCAGGCGCCCGGCCCTCAGGCGGTAGAAGGTCCCCCTGTCGCCGAGATCGGCGGTCACCACCGTGGGTGTCAGATTGCCGAGAATATCGCCATGGGCCTTGCGCAGTTGCCGCCAATGTTCCTGCGCCCTGTCGCGCGAACGCAAGGCGACGAGTTGGATGGCGTAGCCGCCGAGCGCCGGCGCGATGACGGCAAGCTCGGCGCCCGCCTTGGCCATCGCTGCCTCCTTCTTGGCCTTTTCCAGCCCGGCGATCTTGGGCGCCGGCAGCGCCGGTTGCGATTTGGCCGTGCCCTTCGCCGCCGCCGGCCCTTCCGTCGTTGGCGCCGCTGCCGCTACTTTCTTCGCGTTCCCGGTGCTCCCGTCCTCAGGCGAAGCCGCCGGTTTGGCGACCGGGGTCTCGGGCAGCGGCAGCAGCTTTTCCACCGGCGGCGGCCGCTCACCCGGGTTCATGCGGCTGTACACCAGCTTGTCCTGGTTCGGCACCTCCATGCCGCCCGGCTTCTCCGGGCGCACCTTGATCGGCTTGTTCTCCGCCTTGATCAGAGGCACCAGGGCCTCCTGGTTGTCTTCCTGGCCCTTGGTGAAGCTGTACCAGACGACGGCGGAAAAGCCGCCAAGGGCCACGGCGACGACGAAAGCCGCCAGGGTGCGGCGCTTCAGCATCGCGCGCCGTTCCCTGTCGTAAATTTCGCGTAGTTTGGCTACCGAGAACTGGGGTTCCACATCGGCGGGCATCAGCGCAACTCCTCGACCGGTTCGACGCCAAGCACCCCAAGCCCCGAGGCGATGACCAGCTGGACCCCGCGAACGAGAGCTAACCTCGCCGCGGTCAAGGCTTCATCTCCTGGGACCAGAAAGCGCAGGCTGGCGTCGTCGTTCCCCTTGTTCCACAGGCCATGGAAAGCCGCCGCCAATTCCAACAGGAAAAAGGCGATGCGGTGGGGCTCATGTGTTTCGGCTGCACTTTCCACCTGACGGGGCCACGTCGTGAGAAGTTTGATCAAAGCAATCTCGTCGTCCCGGGTCAAGCGTTCCAACGGCCCCTTGGCAAGATTATGCGGAGAAATGTCGATTCCGGGGAATTCCCGGTGCGCGTGCCGGAAGATCGAATGGGCCCGGGCATGGGCATATTGGACGTAAAATACCGGGTTGTCGCGGGACTGCTCGGTCACCTTTTCGAGGTCGAAGTCGAGCGGCGCATCGTTCCTGCGGGTCAGCATGATGAAGCGCACCACGTCCTTGCCGACCCGATCCACGACCTCGCGAAGGGTGACGAAGTCGCCGGCGCGCTTCGACATTTTGACCGGCTTGCCGCCTTCCGACAGGTTGACGAGCTGGCAGATCTTGACGTCCAACTCGCCCTTGCCTTCGGTGATCGCCGCCACCGCCGCCTTCATGCGCTTGACGTAACCGCCGTGATCGGCCCCCCAGACGTCGATCATGGTTTTGAAACCGCGCTGGAACTTGTCCCGGTGATAGGCGATGTCGGCGGCGAAGTAGGTCCAATTGCCGTTCGCTCTCTTGAGTGGCCGGTCTACGTCATCGCCGAAGTCGGTGGTTCGGAAAAGAGGTTGTTTCCGGCCCTCCTCATAGTCATCAGGAATCTTGCCCTTGGGCGGCTCGAGCACGCCGGTATAGATCAGTCCCTTCTGTTCCAGCCAGTTGAACGTTTTATCCACCTTACCCTTTTGATGAAGCTCGCGCTCGGAAATGAACTCCTCCTCGGCAAAATGGATGCTTAGCGCCTCCAGATCCTCGCGGATCAGGGCCATCATGGCCTCGCTGCCAACATTCGCGCAGTGCTCCATCCATGCCGCTTCGGGCTCTGAGAGCCATTTTCTGCCGTCGCTCTCGGCAATCGCCTGGCCGACGGGGATGAGGTAGTCGCCGGGATAAAGGCCCTCGGCCATCCCGCCAGGACCCTCGCCCAGCGCTTCCCGGTAGCGGTGATAGACCGAGCGGGCCAGGGCCTCGATCTGCCCTCCCTTGCCGGCGTCGTTGATGTAATATTCCCGCGACACGTCGAAGCCGGCCTTCTCCAGCAGCGACGCCAGGACATCGCCGAACACCGCGCCCCGGCCATGGCCGATATGAAGCGGCCCGGTGGGATTGGTCGAGACATATTCGACGTTCACCTTTCCGGCATCCTTGCCGATGTCCGAATCGCCGTACGCCGTGCCGCTGTTGAGCACCTCGATAAGCCGGGCGCGCCAGAAACCGTCATCGAGGCGGAGGTTGATGAAACCGGCGCCGGCGACCTCGGCCGAGATCACCCCGCCATGTTTGCCCAGGCGCCCGGCCAACATTTCGGCCAGCTCGCGGGGCTTCATCCTGGCGCCCTTGGCCAGCACCAGGGCGGCGTTGGTCGAGATATCGCCATGGGCGGGATCGCGCGGCGGCTCGGCCGTGATGCGCCCGGTATCGAGCCCCGGAGGCAACAGGTGTTCCGCCACAAGGCCCTCGACTACCGCGACAATATCGTTATGGAAGCGTTTGAAAAGGTTCATTCTTTCTTGGCGTAAAGGTCGGAGAGGCGTTGGTGTTCGTCGAGCGCGTAGCGGTCGGTCATGCCGGCGATGTAATCGCCGACGACGCGCGCCTTTCGGGTCTCGTCGGCGCCATTCACATCGCGCTGCCAGTCGGGCGGCAGGCGGCTGGGATCGTCGAACAGCAATTCGAACAGGTCATGGACGACCCGGCGGGCCTTGCTCGCCATGCGGTTGATCTTGTCGTGGCGATACATGCGCTCGAACAGGAACGATTTCAACGCCCGGTCGTTTTCGGCCATGGTTTCGGAGAACGCGACCACCGGGGCGCCGAGATCGCGGATAGCCTGCGCCGATTCCGGCTTGGCGTCCTCGATGCGTCGGCGGGTCTCGTTCAAGAGGTCGTTGACCATGGCGTCGATCAGGCGGCGCACCGATTCGTGGATCACCCGGGTGCGCTCGAGGCCGGGATAGCGCGCCATCACTTCGGCGAAGACCGGCCCGACCAGGGGAATATCCTTGAGGTCGTCGATGGCGAAGAGTTCGGCGCGCAGGCCATCGTCGATGTCGTGGTTGTTATAGGCAATATCGTCCGACAGCGCCGCGACTTGCGCCTCGGCGCCCGGGTAGGTGTGAAGCTCGAGGTCGTGTTCGCGGTCATATTCCTCGATCGGTCCGGGAAGGGGCTTGTTCTCTCCCCGCCCCTTGAGCGGCCCGTTGTGCTTGGCGATGCCCTCGAGGGTCTCCCAGCAAAGGTTGAGCCCGTCGAACTCGGCGTAGCGTTTCTCCAGCCTGGTCAGGATGCTCAGCGACTGGGCGTTGTGGTCGAAACCGCCATAATCCTTCATCGCCTCGTCCAGCGCCTCGCCGCCGGCGTGGCCGAAGGGGGTGTGACCGAGATCGTGGGCCAGCGCCAGGGCCTCGGCCAGATCCTCGTTCAGCGCCAGCGCCCGGGCGATGGAGCGGGCGATCTGGGAGACCTCGAGGCTGTGGGTCAGGCGCGTGCGGTAATTGTCGCCCTCGTGATAGACGAAG